>Ga0256407_10000012_pt1 | contig 401138 bp, 467 predicted proteins | sample RumenRJG_04DNA_FD_193489 | JGI IMG/M metagenome (GOLD analysis project Ga0256407, IMG submission 193489) | Bovine rumen microbial communities from Lethbridge, Alberta, Canada - RJG_04 | ecosystem: Host-associated > Mammals > Digestive system > Stomach > Rumen | place: Canada: Alberta... | reverse complement strand
TCTTTTAACTGATTCTCTTATAATTTTATGTAAATCTGATTCGGTTAGTCTAATTATTTGTTTAGCCATAATACTTTTTAGTTTATTTATAAATATTTATATTTAAAAAAAAAGTATGAAAAAATATATAATAACTTTCATTTGTGACCTTGAGAAATTTAAAACTGGTATAAAAGAATTGCATTGGAGCGCAAATTCTTTACCTCAGCATCAGTTATGTGATGATATTGCCAGCACAATATCAGATTATCAAGATAAAGTAGCTGAAGTTGAGCAATCAATATCAGGTAAATTTCCAACAAATATCCTTAAAGGGGAAAAGTATAAAGTAACTTCTCTCAAAAAATTTGTGGAAGATGTAATTAGTACGACAAATGGTTTTTATTCGAAACTGAAAAAAGAAGGGGATAACTATATAGGTATGAGAAGCGATACAGAGGCTTTTTTAAGCGATATGCAACGCCAATTATACCTCGTTGACTTTACAGTAAAGGAAAGCCTAAAACAACGCCTTAGAAACAAAATAAATGAGAATAGAGTTGAAGTAACCGATGGCACAGATTATTATTCTCTAACAGAAAATGAACTTAGGGAACTTGTTAACGAAGCTATAAATAATGTTAAAACTAAACTCAATGAACATGGACTTGACAAAAATATGGCAAGGCATGAACTAGATTTATATGTAAAAGCATTAAAAGAATTTGGTAACAAAACTCACCATATATGTTCTTTAATGATGCAAACCGGTTATAAAAGAGCATCATATTTCCTTGCTGCAATTTTAAAAGAAATTAATGCAACTATAAATTATGTGGAAAACGAAGAAGTTGTAAACATTAACGAAATTTAATAACTAAAAAAGAGCTGAGGTCATTTCTCAGCTCTTTCTTTTTATCATTTCTATTATACTTGCTTTTATCTCTATAAATCCTATTCATAGAAACCCATTTGCCCTGATTGCGCTCAAGTTCTTCATCACGGCTTATCATCCTCAGTATCTTATACTGTTCCGTGCTCTTTGTTGGCTTTGACTTTTTCATGTTTACTTTTTTTTTGCTTAATTGCCTATGATTTTATCAAATCTTCCATTATAGGCTCGCCATTATCAACTCCCAGCATAATTATTCTTGTTTTTCATCTGTTACTTGCATAAGTTTACATTCCTCATCTAAAATGAATGCTTTCCTGCAATCTAGGCAAGCCCATCTATCTGTAATTATTGGTTTATCACTCAATTGTGTATGACCAAATATTTGATAATCATACATTTCAACAATTGAATCTTTATTTGGAATAATATTATCTATCTCGCTTTTATCGTCTATTTTTTCCCTTACGTCTGACCATAATATACTTCCACTTTCTTCGCCAATCCAAGTTCTGTATTTAGATATTTCAGATAATGCTGCAATACCTTTAGGAGAATCTAACAATTTATTTAAGTTTTCTACTGTTGGATTACCTATAATATCTTTATTTCTTTCAGCCCAAGAATTTACTAAGCCGGCATGGGTAAATAAATACCTTTTATCATTTATTATTTCTTCATGCGCTAGTTTAAATAAATATTTGTTCTGCGAATATAATTCTCTTATCTTATATGCATTTGAAGAATCATATCTAGTTGACCTTGGAAAACCTTTTATGAAATAATGAGCAGCATGATTTCCAATCAGTAATACTGTTTTTCCCCTGTTATTTAATTTAAATTCAATAACTTTTTCAAGTGTTCTTATTGCTTGCTTCCTAGTATAACCCTCGTCGGGATAAGGGTCAACCTCATCGCCTAACATTATTATTCTATCGCATTCATTTCCATATTTTTCAACTGCTTCTTCCCAAAACTGTCTACCATGTATATCTGGTATTAAAAGTATTTTACTCATTTTATTTTTTTTCTTTAACTATTATAGTTTTAAAATCAACTAACAAATTTTCTTTTGCCCAAATTCTCCATAAATTAATCAATTCACTACAACTTTCTCCAACAAAATAAAAAGGATAAAATAATGAAGAATTCGTTGGCCTTATTATCTCACGGCAAAAAAACTCATCAATAGTAACCTTTTTTTCAATTTTTACCACGACATTATGATTAATATCATATCCATAACGATTAGAATAAAGATATTTATTTATTCCAGATAAATAAAATTTGTAATAACCAAATTCTTTTAAAAACCTGAAAAATGATTTCCTAAATTCTGTTACATTAATGTATTTTTTTGTTTGTGTTTTTCTTTTACGATTCTTTTCTTGCCACCTCATAGCTTTCTATTTGCTTTTGAATTTTTTCATCGACTTCTTTCCATGATATTGGGGTGAAATTATTATTGTCAACTCCTACATCATATTGAGTTGGAAATAAATACTCTAATCGTGGCAAATCTCTTCCACTGTTAGAAAATTGGCCTGAATGAACGTGGCCATATAATTGATATACTACATCTTTTGGGTCACGGTAAACTCCGCCATAGCATAAAAATGGGAAATGGTTAAGATATACACACCTACCCTCTATTCTTAAATACATCTGCTGAGTTGTATAATCAAATAATTCTTTTTCTTTTTCTGGAGAATTAGGGCCATTTTTCATGTCATGATTGCCTTTTATGAGTACAATATGACCCTTTAATTGTTTACGAATATCTTTCCATCTATTAAATCCACCCCATGCAAAATCGCCAAGATGGAAAACTACAGACTCATCATTAACAACTGCATTCCAGTTTTTTATTAAAGACTCATTCATTTCGTTTTCATCTTTAAATGGCCTGCCACAAGACCCTATTATATTAAAATGATTGAAGTGAGTCTAGGTGTCCGAGGTGAAAAACACCTCGGACGCATCATCTATTTTAAAATCGTAATTAGTATTATCTTTTCCCATATATTACTTATATATTATTATAATTCCTTGCAAATATACAAAAAATAAATGTATTTTGCAAGGAATTTAAGTTAATTAAAGTTAAATTGTTTTCTTTATTTTTAAAGTCTACAGACACACTTTTAAATCTTCAATATTAATCGGGTTTTTAACTATTTCACTACTGCCATCTTTATATTCGATGCTCACACTATTATCTTTTTCTTGATTTACAGATTTAATAAAATCACAATCAAACTTTCTCTCTTTATATTTAAAAAGATAAATTGAAGCCTCAAGAAGTTCTAAAACAGATAATGGCTCAGATATTTCTCCATATAATTTAATTATGCAATCAGATTTAAGAGATTTTTCTCTTGCGATGAAAGATTTTTCATAATTTTTAAAAAACGTCTCCCATCTAAAAATAAATAATTCTAAACTTGAATCATTTATTATTAATTTATTTCCAAAATCTCTCCACGTTATACTTACTTCAGATTCATGGTTAGAAACATTATCAATTTTTGGGCGTATAATAAACCAACAATCGCCACCCAGTTCTTTTACCAAATCTATTTCATTCTTAAACCTCACATCATCAATTACGTAATTAATATCATTGCCATTTTTCTTTATTATCTCTCTTATTTTATTTACATGCCAGTTTTTTTGATATTTACGTATTAAATCAGTGCCAATAAATTGAAGCAATTGCCTTACAGTTTTAAATTCTACTTTTGACATTTCTTCTTCAATTATTTTAGCAGAAATACCTGTTTCTTTGCTTAAAAAGAAATAATCTATTTTGTTAAAATTATAGTTCTTTTCAACATTTTTTAAATCATTTATTTCTTCCAATTTAACTTTAATCAAATCAGCAACTAGTTGTTTTAAAGGTAATGCAAAATATATTTTTTTAAACCCATATTTTTCGCATATTGAAGCTAAAACAGACTTGCCACTACCAATACGCCCGCCAAATGCAATTATTTTTCCCATATTTATTTTTTCTTTATATATCTTCTTTTAAATATATCATTAAACCCAATTCCAGAAGAATTTTCGTTTTTCATCATTGGAATCACTTTATATTCAGCAACAGGTTTTTCTATTTTAGTCGCATGCCTTATAACATCGTTAGCAATAAAAGCATTATTTATTTCAAATTTTCTCTTATCTTTTTTTAGAACATAATTCACTTGATTTTCAATTGCTTTTAAATGACCAACAGTTTCAGAAGTTTTTTTATTAAAGGACTCAAACTCATTTTCATCAATAAAACCAAGAATATTTTTCGCTCTAGTGTAAGCAACATACATTAAATTATATTCTTGCTTAATTTCCCAATCCTTCTTAGCCCTACTACTTGGCATCAAATGTTTACAAGCTATGTAAACATTATTTGCTTCTAATCCTTTTGCTTTATGTATGGTTGAAAGAGATATTCCGCCTGATTTTCTGTCTGAAAATATTTTATCTATTTTTTCAATTAACTCAGTGGAAGTATTTATATCATCTGATAAAATCTCCAAAGCCTTAATCATATCAAGCCTATTTGATATTAAAGCAGATTCAACTGCATCGGAATATGATACGTTATATTTGCATACTACTTCATTTATCATATCAAATAACATATCATATAGCCTAACAAAAACTCCATCTTCTTGCAAATTCTTATTAAGCACTTCAATACCTGCCCTTTTAACCATATTTTTAAGGTTCAAACCAATATCTTTTCCTCTTATGAAACATTTTTTACCTTGCTTAATAAAATCAACATATACCTGCATTAATGGAGCATTGTTCCTGCACAATACCATATCCCCATCATGTATTTCTTCTAATGGTACGTTGTATTTTATTTCTCCTTCTCTTCCATCATTATTGGCTTCAATTGTTGGAACAAGTTTATTTGCGAAACCAACAATATTTTTCGCACAACGATAAGATATTGATAAGGGCAATGATATTGTGTTTGGCAGTTCTTTTAACTTTTTAAAAGATTCAGGATTAGCAGAACTAAATGCATATATGCATTGGTTTTCGTCACCAACGCATACCATTCTAGTATTTATCTTCCTACATTTAAGAATTATCTCCCTCTGGCAAGTACTTAAATCTTGAGCTTCATCTGTTAATATCCAATCATATAGCATACCATATGGCTTGCAAAAAAGCACATTTGGAAGCCATATCATATCTGTGTAATCAATCTGTGAAAGGTTCTGTTTGCCATAAGCAAGAATATCTAAAGCAACTTCTTTTTCATCTGCTATTGGGCTTATATCATATCTATCTTCAATAAATTCTAAATCTTTCACCGTTTCACATAAATAACACCTGCCGAAATTTATAAAAGCTTCTATGTTTGACATATATCTAGCAAAATCTCTTTTACTAAGATTGTATGTGTTTATGGAAGATAAAGATTTTATATTCGTATTCAAATATGATTTATATTTAAATTCATCAAGGATTAACTCTTCATTAGGAAAATTACGCTGAAGCATTTGTAAACCTAAACCATGTAAAGTAGTTACATTTATGTTTGGTATGCCTTTTACTCTCTTTTTCAAATCTGTAACAATATCCCTATTAAATGCCGTCAATAATATGCTCTTGTCTTCAGGTATTTCTTTAATACACCTTATTAAGGTTGTACTTTTTCCACAACCAGCGTTTGCTTCAACAACTAAATTTCCATTTCCATTTTTTATAAAATCAATAATGGCTAATTGATAATTACTAAGTTCATAATTCTCATCTTTCTTCTTCCTACCCATTATTCTTCCTCATAAAATTTTTTTATATTATATCCTCCGTCTTCGTTTATTTGTTTAGCCATACTTAAAAAGTAATCCTCATGCAATCCTTTAATATCATAGTTCATATAATACCCATAATAATGAATCATTTCATGAAGCATGATATTATCAAGTATACGACTGCTTTTAATAAGACGTTTTGAAAAATATATCCTCAAATCCATCAATTCAGTGGCATACTCAGTTCCATCTTCGTCATTGCCAATATAATACTCACATTTAAACTCGCCTGCTGTCCATTTACTGCCTCCAACAATGAATTTTGGCACTACTAATTCGCCATTAAAATACATTTCATTAAACTTCTTGAAACGCTTTTCAAGTACTTTTTTAGATAATCTCATTTTTAGTATTTTTTAGTTAAACTAATGCAAATATACTAAAAATAAGTTAAAAAAAGAAATAAAAATGTTAAAAAATAAATAAAAAATTATGCAAATAGCAATTTTAAAACACATTGTAAATACTTATAATAAAAGTAAATATAATATGGAAATAAAAGAATTTAATTCGCAAATAGATTTTGTAAAAAACGAAGAAAAGTTTTTTTCATCACCAAATGAAGAAGTTGCTATTGCTGTGCTAAATAAAACAGAAGTTGTATATGGCGCAGATGATTCATGCAACGTGGAATGGTGTGAGGATAACAACATACCATACATTCACCAAGATAAACTACACAGTGGTGGATGTATTGTAGGCGTTAAAGGAAATATTTTTATTGACCTTAAAATGATTCCAAAAGACGGAAAAATGTTTGCTGCAAATAATTTTTCAAATGCATTAGTAGATTATTTTACTAAAAAAGGATTAAAATCAGTAAGGTGTGATAATAACGATGTTCTTATTGACGGATATAAAGTAGCATCTGGTTGTGAAACACAAGTTGAAGAATTTGAATATATGGGCTATCAAATATCTATAAATCAAGACATAGAAACAATTAAACATGTTTGTAACAAACCTATGGTTAAAATACCAAAGGCTTTAAGTGAATATGGTATCACTACTGAAGAAATGAAAAAATTTTGTTACGATTATTGGAAAAATAAATAAATAACAATTTTTAATTAATAACATGGGAATTTATTTAAAAAAATTTAGTGCTCATACTGATTATGAAGCAGCTAAAAGTAGCTTAATGCCACCTAATGTATCATTTTGCGTTAGCGGTCCAAGAGGAGTACACTATAAAGATTATTGCCGCCCATCTACTGTATATGAACTTGTAGGAAATCCATCTTATCCGTCTACAATAAATGGTGATGTAGCATCATTTAATATTACAATTAACTACAGACTATTTGATACTGACCAATATTGTCAAGAAACTGTGACTGAAGGCACAGATACTGTTACTATTGAATGCGGTCAGAATCCAAGCACAAGTGATGCAAGGACTGTAAGTGGTAGTATTGATTATCATGGTATTGAGATTGAATATAGTGTTACTCAAAATAAGTTTAGTAATAATTCAGCAATTACATATTACGCACAAAGTAAATTACTTGAGACAACTGATAGTAAAGCAGATGGATTACATACATATTCGTTTAATCCAACAATTAAAAGTCATACATTCAGTAACGGTATAGGAACAATAACATTTAATGGAGATTTAACAAGTATTGGTAGTTATGCTTTCCAAGGTTGTACTGGCCTTACAAGTATAGTTATACCATATAGTGTAGCAAGTATTGGTAGTGAAGCTTTCTATTATTGTACTGGCCTTACAAGTATAGATATTCCTAATAGCGTAAAAAGTATTAGTAGTTATGCTTTCTATTATTGTAAAGGTATTACAAGTTGTACAATAGGTAGTGGCGTAACAAGTATTAGTAATTATGCTTTCTATAATTGTAGTGGCCTTACAAGTATAACATGTAATGCAACAACAGCTCCTACAATACAAAGTAATACATTCCAAAACATTGGAAACGATGGTACTTTACATGTTCCAATAGGTAGCACCGGTTATAATACGTGGATGGGAACAGGAGACTATTACTTAGGAAAGTATAATTGGACTAAGGTAGAACAATAATAAAAAAAGCATACCCAAAAGGTATGCTTTTTTTATTTTCTAAAATCAATTTCGTGGCATAAATCGCTGAATAGCATCAAAAAGTGCTGGGTTCTTTTCAGCCTCACGAGCCACATTTCCAAGCATTTCAAGGAACTGATTAAGTGAATTACCACCACCGTTAACAGTATTCTCTGCCTTTGCTTCACGATGCTCTACCTGCTCAGTCTGAGGAATTGGAGCATTTGTCCTCTCACGCATAATGCGTTCTTTATTTGCAACAAAAGCAGCCAACTGCTCATGCGTAGCATTGTTCACATCAATCTCTCCGTCCCAAATATTGCTACGGATAATGTTAGCCAACTCTGCGTCACCCACATTAAGATAAGGATTAGCACTTGCCACAGCTGGACGTTGAACAGGCTTCTTTACTTTCTTAACGAAACGTCCATGTTCATCGCGTGGAGTAGCAATCGTTTCCATTGGAACTTCGTGCATATGGTCACTGGAACGTTCCTCGCGCTTACGAGGACGAGGCGCAGGGCAAATACCTGGCATACCAGGCCAACCGGGAGGCGGAGGCAAAGGACGGCCATTCTCATCTACTGGAATACCGTTGGGGCCAGGGAAACCTCCACTCATAGGCATATGAGGGCCATAGCCACCAAGTGGTGTGTTGCGAACAGGCTTAATCTCAACTGCCATATCGGTTGCAACAAGCAACTTACTAAGAGCGTCAACTGTAATGTTTCCATTACCCTCAAGAATCTGACTCATTTCCTCGTTTGTAATGCCTAGAACGTAAGCAAGCTCTTTTGCTGTGACCTTCTGAAGCTTCAGAAATGACATAATAGCATTACGAAGATGCCCTTTCAACTGATTGGCATTACTCTGTGCCACTTGCAGCAATTCTTCTCTGTTTTTTACCATTTTCTTTTTTATTAAAAAATTAATAATCTATTTTCAAACTCACAACGCAAATATACATAAAAAATATATGATAAAGAAATTCTTTTAGTTAAAGAATGTTAATATTTGCATATTTCTTTCGCTTTATTGTTTATAATGTTATTAACATCTTAAAAATTCCCGTAGTATTTTTTTCTAATGTCAATCAATAAATCATTTACCATACTAGCATCAATTTCATCTGGTAATTTTGAATTAGCAATGGCTTCATTAAGTTCAACTTCCTCTTTTGTAACCAATGCCATAATTTCATCATATTCAAACTTATGATGCCTAATATCCATAAGTAAATCCCTATCGCCGGCTTCTCTTCTATCAAGAATAATTCCATCGCCATTTGCAATTTCCTTACCCATCCTCATAAGTCTCACACAGTGATACATATTTTTAGAATCGTAATTCTTATTTAAATTACTTTCATAACGCTTAGGATTACGCTCCTTTACCCAATCTTGATATTCCTTGTATAACTTGCAATGAGATTTAAATCCACTCTCATTATACGTCATCCAACATAATGGATTTTCACCCTTTGAAACAGAAGAACCTCGCATATCAGTAGCATTATCTAAGCACATACCTCTGTAATGCAAAATTTCCTTGTTCTTGTTGAACCAAGAAGAAACCTTAATTAAACTGGGGAGGCCATCATATTCATCTAAAAGATTATAAAAGCCAACTACAAAATCGAATATGTTTGACCTTTTCAAATCCTCAACAGACTTTATACCATACTTTTCAAAGTGTGCCCCCCAATCGTAATATACTCCATATACATCATGCATATTAGGAATATGCACAAGTCCACAAAAATCTTTATCTAGATGCCTATTTTCAAGCCAATTCCTAATCTTTGTGCTGCCTTGCCCATAAAAAGTATAAGCAAAATCAAACGAAGTAAGCCTCTCAGTAACAGGATTTATAATTTTTTTATTTAATCCTCTGGCTTTTTTAATTTGTTCAATAGCATATTGTACAAAAGGATGAAAACAAGCTTTCGTTATAAACTTGTCACGATTTGCAAATAAGCCATCAAGACACTTATGAGGCTTTATAAGCATCATATCCTCTGGGACAAACAATGATTCAAGAACATTAGCGTTTGATGATAAAAGCATACTCATATACTTTCCTATTTCATACACTACGTTATCATTTTTATCATCATCAATCTGAGTTGAATATAGATTCAATACATCTTTATACTTATCCCTAAACTGTTTATCAAATCCCAAACCAAGTAATTCATCCGGTGTGGCAATAAACAATCCTTTAGAATCAATATCAGAATCAGGCTCATTGCAATGGTAAAGAGTACTACCAGCAATATAATGATATAATAATCTGCTACTATTTTTTATTTCTTCAAATGTCATAATATATTACGCAATAGGTCTATTATTAATACTCATCATTTCAGCTTGAGACATCCTTTCACTGTATCTACCATCTTTTACGCCTTCACTATAACCTAATGAATATGCTTCATGTATGGCATCATACACCTTTGAAAAGTTTTTCCACTTTTCAAGCAGCTCTATGCATTGTTTATTCATTTTTTATCCATATGTTCCAATATTTCTTTAGACAAACTAATCATTTCACCTAACGTTTTTAAATGGTCATACAAATCAAGGCATTTTGGAGTGGCACAACACTCTCTCTTTTTTGCCCCATTTTCTTTCCACCATTTTTTAAAGTAACGTGGGTGTTTATCACAATGCTCAGGAACTTCTCCATACACAGGCACTGAAATCATCCCGTTGCACTCAAGCCTTCTGCCTACAACTTTAGTTTCTTTTGGCTTGTAGTTCTTACATTCTAGACACGTAAATTCGCACATACTCAATATGTTTTTAAGCCTTCAACAAACAATTCTCTAGTTGCTAACTTTTTGACTGATTGGAAATCATCAGTATCTACTATATAACCAGTATCAGGAGCACTGCACCCGAAAAAATGCTGCTTATAATCAGGGTCTTTTCTATAACTTATTCCAAGTTTTTTACATATAATGTTAAAACTTGCAGAACTATCAAACGTGCTTTTAAACTCTACTTTAATCATATTTCTACCTTTTCTGAACAATCAGGATTTATGACTATGGTTTTCTCATGGCCATGAATAGCACTCCCTAATGCCGTTAACATACAGCAAATGCCACATACTAAAAAAAATGTAGTCCAAGGATATTCATTTACAAGTTCAAAAAAATCTCTCATATTATACAACTATGTCTTTTTTTATGCAAAGGTAATAAAAAAACGCGGAAAAAACAAATTTTCCGCGTTAAAGTTTGTTAAAAGAACTCATCTAATCCATTTTCTTCGCAGAAATTTTCCAAGTCAGCATAAGACTTAATACAAACGTCATTTATTTCAAACCCATGTTCGCCTTGAACAATTAATGTACCAATCTTCTCGAAATTCGATAAATCATTCCAATTTATCTTAAATTTCTCCATTAACATATCTTGAACCTCACTGGTATTCTTACCTTGAAGTTCTTCGTGACTAAAATGGGCTTGGCCAAGACTATTAATACTATTCCTGTTGCAATCTTTAATTCTCCATAATACACAATTCAAAACCTCTTCCATCGGGATATTAAAGCACCTAGCATCAAACTCTGCGCCTTGTTTTAACGCCCTTTCATATGAGCCAACAAGTTTCTTAACATCATCAATCAGATAATTATACTTTTCCTTATTTGGAAGAAAATCATTATAATATCTGTTCATTATTCCAGTTGTCTTTTCAGCAAAGATTCTGTTAAAATGCTTTGTTGCCTTTGATGCTGCAACTGAACAAATCTTCTGAACACTATAATCAAACCATGCATCGCTATCAAGTGACTTATAATCAACAAGCACAAGGGTAATCTCATCTGACTGAGTATAACCTAGTACGCAACCTTGTATCTCATTGCAAAGTGCTAATGCCGTCTCTTGCATAGTTTCAATAAGCCTCTTATCGAATGGCTTAACAAATCCGCGTGTAAATGTGTGAAAATGACAGCCATCAAGTCTAATAATGACTGGAGTCCTTCTTGTTAAATAAGTCTTTGAACGATTCTCATAAAAAGATTTCATTCTATCACCTAAACTATCTCTTTTATTTGCCATATGCTTCTTTTGCTTGCAATGAAATTTCTGATGAAAAATTTCTTATTTTATTTAAAATACTATCATATTTCTTTGAGTCAATTTCCTTATATTTACCGGACATTATCCCATTAACAAAATCCATTGAAGGCAAAGCATGAGATTTACTAGGAGGATAATATATTATTTGAATGTCTCCTTCATTAACCATGTCTAGAATGCAAATTATTTCTACAATTGGATAATAGCCATCATATCCTACACATTTATGCATGTAGCCACTATTAAGCATATAAGCATGCCCAATCTTGTAATATTTGCTTTTAAAATCCCTCATAGATATTCTTTTATTTACAGACCAAATATATATATCATCATTTTTCATATCATTAAAACTTTAGTTAAATAAAAAATGCGTAACTTTCACAAGCTACGCATTTTATCTTCAACAAATTGGATTAAAACCAATCTGTCTCTCCAACAAGATTGATGCCAAATACAGGGCCATCCTGAATGCGCTTACGAATAGCATTCACCTTGTGAAGGGGAGCAGTATTGCTCTTGTTTGCCCAAGTGCAAGCCTCTGCTGCGTCAACAAGACGGTCAAACTTAGCGTGGTCACGCTCAAATGCCCAACGGCTTGCGTAATCACTTGCCTTCGGCTCGTCTACACGAACGTTAATGCCGAAAACCTTATTTTTGTCCTCACGCGGAGGGCACTCGCAAATACCCCAACGAGGCTCGGGCACAGGAGCAGGCATCGGAAATACTGGACGACCGATGCGTCCTACGAAACGGCCCTGTGCATCACGAGGAATAGAAACTCCACAACCACAAGGCTTTTTAACACGAGTTGGCTTGCTCTCACCTACGCAAATGCTATCGCCATTTGCCATTGCTGCCAACATTCCTGCAACTGCAAGCAGTGCATTAGGGTCTACAAAACATTTTCCCATAATTCAGAATTCTTTTTTTGGTTAATAATTAAAACTTATTTTTCTCGTTATAACGTACTTCTTTCGATTTCGTTACGATGCAAATATACATAAAAAAATCGAAGAAAAAAAATTTTCTCCGACTTTTTTGTACTTTTAACTATATTTTAACATTTTTACCATATTATATATATAGAACAACAAAAATTAATGCCTTGAACCAAAATGCCCCCCATTTGAAGGCCTTGAACTTCCTCCACGATTTATTACTCTTGGTTGTGAATTTATCCTTGTACTGCTTCTCATTGGCTGCTGTGGTCTATTAACTCCTGTATTTGGCTTTCTATTATCAATGTTTGGACGATTATTAATTCTAGGTCTTACATCATTATGATGACGTACAATCGGTTGTCTGTGATGATAAAAATCTCTGTGGATTGGTCTATAATACCTTAAAGGACTGCTATAATGCCTGAAATACCACCTATTTCCTTGATAATAAGGATAATAATACAAGCCCCTGTAAAAATAATACATCAATAAGCCATCAGCAGTGTAAGTAGGAGTGCCATATGTTATTACAACATCAAAGTCAACACCATCATATGAAACATAAACACCATCAGTCTGAGCTTCAGCTGTGGTAATACATGATGTAAATGATAAACACATTACAAATAAAATAATAAAATTAAAAATTTTTTTCATAATTTATATATATTTAAATTAATTATTTATATTATATATAATATATTATATCATGTATTATATGATATACTTTTTCTTTTGCTTCTTTTCTTTTTCAATAACTATCACAAATATACACGAAAAAATCCATATAAACAAACCAAAACCCCATATTTAGGGGATTTCCAAGCATTTTTAGGGAAAACTATATCGGCTGTAGGAATTTTCCCCAACAAAAAAGAGCAACCATTGCTGATTGCCCTTAAATTTTATTTATCCTATAATGCAATTTCTATCAAATACGGCACAAACATCACCATCTCTATTGCCATGATATAATATACCAGAATATTCATCCTTAAATCCAACTAAACCAACCATTTTCTTAGCCTCCAAAGCATCTTTAGCCCTATAGAAATTAGAAACATCAACCTTAACCGGTACAAGTTGGCCATACATACGTGTCATTTCCCTAGTAGGAGGATTACAACTTAAATAAATGACACCAGGGCCTAAAATAGTGCCGGCTCCACTACCCTGATATTTACCATTAATAATACCAGGACTTCCGTAACAAGTAATTATATTATCACCACCATTGTCAGCAATATCTTCTGTTGTTGTACTATCATAACCAGGATAAATAGATGCTTCTCTCATTACCTTCCTAACTGACTCTTTCACAATTCTATGAAGGTAACTTTCTGTAAGTCTTATAAGTTTGCTATTCATTTTATTATAGTATTTGTTCTATTATTTACCAATCTTGATAATAAGTAGGGTCAAATCCCCCACCATTTAGACTATTTTCCCCATATCCATATTCATCTAATGCATTCAAAACTGCATCTGCGAGATTATACATAGGTTCTTCTATTTGATTATAGTTAGGTACGTTCACATTTTGATACCCTGTTATCTTCTTTAGTTCTTGTGCTGCATCATCTATTTGCATAATTAACTTCTCATATGTGCGCCATCTTCTTTCAGCACTATCGTGAACTCTATCAATACCAAAGCTCTTTTCATTAAGTACCCTATTGACGGATTCTTTTATAATTTGTTTTAAATCACTTTCTGTTAGTCTTATAAGCTTCTTATTCATATTATAATACGTATTATTTCGTTATTTTATTTATAAATATCATGACTTTTCAATTTCTTAATTTTCAGAATTTAAATTATTTTCTTTAGCTGCTTTCTGTTTAGCCCAACGCTCTTTCCAATAACCTTCCCTATGTCTATCTATTTCATTTACTATTTTTTCTACAGATTCTTTTACAATCATTCGTAAATCCGATTCTGTTAATCTTATCAATTTTTTCACGCTATTTATTTTTATAAATTATTTGTTCAGTATTAATGTCTAATAAATCTCCTTTTGCGTTTAATAGATAATCATTACCATCATTAAGCGTAATTTTATAGTAAAACCCAATAAATTTACCATTATTCATTTTAGGAGTAACACTACCATGTAATTCAACTATCTTATACGGCGCTTTTAACTTGTGCCGCATTTTAACACCGTAATGCAAATGATAATACCCATCGTATTTAAATAAATAATTGTTCTCATCAATTCTAAATGTCTTTTCTATCCATTTTGGCAATAAAAAATTACCGTCAAAATCAACAAAATTAGTTAGTATCTCTCCGGTTTTATCATCTTTCTTCATTAATTCAAAAATACGAGTGTCATTATACCTACCTTGAATACTAATGCCTATATACCATTCATCAAAAACAAATGAACCATCCTTCCTAATAGCATTCCATAGCCTATTGCGACAAACTATGCCAACACCATACTCAAACTCATTATTAACATTATCAAACCATTCCTGGCTTAACAACTCTCCATCAGTATTTATAAAGTTATGTTTGTCACCCAATTCAACTTCCATACAATCGCCACAACGATATTTAATGGCATCATATACCCGGTCAGTTAAAACATTAAAATTATAATCAATCAAAACACATCCTTCATTAGTATCACCATATTCACTAAAATAAATAAATACATCCTTTTCGTCAGTATCACCATAATCAGGGTCATATTCCCTTACATCACAACTAATATCTTTTGGACTATCATAATAACCCATAAATTGAGTTACCTCTTCCTCTATCTCATATAAAGCTTGTTTCATATTTCTCTCTATTTCCTGAGGGGTCAATGGCTTGAATACTTCGTAAAAATTAACACCTAATAAATTAGATAATTCCTTGGTGGACATTATACTGTCATTACCACCATTGGCATGATTCCACCTACAAGTAATAGTGTTGCAAGAACCATCAGAATTAATAGATACAGCAATCATAGATAAACCATACTCATCCAAAGGACAATTCTCACCTTCAACTGGCTCAATATCCTCAAAACCATTCTTAAGGCAAAAATAAAATACACCGTTCCCGCCATTAGTGTAAGAACGATACATATTTTGGTCATAAGTCACACACCAATCAACATAATCACCATATTCCTCAGACTCCTGAAAAGAATTTATCTTAACAATCTCATAATCTCTATTCAAAGAATATTCCTGAGAAGAAATATCAGACATATCACGCTCCAAATCATCATTAGCCAAACCAGAAAACCTGCCAATAAAATCATTAGCAGACATTCCATTTAAATCATTGTCGTATTCATTAACATGAGCATCAGATGCAGCATATTTAAGACACCTGTTCAAAGACATTATCACATCACCATCTTTCAACTCTTTATTGACAAACATCCTAACAACCGCAAGAATAAATTTACATTTAGCCAAACGAACATTGGGAATGTCAGATTTAATAGAACCAATCAATTGCATAGCCTGATTCTCATCATAACCCAAACGCTCATACAAAAAATGCTTGGCCAACTTCATATTCTTGCTCTCAATACCCTCAACCAATAAACCAATAATATAAGAACCTAAATCTTCCTTAAGACTCATCATAAACACCTTCTTCATTTTCAGAATTTAAATTATTTTCTTTCCTAACACGACGCCTAGCAACAAAACCAGAATCATCAGAATTGTAATCTTCAATAAACCTGTTTTTAGAATAAGACCTGTCACCAAATATCTTACTTACACTAGACCCGGCCATATAACCACCCATACATAACATAAATATACCAGCACGCTCAAGGTCAGTATCAATAATACCATCCTTAAAACCATCATAAGCAATAACAGAACACATAACCAAACCAGCAACAAAAGATATTAACGCAGATAATACTAATGTGAAACTCCTACTACTGTTACCTGTGTCATTTTTTATTAATGAACCTAAATATTTTATTAAACCCATATTTTTTAACAATATTTAATTAATAATAAATATAAATAAACATATACACTTTTAACATAAATTAATATACAATATTAATATTAAAAAAAAATTTTTGTGTATATTTGCAAAAAAATAATAAAAAACATGGAAACTGTACCAACAATAAAAATGTTTAAAAGATTCTTAAAAGAAAATAATTTCTATATACCATATGTCAAATTTACACAAACAAAATACGGAATAGAAAATACCCTGAAAAATAAACAAATAATAGAGTATTTCTCACCAAAACTAATAAATAAACAACAAACAGAAAAATATAAAATATCAACACATTATTTAGCCACATTGTTCGATTTATATAATATAGAATGGAATAACTACTACAAATATAATAAAAATAAAAAAATCTATATAGAAAAATTTAAAACCTTCCTCAAAAAAAGAGGAATATTAAACCTATACCAAACATGCTTCTCACCATATTACGTTAATTTTAACGCAAATATATTATATAACGCAAGAATTAACCAAATGTTTAAAGTAGTATTCAATACAAATCTAAAACATAAATATATAAATACATGGGAAGAATTGTACCCAAACGAATTCATCATAAAAGCATTCGATAACACAGACACAATTAAAAATGAATCGTTCTGGATAGAACTTAACAAAAAATGGCAAGAAGAATTGAAAAAAATTGAAAAAATATTGTCTAAAAAATAAAACAATAAAATAACATGAAATATAAAAATAAAATCTTTAAAGAAATAATAAGATACCAAAAAGAAAAAGGAGAATATAAAACATTCCTAAAAGCATTTAAAAATTTTATACAAGATATAATACCTCGTTACAATATAAAAGAATTAAACGAAACAGAACTTATTAAAATAATTAAAACACCACTCTTCCTACTTTCACAAATTAGAATAGAAATAGTAGACAATACATATACACCATTCCTACTATACCACCATAAAAAACACATGGAAGAAAATATAAAACTCTTTGAAAAATTCCTGGAAAAAGAAAAAATAAAAAATATATTCTTCGAAAACGTAGACGAATTTTTTTTAAGAAAAACTGTGGCAGATAAAGATTTTTTCGCATCAAAATCAAAAGAACAATTAATATATAATAATCTACCACCAACAGGATTCATAATGTACGCATTCCTATGGGAAGATTCACATATACCAACAACATTAATAACAAAAATAGAACCAAGAGAATTCTGGAGGAAAATAAACCTTAAATGGACAACATACTATATAGAATATATTAACGAACAATATAATGACTGAACAAAAATTCGAAAAAGGATTTAAATTGCTTAAAAGATTCTTTAAAGAAATAAATAGATATAACGACTTTGTGAAAATTTCAGCAGAAAAAAATCCAAAATATAAACAAATACTTAAATGTGCGTATGAAAGGAATCCAGCATTAACATGGCACCATTACTTCACATTCGCATTCCTAGTAGGAAATAATTACGAAGAATATAATGACCCAGGACTAAATACACTAAGAAAAAAATGGCTCGAATTCATAAACAAATACCCATATTAAAATTCCGGAAAAATTTTTTTCCGGAATTTTTTTATTTATACACCCCCTTAAAAAAATGAAAATCCGGCCCGGAATTATTTACAAAACTGTCCCGCGATTAAATACCCTAAAAAACATAAAATAAGGGAGGGGTTATATAGAGGGGGTGGGGGCAGGGGTGCCATATCGCTTATTTTAAAGCCTTCTGAGCGTGTTTCTATTACTTCCGTTATAACTTTATCACCATACCTATAAAAAGGCTTTAGATAGCCTTAAAATAGCCTTTTTAAAACTTGAAATTTAATTTTTCATTTAAGATTTATTAGCTAAAAATCTTTGCGTATATCAATTATTCTTTGTACCTTTGCAGTGGGGAAACAGTACGACGCCAGAAAGGAGGCAGTTTGGGCTGTTTTAACATTTTGTAAACACAGGTATAAAAATATGTTAAAGATGTAATTTTCTTCTTTTATTTCAATTATTCTTTGTACCTTTGCAGCGTGTTAATAAACAAGATGTCTAATTTAAAAAGTAATGAATTATGAAAAAAATTGCTTTTGGCGAACAGAATGTGAAGAGCGCAGTTAACGCGCTCGTAAAAGGTCAAAGGGGCGTTTGCGTTGTTGCTTTCGTCTCTATGGACAAGAAACTTGAAAAAGCCTATAAGGGCGTTATGGATGGACGTATCTACAAGTTGGCTATGTGGACTGATAGACCACTTATTTCCTATGGTGGCTCAGTCAACGGCAAGGCTGACGAGACGTTTGTGCCGCAAGCACCAAAGGGTTTCGTGTGGACGCAATATCCCTACTTCAAGAAGGCTATCAAGAGTGGTATCGAATATCTCACTATCAACTTCAGAGACTGCGACAAGAATACCTATGACGAGGTGTACTTTTTGGATGGTGCAGTCGTCAGCAAGGCAGACGTTCAGAAGTACATCAAGCAGGAAACACGCTACATCAGCAACACTCAAGCAGCAGTAGGTGTCACAGACATCAAGCAGCAGACAAGCGTTGTTCAGTACGAAATAGGCAATGTAGCCTATGTGGGCACGAATAAGGCTGACGCAATTAAGGTGTTCGAAATGTGCCAAGAATGAATACTTAATTAAGTACCTATATAAAAGGTGGTTCGAAAGAGCCACCTTTTTTTGTGCGTTAATTAAGTAGCCATATTACTCTTCAGCTCGCCTTCACTGTATCCCCACTGCAAAGGTAGTCATTTTCTACCATATATGCAAAGGTTTTTGCAGTTTTAACTTTTCGTTAACACTAGTGTTAATAAAATGTTAAAGGTGTATTTTTCTTTGTGTATGTCGTAAATTCTTTGTACCTTTGCAGTGGGAAAACAGCCCGGTACAGGGCTTGAGTCAGGTATTTCTTCAGAATTAGTGGCAATGTTAATGAAATGTTAAAGGTGTATTTTTCTTCTTTTATTTAAAAAATTCTTTGTACCTTTGCACTCAGAAATCCAAAGATAGTCTGAGGATAATAAAAATAGGAGATACATTATGACACATTCCTATCAGTACATCAGTTCTCTCCCTCACACAAGGAGAAAGTTAAACGCACGTTTTGTGCATCAGTTGAAAAAACTCTGTGGTGGCAAGTATGGCATCCACGTATGGGAAGTATTTAACGATGAGGATTTGGGCGATTACGCTTACATCTTCGTAGCGAATAGCGAGGTTTCAGAATCCATCCTTTCAGATGCTAAATCTCTTTGCTCACGTTATGGCATTGGCAGCGACTACATCGAAGTCTTAGAAGGCGAAGAAGGGGAAGAAGGGGAAATCGAAGGACAGTATATGAACATATACCTGTCAGACAAAAAGCCATACAGTGAAGGCATATCCCTGAGTTTGATGGGTTCATAAATAGGTTGCTATTAATAAGTGCGTCACTTGAAAAGGTGGCGCATTTTTTTTTTGTGTTAAAAATGTTAATTGCCTTGCATATATCAATAATTTGTTGTACCTTTGCAGTGGGAAAACAGTGAAGGCACATCCCTGAGTTTGACGGCTTCAGAAATAGGTACTTAACTAAGTATTATATACTTAATGTTAATAATATGTTAATGTTGTAATTTTGTTTTGTTATTTCAATTTTTATTATTAATTTTGCAGCGTAAAAATAAATAAAAGAATTAAAGAATATGAGCAGAAAAAAATTCACGCCTGAAAAGATTGAAGAATTAAATGTAAACGAAGTGTTTGTGTTTGGTTCAAATATACAAGGTGAACACGTTGGTGGCGCAGCAGCCTTTGCTAATAAGGTATTAGGTGCTGAAATGGGTTGTGGCTTTGGCTTCTGTGACTTTGCTTGCAAGACCTATGCGATTCCAACTTGTATAAGAGTTTGGGATGGGTCAATTAAAAAGTTTAGAGTAACCAAACCATTTGATAACGTAAATCAGATTAAGCCTTTTGTGGATGCCTTTATCAGTGATGCAAAGAATATTGGCAACAAGACGTTTTACGTAACAAAGATTGGTTGTGGTATCGCAGGCTTCAAAATCAATGAGGTTGCTGAGTTGTTCAGACCTTGCCTCGATATGGATAACGTGATTCTCCCCAAGGAGTTCGTAGATTATCTTACATTCGTAGAAGAAGAATATAAGAAGATTATTAAATAGCAAGAGAATAGATAGGTTTTAGTTGTTGTTTCTGTATCGTTTTGGAACACGCTGCCAGTGATGGTCGCGTGTTTTTTTTGTGTTCTGACCATACTGATGACTCTTCAGCTCTCCTTCGCTGTTCCCCACTGCAAAGGTAATCATTTTCCTCCACATACCAAAGTATTTTCTCAGTTTTAACTTTTCATTAACACTGGTGTTAACGAAATGTTAATGACGCATTTTTCTTTGTGTATGTCGTAAATTCTTTGTACCTTTGTGGTGGGAAAACAGGAAGATGCTCGTGTGGACAGCAGTGGATAATAGCACATTTGGCTATAAAATATCAAATGTTAATTAAATGTTAAATATGAAAAAGTACTTGTGTATATCAGTTTTTATTATTACCTTTGCATCGTTAAACAATTAAAGATTATATTAATATGGAAAAGAAAAAAGAATTTCGCCCACTATATGAAATTGCAAAGGAAATACGCAATGATTGGGGAAGCAAAATTTACTTTGGAGCAAAGCCTTATTTAGGGGCAATGCTTACGCTCAATTCGATAGACGATAGGTATATGTGTGATGATGCACGAACTATCGTTAATTACTTTCTCGCAAACGCAAGCAGTTGGAAAGGAGAGGCTGCAAGGAGAGTTAAAAAAGAGTTGAGGGAAATGGTTAAATAGACGTTTCTGTTTCATTCATAATTCGATTTTTTGGTTAGACTTTGTGTGACGTGCTGCCCGTGAGGGTCGCACGTTTTTCTTTTACATACACTTATTGGTTCCTATAGCACCGGCGTCGAGGATGTTGCATCCTGTAATTCCCACTGCAAAGGTAGTCATTTTCTACCATATATGCAAAGGTTTTTACACGTTTAACACTTTGTTAACACTGGTGTTAATTAAATGTTAACAAGGCATTTTTCTTTGCTTATGTTGTTTTTTTGTTGTACCTTTGCAGTGGGAAAACAGTACGACGCCAGGAAGGGGGCTGTATAACACAGGAACAGTGTAAATGTTAATTAAATGTTAAATATGAGAAAATCCTTGTATATATTAATTTTTATTTATACCTTTGCAGAGTAATAATAATTTAAAACAAATAAGGAGATAAAGTTATGATTTTAGAGTTTATTTTTGTTGTTGTCGCATTTATTATAATTGAAGACAAACGCCGCAAGTATATCAACATGGGTGAATGGATTGAAGAAATGAAAAATGTGGAGGAATAGGCTATATGCTAAGTGAAGAAATAAATGAAATGCTTGAGTGTGGCGGCATTGAAATGGATGATGATTTAGAGGCAGCCATGCGAATAGATATGGAAGATAACAATTACATCGGCCCGTTATGGGAAGATGATTTGGGTATTGACTATGATGATTACTTTGACGATTGTTTCGATTATTAAATAATGAGTTAATGGTATGAAAGAAAGATATACATTAGTTGTAAAGCCTACTTTCGCTGATTTTGCTAATGAGTTGCGCAAATTCGATAGAATTAATTGCAAAACTCTTAGGGAAGCTAAAGAATGGTTTGGTGTATTGACAGACGATGAAAAGAAAAGGTCGTACATACGTGATAACGTAAAGCAATGCAACGTCAATATATAGGTACTTAATTAAGTACATATTATCTTATAAATACTTATTCATTTAATGAGCCATTTGTGAAACGTGTTGCCCGTGAGGGTAGCACGTTTTTTTTTGTGTTAAAAGTGTTAATTCGCTTGCATATCTCGTGGATTATGCGTACCTTTGCAGTGGGAAAACAGTACGACGCCAGGAAGGAGGCAGTTGGGCTTCAGAAGCAGTAATATGTTAAAGATATGTTAAATAAGAGAAAACTCTTGCATATATGAGATAAAATGATTACCTTTGCACCACAAAACAATTAAAGAATATGAGAATTAAACATTACGCTGGCTATGGCTCAGTTGAAGCCAAAAAGGTATCTAAGACAACGTTAACCAATGAATACGGAGAAAAGAAAGTTAAGTTGGTTGTGCGAGTAAAAGGTAATCATGAATGTGGTCTTGTTCGTGATGATATTTATGACGTGAAACATTGGCTATTTGACAAGTTTGAAAAGAACTTTTTGGGGGAATACGATGAAATCTCCATGAGTGTCGTTGATGATTATGTCAATGAGAATGGTCTTGATGTTGAGGTGGCAGTTTACACATTTGTATATTAGACAGCCTAAAAGCGTATAAATATAGGGCAATTCCCTAGTAATAGGTGATAGATAAGATAAACAATGGCACAGAGTCAGAGTAGTTTTGCCCTATTTCGGCTTCAGTTGTTAACAGATGTTAAATCTCAACAACTGAGGTTATTTTTTTGCGATTTTTTTTGGTAGATTCAGAAAAAATTCGTACCTTTGCAACGTCAAACAATTAAAGAGTAAAGATTATGAGAAAGCTAATGAAAGTTTTAACGTCCGGCAACAGACGTTTAAAGATTTGGGAAAGCAGCCACAAATACCGTGGTGAACTTTACGTCGATAATAAGCGAATAAGTTCGGCTGACTTTTTCGAAAAGGACGGTGATATGGACTTGCAAAGAGTTCGTGAGTATTTTGGTTTTACAAGCTTTTGTGAGTTACCTTTCGTAAAAAAGAACGGCCGCTACATTATTGGCATCAACAGAAGCAAGCGTATCATTTGGACTAATGATGATTACGAAGAATGGGCAGAAGCTATGGCTGATGAAATAACAGATGAAGAAATTACGCCGGAGTACTACTATGATTGTAGAAATATTGACCTTTCTGATGAAAGGGAAAACTTGGATATTGAGGTTGACGGTTGTATCGTAGCGTTTGCTGACCTTGGTCTTTGGAATGGCAGAAGAAATGGCGCGAAAACAATAGGCAATAATGTTAAGGAAATTCTCTATACGTCAGATGATTATGCTACTTGGTATTGTGATTTGTACAACGTAAGGTGTGACACCATACATCATGACGGGGAAAACCATGCCCTTTATCGGGTTGCAAAGAACAGAGAATTTGCTAAATACTTGGTAGAACAGATTGCATATCATGGTATGACAGAAGAACAGTTCAGAAAGGCTACTAAATCACTTCGCCCTTACGTGGCTAAAGTATATGGTTGGTAATTGATTATTTTTTAAGTTAGGCATAAATACTTGAACGTGCTGCCCGCGAGGGTCGCACGTTTTTTCATGCTCTGACAACACTGATGACCATTAAGCTCTCCTTCGCTGTTCCCCCACTGCAAAGGTAGTCAATTTTCGCCACATACGCAAAGGTTTTTACGATTTTAACTTTTCGTTAACACCAGTGTTAATTAAATGTTAATGATGTAATTTTGTTTGCTCATGTTGTTTTTTTGTTGTACCTTTGTGGTGGGAAAACAGGAACGACTCGTGCCACTGCGTGTGAACTGTGGCTTGAATTAATGTATTTAAGGCTAAATTGTAAAATGTTAATTAAATGTTAAATATAGAAAATTGTTTGTATTAATCAAATATTATTATTATCTTTGCATCGTAAAAACAAATAAAAGGAATAACTATGGCAACAATTAAGAAAGAAGAATATACAATAAAAAATAACGAATTTGAATATTTAGGCAAACATTATGATTGTCAATTTGCAATTAAGCGTGACATCAAAATGATTCTGCAAGAAGCCGAAATATCTCATAAAGATACTTTTGGCAAACTTTATGATAAGAATACATTAAGACCTGATAAAATTCGTATATTTGTAGATGGAGATAATACTCCTATTTATGGAATAATTATATATCTTATAGACTATAAAGATGGAAATGGCAGTAGATATGCTTGTGGTGGGTACTATAGATTTGAATTTGATAATTCAATACTTTTGCCACACATGTATCAAGAAAGCATTTGTTGGTAATAAAAAGGTTTAAAGAATATGGATATAAAAGGATTTGAAAAGAATACTAAGATTAATGTTTATTTCGTTAATCTTAAAGAAACAAATTTCACTCGCAGGCAATTATTGAGTGAAATGAAAGTGTTTACTGACTTTATGGAGAGATTTCACTGCACCATTGATGAACTGATGGCTGCTATTGATATGTACGGCATTCAAGACAAAAATTTGTTTGATTATACGACAAATAAAACAAACTATCTTGTCTGCGAAAAAGGTTTGTATAGAAAGGTTAAAGAGCCTGTCAAATACACCTATGGCTATTATTTAAAAACCGTTTATTATGATTTATATTTAGATTCAAACAGTTTTGCTAATTTGTCGCTAAATATCGTTGCGGAGCATATTGTTAAAACACGTTTTCCTTTTTTAAATGAAAAGCCGTTTACTAAAATGGTAAAACGTTTTAATGATGATATTGCTAATCTTCCAACAAGTGTTTATGCAAAATTAGGCGATATTGATTACAGTTTGTGTTTTAGCAACGATATTAGGATAAAAGACCTGATTAAACTTTACACTGATAAATCCTATAAAGATTCTTTTGTAGAAAAATCGTGCTTAAAAGTTTATAGCGAAACTTATGGCAGGCCTCCTATGGTTTATTTAAACTTTGGAAGAAATACTGAAACATTGTACCTACCATTTGAAGCCCTTTTAAATAAAGATTGGCAAGCCATTGAAAATGTATATGTTCAAAGCATACTATTATATGATGATAACGGTGAGTTAATAAAAGGCAAATGGTTTAGTGGAAGGCAAAAAGATGCGCCATATTTCAAGCACCCACTTGTCGAGGAACTGAAAAAGATTCTGCTTTCATAATTCTTATATTCCTTTGTTTGGAGCGCGTTGCCCGTGAGGGTGGCGCGCTTTTTCATGTGCCATTAATAGTGGCGAACATCCTTCGCTGTTCCCCCACTGCAAAGGTAGTCAATTTTTCCCACATACGCAAAGGTTTTTACACGTTTAACACTTTGTTAACACTGGTGTTAATTAAATGTTAATAAAGTATTTTTCTTTGTTTATCTCGTGGATTATGTGTACCTTTGTGGTGGGAAAACAGGAAGATGCTAGGAAGGGGGCTGTATAACACAGGAACAGTGTAAATGTTAATTAAATGTTAAAGATGCGAAAACCCTTGTATATATTAATTATTATATGTACCTTTGCGTTGTTAAACAAATAAAGAAAAAAATCAATCAGTATGAAAAATGATATTGTAGAGCAAATGGCTAAAATAGATGCTGCAATTAAAAAGCACAAGCCTTTGGCTGCGTGGGGAAACGTTGAATCAAAAGAACGGCTTAAATATCTTAGAGCAAAGAAACGTGAACTTAAAATGTTAATGAAAAGTTAAAAACGTTTTTTTCCTTGCATATATAAAATAAAATGATTACCTTTGCATCGTCAAACAATAAGTAATAACAATTAAACATTAGTTATAAAATATGAAGTAATATAAAGAAGTAATAGCCCGTAGGCGCAATAAAAGTAATAAGACCCACAAGGTATCTTATAGTCCTACCTATCCTCAAAGTGCAGAGATAGTATCGTAATAATAGAGGGCAGCACATAGTCGCCATAAGGGAGTTGAGAGCACTTCCATCTACGGTCGTGAAAGGCTAATCGACATATCAAAATAAAGACTCGTTAGCTCAGTAGGTAGAGCATCACACTTTTAATGTGAGGGTCAAGGGTTCGAATCCCTTACGGGTCACAAATGGTTTTCGGTTTTGTATTCACTTTTTAAGTTTGTCTTGTCTCATCGAACGTGCTGCCCGTGAGGGTCGCACGTTTTTTCATGCCTTGAACTACAATGATTACTCTTCAGTTCGCCTTCGCTGTTCCCCACTGCAAAGGTAATCATTTTCCTCGACATATACAAATATTTTGAGTTAATAAGTGTTAACTGGATAAATTTTTTTGTTTTGTTAAAAATGTTAATTCTCTTGCGTATATCAATAATTTGTTGTACCTTTGCAGTGGGAAAACAGTACGACGCCAGAAAGGGGGCAGTTGGGCTTCAGAAGCAGTAATATGTTAAAGATATGTTAAATATGAGAAAACTCTTGCATATATCATATTTTATTATTACCTTTGCAGCGTTAAACAATTAAAGCAATAAGATTATGTACAACAATCAGATTACAGACATTAAGGACTTCGCAAGAAAAATTAAGCGTGGAACATTTGGTATGTACGCTGCGACGTTCACAGAAAAGAAGATGAACAAGTTCCCCAATGGCACAACTCCTGCACAACGTAAGGTAACGCCTGAAAATCCCTATTTGGGCAAAGTATTTACTTTGTCAGTGTACCAAAACGCTTGCACGGGTGTAAACTACTATAACGTAGTAAAAGCGGAGTGCAAAAGAGAGGGAATCGACTTCACCGACGAAGAGTTTGCTATTGCATTCCCCAAGGAGGGCACATATTGTGAGGCAACAGAAGATGCGCTCGCCAACATCATCCTGAAGCACAATGAGAGAGACCAAGAGTATCTTCGCTTGTACAAAGGTCGCAAGCCTACCAAGGTTGTTTATTTCACCATTTACAACTATTCAATCGTCCCTGAAGACAGTGAGTTAATGGCTGACATTTTGCGTTATGTTCCCGCCAAGAAAGAGAGTGCAAAACAAGAGGCGTTAGGCATTGCCAACATCGTGGAAGTTAAGCAGCCTAAGATTGAAAACGTGGTGTTCCTTGCACAGGGTGATGATATTTACATCAATCCTCGCTTTGGGACTAAACCAATGTTCAACCTCGAAAACATCAATAAGATGTTTGTAAGTACCAAGTAGGTACTTAAATAAGTACATATATAGCTGTCATTCTGTTTTCCATAAGTAAAGATTAAATGAATAGTAAGTGCGCTGCCCGTGAGGGTCGCGCATTTTTTTTGTGTTAAAAGTGTTAATTTACTTGCATATCTCGTGGATTATGCGTACCTTTGCAGTGGGAAACAAGAAGATGCTCGTGTGGACAGCAGTGAAAGAAGCAAAATTATCAAACGTTAATTGAATGTGAGCAAATGTTAATGAAATGTTAATGATGTAATTTTCTTCTTTTATATAAAATATTATTATTAATTTTGCAGCGTTAAACAAATAAAGAAAACAATTATGGCAATAAAGAAAATTAATATTGTATTAAGCACGTTAGTAGATACTGACCTTAATAGTGTCTATGATGTGGTATCTAACCTTGATATTAAAGTATCAGAGGGTAGTGAGAATGTGTCAATTAAGAAGTACGAAATAGATAATTTTTTTGAGGTATGAGACAGATTGAAACCCCTAACGGCTATTTAGCCATTGAAGTAATCGGTGGCATTGATGTTTACTGCGATGATTGCTATGTATGCGAACTTGCAGGCAAAACATTTGAGGATTTTTCAAAAGATGAAATCATTGATGCAAATGAACTCGATGATGCCATTGAAGAAGAACTCGACACGCAAAAGGTAATGGACAGAATCACTGACCCATACAATTTCATTTAAATGTTAATTAAATGTTAAATATGAGAAAACTCTTGCATATATAAAATAAAATGATTACCTTTGCAACGTCAAACAATTAAATAATAAAAGATTATGAGAATAAAAGGTTTAAAGAGAATTGGTGAGGTACCTGAAAAGGTCATGAGTAAAAGTGGTAAGATGTATGAGACTGGCGAGAAAGTCCCCCTGTTCCGTGCCCCTGATGGCTACAAAGCCACTTATGAGAAGTTTGTCAAGGAGGCAGAGCGTGGACGCTTGCACGGATTGATTATCGCATCAAGTTAAAAAAGATGTGTTAAAAGTGTTAATTTCCTTGCTTATTAAATATATTTTTTGTACCTTTGCATCGTAAAAACAATTAAGTACTAAAAGTTATGAGTAAGAAAAGTTTTAAAAAAGCAACCCGTCTTGCGCGTGTGATGGCTATCCCTAGCAGAGAGGTTAAAAACTCTAAGGGCGAAGTTATCAAGACACTCTATAATATCATTAAGATTGGGTAGCAACAAAAGAGAGAGAATAAGCAATTAATTGTCGAACCTATTAAAGCAGAGAGATTAATGGAACGTCCCCCGCCCTTTGAGGTATAGTATTTTAGTGAGTATAATTATAAATTTAGCAAGTTAAACCGCAATAAGTATGAGAGTAACATGTAGAGGACAGCCCTAAAAGGCTTAAATATTACAAACCACATAGATAGTATTAAATAGCATCCGCGAGATTAAAATTTTATAAGGCCGATGATATGCCGCGGCCGTCCTCGAACAATCGCCGGATGGGTGCAACAAAGGAACTGAGGTTGCACAAAAAAATAGGGCTTTGCCTGCCATTTGGAACGCCGCAGAATTCATATAGGATTGCCGTATAATGGTCGCCACAATAAGCCCTTGGGGATTCCCACGAATGGGCCGCCGCTTTGAGCCGTCGTAATCATAGCACCGGCAATACAATCCCCTTCATTTATTTAATAGGTGTCCGGACACCTGTGGGAGCCTGCTTTGGCTTGATTGCTTGTCAACGTAACACGCAATCCTGAAGCGGCTCCCAGTTTTTGTTTTAGTTTAATGTAAAAACACTGCCTTTAATTTTAGGTAGAGAGTGGTGGTTCGAATCCACCAAACAAGCAATATTTGCGTTCATAATTTGTTAGTTTTTGATTGTTTAACGTCAGGGGTAGCATTTGCTACTCCTTTTTTTCATGCTCTGACAACACTGATTACTCTTCAGCTCGCCTTCGCTGTATCCCCACTGCAAAGGTAGTCAATTTTCTCCATATACGCAAAGGTTTTTACACGTTTAACAGTTGTTTAACACTTATGTTAATTGAATGTTAATGACGTAATTTTGTTTGCTCATGTTGTTTTTTTGTTGTACCTTTGCAGTGGGAAAACAGCCCGGTACAGGGCTTGAGTCAGGTATTTTTTCAGAAACAGTAATATGTTAATTAAATGTTAAAATTGAAATAACATTTGCATATTTCAATTTTTATTATTAATTTTGCAGTGTTAAACAATTAAATAACAGGTAATTATGGAAAATTTAGTTTTTGTAGAACTTAAAACCCCTATCGGTAAGCATGACAAACTGATGGTTGAGGTTGGCTACGAATTAGGCGGCCATAACTGGTTTACTGGTGGTATTAATGAACGCGGCATTTACATTTATCTTACGCCATGTACTTGTGAAAACGGCATAGTTAGTCACAGTATAACTGGTAAACAACATGAGAGCGGTTATAAGATTCTGTTAAAAGAATTGAAGCGTAACAACAAGAATCAAATAGCCCTTGCATCTGGACTGATTCTGCCTTACGCCCAACAAATTGCAGATTATTACTCTGACGGGCAGCACAACGCAGTGTATAATATGATAATGAAGCTGTATAAATCTGATAAATAATATGGCTAAGAAAAAACATATATGCGGTATCTACAAAGGGTACCGCATAATTCAAGAATACGAAATTATTGGCAACGGCGTATATGGAGTATTTTATCCATGCGAAAAAAAAGGCAGCAGATTTTATAAAATCAAAAAAGCTTCATCACTTAATATAAAAGATGTAAAAACATTCATTGACATAAAAACAAAATAAATTATGGTAGGAAAAGAAATTTTTGTTTTGACAACAGATTGGATTGATGATTGCTCAACAATCCGTCAGGGCGTAGATACTTTTGAGAAAGAAGAAGACGCACAGAAAGAATTGTCAGCATTTGACGAAGAAGTAAAAAGTTGGGTGGCTACAACAAGACCTTCGTGGAAACGTGAGGGCGACGGTATTACATTTGTTGAGTTTGGAGAGCCTGGCTATTATTTTGATTCTCACGCCGTGGGCAAAATTACCAAGTGCGTTGTTAAATAGGTACTTAAATAAGTACATTATATAATATAATAAGGTATAAAACAGGTGAAATGTTAATGAAAAGTTAAAATTGAAAAAACATTTGTGAGTTTCAAAAAAAACAATTACCTTTGCACACGAAATCAAAAAACAACAAAGATATGGAAAAGGTTTTTATATTAATTCAAGATTATGCGGTTGACTTGAACACCGAGTTTAAAGTTAATGCATTCAAGACAATGGAAGGCGCTAAAAAGGCATTTAATGATGCTGTCTCTGAAAGCAAGCCTACTGATGAAGAAAATGGTTTTGAAGTTGAAACTGACACCGATACTGATTATGAAGCCTATATTGATGGCGAATACATTGACAACCATTCGCACGTATATATAGAAGAGGTGAAAGTTGAAAATTGAAAATAAAAAAGAGAAATGTTAATGAAAAGTTAAAATTGAAAAAACATTTGCGAGGTTCAAAAATAATGATTACCTTTGCAGCAGAAAAATAAAACAAACAATTCATTCAAGTTAAACAATTAAAATTAAAAAGGAGAAAAAAATTATGGCAAAGAACATGACAACCAACAAGGAGTTAGTTAAGGCAGAGTTGAAGTTTATGCTTGCAGCACTTCGCAACGCAATCGCTTTCAATGGCAAGAGTGAGACCACCGTCTATCTCGCCGGCGTCCACAAAGAGACCGAAGCCAAGCTGTCTGAAATGGGTATCTCATTCGACAAGAAGAAGAATTGGGGTCACATTCTTCACGCTCCCAAAAAGGGCACTAAGGCTTACAAAGCCCTGTTCGATGGCTCTAACGTCCTTGCAGAAGCCAAGGCAGTAGCAGATGCCAAGGTAGCAACCGCCAAGGCAGAAAAGGCTGAAAAAGCCGCCAAAGCTAAGGCAAAGGCAGAAGCCAAGGCCGCCAAGGAAAAAGAGGCTAAAGCCAAGGAGAAAGCCAAGGCTGCTGCCAAGGCCGCCAAGGAAAAAGAGGCTAAAGCCAAGGAGAAAGCCAAGGCAAAGGCTGCTGCCAAGGCAGAGAAGCCCAAGGCAGAAGCCAAGGCAAAGGCTGCTACCAAGGCTGAGAAGCCCAAGGCAGAAGCCAAGGCAAAGGCTGCTACCAAGGCTGAGAAGCCCAAGGCAAAGGCAGAGGCCAAGGCTGAGAAGCCCAAGGCAGAGAAGCCCAAGGCAAAGGCTACTGCAAAGGCAGAAGCCAAGCCCAAGGCAGAAGCCAAGCCCAAGGCAGAAAAGCCCAAGGCTGAGAGTGTGGTGACTGAGGCTCCGGCTTCCAAGGCAGAGAGTGTGGCAGTGGCTGAAACTACTGAGGCATAGCCACAACTTGCAGGGGTAGGTTAGGCTACCTGCCCTTGCTTTAGTATTAACATTAAAATAACGAATATAATTATGGAAAATAATACAAAAACAATATCAATTTTGGTGTGCTTTGAGGGTAAGAACCGCCGTATTGAAATCAACCCCAAAAAGTGTGTGAAAACCCCTGCCAAGGATTTTTCCTATAAGGCTCTTTATAACGCCGACAATGGCAAATCTTATATGGTTAACGTTGTTTCAGTCAAGGGCACAAAGGGCGCAAAGGCTGACGTTACCATAACGAATCGCAGTGGCAAACAGACCATAGCAGAGCGCAAAGGTGTTGACGTTCGTTTCCACCGTTATCTTTTCTAAGGCTATGATGCTGCATTATTTGGGGGCCATTGGCCCCTATCTTTATACATTAAGGGATTGTTTTATAAACAGTGGTCCTGAATTTTGCCCTAAAAGAACCAAACTAAAAGGCTATCAAAAATGCAAGAAAAACCGGAAGTAAAAAACCTTTTTGCTGAAAGCATTTGCGAAAGATTAAGCACGTTGTTTTTACACTGTGTATTTACGAATCCTGAGTTTATAAAAGGTGAAGTATCAAAGCATTTGCACACGTCTATTGACAAAGTTAAATTTGAACTATTAGACACGATTATTAACGAAAATGGGGAAGAACTTTCTAAATGCTATAGGCTTTGTGTTTTTGGCACTGATATAACTTTAATCTTTGATAAAAAGGTAGAAGAACCAAAAGAAATTGAAGTGCCAAAGGTTGTAAATAAGCCTAAAAAATGGTGGGAAGTAGGCGGACCTGATACAATGGTCGTTGTTGAAAAAAAGAAAACAAGTGATAAACCAACAATACGTTGGGTACTAAAAGTTATCGACTGCTAAAAGTGCTGCCCTTATGGGTAGCATTTTTTTTTGTGTTAAAAGTGTTAATTCGCTTGCATATCTCGTGGATTATGCGTACCTTTGCAGTGGGAAAACAGCGCAGAGCAGTACTTGAGTCTATAATTCGGTCTATAAAAAAGTCTACAAAAAATTTGGTTTTCTTGATATTTATTTGTATATTTGCAACAAACTAATATGGCTTCGTGGTGGAATTGGTAGACACGAGGGACTTAAAATCCCTTGCTCAGAAATGGGCGTGTGGGTTCGAATCCCATCGGAGCCACAACTATTTGTATTTTTCATTTTATTTTATAAAGTACGTCGTTCGTGAGAATGGCGTACTTTTTTCATGTTCGAGTTTCTCTTCAGCCTTTGCTGTTCCCCACTGCAAAGGTAATCATTTTCTACCATATATGCAAAGGTTTTTGCACGTTTAACAGTTGTTTAACACTTACGTTAATTAAATGTTAAATGGTTTTTTTTATTTTGTTATTTCAAATATTATTATTAATTTTGCAGCGTTAAACGATTAAAATGAACGACAAATATGGAAGAAATTGAAAAGATTATTAATTGTGATGCTATTGGTAACGCTTTCTATAATTTATATGATAGATGGTGTGACGAAATGGGGCATGAGAATATAAAAACTTATGCCATTACTATTGTTAAAATAATCAATAACAATCTCCCTGAATGCAATGTGACCCTTTTAGGGGCAACTTCAAAACCTTTTGGTGTAAAGATACAAGTTGGCGACAAAAAGGCACACATTTACGTTAAATTTTCAAATTCATGTCTTACGCTTTGCGCTAAAATCATTTAAAATTATGGGAAAAAACAGCAGATTTTGTGAAGAAGGAACTTTCGTAAAAAAGTTTTCGAGTTTTAATTATTTCGATGGAAAATATCATCTTAATGTTAAATCCCCACGTCCTATGACGTTGGATGAAGCGATGAATTATTTTAAGGCCTCAACAATAAGTGGAAATGAATAACGAAGAAATGAGAGCGAACGGCAAAGCCATTTTAAAACAGGAAGCGCAAAAAATACAAAGGCTTTTGTCTGCTAACAACATGTACTATGATTATGATATTAATTCAACCGGATTTATCGAAATCACTGTAACAGATGGCGATTGGAAGCATGACCATTTAGCCCTTAAAAATGTCATGAAAGAAGCAGGCTATATTCTATTCAAACGAGTTATCACTGATGAAAGTAATGGCGATGATTCATTTTCTGCTATTTATACTTTTAGATAATAAAAACAAATTAGGTACTTAAATAAGTATATATTATGGGGAATAAAAAAGATACAACAAGCATTTTAAAAGAACTCAAAGAATACATTGGCGACAATGGTATGGTGGCTTTTGAGCATGGTTTTAGGAAGCCTACGTTTAAATTCGATGGGCTTAAATACAAGTGTACAATGGTAAGCGACAAAGTAATGTATGGCTTTAAATATTACACTGGTTCAAAAGAAAGAAGGGTTTGTAATTATTCTCTTTCTATGCTCAATTACTCTGTGTTAAATGGGCTGCTTAAAGCCATTAAGAACTACCAAGAATATTGTAATAAAAAAGCTTAAAAAAAATATGAAAGTAACTAATATTATCTGGGAAACTGATGGAGAAGATGTTGAACTCCCAAACGAAATGGAAATCCCTAATAGCGTTGACGAAGAAGAAATAGCCGACTATCTTTCAGATGAAACCGGATGGCTTGTAAATTCGTTTAAAATTGAATATTAACAAAAAATAACATAAAAAATTTGGTTTTCTCAATTATTTTTTGTACCTTTGCATTGTGAAACAAAGAGAGTGAGAGTTTAGTTACATAAGTCTTAAAATAAGATATTTGACACTAATCCGCTCCGAACCTGTACTAAAGCAGGTTCCCGGGCTCGTAGCTCAGTTGGTCAGAGCAACAGACTCATAATCTGGAGGTCGTGGGTTCAAGCCCCTCCGGGCCCACAAAAGCAAGCAAGTGGTTCAGATAGTAGATACTATCTGTTGTTTGCTGGTAAGGACAAAACCTTTTTTAAATGGCGTTGCAAACGTATGGTGGAAGAGCGTTTGCAACGTTTTTTATTTCCTTTTTTCATTTAACATTTTTTAACTTCAAATATTTGTTTATGTCGTGGATTATTGTTACCTTTGCAGTGGGAAAACTGTGGCACTCGTGTCCATGTCATCTTATTATTTTAAAATGATATAATGTTAATTAAATGTTAAAGTTGAAATAAAATTTTGATATATCATATTTTATCATTACCTTTGCATCGTTAAACAATAAAACAGGTATTAATTATGGAGATTAAAACAAATGATTCTGCGACCTCTTGTATCAAATATGCTGATTCATTGATGGTTGCCATTAATGAACTTGAAGCAAAGGCTTTGAGTGAATGTATGGGATTCTTGAAAGAAGCTCTGAAACTCAACAAAAACAAAATTGAGTTGCACGAATACGACGAACAAGGGTTTCAAGTTGACGATAACTGTTTCACAGTCCCTTACGATGGCGGTAGGCACCCTGAATATGCCTCAAATTGCTTTTCAGAGGTAAATTCTATCTTTATTAGAAAAGGTAAGATTTACCTTGACATTGATGATTGTGAATGCTATCCTATTGATTCTATTAGTGATAGGAATGTTATTGACTTGTGTTTATATGTTTGGAATTTAATCAATGATTGAACTATGGAAAAATTAACAAGGGCAGGTATCGCAGGGCTTGAATTAACGAGAGAAGAAGTAATCGACCTTTATGCGTCCGTGGATGCTTTGGCTCGTAAGGCTCAGTGTAGGGAAGTGAATGGCGACATTTTAGATGCGCTTGAAAAAATATCCAACGACCTTAAAATCTTGGATGATAACATTTCTGAACTGCTAAATGATTTTTATGGTGATTAACGTTTATTAAAAATATATTGATTATGGATAAGGATTTAATTAGGATGCGCCAACTAAGGGTAAAGCAAGCAATATTAAAAGGACGGCTTGCAACGCACGAATTGTATGCTTCGAAGCTTCGTTCCAATATCACTCATGCGTGGGATGATGAATCTAAAGACAATGTAGTGACCACAAACGCCTTATTGCTACAAGAGGCGCGTGAGGATATTCGTGCTTGTCAAAGCCAACTAAAATCTACAAAGTTTCTTATCAAACTGCACAATTGGGCTTACGAAGACAGACGCTCTCAAAAGAAGTAAATGTTAATTAAATGTTAAAAACGAGATTTGGCTTCCTTTTCTCGTTTTTTTCTTGTATATTTGCATTGTTGAAAAACGATAAGGAATAACGCTGAGAAGTCAAATATTGGTAATGACGCGACAGAACAAGCGATTGTGAAGTTGTAACAAATAGTTCAAATCTATTCGCAGCGGCTTATTTGTGAGATACCAAAGAAGATGACGCAAGTCTGGACAAATGGGCCTTACGGTAAGTAAGGTGGCTTTATTAGCCTTCGTAGGTTCGAATCCTACTCTCACAACTTATTTGAAGTGTACCAAAGAAAATGACGCAAGTCTGGACAAATGGGCCTCGTGGTGAACGAGGTGGTCTAACAGGCCTTCAGGGGTTCGAATCCCCTCGCTTCAACTTATTTGTAGGATACCAAAGAAAATGACGCAAGTCTGGACAAATGGGCCTTACGGTAAGTAAGGTGGCTTTATTAGCCTTCGTGAGTTCGAATCTCACTCCTACAACTAAAACCATATTTAATACCTCCTTTCTTAAGCGGTTTGCAAAGGGTACGTTCCCAATGCTTACCGCTTAATTTTTATCATGCCACTTACTGTGGGCATGCTGTATCCTATATTTTTCCCACTGCAAAGATACGAATAATAATTAATATATACAAATATTTTTAGTTAAAAAAATTAAATTGAATATAGATTTTTTTTTAATGTTAAAAATGTTAATTTGCTTGCTTATATCAGAAAATAGTGTTACCTTTGCAGTGGGAATTAACAGCATGAACTGAAGAGAAATTCTAACATGAAAAAAGGGCTAAAGACTATTAAGCCTTCAACCCTTTTCAGTATAATATGAAAGAAGATTAGCCTATCTTACTTCAAGGATATTTGAAACACCCTCTTCCCCTATAACAAACTCGCTCATGTCAGCGTCTTCTGCCTGTTTTCTTGCGGCGTCCAGCGCATCACCTTCGTTTCTGAAATCGCCTTCAACTGTGGTAGTATATGAGGCGTTATAATTTAACCTAATAGTATATCTCGACATAATTCGTTTCTTTGGTTATAAGATTAATTAAACGCTACCGCACCATTTCCAAACCTCTTTGTTCTTATAGTGCTTAACTTTATCATCGTATTCTATTCTAACCCCATCACGGGTCATTTCGTTAAAAGACTGCATAATCTCAAAGATTGTAATATCGTCTTTTTCCTCAAGCTTCATGTATGCACGTATTTCGTCTTGCATTTCGCTAGACTTATTTACAAATTCAATCTTTGGAAATATCATGCAATACTCACTTCCACGATAATTAGGGCAATAAGCAAAGCCATCATAAATCTCAAATTTGAGTTTATTCTTGAAGCCAAGAATGGTAAACTCTTTTTCTGCTATCATTTTGCCGAATAGCAGTTCTAATACTTCTTTACTAATTCTTTCCATTATATTAATTTAATTAAAAATTTTTAAAGGTATATGGCAAATATACAAAAAAAACGCGAGATATGCAAATATCTCACGTTAAATATTGTTAACAAACTATCTATTAAAAGTCTAAAATTTCATTCTTCAATAAGTCATTATAAGTGTCAAATGAAATTCCCCTTAAGCCTACGGCAGTTCTTACGTGTCTTAATTTGTATGTTTGTGACCAGGGAGCTCTAACAAATTTCAAGTCTTTAACTAAATTCCATGCTCTATACTTTGGGGCATATTTATTTATCTTACTGAAAGGAATAACGGCGGCATAAAATTTTTTATCTTTTGATTTACATACTGCAACGCATTCAAATTTTGAAATTTCCTTTTTACGCTTTTTTTCTATTACGGCTTCTGTCGCCCCACCTCCGGCAGGATTTGTTCTGGCTATATTAAGATTGTGCTTTTGGCTTATTTCTTTTGCCATTTTTTTCCACGTTTTGCCATGAGAAGAAGAATCTTTTATATTATTATATTTAATATAATAGTGCAACATTTCATGCACAATAGTATCAATATAGCCATCAATGGGGCGGTCATAATACACACTGATACGAATAGTGTACCCTATCTTATCAAAGCCTATTCTACGCCATTTAAATTGGCCCAAAAGGCTCTTAGTTTGCATCAATTCAAAGGCGGGCTTTGGTAACGAATTATTAAAAATAATTTCGTTCCACTTGTTAAATTGAGCCTCTATTTCAGGGATAGTAATAATCATAGTGCAATCTTTTTGAACTCTTGTTTAATCGTTTTTTTCTTATCACCATACACTATTTCCATAATGGTATATTCTTTGCCTTTTTTTACTTCACTCTTTCCGTGAAAGCATACAAAGGCATTCTGTGGAGCACCCTCAGATAATTTAAGGGCTTCCAAAAGCATTTCTTTAGTTAGCCAAAAACTACTCATAATCTTTAATCTTTAATTGTTTAACGATGCAAAGGTACACATTATATATTATATATGCAAATGTTTTTTCAATTTTAACTTTTATTTAACTATCAAACATTGATATAATATTAATACAATCAATAATTGAAGGAAAATATATGAACAGGAAACAAACAGGAACCCTTTTTAATTGATAATCAATTAGTTATATATTACGGATGTGGCTTTACAGCAATTTACAGTAATTCCCACTGCAAAGGTAATTATTTTTACATTAATACGCAAGGGAATTAACACTTTTAACACAAAATTTTTTTTTGTTAAAAAAATGTTAAAATCTATTTTTTTTCTTGCATAATCAAAAAAATATTATTACCTTTGCACACGATTTAATAATTAAAAAGGTATTATATATGGAAGAAAAAAAATTAAATTACACTAAAACAATTAAAGAACTGGGTATTGCTTACTTAGGTAATCACTCTCAAAGCGCAAAAATGCGTTTATCTACTTCAAACGGCACTATTACTTATTGTCTGTATTTAGCCCCTTGGAACTTGTCAGGGTATCAGGTTTGCCCCGGTGGTTTACACTGCCACAAATTCTGCCTTAATGGTAGTGGGCACAATAAATCCGACATTATTTATAGAGGTGTTGAAGCAAGTAGGATAAACAAGGGACGTATTAAGCGTACAAGACTTTTCTACGAAAATAAGCCACTTTTTATGCAACTCCTTATTCATGAAATCAAAAAAGCATCCAATTATGCCAAAAATCATAATATGGAGTTTTCAGTACGTCTTAATGGGACAAGTGATTTATCACCAGAGGCCTTTGTTTATGAAGGGAAAAATATTCTTGAAATCTTCCCTGACGTTCAATTCTACGATTACACAAAGGTTTTTAATAGGGTTAATCTACTTTCTAAATATGATAACTACCAACTGACGTTTAGTTATGACGGCCATAATATGGACGCTTGTAAGCAATTCTTACAAATGGGCGGAAACGTTGCAGTTGTGTTTGCTAATCAAGAAATGATTCCTATGAAGTTTATGGGATATCCAGTGTGTGATGGAAACTTGTTTGATATGCGTTACTTAGACCCCAAACAACATATTGTAGCGTTGCACTATCATAAAACAGCTGCCAACTACGACAAGCAAGGGAACTATATCGAGCCAAACGATGATTTTGTTATATCAGACAATAACGAATTAGTTGAATGGTATGCGTAACAAATGGGGGTACTTAATTAAGTACCCCATTTAATGAATTTTAACAAATTTTTAGAAATAATATAAAAGTGTTAATTAACTTGCATATATCAGATTTTTTTACTACCTTTGCATCGTTAATTAAACAACTAATAAAATATGGCGAATTTAAAAAACATTGATTTAAACCCTGTACAACTGTCTATTGAGCCTAAAACAAGACTGTTGGTTATTAAGCAAGGAGGAAATGAAGTAAAGATTACAAGAGACCACGTAATTAAGATGAAAAAACTTCGTGAAGGCACGTTACCTAACGACTGTTTCACTTCTACGCTGTTGCCGCGAAATCGCTTCACAAAGGCTGAAAACGGCACAATAACAGTAGTCTGCAAAGATGATTGGGGAGATAATATCGTTGTAATTGCCAATCATAAGAAATTGGACGATTTGAAAAGAATTCAAGACTTTGTAGACAAAAATAAAACACTTATCGCTTGGGAAAGAGAATTTAAGGGGAGATACTAAAAAACTCCCTTCTTTCCTTTGTTTTTTCCCTTTTTTTGTGTATATTTGCACAAGATTATAAAGTAGTTTGGGGCAATAAAATATGCTTCAGCAGTATACCGTATTGGTATCAAATTCAGGTACTTATTTAAGTACTAATAGTATGCTGCACAAATCTTGCGTCATAGTATATGCAATTGTTGCCCCTTTATATCTTTAACACCAGGCAACAATGGAAAAAATAATAAGATTCAGAGAATCACAAAAAATCTCTTTTGAAGAATTCTTCAATACAGTTACAGATGCAGGTATATGTAAATACTGTAGTTCATACGACGAATGCGTTGAATATATTGGAGAAGAAAACATGGATTGCATGACAGGTAATGGATGCTCAGGTTTCGATAATTCAATAGAAAACCTAAGAAGATTTTATCTAATAGACAAATGTATACCGGTAGGTACTTAATTAAGTATTATAATACAGTATAATATGAAAGATTCAAAAGGTAATATATTACACAAAGGAAATATAGTTCATAATAAATGGGGATATGACCTAATCGTATCAATAGACGAAAAAGGAAAATGGTATGGCAAACTCGTCTGCGAAAAAGGAAACTCCTGTGAACATATACCGTATGCATTGAACGAAAAAGAAATTACACTAATTAAATAACATAATAGGTACTTAATTAAGTATTTATATACAACAATATAATACATATGTAATACCACACCATAAAGGCATATCTTAATTGATGTGCCTTTATTTTTATACATGATATTATAATATATACCTACAAAAAATACCTATAACCTTTCGATTATAGGTACTTAAATAAGTATATATATATTAAGAACTTTGTGACGAACCATCAGGCACAGTAGAAAGAATATTTGTTAAATTAAACTTGCCTTTTAAATCTTCATAACTAGAACCAACTATAAGGTCGTGACTGCCAGGAGCACAAGTAATATAACAACCACTACAAGATTTTATTAAAGCATTTTGTTCGTTCGTTAAATTCAATTTAGAAGAATCAAGAAACCTATAAAACTCAGTAGAATAAGGGAAATATCTAGGAGAACGATTTATATCACTCCATTCGTAAAAATTAACTTTAATATAATCACCCATCCAACTGTAAGAGTTAAAATTGTAGCTCGAAATGTAAGTAAATTTATCCAATATAGGATGCTCCTTCTTCCACTCAGATTCCTTCAATTCACGCTCTTCACGCTCACGCTTCCAACGTTCTTCACGCTCTTCCTTCTCCTTCTCTTCTTTCTCCTTGGCTAATTGCTCCAAACGATGTATCATGGGAGTAATATTACTCCTTATTATAAATATATCAGATTCCATAGGTATATTTGTTTTTTTGCTTTAATTAGTAACACCTTTCCCACTTAATGCATTCTGCTCTTCCTTGGTTATATCTTCAGATACAGTCCAATATAAACCACCATAACTGTTATCAGTGATTAACTCATGCTCACCATATTCCTCACTTATCGGGTCTAAACAACAATGAACAACAGACCAATTAACCAAATTGTTATAATCAGTGGTGCTCAATAAATAACCATTCTCAGAACAAAAATCATTGAACTCCTTCAAAGAATAAAATTCACGAACACTCATTTCATTCTCAATGTCAGGATAAAATTTAATACATTTGTAAGAGTCCTCATGATAATCTTCATCGTCTAAATCATCATCACTCCACTCACCATTTTTATACATCGTATGACGATTGTTCCAATAATCATCTTCCTCACTACCACGATTCTTCTTCTTGCCCTTAGACTTCTTACCCTTGAATAACTTCTTATTCAAATATTTTAACCGGCGAGAACCACAACCTATAATGTCGTCAAATATATTATAACCATAATCATCATCAGAAGGATAATCTTCACCCATACACTCATAAGACATAAGATTGGAAGGCCAACCATTACGCCACTTACGAGCCAAAGCAAACATTTCTTTTTGCCTCTCATCCTCCAAACGATTGATAATGCTACCAATTACATTATTGATAACAGGTTTTATACCACTGACATTACACAAATCTAAAGTACGCTGCAACTGCTCCTTGTTACGAACCTTTAATTGAACAGCAAACTCAGATTTATCTCCGCCACGCTTACCTCTCTTATTAGACATCTTTACATTTTAATAATTAATAACTTTTTTTCCAAGCAAATATACATAAAAAAATTAAAAAAAACAAATAAATATAGTTAAATTATATTAAAATCATGAAAAATCTTTACAAAATATAAATTAGTTAAAAATATATAAAATGCTGTAAATGAGATAGTTAGAGCAAAACAATAAAAATTTTTCATATACGGATTTTTTTATTCTGATTTTGAAAAATTTTTACAAAAAAATGATTTCCGGATAAAAAATAATTAATTTTACTGGAAATCATGAAAATTTTGATTAAAATAGATGAAGAACTGTTTTTTTGCTATATTTTTTCTAATATTTTATATGTTTTTTTGTTAATATCTCGTATGCTTTTTGGCAATTATATAGGGTTTGACCTTGTTGTAGTTATAATATAAGAAAAGCGTCCCAATCGGAACGCTTTGAGGATATGTTCAATAAGTCCATTGGACTGATTGTTACTTGGGATGAATTAAGGCTGTGTAAGGCGGCTTAATTACTGCCATCCCTTACCTTTGATATATTTTGATTTCCCGCCATAATAATCCCCATAATCGTGTGCTGCATCTATAAATGAATCAGCAAACTTACCATATTTATCATCTTTTGAAACAAGTGTTCTTGCTTCATCATCCGTTAAACCTTTTTGCCAACCGCCATTATGGTCTCTCCAAGTTTGTTTAACATAAGTTCTATCGCCACCAAACGGTTCTCTCATATGAACACCCTTTTCTCTCATATCGTGAGGAACATCTTCGCCATCAAAATATTTGTCATTGAAAGCCTTATTAACCATTTCACGACCTTTAGCATACTCTTCCCTATTTCCTTGATTTAATCTCCCTTTGGCATAGTTAGCATATGTTTTCCAATCAAGTTCTGTCAGTACTTTGTTTACTGACTCCTTCACAATTCTGTGCAAGTCTGCTTCTGTTAGTCTTATAAGTTTCTTATTCATATTATAATACGTATTAATTCGTTATTTTTATAATAAATATCAACATAAACAAAAAAAATGGGTGTTCCTTAATTGGTTCACCCATGTATATTTTTTATTATCGAAATATATCCCTATTTTTGCAGAGAGAATTGATATTATGTTTTGCCATTTATTTTGCACGGTCTGAATATATTCTTTTTTTCAATGCTTCTAAATCAACATCTATATCCATATCATCATTTTTATTATTTTGTATATTTTTATTATTTGTTTTATTGTTATTATTTTTTCTTTGTTTTCTCAGCATTTTTATTTTTCTTTGCAATTTTAAATTATTTGCTTCTTCATCATAATCATCATCATATCTACTTTCGTTAAGTATTTTATTTACTGTTTCTTTTACGATATTATGTAAATCTGTTTCTGTTAATCTAATTACTTTATTATTCATTGTTATAAATTATTTATTTAGTTATTATTTATTTCGTATTCATATCCTTCTATTGTTTCCCAGTAGTATCTATCTAGATATTTATTTGCTGTTGTTAGCAGTTTCATTATTTGTGCATAGTATGAATTATGTTTTCCTTTTATGTCATCGAATTGTCCTACTTTTTTAAAGCAGTTCATTGCTGCTTTTATATGGTTTTGTGTTTTTTCCACGTTAGGTAGTACATTATTAGCGTTAGCGTTTCTTATTTGATTTTTCTCATTAATTGTAGTTTCTTTTAAGATTTTATTTACTGTTTCTTTTACGATATTATGTAAGTCTGTTTCTGTTAATTTATTCATGGTTTATATATTTTTATAATAAATATTTTTGTATATTATTTTCTTTTTATATTTATATTAAAAAAAAATAAAGAAATAGTAAATAATATAACATAATATAAATTTAGTTTATTGAATATGGCTGGATGGTTAATAAAGAAGAATGGTGTTTCATTTTCGTCCACTTCTGATGTATCTTTGGAATACACTATTAATATAGGTAGTAATGGTGGTGATAGTGATGATGTATACAGTGTAGTGTATACTGATTCTAATGGTTGTGTTAGTGATGAATTAGAGTACAGGGTTGTTTCTTGCAGCAGTAGTAGCAATTGTGATTGTTTAGATATAATTAGTTCATCTTCTATTAATTTTCCTGCATCCGGTGGTACTATTACTGCTGCCACGAAGGGTGATTGTATTGTAACGACTAGGGGTGGTGTTCCTAATTGGATTTCTATGTCTTCTGGTGGTGGTAATGTTACTTTCAAGGCTAGGGTTAACAGTACTGAGTCGAGCAGGTCTGGTTCTATAACTCTTGTTGTTGATGGTGAAGATTGTTCTACTTTTAGTTTAAGTCAGGATGATTGTAGTACTCTTCCGAATTACTTTATGGTTACTGACTTTGATATAGGTTGTCGTGATGGTGGTATAAGGTTAGATGTTGAGCTTCGTAAGAAGTCTGATGACACTTTAATTGACTTTTGGCATTATGAGGATATTGAGCAGAGTTTTAATATAAGTCCCAATCCTGTTGATAACATTGGTGTGGCTACTACTTACACTTGTTCTTTAGATGGTGATTTATTTGATGCTTGTGATATAGAGTGGACTTACAGGGCTTGTGAAGATATTTGTTACGAGACCAATTGGAAGGAAGAAGAGGGTACACGTCCTCCTGGAAGTAACATTCCTGTTAGTGTTACCACATTTATTAACAGTTTAGTTATTAAGAAGGGTGGTATTGATATAACCAATGAGTGTACTGATGTTGAGTGGTATATAGAGTATCGTACAATTGAAGGTACGTTTGTAAACACTGTTAATTGGAACGAATTGATAGATGTTGGTGGTCATGAGACTGGTGAAGGTGATTGTACTGGTTATGTTTCTACAACTACAGATAGTGTTGAATCTAAATATATGGAGGTATCTCCTTTGAGTACTACTTTGTATTTTCAGAATCCTGTTCAGTGTGCCAGTTACAATAAATACACTGTTGCTGGTTCATATTTAATGATAAACAATATTAAATTTAAATATGATGGTCAGAATTACTTTATAATGGGTGAAGGTGATGGAAGTCATGGTTGTTTAAGAATTTAATCATTATATATTTGTTTGTATAAAAAAATGGGTGAGCCTTAATTGGTTCACCCATATATTGTTTAATAATCTACTGTTAGCATATCTTCTCCGTATTCTGGTGTGATATTTAGGTCATTATAATTAACGCCATTAACGAATTTATTATTTGAATCAACGTGATAATCAATCCAGTCTCTATATCTATCGAGGTCTGTCATTCCATCCCATTGTTTTTTTGGTACTCTATTTTGTCTTGTTTGTATATCTTTATTAATATCGTTTATTGCTTGTTGTTTTGCTAGCATGTTATTTATTGTATCGTTTGCTTCGTGTCCTTTTCCTGCTGCGTGTAATGCTGCGTTAATTTTATGTATTTTTGATTTATAATTATTTTCTTTTATAATTTTATTTATGGTATTTTTAACCATGTTATGTATGTCTTGTTCTGTAAGTTTTATAATTTGTTTTTTCATGGCGTTTTATTATTTTGTTTTTTTTAGTATGGTCTTATATTATTTCCTTCTTTAAACTTTATAGTTATGTAAAGTGCTTTATTTTGTCTGATTTCATATTCAACTTTAAATGCGATATAATCTGACATAGTTTGTGCAGCATAGAGTCCTGAGTTATTTTTTATGAACTCGTATCTATTACCATTGATTACTGCTTCGAATCCATTTGGTAATGTTACGCTTGCTGGTGGTAGTGTACCATTATTATTTTTGTCGCAGTACGTAACCTTATCTGTTGTTGGCCATTCTATTGTTTGTCCATCGTTTGTAATATCTTGTAGGCTATTATCGAGAGCAATATCGAATGATACGTTATCAACTTGTGCTGGTATAGTACCTTCTCCCAAGTTTGTCAGATTGATTGAATTTGCTGATTTTTCGTCGCATTTAAGTTCTACTAAAACGCTTCTTACTGCGCATACTGATGTTAACGGGACATCTATTTCATATGTTTCTCCTTGATATGTTATTGATTCGTGTTTTGTTACTGCTGTAATTTTCCCTTCATTTTTATTGAACCAGTCTTTTGTATCATTTTCTTCCCATTTTACTTTATCTCTTGTTGATGCTATTTTATGTGATGGGTCATATGGGTAATATAATATTGTTTCATAATCTATGCCATCGCAGAAGCAATTACCTGTAATAGAATATCTTATATTAATGGTTGCTTTTTCTTGTGTTATTTGTATTGTTTGTGTGCATTCGTTATCATCTGTATATGTTACATTATATACAATATCGTGGTCTTCGTCATTTGTATCGAATGTAAAGTTTCCGTTTCCATCATTATGTGCTGGTGGGTCATTAGGATTTACTGGTGTTACTGTCCATTTTGCCATATTTTGTTTTATTTATAAATATTATTTATGGCAAAAAAAATAAAGGATAAGGTTTTTAAATTTACCTTATCCTTTTAAGTTACTTTCACTAGTCATTTTGTAATATACTGTAAGTATAGATATTACTGTGGTTAAAATTAAAATAAAAAACCATGCTAGATTCATGATAGTTTGTTATATGTTAAGTTGTATTTTATTTTTTAGAAGCCATTTAATCATTTCAAACATAGCGTCAACAAGATTTTCGCATTCTGGTGTGTTTATCATATCGCTCCATGTTCCGCTGGTTGAATAGTTTCCATAGGCGATTTGGTACACATCTACATCTGCTGTAAGTCTATATTTACGAATATGTATTTCATATGTTGTAGTTTTAATTTTTCCTTCCAACGTGAAATCGCTTGGCAATAGATTTGACAATGCTGTGGCATCCCATGCTGGGATGAATTCATTATCTTCTATCATGAATCTAGATGGATAACAGAATGGTATTTTTTCATCTGGTTCATCACCATCTAGTAAATCCCATGCCATGTTTGCTGTTGATGCATCCAATCCTAAATTTATAAGTTCTTTGGATTGTGGTATTGATGTACAGATTTTCATTTATATAAATTTTTAATTATTTATTGCATTCTTGTTTAGGTTGTACTCTGTCTTTGAGGGATTTGAGCCATTGCATAATATATTCCGATGAATATCCCCTGTAATAATTATAAGTTTCATTTTTTATATGCAAAATAGCAGCATTAAGGATTTTATCATCTTCCTTACTCCAAGTAGACTTATCATCGCCATAGATGCATTCACCAAGACTTTCCTCTGGGGCTTTCATTTTAATGACAGACCTTTGTCTAATCTTTTTTAGTACTAAATTTTCATAGTCCCACACATAACCGGCTTCTTTAATTTTTTGGAATAAGAGGTCATGTTGTTCTTTGGTAGCTGGAGTAATTTTTGAATGCATCAAATTCACCGGTAAAGGACAGAAAGCATCGCTCTCACCACTATCTGTATCATAGTCACAATATTGCGTCACTGAACCATCTGATAGTAAGTCTTTGAATATAAAAATAGTAGTTTCATCACTAAGTATATCCCCAGGCTTTGCATCTTGCATAGTCCATAATCTTGCTACATTGTCTATATCCCAATCATAGCTATTAGGAATACCGCCAATTGATATTGTTCTATAATAGCCATTTACGACTTCATCAATATGCAAGATTAATCCATTAAAAATAATCCAGTCACCAGCCTTAAACTTTGGTTCAACCTTATTGACTGAGTGATATATGTTACGAATTTTACCGTCTACTTTATTTACATACCAATCCTTTGCTTTGAAATCATCAAAAGGAACTTTCTGCTCTCCTTGTTTTTCAACCCAAGCAATCCAAGACTCATATTGTTTTCTTGTATACCTAGCTGGATGACAGATATTTTTTTCAAGGTATTTAATACATTCAAGTATTTCTTCCCTTATTTCATTATCATCAGGCTTTTTTAACTCTGGCAAAATACGTTCCAATGATTCTCTGGTGATACCATCTGCCTTTTCATACTCATTTTTTATTCTTTCAATAAGTTCTTTATTAAGTTCTTCGCAATTTTCCATAATTAAATTTATTTATTATTTTAATAACCAACAAACTCCTTCATATACAACTTCAAATTCATCATTTCCATTTATGACGTGAGTTGTATCATAAATTTTTAGAGCAATGGCTATAGTAGAATTTTTCACACCACTGCAATAGGATAATTTATAACTATGTAAGTGTTTTTTAAGAATTTTATTTAAGGCAGCGATGCTCCAAGCTGGAATATCGTCTTTATGTTCTTTGTGAAAACCAATGTTATAATCCAAAGACGGATAGTCTCTGTCATCAACATTCCACCACAAATCCGCAGTGTTCACATCAATTCCAAGTTCTATTAATTTCTTGGATTGGTCTATCGAGGTACAAATCTTACTCATAATTATTTTTCCATTGCTTTTCTCAAATCACTAATAAATTTTGCTTTCTATTCATTTTCTTAATGGCTTTACGAAGTTCTTTAATTTCTTTTTCTAGATTTTTTAGAGCACTTCTATTAATCCATATTTCTTGTTGATTATGCATTTCCCATTGATACTTATCTAAATCAGTCTCACAAGGGTTATATACTCGTTTCTTAATTATTTCAGTATTACATTGAATGTATCTAAATTTAAATTTTAGATAATTTAATTTTTTATTTGCTTCACTAATTTCAGGATATTTCATAATTACAGAATTTAATGTTCAGTAGCCACATAAATTTTATTGTGCGCTGTATCTAAAAGCCAGGGTGTAATATGCTTAATGGCCTCTTCCCTTGTTAGCGCAGATTTGTCAATCTTCCACTTTTTTATCAGCGGACTAAATAAACCTGCATCAAAGTATATATCATATACCTCTGGTTCAGTTCCTTCTTCATATTGTCCTCTTGCAAATCTTCTTACAATTTTAATATTAGTCATAACCGTAGTAATTTTTTAATAAACTTCGTCTGTCATTATGTGGTCATTTGGAAAATTTCTTAGCCTACAAGATTTACATATAATCATATTAAATTCCTTTCTTTTAATTTAATAATCATTTCATAGCAAGCATCAACAGGATTGCCATATGCGTTTGAAATCATAGGCTTCTTGCTTTCACAGACCACAAATACTGTTCCATCTGTGTTAGTTTGCAGAGTATAGCCTTTTAGAAGATTAAGCAATGCTGCAAGACTCCAGCAAGGTAAATTAGACAAAGAATCTACACATGCAAAATCATCTTTCGGTAAAAGTCTACATTTACCACTAAATGTTATATCTGTAAGATAACACATATCCGCACTATCAAGCGGAAGTATCTCTGCCAACTTCTCTGACTGAGGTATGTCTGTGTATGCTTTAATTGTTGCCATAGTTATTTTTCCTTTATATTATACATTCCATCAGGTGCTTTCAATGCAAGGCCCTTTTCAATCATTGTTTTACCTTCGTCATCTTTACGATAATCTATGTGATTGGCATGATACCAGTCTATAAGGTCTATGCCACTAAGCTGTGTAAATTCCTTTGCACTTATTAGATTTGCTATCTCTGATATTGGACGGAGATATGGTTTGCACCGAGCTAAATCATCATAATTATCCCACTCTCCTGTATCTTTGTTAATAAAGTGGCTATATGCATACTTTCCTTCTATTACTATTTCGATATAATCAGGCTTAATAGTTATACTGTCTACTGTTTTTCCAATTCCGCCATTATCTACCTTTACTCCATACGGCAACCTTGAACAAAGTTCTTTTAATAATAATTGTATTTCTTCTTGTGTCATAGCTATTTTTTTTTAAAGTTCTACATACATGACCGGTTGAGGGACGTATTTTTTTGTATCTTCTACTAAATTAAATCCTTCTGACTTATAGAAGTCGATTAATTGTTCGTTTGTCATTTCTCCGATGCTGCACACTCTAAGATAAACCAAGCATCCTTTATAATATTGTTTTACATCTTGAATTAGTTTTCTTCCATAGCCTTTTCGTCGGCAATGTGGCTCTGTTCCGAAGCAATGCAAATAAACTATTTTTTTATTTTTACTTTGATTAGTTTCTTTACAGATAATTTTGTCCAAATATATTGGAGGGTAATAGTCTACATCTGTTATCGCACTTGAGACGATATAGCCGTTTTCGTCTCTCATTAAGAACTCCATTTTACTTGCTAAATGCTCAATATTCATCATAACTTTATATGTAATTTATTTATGCTGCAAAGGTAATAAAAAAACGTGAAATACACAAATATTTCACGTTAATTTATGTTAAATTTTCATTACGTATTTTTTTTAACTCTTTTATAAGTAAGTCATTTCCTTCACCGTAAAGTATTTCTACAGCTGTATAATCTCCTGCTATTGATTTTGAAAAATCATCCCATAATTTTGGTGTGCCACTGTCAAACCAAACGAAAGAATTATAAAGTAGGTCGTTCAATTTCCTCGGTAAGTCCCAAAATTTATTCCGTTTAATTCTGCATTTTTTTACGTTTATATTTCTATTATGCATGAACGCATTATAAACGCCTAGTTCTTTAAACAGTCTTTTATATGCTTTTATTTCTTCTTCATTCATTACATTTTTGTATTTAACACGAAAGGAGGCTTTTTAATAAATCTCATGTGTTCTTTTCTTGATTCAAAATACTTACAAACTTTATATTGCTTATCGTATATGTAGCCACAATAAAGTCTTTTACTTTCAAACCACAATTCAATTCTACGTTCATTTTCTTTAATATTAAATTCTATGAATCGTCTTCCAAAAGCATAGCTATTATGTATAACGATTGCTTTTGTTTTATCTGCTGTGGTTTTGATAATCATATTATCTTTATGAGGTACAGGTATCATATAATCGCCATCCCCTAGCGATATATAAGTACTATCATCAACTTCTTCTTTGAAGTGCATCATTACTCTTTCTATTGGAAGAGAATCAACCAATTCGAATTTACTTATATCAAATGGTTTATTAATCTGCCCCATACAATTTATTGAAGTCAATATGAGGCATAAGACAAATAATGTTCTTTTCATATTGTTTTTTTATTTGTTTAATTAACTTGTTTCTAGTTTTTCTATTATGTCACTAATTTGTGTGAACGCTTCCAATGCTTTCTGTTTTTCTTCTGGCGTTTTTGCCACCACCTGTCTAGAAAAATATCTATCTTGTATAATATTGGCGGCTGAAATAAAATCCTCTTGCAAGGTATCAGGTATTTCTATTATGATATTAGCCATTATGCCTTTTTTTTGGTAATTTTTTACTGTTAATGAATTTATCTATATCCTTTTTAAGGCTATAGAACTTCCTTTTTTGGGGTAATTGACAAAAGTCAAGTGCTTTACTTAGTTCCTCTAAGTCCTCATACGACATATTAAGGATGTCGTAAACATCATGTACTTCATCGTGAAATGCTTTCATAATGCAATTATTCTGGGATGTACATACCGTTTGGCGTTTCTTTACTTGCCTGCTGATTGATGATTTGTGAATAGTCAGGCAGTGGTGTGGCGAAAAAATTTACCACGTAAAAATTTTCTTTAAAAGTCCCTTGGTGCTTCATAAATTTTTAATTTTATTAAATCTTTTTCTATATCTATAATAGTATTTTCATCAACATACCATTTTTTCACAGCGAACTGGAATTTATTTGGGTATTTTTTTGTTAAGTACTCTTTAAATAAAGCAGTTAGTCTTCCTTTAATATAAAAATGTTTTTTTATGGCCAGATGCTCAGTAAAATTTGTTTGGCCTAATGTTTGGTCTATTAGTTTTTTTTCGAACCAATTATAAAGGCTAATATCGTACCAATTATTTCCATTTAATGACATTATATAATTTAGGAAAGGTCTGTAAAGCCCTGCTTCTTTTAAAAATCTTAGTGTTATTTTTTTAAACTCTTGATGTTTATTATCTGGCATTGTTTTTTAATATAAAGACAATTTGGGTATCTACCAAGCACAAATAATGTCACGGGGCAAATCCAAAAATAATTAATTGTTATATTATTGTTTTCATCATGTTCTAAGAATTGATATGTTCTTCCTTCCAACAGCCTATCAATTGGCTTTCCTTTTTGTTTGATTCCTTCGTAGAAATCATATTTTGCTGCTGCTTTTACATCAGCATACTTAGAAGCTATTACATCAATAGTAACTTCATCTTTTCCTTCCGCATAGTATTCGCATAAGTAATCTGCTCCTGCTACCATTTCAAGGTTATTATGGGAGAAGCCCCAATGTTTGAAATCATAGTACCAACGTTTTACTCCATTATCGTCATACTTTGCCACAAACTTTAGTTTGTAGTATTTTTTTCTAAAGATAATGTTTTTTAGCAGTACTATTATTGTATATGCTTTACGCAAAGAATTATAATATCTATCCATAATGAAATTGGTATTACATATTTTGAAAAAAAGAGCGTTGGCTTAATTGAGGTTTTTACAGCCAATACTAATTTAGCGTAATCTGTATAACTAGAATATGTGCCGCTTTCTTTAATTGCTTTATAATTGGTTATTGTTACTCCTATAAATTGTAGTAATATGGCAATAATTGCCATTGAAAAGAATAAAAAATTTTTCAGTATCATATTATTTTTCTATTAATAATGGATAATCTACCCAGCCTTCTTTATTTGTTGAAGAAATATCACTTTTTTTGAATAGTGATTTGAATAATGGCAGTATGGAAAACATGACATATATTATTCCTGCTATTGCAATTATGAAATTGAAATTTAATTTATTTTTCATACCAACTTTCTAGTTTTTTAGATGCTTTTTGTATAATTATAGTTCCCTAATCATATTGTTTTAACTTTGAAACTTACAAATTTACTGATTTTTCCAATAGAATTATTCATCTTACTGCAAACATCATTTGCCTTATCTTCTGTTTCATATGGCCCAAAATGTTTATCGCCAAAAATTTTACCTTTGTAATATTTTACAACTATATATTTGTTCATTGATTTAATCTCACCCATACTGTGTTTTCTTCTCCTTTAATGGTTGTTATTTTTTTAGGGTAATATACTTTGGTTGCAGTTATCGTTTGCCCTTTTTTATATTTATATGGGTCATTTACTGATGCACGATATGTTTCGTTGTTTTCAAACTTAACATCAATTGACCAATCGTTAATTTTAATAACTTTTAGTTTATATTCTTTTGGCCTAGGATAAGATTTTAATATATATGCATATTTTGTGGTGCCAGCTTCTTTAATTTTTTCTCTTTTATATTCTTTTACGAGTATTCTATTTCCCTTATAATGTTCATCAACTATTTCATCACTTGGAGGGGAAGTAACAATAGAATGAACAAAGACTGAGCATAACAGTATAAATAAAGCTATCCCCATAAAAAACAGCATGTCGGTGAAGCCTAATTTTATTCTCTTAAATTTTATTTCAAACATATTTTTTATTTTTCTGCAAAGGTAAGCATTTTTTTTGCTATATGCAAATATTTTGAGTTAAAAAACGTTAAAGGGGTATAAAGTAATTGGTTTTAGCCATCTTTATACCCTAAAATTTTATATTTGTTCAATCTGCGTAAACTGTGTCAACTACCACGCATGCTTTAACTCCTAAATCTCTAATGATAGAATCCATTAAACATAACTTTGCCATTTGCATATTAAACGCTTTATATTCGTCGCCTAGTTGTATTATTTTTTCAGAAACTACTTTTTTTATGGCATTATAGCAACTTTCATATGATGTTGCATATATTGTTAGATTAACTGGCTGTAATGCGTTTGATATTACTCCCAAACCTCTTATAACGAATTCTTTACCTTCATCGGGTATAATCATTGTGTCATCTGTAAAATGTATCTCTCTAGAATTTGTATACCCATATTGTGAAGCATCTTCAACTATTTTAGTTTGTATTTCTCCGCCTACTATTTCAGAATCTTTTATTTCAATGTGATATATAGTATCACCTTTTTTAATGTCTTTGAAAATCATACATATATTGTTTCGGTTACTACTTCTTTTTGTTCTTTTTGGTAATCATTATCTGCTATAAGCCAATCAGGAGAAGACATAAATGAACTAGCAACTGTTTTGGCAATTTCATATTCTGTTTCATCTATGATTTTTGCTTTTTTAATCATTGATTGGGCTAGTGTGTTACCAACCACATTATCATAGCAAGATACGGAAAGGTGTTTTTGTACGGTGAATTTATTTTCCGTTTTGGTTTCTTCTATAATTCCATCCAACCTATCATTTTCTAAATCATGGTAGAAAATCATTACATAAGTTGGTTGTGATATTTTATAATAAATTTTTTCGTCTTTCATTGTCAGCGTATATTGTTCCTACGATTAAACTTATAACTGAAAGTATTGCTAACCCTAACATTGGGAATAGTATTCTCATTTTGCTATCACATACATTCTCTCCAATAGTCATATAGGCTTTCTGTTGAAGTAAAAAGTTCAGGCTGCCAAAAACAGCTATTATAATTTTCGTAATCGTCATATTGATAATAAGAATGGTCTACTTTAGGTTGTGATAAAAAAGAAGGAGTAAAACAGTAATTTTCATCTTCTTTCTTTTTAGCAGTTTCTGGGATGAAAGATACTTCTTTTTTTGCCAGGGCAAATATTGTTCTTTTTAGTTCTTCCTTTATATTGCCAAATATAGGATTAATTACTACGTTAAACAATGCTTCACCGTCAGTTTTGAAGCCTTCTACTTTTGATATTGGGTTATTATCTCTTGTAAAGCAGCAAGAAGTTTTAACATCGCCTTTTTCTATTACAAATGTTGCTCCATATAAACTTTTTTTGCCGTGTGGGTATTCATTAAAGCAAAAGAAAAATAGCTGAACGCCATTTGGCTTAGTAACATATTGTTCCCACGAACATTTATGTTGTGATATGCACCAGTCGCTTTCTGCCCCCAGAATAACTGAGTCATTATATGATGTTACATGCACTATTGCTCCGTTATTATCTCCAATCAATATTCTACTTTTGAGTTTATTATCTGTAATACATTTCTCTAGACCAGAGAAACTCCAATTATAATTTGAAGTTAAAAAATGTTTCTTATTCATATATTATTCGTTTTTAAAGTCTTCTTCGTATATAAATGTACTATATGCTACGCCAGAACTTGATGGCTCATAATCATTTTCGTCTACCATTAGTATTGCTACGCATGGAAATGTTTCTGGGTCATCTGTGAATGCTACATCATAATTGTTTTCTTTGATTTTATAGTTTATCCAATTAAGATAATCTTGTTCTGATTCTAATAATGTTTTTTCAGGGGGTTTCATAAAAATTATTTGTTTATAACAAATATACAAAAAAAACGCGAGATAAAAAAATATCTCACGTTAATTTTCTTTAAAACCCATTATAGCCATCACCATCATCCCAATGGAAGCCACCGTGAGTAGCAGGCTGACTGACTCTTTCGCTAGGCAGTACTCCATAGCCTGAGAAACCATTAGTTCTACGCTGGCCGTATTGCTGTTTGTAAATAGAAACCTCTTCTACTACAAACTGGTTTCTGCCTGCCATCTTATTAAGAACTTGCGCAAATTCTTTTGCACTACTTTCTGAAGAAAATCTTTTAGCGTTATTCATTTCTCCAAAATCAGCGGCTTCGCAATCTCTTCCATGTGGGTCTTTGATTTTACGATTGCCTACAAAATAGCACTGACCTCCATATTGAGGGTTTGTGTCTTTTACAATAAATGATGCCATATTATTTTTATATATTAATGTTTAACGTTACAAATATACAATAAAAAAACAGAAAACAAAAAAATAGATAGTTAAAAAACATTAAAATCATCAAAATTATATTTGTAATAATTTAAATCATATCTACTTTCCCATTCTTGACGAAGTGGGTCTAAATTCTTTAGCCAATGGCTAAAACCATATTTTTTGTAAGAAGGGCCTAATAAAGCAGTGCTGCTGAATATGTTGGCAGGGCAGAATCCTGTTTCTTTAAAGCTATTAAATAAATCTTTTTTTGTTCTTTTTCCTTTAGGCAAAAAATATTTAATTAAGTCATATCTGCCTTTTTCTTTTAAATACCTTTTAAAAAATAAATTAAATTCTTTTTCAGTCATTTTTTTAAAATGGCAAATCATTATTTTTTGCTTCGCAAAATAGCCCAAGGTTATTGGTGAAAATTTTAGACTGTTCTTCTGTTAAGCCACATTTTATTAGTGCATTTGAAATTATTGTGCCATATGATATAATTGAACTGGCGTTGTTTGTCACTAAATCATCTGCATTATTTACAAATAAAGTTTTAATATAACTAATTAAATGTGATTTTATTGAACCACTATCAGTTAAATTATTTACCAATATAGCCATATATAAAAATTTTGTAAAGCTGTTATTAAATAACCCTCCACAGTCATCGGGCCAATAATATATATTGTGCGAAAAGGTTTCTCCTTTGTGAGTATCACGGGAATGATAACAACGTCTTATAATTTCGCTAAAATTACCTGGGTCTTTAACATTATGTTTTGGCCATAACATATTTTTTTCTTCTTTCATACATCTTAATATGGCTTTAAATACTATTTTATCTTCTTCTTTTCTTATAAGTTTTGAATCCATAAGCAATTTTTATATTTTTCTTAAACGATACGCTTAAAAATAAGCATTTTTTCCTTCTTTCACCGGTTATATAACTGTTTGTTTTTCAATTAATTATAATATGTTATTAATCAATCACTTACAATTAGTACATATTTACCACCGGTGTATTATTTTTTTAAAAAGGTAGGTCATTTAAGCCATTAAACAGTGGTTTTTTCTTGTCATCGCATCCTATTAATACTGTTCCGTCTTCTTCTTTATAGAATCCATTTTGTTCTATTTGTGCTCTAAAATCTGATGTATCATATATATAAGTTCCTGTACTTTGGCAAAGAGTATACAGCATTCTTAAGTGCGGCATTAGTTCAAATGCTGTTTCATATGCTTCTTTTGAAAAGTTTTCGAATCTCTTGAATGATATTACTTTTCCTTTTGAAGCGTTTATTTCTCCACATTTTGTACCGGCTCTTTTGCTTGCGAATTTAAATTCAAAATCTATTTGCGGAAATTTATTTATTAGTTTTAAAATGATTGGTAACGAAGGATTCCAAAAAGTATCATATATCATTTCTTCGTCATTAATCCAGCAAGAATTTAGGGCTTTAAATCTAGTTCCCCAATTTCTTAACATCCAATCATCCTCTTCTTTTGAACCTGATTCAAAAGTAACAGGCTTTGGTGATATTTTAGTGAATGATATGTTTTTCAATATGCCATCCTCTTTCGCTGAACAATACGCAGCAACATCGTTTAACTGTTTACTATACTCTTCTTCTGAGTATGCGTTAGGTATTACTTTTAACTTATTTCGTACAAGTGTTATCATAAAAAGATATTATTTAATGTATTACAAATATACAAAAAAATAAATAAAAATAAAAATAATTAACAGTTTTTAACGTTTCATTAAAAAGCATAAAAATGAGCAAACCAATTTAAGGATTGCTCAAATTATTTTCTTTTAAATATTTCAAAAAATCTGATGTTATTTCCCCAAAAGTTTTATTCCAGTGACTTGAAACTATATACCAAAAAATTGTACCCTGAATTGTTCCTCCCCAGTAAAATGCGTGAGTAAATATATCAAGAGGACTATCTTTTTCTAAAAATTCATTAATGTTTTTGTTTTTATTAAATTCTTTTTCTTCTTCTACTTTTTTTAAAAAATATTTGAATAGTCCAATTTCTTTTAAAAAGCGTTTTAATCTTTTTTGATAATATTTATTCATACTTCAACCAGCCTCTTAATTTCATCGAAGTTTTCATAAACTTTTCCTTTATTAATGGCTGAAATGACATTTTTAGTTTTCCTATCGACCTTTATTTTTAGTGACAGCCATCTTTTATTGAAATACCTTAAAAACGAATATATGATAACGTTTTTTCTTTTAGAAGCTGTCATGCCGAACACATTATGTTCTGTGAGGTATTTTTTTAACTCGTCGAATTTCATTTTTTATGCAAATTCATATCTTTAATAGCTTCTTTCATAAGAGCCTCAGTGCCTGATGCAGGCATCCATTTTTTTATTGGCTCTATCTTAACTCCTACAGTTTTGCCGGTGGCTTTAAATATTTGAGACTTTATTACCTCAATATTCACTGTTCCAACATCGCTTGGGTCAATGTGAATATTACCATTGATAACTGCCAAAATTGCCTTACGCTTCATATTATTTTATTTTTTTAAAGTGTTGCTAAATAAAAGTTCAATTTTTTCTCTGTATGGATTAAATAAATCGCTGGTACAAATAAAGCGTCACTAATTTTATTGTGAACAATGCATCTTCCTTTATTTTCTGGTAAATTTGAAAATGCATTAAGTTTATTGTATATTGAAAGTAATGTATTTGGCAACAGCCTGCGGTTAAAACTTCTGTGTAAGTAAGTTCTATTTTCTAGCATTCTAAATGCTTTGTAAATTACAAGATTTTTAATCTTTTTCCGTTTAATTAAATTAAAACGTTCATATGATTTATCACAAGTTTCAATACACACAACTCTTCCTTTATACAAAAATGGCTCACCAATTTTTACGTTTGGAAGAGATAGTTTTGCTGCTTTATTATATTTTCTTTTTAATAAAATTGGAAAGACAACATAATAAATAATGTTAGTTATAATTACTAACAATAAAATTAATATATAGATATATCCTAATAATAACTTTACCATCTTTTTGCTTTTTATTGTGCAAAGGTAATGCTTTTTTTTGCGATATGCAAATATTTTGAGTTAAATAATGTTAAACATAAACAGTTTCTGCCACCAATGTTTTTTCTTCTACTTTCTTCTTCATTATTTCGTTAAATTTTTTAACGTCAAATATGCTTGTTACAAAATATATTTTTCTGTTTTTAAACATTCCTGTTTTAATGTAAAGGCCAAGTTCATCAACTTCAAAGCCCCAATCGTTTATTGTTGGCCTTTTTCCTTCTTTAACCCTCGCTCTAACATATGGAGTATTTGAATCTATTTTTTCTGTTGGTTTGTTGATAAACAAATATGCAGAGTTAGGGGAAGAAAATAAAGTAAATGAAGCTCTGTTTATTGAAACTATTTTGTTTTCTTTTTCATTAATTGTTACTGCAAATATTGAGCTAAGCAACAAAGTCTTTTCCGGCGTTTTAGTTACCATACATTCATACACTTTTGTGTTAGGCTCAGGTATTAATGCTTCAAGCTCTTTTGGAGATTTTAGAAATGACATATCTTATATTTCTTCTATATTATCAACTTTAATTGTAATAGTCATAATTTCCATTTTACTGGATGGAAGGTGCCTATAGGATTTAAAATTTTTTTTGAGGGCGGCTTTGCATACATTTTTATCATCAAAAAAAGCCGCTTTATTTATATTAGACCTATCTGTATTTTCTTTATCGTTTGTCACATACATAAATGGTGGCTTACCGTACCATTCTTCGCTATCTTCTTTTGATAGCCTAATTCTTCCTATATATTGTTTTTTCATTATTCTGCGTAAACCACTTCAGTTTTAACTATTGAGCCGCCAAAGTTTATTTTGAAGTCAATGTCAGTTTCCAAATCTTTTTTATTTTTTTCTTTCATTTGCCTGACAATTTCTTCAGAATATTCGATGGAATGTTTTCTGGCTTGATTTATTATTTCTCTATTTATTTCTTTTGATTTGTTTTTAGCCTTTAGTTCATTAGCTTTCATTGTATTATACTCGTGCATTTTATTGCTTAAGTAATCAAAGCATACAAGTAGAAAACCAACTACTGCGCCTAAAAAAAATATCATTACTATTAGCGTAGTAAATTCATTTTGAACTGACATATTTTTGAATATATTAATTTGCTATTCTACAACAACAGCTTCTTCATACGTTTTCATAACCAAACGGTTATAAAAATCTCCATTTCCACAGTTTTCAGCAATTTGTCTAATGGTTTCTCTGCTATCATTGATGACGTCTAGTCTTGCTGATTCTAAGTTAAAAAGCATTTCTGCTAACCATTTGAGTTTAGGGAATCCCATTGCAACCATAAGAACGGTATTACAATCTGAATCTAATGCGTTAACATTGAATCTTTTATTTTCAATTATTATTGATGCTATGTTTTTAAACATCTTTACATCATATTCCACATTAACATCTTGTGAATAGTACATTAAAGATGACAATGCAGGTTCTTCCCATTTATCGCATTCATTAGGGTTAAAATTTGCATCCCTTACTATTTGTATGCAAGTATCATATTCTCCTTTGAAAAAACTGACAAGTAAATTATAAAGAGATACAGGGTTTTTCTTTTGATGAGGCTCGAATGCAAGCTCTATTCTATCTAATATATTATATCCATTTTTACCGGATACAGTAACAGTTGTTTCTTTTACTATTTTCTTTATCCCTTTCCTTTTTTTAGGCATACCTTTAAAATTATTGTTTGCCTTTATTGGAATAAGAATATCTGCCATTATTGAATTGCCGGCTTTTTCAGCGATGTCAATAACATCATTGTGCATGAAATTCTTAATTGATAAGTTTACTTTACCTGTGTTAATTATGAATGGAACTAACCAATTAAAATCAGGATGCCTTGCTATGTGCATAAGAACAGTTTCTCCTTCTATGTCTATGACATTAGGGTCGAACTTATCGTTCTTTACAATCTCTTTAAGTATTTCTTTGAAATTGGTAATATCGTTAATCTTCTCAGAATTTGATACTATATTAATTATGGCTGTTAATACAGGTGCATTCCAAGACGAATTGGTTTCATTTGGGTCAAAATTAACGTTTGTTATTATTTCTATTGCAGAAGCATAGTCTTCAAGAATAATAGCTTTTAATAGTTGAGAAATTAATGGTACGTCTTTTTTCATAATTAATTTATTTTTAAAAAACCTGTTAAGTATGCTAGAGCATAAAAGAATGCTAATATAGCGAATGCTATTACGTCAACAATTGTTAGTTTTTCAAAGTCCTTTTTATTTTTATTATCCATAGTTTTGCTTTGCTGGAATTACACCCCTTACTCCGCCTCTTGGATTGTCCACATCACCTTTATATCTTGGTATTATATGAAGATGAAAATGCATAATACTTTGGCCGGCTGCTTCGCCACAATTACAACCTATATTATACCCATCAGGATTAAAGTTTTTGTTGAGGAATTCTACAACATCTTTTATCCTAAATTTCAAAGAGTCTTTTAAGGTGTCAGGTAAATCAAAATAAGTTTCATAATGTTTTTTTGGCACTAATAATGTATGCCCTTCTGAAACAGGATAAGAATCAAAAAATGCAATCCATTCAGCTGTTTCAAATATAATAGATTCTTTGTTTATTTTTTCACAGAACTCACACATATTTTATTTTTTTAAATAAGGAACATTTTTGTAAGTTGGAGCTATTTTGTATTTTTTTGAATATTTATTCCACACTTCATTTATTTTATTTATGGTTTCATCGTCTATTTTTAATTGGGGGCAACTAGCAGATATAGTATTGTTGATATAAGCAAATTCTCCTTCTATAATACGTTTTACTATACATTCAATGTTTACACTGTTAGCCTTTTCAATGTAATCTATAAAATCCAAATAAGCAATTGAAGACCTTATTCCTGGATACAGTTTATCAATACATAATATTTTGTTATTATATAATCCCCACATTACTTCAATTAAACGGTCGCTAATAATTGATAGTGAAGAACTTTTAAATATTATTTCTTTAGAATATTTTTGCTTTTTAAAATTTTCTAAAGTTCCATGTTCTTTATGCCATCTTAATATTTTTTTAAATAAAAAATTTTTTTCTTCGTCTGATAAAAGAAAATCGTTTCCCATACTATAATTTATTTTTAAACGTTTATACAAACGGCAAATATTTATATCTTGTCTCTATTTTCCCTCCATATTTATACCACGAAGAATTTATTTCATTTATAATGTTTTTTCCTAAAACATAGCCATCGCTTTCATAATCTAATATTATACCGTTAATATAGTCAAATTCGTTTTTGATTATAATTTTAGCTATATGTTCAAAATCAACGTCATTAGTGTCGAAAAGCAAGTCAACAAAAGTGATGAAAGCAATAGATGCCAACAGTTCTTCATCCTCATGCAATCCATTATTATGTACAATTTTCGAAGCATATAGTGTATTTTTATACGGCTCCCACATTAACGTTATTAATCTATTATATATGTCTATTTCACTTAAGTTTTTAAACGCTTCTTTTTTTGTAATTCTTTTTTCCATAAAAACATTTAAACTTCCGTGTTCTTTATGCCACCTGACCAAAAGTTTAAATAAAATATTTTGTTTTTCTTCAGGCAATGTGTTTATTTCGTTTTTTTGCATGCTTTACATTCATCAATTAAGTGTTCTACTTCCATTTGACTTTTGTTCTTTCCTTCAAACAAATGGTATCTGTATTTATGGCCTTTTATTTCGCCTGTATAAACAGATATATGTGTATAAGATGAATCTACATTTTCATATATTGAACACTTCTCAAAGTAATTTTTAGATGCTTTGAAACGTTTATTTCTCTCTTCAATGTCTTCTTCACAAGAGCCGAATATGTTTATTAGAGCAAAACAAAATAAAAGGCTGTAAAATAGTATTTTTTTCATTTGTTATGGTTTTTATAGTTTACTATACAAATATACAAAAAAAGCGTGAGATAAATAAATACCTCACGTTAAATGATGTTAATATTTTGTAGTTCATTTGACTTTTTCTATTTCATTAAGTATTTCATCAAATGTCATTTTTTCAAATGCCCTATCAACTTCATAAATATCTCCAAACGGATTAGGATATATTAGTGTTGGGAAATGTGTTTTAAATTCGTTACCGTCTTTAACTTTGAATATACCTGGTATGCCCCATACGATTTCTTTTTTCCCTTCTTTCAGCAAACGTATATCCATAAACCCAGGAGAAGACGATGAACAATATTCGTTCGTATCTGATTCTATGTATTCCCATTTTTTCAAAGACGCATTAAACACTTTTCTAAATGGTTTATATCCTTTAGATACACAAAATTCAATAAAATTCATTTTTATATCTTAATTTTATGCAGTTCTTTATTCTTTTTTATAATCTCTTGGCAAACATTAAAAATGTAAATAGCTCCTGCGAAACATAAGCTTAACGGCCATATTATTATAAAAAACTGAAAAATTAAAAAAGTGCCTACAATCTTTTCTGCATTTTTATCAGGTTCATCCCATTCAGCTGCTACGAACATCGTTAAAAAAAGTAGTGTAAGTATTAAAACAATGCATAAATATATGCCGCCCAAAGGCAATAAATCAGTTATTTTTATGATGAAATCGTTCATTAATCTTTATCAATTAAAAGTCAAATGCAAAGATACATATTTTTTCTTTAGCATCAAAATAAATTTAGTTAAATAAAGTTAATAAGTTTGGTTATTCGTTATAAAATATGTCTCATCCATACGTAATCAGCATCTTCACCATCGTAACAGAAATCACTATATCCGTGATTAGCATACCAGTTGTGTACCCAGGATGATTTTAGAACCTTCAGACAGATTACAGTATAGTTGTACTTCTTAGCTTCTTTATCAGCGAGTTCAAGTATTTTGTTGCCAAGTCCACGGTTTCTTGCTGATTGCTCTACCTTTACGTTTGATAGATACATAGTATTATTATCATCGTTATAAGCATATAGAGCAAATCTACAGCAATCATTCTTGTAATGGTAAACTATACCCCAATCTGTTGTTTCTTTCGTGATGTTCATACATTATTTTATGTAGCCCAAGTCCACCTATTTCATATTGTGATTTATTTTGTTTGTTGTTTGAAGTACACCCATATCATAGCCTCTTTTATATGCTTTATGAACACATTTTTGCATAAGTTTGGTTTTACCTTCCTTATCCAAAATTTCCTCTTTCACTTCAAGGGTGTCGATGAAAGAAAGTACTTCATCATAAGATTCTTCCTTGCAATGTGTTTGCATAGATATTTGGGAAGAGCAAGCACCTCTTAGTAGTTGCCCTTTCAGCTTCTCTATCTCCGCTACTAAAGCGGATTTCTTAATATACTGTTCCATAACATTTTTAATTTTTTTAAATAGATATAAATTCATTTGATATTATTTTGTCACCTAAGCAAAGTCTAACGCATAATTCTCTGGTTTCCCAACACTCATTTATATCAAGCTCAATTCTTAAATTATCTTTAAGGAATTTTATTAATTCTTCTTGCGTCATATCATTTTCTTGTTTTTTATAACAACCAACCTAGCATACTACATAGTAGTATTGAATACTCAAGAATTGTTATACCTTGTTCGTTCATAATTATTATTCTCCATTAAGTTTCTTTAAATCATTATAAAGTTCTTGAAGATAATCTGTTTCAAAAGTAAAAGAATCTATTGCTTTTTTAAGGTCATTCATCTGCTCATCACTCGGCTTCCACTTGTTCTGAGGCCTGAGGGATTTTACAAATTCTTGTTGCTGAACTGTTAATGGACAATTGTGAGCAAAAGAATATGTGATAGACTTATATATTCTTTCATCCTCTTCACTCCACTCTTGCTTAAGTTGAGGTTGTACTCTATCTTTGAGGGATTTGAGCCAATCAGAAAGTTCTTTTCTTGAATCACAATACTGTGTAGAATAAATTAAATTATGTAATCCTCTGTACCTTCTTTCATCCTCTTCACTCCAAGCAGGCTTCTGTATGCCGTAATCATCAACAAATGTTTTTACAATATCTTTGAACTTCTCTAATGATAAATTATCAAATCCTCCCTTACCATTACCATAAGAATAATAATACAATTCAATAGCTTTACTAAGCGTTTTTGGATAGGGTTCCTGCTCAATTTTCTTTAATTTATTCTTTTCAAAATCCCATTCATATCCTGCTTCTTTCATCTTTTGAAATAAGAGGTCACGCTGTTCTTTGGTTGCAGGATGTGTATGTAACGGACCACAGAAGCAATATCCCTTCTGTTCCAATTCAAAATTTTCGTTCGGTTTGATACCACAATAAGCATATAAACTATCAGGACTTCCGTTAGCTGCCCAACTATAACCCAATTCTCTTAAAATAAGGATATGATGGTCGTTTGCAAGCACATCACCATCCTTTGCATCTTGGATAGTCCATAGATGATAGTCTGTTTTTACTTTGTCAAACGATATGTATCCCCTTGAAGTAACATAGCCATACTTTTCTAATTCTAATATCTGTGTAGGGACTGCAATTCTTTTATCATTGTTGATAATCCAATCACCAACCTTAAACTTTGGCTCAACTTTATCAGCAGGGGCTTGTTCTATAAGGTCTTTTTCAAATACGGAACTACCATTTTCATCATACATACAAAATACACAATCTTTAAAATTGATAGATGAAATAGGAAATCCCTTCTCTTTCAACAGTTTTGCTATTTCAAAATTAACGTAATCTTCTGTAATTGTTTCCATAGTTATTTAGCTTTTAAAACTCATTACTAATAATGATATTCCTGCGCACACTAATGCAAATCCAAAACAATATGCTAAAAATTCTCCTGGTGTCATAGTTATTTCTTGTTTAATCATACATTCCTTTAGGTGCTTCTAAAGCAAGACCCTTTTCAATCAGCCCACGAAAATCAAAATGATGCGCATTAAGCCAATTAAATACATCTGTCTTAAACCTAATATCAGCATCCGTAGGAAACTCATCTTGCAAATCCCATAATTTTGAATACTCTTTATATTCTTCATCAGTCATACTTGATATTGGACGGAGATATGGTTTAATTATATCTGGTGATACTTCTATTTTATAGGGTATTCCGTTTTCTATGACTTCCACTTTGATTGGGTGTTCATCAGTTATAACAATACCTATAAGCTTATAATCGGAATGTTCGCCTATCTTTATTTTGACACCAAACAGTAGTCTTTCACTAAGGTCTATTAATAATTCTTTTTCTTCTTGTGTCATAATTCTTTTAGTTTAATTAGCTATAGTTATTTCTTTTTAAGTTCTTCAATTAATGCATCGGCATATCTTACAGCAAGGTTAGGAAAGGTATCTCCTTCTCTAAGATACAGACCACTATTTGCTAACATACCTTGCATAGCAGATATTGCTGCTTGTATCCTATAATGACTCCAGTTTGGAGTATCAAATTCTTCTTTCATCATTCTACAATATGATTTAATTTATAAATTTCCAGTGTATCTTGCAAAATCTTCACATACATCACAATAACCTATGTAAGAATAATCACCACACCTTCCTTTTTCCTTATAATACCAATATGATGGTATTTCCTTTCCACACCCAACACATTTCATAATGGTTGTATCTTTAATCTTTTTAATTGCCGCCATAATTATTTTTCATTTACTTTGTGCATTCATTTTATCGTAATTTTCAATTAGTTTATTATATCTTTTTGTTAATAAGTTTGGCTATTTTCTTTCATCATAAATTTTATATATTTTGCTTCTTAAAGCACCAGATTTATCTTCTATACCTTTTAATTCAAAATATTCTGTAAGGTATTTCCTGATGGCTTTTTTGCCTTGTTTTATAACATCTTCTGGTATTTCGTTATATATCACCACCGGGTCTTTTAATTTTACAAATTTAGCATTAAAGGAGTCAAATTTAACAGTCTCTTTAAACCTTCTAATCAAATTCTCAGTATTATGCTCATATGACTTTTTAAATGGTTTACTACTTATATGCCATCCTCCGCAAGACTGACAATAATATGCTCTAAGTTCTCCACCATGAGTATCAATGCTTTCACCGTTCCATTTGATGAAGTTATCTGCTTGCTTCTGTGTTTCAAACAACATTTTTTGCCTGAAGCATTCAGGACACATTACCCTATGTTTTGGCTTCATAATTATGTGCTCTTTTTCCCCATATTATGAATTAATGGCAATTTAATGAAAATATTATTAAAACTATAATATCAATAAACAATATTATGTAAAACAATATTTTCTTGAATTGCTGACTACTTTTGTTAACATTAACAATTTTTTCTTCAGAAATGTCGCATTTAACGTTATTTACTTCATAACGCTGATTGTCATTTCTATGATTTTTTCGTGCATTATTGACAGCAATCATTGCTGCTAACATACTATTCATAATTTTTTTATTTGTTTGATTTATCAATCATTCCTAACAGTTCCAGTGCTTCATTAAAGGCTCCAACTCTTCCATCAAACCACCCATAATCTGGCGCAGCATATTTGTTATCTTTTTGATGCAAATCACTTTGCCTTTTGTATTCTGCTTTAGTGGTAGAAATTCGCGTTTTTATGGATGTTTTTACTTTTTCAATGTTCATAATATAGTTTATATTAAAGTTACTACTTTTGGAGTATAATCTAAAGGACAGATGTGTCTAGAAACTACCTGTTTAAATTCATCGTAACTAACTAATTTCCACCCTTCTCCTAACAATTTGTTTATGCGCTCTAATGCTTCTTTAATAAATTCTTGCATTTTTTCTACTGAAGGATACATTTCTTTTCTTGGCCGATACCAATTTGGGCGAAGCGAATCAAAAGGAAGTTCCTCATTTATAAAATATGGTTCAAACCAATCTCCATCAATAAACAATTCAATATGCACCCAATACTCTTTATATCTTGTGGATTCACAGTCTCTTACGGCACGAATGTCTTTTTTTGTAAAATTATTCATATTTTCGCTTAAATTAATTTTGTTGCAAAGGTAATAATATTTTTTTTAATATGCAAATATTTTGCGTTAAACTATGTTAAATGAGCAAAAAAACTATATTTTATATATAAAAGCAGATGATTATGACAAATGAAGTTAAATGGAAAATGCTATACACTCTTATATGCGATGTTAAGCATAAAATGTACGTTATAAATGATTCTGAGGAAGGAAATAATAACATGGCGGAAGAAATAATAGAATACCTTAATAATGGATTTAAAAATATATTGGAATGCTAGAAAAAAATAAAATTTATTGTATTGATGTTTTGGAAGGATTAAAACAACTGGATGACGAATCAGTTGATATAATCATAACATCACCACCATATAATAAAGGTATAAATAAGGGCAAAAACAATCCAAAATCAAAATGGGTATCAACAATTAATTATAATGGAGACCCGGAAAATGATAACATGGATGAGGAAGAGTATGAAAAATGGCAAATTGATATATTAAAAGAATGTTACAGGGTATTAAAGAAAAATGGGTCAATGTTTTATAACCATAAAAATAGAATATGGACTGGTCATGGAGAAATAATATCTCCATACAAATGGTTATATCAAACGCCATTTAAAATAAGGCAAGAAATAATATGGGATAGGGGTAGCACTAATAACGTAGCTAGACAAAGATACCTTCCTTGTACAGAACTTATATTCTGGTTAACAAAGTCTAAGCAAGTGAGATTTGATAGGAAGATTGATACTCCAATGAAAAAGGAAGTGTGGAGTTTTCCATTTGAAATAAACACAGAACATCCTGCTCCATTCCCTCAAAAATTGCCGGATAATATATTGCATTGCATTGCTGATGATAAGGAAAGATTATTGGTTCTTGACCCATTCATGGGGTCAGGCACAACAGCAAAATCAGCAATAAAATATAATTGTGATTATATTGGATTTGAAAAATTCCAAACATATGTGAATATGGCAGAAAAAAACATATAATTTTAATAATTTATTAAAAAAGTTAATTAAATATATTGGATTTGATATTGTACAAGAATATGTGGATGTGACAAATAATAAAACGAAAAAAATCCTAGGTAATAGCACCTAGGATTTTTTTATGCAGAATAGACAACTTCTGTTGTAAAGGAAGTTTCAACATTTTCCAATTTAATTGGTTTATATTTTTCAATTACAGAATAAACCCAATTAACAAAAGTATATGCAATTTCATTGCTTCTGTTATCAATAAAAGATAGTGTTGGATTATTTAATATTTCCTCATTATATCTTTTAAATGGTAATTTGCTTATTTGTTCATTTGTTAAATCTGATTTATTATTAGAATTAATTAAACTAGTTGTATAAAATGTACTTTGGGTATATACATAATTTTTATTTTCGTCATCGCCTTTACTTCTATTAAGCCCATTTTCAAGCATAACAAAATTACCTATTTTAGAATTATCAGAATCTTTAATGAAATTTATGTCATTTGCTTTTTCCAATTCTTCATTATATTTTATTTTAGGAAATATATGGTCAATATCAAATATGTTTCTACCTTCATTGCAAATTTTAACAAAATAATCTCTTAGTCCTCTATTTGCTTTGATGCCAACAATATCAACCACACATGCCTCAAAATATAATGTTATGAGTTTTATTGCAGTTGGATAGCCACCTCTGCCATCTTTATATTTTCCATTTGAATCGGGAGTTAATTTTTGTAAGAATTTACAAGAAGACGTTAATTGTTGTATAAACTGTGATTTATCTGTTCCGCCAAAATTATAATTTACTATTTTGTATAGTTCATTATTTGTTTTTTCAAAATCACAATTTCTCATGCTAAATAAAATTTTATTGAATTTACTTATTTCATTATGAAACCATGAAACATTATGACCTGGTAACAAATAAGTAGACAGATAATAAAATAGCATTAAATGAAGCACGTAGTCAAATATTGTTTTTTCGTTTTCTCCATCAGAATAATATTTCCTCATCAAAAATACTGATGTAGCAATTAAAGACCATATTACAACATTTGTTTTTCTTGAAAAATCGTAAAATAAATAATTTGTTTTGTGTAAATAACTATCGCAATTACCTAATGGATTTGACAGGAAATCTGCATATTCATTGCAGAGAACAAAATATTTTTCTATATCTTTTCCATCATTTAAAATTTTATGCTTGCATTGTGAAATATTTAAACCTATTTTTGCGTCTGAAAAAATATTGAGTTTTTTATCTGTGTACTTAACAATGTTGTTTTCATACAACACAAGTTTAAACACCTCTGACATTATAAATGTCACCAAATCTTTATATTCTTTCAAATATTCTTTCTCTTTTTCTAATGTTTTGCACTTTTTATCAAATTCAATAAATAATGAATTAACTTTTTCCCTTAATGCATCATTTTGAACGGTGTTAATTAATTGTCTTGAATAAAGATATTTGTCTGCAACTGATATACCTCTTCCATTTCTGTTTTTGAAATAGTACCATTTTTCGTCATATGGAACAGATTCGTTGTATAAAGTTATTCCATTCAAAATTGCGTCAATTGAAAAATCATAATCCACCTCTTCAGGTAAAGAATCTATGCCCTCATCGGAATATAAGCCTTGCAATGAATATAATATGAAATAAAATACTTCTTTCATACTTTTTTCGCAGCAATCAGATTCTTTATTAAAAAGTTTTTTAATCCTTTCTGGTTTAAATTCCTTATTTTTAGTTTTTAAAATATCGTTTATTTTTGTTTTATTTATAAACGAATAAAATCCTTTAAAATCATCTTTTAGTGAGCCTATACCATCTAGTTTATATTCACCATTTTTTACTTTAATGAAATCATCAAGATTTAAATATTCTTTATTTTCTTTTCTGTATTTGAGTACTAATAATGTTATGTATAAACACATAAATAGTCTTATTCTATGGCCTCCATCAAGTATAGATTTAACATAATCAGAAAATTCAACAGGATTAATATATTTTTTATTAACTTCTTCTATGTAAGAAGTTCCTATAGTACCAAATTTATACTCATAATATTCATCTTCTTTTCTTCTCAGAAGAAAAGCATAAACAACATTAATAAAATCGTTTAATATGATACTTAAAGTCCATACAAATGGCCTTTGATATTGGCTTTCAATAAAATAACAATATTGACACTTTTTAGTTAGAACATTTTGTAGAATGTCTTTTGTGATTGACATTTCTTTTCCCATATTTATTTATAATTTTTTATAATTAAATGACTTGTGTGTTTGCTATCATATGTTCCTCTGGCCTGATACGCATAAGTCTTGTTATATTCAACCTTTTCAAACCCATCATAGAGTTTGTCTATAAAATCGGTCTTACCGATTGCCATTAGCCATTTACATTTAATCTTTGAAAGAGCATCATGTAACCGCTTATGGTCTTCTCTTGTAAAAGAGTTGTTATCATATTCAGAGAATATGCTATCATATGGAGGGTCTAGGAAAATGAAATCATTCTCTTTAAAATCTGCTTTCAATGCTTCTTCAAAATCACATGATTTGAATTCTGCTGAACTTATAATAGATTTTGTTTCTTTGGAAAGCAACTTTTTCACCTTTATACCAAAATCTTTATCGTTATACACTGCACCGCCATATGGTATGTTAAATTTGCCATTACTATCAAATCTAAACATTGCGCCAAAACAAAACTCTCTTATGTAATACCATTGGGCGGCTCTCTCAAATATGGTATAATTTTCTTTTTTTCCTGTGAGCCAATCATTGTACATATCTCTTATTATGAAATAAAATCCGTGATGTATAGCAGTTTCTAACGATTTGCAAGAGACCCCTTTATCGTCTTCCTTTATTTCCTTTTTAATAAACTTCTTTGTTTTATCATGAATGGATTCAAAAATTCTTTTTGATAGATTAAAGCCGTGAAAATTAATTTTATTAAAACTATCAGTTTTTGAAACTATTTCATTTATTTCTTTTATTAATTTTGTGTTTATAAAATCATTTACACTTTTTTTACCTGTTATTACATTAAAAAATAAGTCATCATATTTTTCGCAAAACATTTTGCTTATTTTATGAATGTCATTCCAAGCGAACTCTATCTTTTTTACTTCACTTTCAAAATCTTTATTTCCAACGCATTTGTAGAAATCAATTAAATCCTCTGAAAAGTCAGAAGCAAAAGTATTTCCTTGTATTTTATCCTCTTCTTTAAGCCTAAAAAAGACTCCCCCTCCACCAAAGAAAGGCTCATAATAATTGTTTATTTCTTTAGGAAAATAACTTTTTATATTAGAATATTCTCTATATTTCCCACCTGTATATTTTATTAATGGTCTCATTGATTATTAATTTAATTTTAAATTATTAATATAAGAAACGTATCTATTACCTTTATTTTTATTAGTATATTCAATAAGGCACAAACCTTTAACACCAGTATAATTTTTTTTTAGTACTATACATTCGTTATTATATTCATCAAAATATTTCTTTTTCATTTTTTTAACTTTTATTCAAATATACAAAAAAAATGTTAAAAAAGAAAATAAAAAAGCAGAGAATTTTCATTCCCTGCTACTTTTTCTTTTAATTATCAGCCTTGACATCATTGATTTTCCTGCTAAAATAGGTTTATTTAAAACTCCAACTATATAATATTCATTTGGATTAAACTTTGTTATAAACGATAGTGGCACGCCTATATATCCATCATAATTAATAGGCAGCATATTTGATTTACTGCAATCTATTGCATCAAAATTATCATATTTAGCATAATGAGCCTCGTTATATTCAACTCCAATTGGGCTGTTTTTATTAACATCAAAATTAGTCACCCACATTGTTGCAGAATCAATTGTTTTTCTTTCAGGGGAGTCAAATCTTCCAATTGGCGTATATCCTGTTTTTAAAATTCCGTTATTAAAATAATTTATTATTCCTTTTTTTAATATTATAGTAATAGGAACAACAATTATGAATTTCTTTCCACTATTTAATAAAGCATTAAGCATTTCAATTGCCATACCATTTGAAAAAGGTGGGTTTGTTATAACAGCATCGCACATTGATATTATATCATAATTATCTTGAAATCTTCCTGATTCAATTCTATTGATTTTTGTTTCTACTCCATTGTATATATAAAGATTTGGCTCAGAAGTATTAAACGTCACCAATAACTCTTTTAAACCAAGTGCTTTAAAATTGTTTTTAAAATATTTTACAAAATTAGACGTTTCCGGATTATCACAATTGCAATAAACAATCATATCAGATAAATTATAATTGCTAAGTTCTTTTGCAATATCATTATATCTGGTGTAAAATTCATCCCCTTTATTTACAGTATTAAAAGCTTCCAATAAAAAATTCATGATTCTTTTTTATTTATAAATACAAAAATATTGGGAACTATATACCTGTTGGCAATAAGCCCCATTTATAAATATTTATACAGTATAAAAATGCAGCCATTACCGGTTGCATTTTTTTGTTGTCTTAGATATTTATAAAGAAAGATATTATAAAAATTATGGCAAAATATTTAAAATTATTTAGTGCTCATACTGATTATGAAGCAGCTCAGAGTAGTTTAATCCTACCAAACGTATCATTTTGTATTGATACACCAAATGAAGTACATTATAATCCATATATTGTTTGTGAAGAAACATTTGTATATGAAGTTGTAGGCACTCCATCATATCCAGCTACAGTAGATGGTGCTGACTCATCATTTGACATTACAGTTAACTATAGAAGGACTGACACAGATACAGCTTGTACAGATACGGTTACAGAAGGAACAGATGCTGTAACAGTTGAGATTGGTGCAAATCCAAGTTCAAGTAATACGAGGACTGTAACTGGTACTGTTGATTATTATGGAAATGAGATTGAGTATAGTGTTACTCAAAGCAAATTTGAAGCAAAGGTAACTGCCAAATACAATGTAACAACCACAAGTAGCCCAACAAAGATAACAAATTCAATAGGCAATTTCAGTTCAATTGAGATAGATGGTGTTGAACAACCATCAGTATCAACTGGTTATACATTTGACACAACAGGCGAACATATTGTTAAATATGCATTAGCAGACACAACAAGTATTGGTGATAGTGCTTTCACTTATTGTAGTAAACTTACAAGCGTAGAGATTCCAAACACAGTTACAAGTATTGGTACTTATGCTTTTAGTGGGTGTACCAGATTAACAAACGTAAACAGTGATACCGCTGGGGAGTGCAATATACCAAGAGGCGTTACGACTATTGGAACTAGTGCTTTCAAAAATTGTAGTGGCCTTACAAGTATAGACATACCTAATAGTGTAACAAGTATTAGTAGTAGTGCTTTCTCTTATTGTTATAGTCTTACAAGTTGTACAATAGGTAGCGGTGTAACAAGTTTTGGCGATTATGTTTTCCAATATTGTACTAGTCTTACAAGTTGTACAATAGGTAATGGTGTTACAAGTATTGGTGATAAGGCTTTCATTAATTGTAGTGGCCTTACAAGTATAGATATACCAGATAGTGTTACAAGTATTGGCTATCATGCTTTCCATAGTTGTAGTAGTCTTACAAGTTGTACAATAGGTAGTGGTGTTACAAGTATTGGTAATGGTGCGTTCAATAATTGTAGTAGCCTTACAAGTATAGTTATACCTGATAATGTTACAAGTATTGGTATTGAGGCTTTCGGCGTCTGTGTCAGCCTTACAAGTTGTACAATAGGTAGTGGTATAACAATTATTAATAGTAGTGTTTTCAGCAATTGTAGAAGTCTTACAAGTGTGGGGCCTGTTGGAAGCGGAGCTTCAGTAGAAATTCCAAGTGACGTTGCAAGTATTGGCAATGGTGCTTTCAGTTTCTGTAGTGGCCTTACAAGTATAATAATACCAGATAGTGTTACATATATTGGTGAAAATGCTTTCTGTAAATGTAGTAGCCTTACAAGTATAGATATACCAGATAGTGTAACAACTATTGGTAGCGGAATGTGTAGTGGCTGTACTAGTCTTACAAGCGTGACAATAGGTAGTGGAGTTACAAGCATTGACCATTATGCTTTCTGTAAATGTAGTGGCCTTACAAATATAGCATCAAATGCAGTAATTGCCCCAACAATACAAAGTAGCACATTCCAAGAAGTTAAAACCGGTGGTAAGTTATATGTTCCTGTAGGTAGTAGTGGTTATAATGTATGGATGGGAACAGGAAACTATTACTTAGGAAAGTATAGTTGGACAAAGGTTGAACAATAACAGTAGTAAGTAATATAAGGAGTGATTACAGTAGTAGTTACTACTTTTATTATACCACCTTATGATTGTGAAATACACCTTGTATATTTATTCAGGAAGGGAGTTTATTGCCAACAGGTATATACTTCCCTCCTTTTTTATTTGTTATTTGATTTAGCTTCTTCTATATCTTTTTCCATTTCATCATGGAATTCTTTTATTTTTTCTTCTGAAAACCCAAAGAATGTCATTTCATACAAACAGCCTGCAACAATTTGTTCTTTGCTTAAATTGGTAAGGGTGTCTTTTGTAATGAACATAGTTACCCAATAGTCCCATTTGCAGAATTCTAAGCCAAATCTAATATCTGAATTGGTTTTTACTCCATATACATCCAGATATTCAATTTCGTTTTCTTTTCCAATCTCAACTTCTATGAACAAATCATTAAGGTTATGCTTCTTTTGCCTTTTAAGCTTTAATTCTTTGAATGCTTCCTCATATCCTACTCTGTTTTTTATTTCATCTTCGTAATAATGACATATTATTGAAAACACATCTTCAAAATCTACCTCTCTAACAAGAGTATATAATGTGGTGGTTTCTATTTCAGCAATACGAGGGCATTTTCCAATATGCTCCAATTCATTTTTGGAAACACCACAAATGCCTTTGCGTAAAAACTTACACCACTTGTTTTCTATCTTACAAAAATTCTTTCCCATTTGGTTTTAGTTTTGTTATTTTATTCAAATGAAGAAACATATATGTATTCGCCATAAACTTTATGATTAATAAAGCCGCACATTGAAATATCAAAATGAGTAACCAAAATTGCCGGATAATGATTTGGCTTTCCAAATAGAATATCTTTAAAATCTTCTTTTTCTATGAAATTATTATCTTTTATATATGATAAATAATCTTCTTCATTATGCAACAGCACAGTGGCTATCTCATGTTCATTTTCTTTTGAAGTTAATATTTTGTACATTTATTTAGACGAATATAAGATTTCTATTAGGTTCTCCATTTCTAAAAGTACTACTACTTTCTATGCCAATATAAGGGGTTTCAATAAATTTGTCGATTAGTTTAACACTGTAATAAATCCCACGCATATTTCCATGCCTTTCAATTTTTAAGCCAAATTTATTTATTCTAGCAAAATCTTTAGCTTTTTTAATCAAGTCATTTCCTTCAAGGATTCTGCCATACCAAATTTCATTTATAGTAAAATCATTATCCCAACTAAACGAAATGCCATCAAATCCTCCATTAGATATATAATAGTTATCATACTTTTTCCATGTTTGATAATTTTCAAAAATATCAATGGCATTTTTGCCTAACAATTCCATGATGCTACCATCATAAACTTTTTTACTTGTACCAGTAAAAAATGTCAATATGGAAGATATTAATGATTCTGAATCGTAAATTGGTGATGGGTCTTTGATAAAACCATTTCTTTTACCAATATAATTGTCCATTTCTTTGAACTTGCTTAAGTTTAATTTTTCTTTCTCCATTTTGCTTATTTTTTTAATTCTGCTGCAAAGGTACTCATTTTTTTTGTTGCATACAAATATTTTTGGTTAAATAATGTTAACAAGCGAATATTTATTAAGAAATAAGCATATTAACATATTTTAAACAATGGAAAATAAAAAAATTTTTGACCCATTAAATGACTATCAATTACTTCAAGAAGTAAGCGGTGGCTCTTATTTCTTTGCAAACGTTGATACTGTTGGTGTCGAGGGTACACCAATACTTGAAAACACGACAAAACCTTATATTGTTAACGAAGAAACAGGAGAACCTGGAGTTGTTACAGGAGAGCCGTTAAATGCTGTTCCAAGAGGTGATTTGGATAAGAATACTTATGATGATACATCTGATGTTTATTATTATCCTGAATATACATATGACGAATTTTAATTTCAAAAAATAACATAAATGTAAAAAATAATATATGGGAGCATATATAAAATTATTTAAAACACATGCTGAATACAAAGCATATACTGCTTCAACAGCATTTGTTTTACCAAATGTATCATTCTGTGAAAATGTGCAAGATGAGGTACATTACAATCCATATGAGTGCGAAGAGGGCTATGTATATGAGATTGTAGGAACTCCATCTTACCCGGCTACTATATACGGTGATGTTTCATCATTTGATATTAACTTCAATTATAAAAGAACTTATATCAACAAAGAATGCCAAGAGGTTGAAATAATAAACAGTGCAGATACCGTAACTGTTAATTGTGGTGAAAATACCAGCACATCTGATAGTAGAACTGTTAGCGGCACCGTAGTATGGAATGATATTAATATTGAATATGACGTTGTACAAAGCAAAATATGCCCAGAATCTACAGTGTGCGAAATTATAGGCAACCCATCATACCCTTCTTCAATAGACGGGACTAGCCAATCATTTGATATTACACTTGATTATAGAAAAACTGACATTAATAAAAAGTGTCAGCAGATTGTTACTACAGGTACAGATACTGTAACAGTTGAGATTGGTGCAAATCCAAGTACAAGTAATACGAGGACTGTAACGGGTATTGTTGATTATTACGGTAATGAGATTGAGTATAGTGTCACTCAAAGTAAATTTGAAGCAAAGGTTGTTGCTAAGTTCAATGTAACAGATACAAGTAGTTCAACAAGAATAGCATATTCCGCGCAAAATGTATCTTCAATTGAGATAGATGGTATTGAACAACCATCAGTAGTTAGTGCATATACATTTAGTACTCTTGGTGAGCATACAGTTAAATATACTCTTAAATCAACAAGTATTGGTACGAGTGCTTTCTATGGATGTAGTAGTCTTACAAGTATAGATATACCAGATAGTGTAACAAGTATTGGTGATAGTGCTTTCATGTTTTGTAGTGGCCTTACAAGTATAGATATACCTAATAGTGTTACAAGTATTGGCGAGTACGCTTTCAGAGGTTGTAGTAGCCTTACAAATATAGATATTCCAAGTGGTGTAACAAGTATTGGTGGAGTTGCTTTCCAAAATTGTAGTAGCCTTACAAGTATAGTTATACCAGATAATGTAACATCTATTGACCGTAGTGCTTTCCAAAATTGTAGTAGCCTTACAAGTATAGATATACCTGATAATGTAACAAGTATTGGAAATAGTGCTTTCACTAATTGTACTAGTCTTACAAGTTGTACAATCGGTAGTGGTGTAACAAGTATTGGTGTAATTGCTTTTGCTGGCTGTAGTGGCCTTCCAAGTATAGATATTCCTGATAGTGTAATAACAATAGTTAGTGGCATGTGTAGTGGTTGCACTAGTCTTACAAGTTGTACAATAGGTAGTGGCGTTACAAGTATTGGTGATAGTGCTTTCGCTAATTGTAGTGGCATTACAAGTATAGTTATACCAGATAGTGTTACAAGTATTGGAGGTGGAGCTTTCTGGCATTGTACTAGTCTTACAAGTATAGATATACCTGATAGTGTTACAAGTCTTGGTAATTATGCTTTCGATGAATGTAGAAGTCTTACAAGCTGTACCATAGGTAGTGGCGTGACAAGTATTGGTTCCCAAACTTTCTATTATTGTGCTAGTCTTTCAAGTATAACTATACCAGATAGTGTTACATATATTAGTAGTAATGCTTTCTATAATTGTAATAGTCTTTCAAGTATAACTTGTAATGCAACAACAGCTCCTACAATACAAAGTTATACATTCCGATACATTAGAAGCAATGGTACTTTATATGTTCCAATAGGTAGTACTGGCTATGATGTATGGATGAGAACAGGAGAGTATTACTTAGGATATTACGGTTGGACAAAAGTAGAACAGTAAATATCTTATATTATTAATAAAAAAAGAGCAGCCATTAATCGGTTGCTCTTTTTTGTCATATTGATTTAATTCCAAAAATGCTTTTTATCATTATTCCAAGATAGTGAAATAATCCATTTAAATTATGTTTTTCTTTTTTTGGCTCTACGTATGACCAGCTACTAACAAACTCTTCATCATAAATACTTTTTATTGCATCATTGTAAGTATCATATCTTTTTTGGCAAACATGATTTGATGTTAAATTAACATAGCAATATTTATTCGATGCTTTATCAAACATTATTTCTATGTTTCTTTTTGAGCCATCTTTTCTTACTATTTCAATCATTTTTGCTTACTTTCTATGAATTTTACAATATCAGATATTTTATCTGTTTTTTTGAAAAATTCAGTCCACTCTTCATCTACAATATCAGGAAACTCATTGCTCATAACAAAAGCAAATTCAACAATATCTAGGCTATCGCATCCCAAATCATTCTTTAAACTTGAATCTTCTTTAATATTGTTATAATCTGTTCTTAATATCCTAATTAAAGAAGATTTAACCCTTTCAAAAGTACTGAGTTTATTATCCATACAATTTCATTTGCTTTGATTTATAAGCCATTCTCTGACTTCATTTAATGCTTTTCCTAATAAATTTTGTCCTTTCCACTTTGTTTCATCATCAGCTAATGGGTCATTTTCGCCAAGTTTAATGCCCCATATGCCATCTATTGGACTTGCTTCAACGAAGCCTTTGTCTTTCAAATCAGTATTTGTGATATTTTTTTTCAGTTCTTCGTTTTGAGAATATTTAAGTTTATTGGCATCTACCATCACTTTATATCTCATTTCATTCCAAACTTTATCGTCGTAGTTTTTAACTTCCCTTCCTAGGGTTTTTGCTTTTTTGGGGTCTTTTGTTTTCAGTATTTTATCTGCTGTATCATAATCGCCAAACACAATGGCTTTAACATACATAAAATACTGTTCTGTATTAAAGAAATGAAGGGTTTTCTTCTCTCCCTTAATCATCATTTCTGCATCAAATTCTGCTGGATACCAATTGCTTGGCCATTCTCCCCAAAATAAAATATGAGTTTTAGTTATGTTCATTTGGATTAAAATTTTTAAGTTCTAGTTCTTTTTCAATTATATAAAAAAATAGTTTAGGAGTCCTATTTGCCGTAATTCTAGATATGCTACTATTAAGCACCCCATTAACAGGAAATATAATTTCTTTATACCCTTTCTCAATACACGCCTTTTTAATATGTTCAAAATCATCGTCAATAACCCTTTTAAATTCATCAAAATCTTCATCATTCCAATTTCTTAATGACGGGTCTTTTCCTTTTTCATATCCTTTTTGGGTGGTTATTGGATAAGCATTATCCAGGCCTCTAAACAAAGCTGATGTTACTGATGGGTATTTAAGGTCTTTTTTACCAAACCTAGTGGAATATTCGCTTTCGTCTTTTATTTTATGGCTGCCAGACGTTCTATCACAATTATCTGTGAATATATACATTCTTTCTTTATCTTTTTTTACTTGAGTTCTTGTATATATATAATTGGCTCTTTTAAGTATCATATATTTTTAACAGATTAGTGACCACTATAAAATTCAATTAAAACTACTAATGTTAATAAAGCTAATAATGCAAATATTGCAACATTTACCCAAAAATTAGCTTTAACTAATTGTCTGACATTATAACAAGTTATTACTTTTAAACCTGCTGTTACAACAATTGCTATGTATATAGCAAACAAAAATGTAAAAGCCACTTCCATATTATTTTATTTATTAAACACTTCGGCAAAAGGTAAGTAATTTCCTCGTGGGTTATGTTCCTTATGAGAATTACCATCATCAAGAACGGCAAAAACAATTTTTTCCAGTTTGTCGCAATATTCAGGTTCTTCAAGAACTTCCTTAAAAAGTTGCGCAACATCTTCAGGAGGATTGCCAAATGCTCCACAGCCAAAAGCGCCTAATACAATTGAATCATTTTCCCAATATATTGCAAGATTGAGCATTGTTCTTATTTTTTCCTTTGTAATGCTTTTAGCCCAATCATTAAGATGTTTGTTTGAATCAAGTGGAGGGTTTTTAAGAGCAGCAATTGTTATTACATCTATATTGAAAGGAGTATCAAGAAATTCATATCGTTCTTCATCGCTTTCTCTAAATACTGTAATTGCAGGTGAATATATTGCTCCGTGATTAACTGGCAATGGATAGCGTTTTTTCTCAAGTGGTAAGCCATATTCTTTTGCTAATGTATCTATGAATCTGAAAATTGATTCAAACAGATTTGTTCTGCGACATATATTTTCCTCTTGAGCTCTTGAGCCTTTTCTTACGCCTCCACCAGGAACTTTGAATGAAGCAAAATTAACAACAGCAGGCGAGTATCCGTCCAAAACCAACTTTTGTGCTTCTTTCAAACAATCATTGTTTACAACAGTAATTTCTGTTTTGTATCTTTTTAGTTTATCGAAGTTGATTTTCTTTTTAATATCACTATCGTAAAAAGTAACATTGTCAACAGAAAGGCCATCGTGTTCGCTTGGAATCTCTACCTTTTCTCCTTTGCTATTAGTGTAAAAGCCTTGGTTTACTACATTTACAGTCTCTCCAAAAATATTAATTAATTCTTCTCTTTCCATAAAAACAATTTATATTACTATAATACAAATATACAAAAAAAAATGATAAAAAAAAATATTTTAATATAATTTAACTATTTTTAATATATTATAATATAAATTATATATATATAATAAAATATACTGGAAACTATTCCAGTATATTATTATTCATGTAGTCATAAATATATTCTGTTTTGTTTGTTCCATTAAAATCATTATCATATTCAATTGTTTCTTTGAATATGAAGATTGTAAACCATACTAGTATGGATGCTATTATGAAGCCCCAAATTTTATTAACATAATCTTCTTCTTTTTCTGAATTGTAAAACAAAGCAATTGAAATTATGCCTGTAAAAATAGATGGTATGAATTTAAAAATTTCCATATTATTCAATTAACAAGTAAAGCGTTATTAACTTCATTTAATGAATCTTTTACAAAGCCTTTTTCAAGAACTTCATCTGCCATGTTTAGGTATGATGCAGTTTTAAACAAGGTTAGTTCTGATAAAGATGCATCAACTTTTTTATACGATTCAATTCTTTGTTTTAATGAATCTATGGCTTTTTCGATTATAAGAATTAAATTATCTTTCTGGGTCATATTTTCCTGATTTAATTAAATTACTCATTTCGCGTTCAAAATAAATTAACTGTTCGCTAGTTAAACCTTTAATCCATTCTTCATAATATTTTTCATAATACCTTCGAATATTATTAGTTCTAAATCTAAATTCAATATATTTTTCTAACATGCTTTTTTATTTTTCAATATAAAAAGAATCAACATTTTCAACTATAGTATTCATGTGGATAGGAATTCCAAGTCCATTTTCATCATTTTCCCTGATATACAAAATATCTTTTCTGCCCATTTTAGCATAAACCTTTATTGAATCATAAGAGTTTACAATTATTTTATTAATTAAACCATTTTTCTTTTTAACTACTATTGCGGTTTTAATAACATTTGAAGTGTCTTTTTTAATACCGGTTCTTTTTTTCAAATATATTCCACCAAATATAACGCTAAAGGCTAACATAATGAAAAGCAATGAAGTAAAAATTATAAATATTTCTTCATTATGTTTCCAACAGAAATTGGAAAGTGAGCTTTTAATTCCTTTTTTGTATTTAAAATTGATGCTAAATGGCATATAGTTATTTCTTTAAAAGGCTTTCAATATCTTGCAAATAATCAACACACTGGTCTTCTGTTAAAGATTTCTTAAACTCAAATGTCTTTTCATTATATTTACGGCAACAGTCTTCAAATACTTCAAGCCCATATATAACGGTAACATCAAATTCTGTGGTACAGCATTCAGTTGAAATTGTTAGACCTACGCCTGTGCCCAATACTTTTTTCTGTATACCCTGTATTTCTCCAAGGGCGAATTCTAATTGTTTATCTGTTAACATTTTTTGCTTCCAATATTTGTTTAAAAATTTATTTTATCCACCTGTGGCTTTTATGTTTATTTTTGGCTTCATAAAATATAAGACATCGCATGTGTCTTTGATGAGTTCAACTATTTCTTCCATAGGCTTATAAGCGTCTGGTGCTTCATCAAGAGTGCTTTCGCATACTGATGTAGAATATACACCGGCGTCGTTCATTTGTTTTTGGAAATTGTTAATACTGATTTTCTTCTTAGCCTGTGACCTTGACATAGAACGCCCTGCACCATGAGGTGCTGAACAGTTCCAATCCTCATTTGATTTACCTTCGCAAATAGCAATACCATCTTTCATATTGAATGGTATAATTATCTTTTCGCCTTTATATGAACGTATAGAGCCTTTGCGTATTGTCATATCATCAAAATCAAGGTAATTGTGAACTGATGCAATGTGGTCAATAACTTTTGCCCCATTAATCTTATTCATTACGTCAGCCGCTTTTCTAAGAATAATCATTCTATTAAATTTAGCATATGCCTGAGCAATGACCATATCAGTAAGGTAGCCAACAAGATTTTTGCCGCTTAAAAATCCATCACTTCCATACACCTTATATTTTTCACGAATATTTTTTATATTTCCAGGTATTTCAGTAGGGTCTCCTTTAAAATTAGCGGTAAACTCTTTAATTTCTTTTTCTCTTTCTTCTATATTGACCTCAATACCTTTTGATGCATGTAGCCATTTTTGGCAAACGGCTTTACCAAGATTGCGTGAACCAGTATGAATTGTAAAAGCATATTTTTTCAAATCTTCATTTACGTCATATTCAAGGTAGTGATTACCACCTCCAAGACTACCAATAGATTTGATAAAAGTACCAAAATTCATACCGAACCCTTTACACCAATTTTCAAAATCATCTTCTGTTTTAAATTCAACAAAATTAATGATTCCTCCTGATGATTGATACGCTTTTTGAATTTCAGAGTTTATAAATTTAATAAACTCTTTCATTTCAAATTGACGTGTCTTATGTATATTAAAGCCGGTTGGTATTTCTTTTTTAATTCTTCTTTCAAATAAAGGATATTTCTTTTCCTCTAAAGGCTTATCAAAAAAGATAGACTCTACGCCGCAGCCTATATCTATTCCTACAAAATTAGGGCTTAAGAATGTGTTCTCCTTTGGAATTGGACAAGTGAAACCTATAACAATTCCCACACCAAGGTGAACGTCAGGCATTATTCTAATTTTAGCCCCTTTAAACATAGGAGAATTGGATAATTCATATAACAATGCTAATGCACTTTCTTCTATGTTGTCTGTAAAGATTTTTATATCTTTACATTGTTTTCCTTCAATTTGTATCATTTGTATTTAATTTATAAGTTTTCAATCTTTCTATTAATTTTTCAATTTCCCCATTTAGTTCTTTTCCAGAAACATTTTTTAAAGAATTTATTTGCTTTTCACGTTCAAAATTATATGCTTCCGCGCAAGCTTTAGCTTCGCTATATAATGCGAAATAATTACCAAATTTATATGATTTAAATTTGAAGGGGCTGAAATCTATATCTATCCTTTTATTGGTAATAAATCTAATTGAGCTCAATCTTTTACCATTAAAATGATAAGTTATTTTTTTTATTTCTAGATTTACAACCTCACCTTCAAAACTTCTCCATATGTAATCGCCTTTTTTCATTTGGCAAAACATAAGATGCTGTTTATCACGTATTTTAATGTAATTACAATGTTTAATAAAACAGTATAATAACGGCAAAATTATTGGCGAAAAAATAATGAATATAAATAAAATTGCTGCGTAAAAATAATCCATATATTATTGTTTTTTTATTTGATGATGCAAAGGTAATAATATTTTTTGATGTATGCAAATATTTTGTGTTAAAAAACATTAAAAGGCAGAAGAAACACCAACTTCTGCCTTTTTTATTCCTTATAGGTAATTATATATGAAATCAAGTAAACTTTGTGTTATCTGTATAAAGAATTATTGTAAATGATTTTTTCTACTGCTTCTTCTACAAGAGGATATAATATTTTGTTGTTTTTAACTAGAGCTCTAATGTGTGTTGAAGATATAGATATTGGATGAATTGGAATATATAAATATTCATGTTCTTTGCCTTCTTTATCTTTTATTGTTTTAGTGATTTCAACATTACCATTTTGAGTAATATTTTCATCCCTCTCTAGGCATAGCAATCTATAAAAAGGCAAAATATCTATAACAGCATTTTTCCAGTAAGGTATTTTTTCTACTGTGTCTGTTCCACAAATAATATACAGTTCATCATCTTTGTAAATATTTTTGAAATAATTCAACGGCTTATTAGCATAATAAGGAGGCTCGAAAGTTGATTCAATTCCTGACACTTCCACTTTATCGCCGAAATGCTTTATTGATTCAGAAATCATATTCATCCTCAACTCAAATGGAGCCGGCGTTATATCTTTTTTCCAAGGATTATGACCTGAAGGAACAACAATAACTTTATCGAGGAAATTTAATGCTTCTCTTATTAAATTAACGTGCCCTATATGTATTGGGTCAAATGACCCCATAAAAAAACCTATTTTCATATTTATTCGCATTCATAAAATCCCCAGTCATCACAGCCTCTCATTAGTGCGTTTATACCATGTCCCATAACGTCTTCATTATAATCATATCTACGGGGTACTTGGCTTCCATTGCTGGGATATATAACAACACTATTACCGCATGTATCAAACGCCCATTTAAGTTTATTGCATTGTTCAACAACAAACACTCTACGTTTATCATCCATAGCACTAATAGGCTCTTTCTGCTCCCAATTATCATTAACAATCCTTGTTATTGTAGTCCTAACAGAAACAGCAGAGCCACGAGCGTTAGGATTTACAATCCCTGGGGTATTGTATATTGGGCTTGTCCTATTGACATTACCACCGGGAACTCCAGTGCAAGCAGGTTGTCCAAACCTTATTTGCTCATTCATTCCAAGTTTTCTTAGTTTATGTGTTGAATCATTCCAACCAATATGTTTATTGGCTAGGAACCTAAGCGCGGTATCAATCTCTTCTTGAGTGCAAGCGCGCCAGTATTCCATATCGCAAGCATTTATGGTATATTCACAAGTTTCCTCATTATCAAGGTCATATTCGAATACATCTTCACGAACCCATTTGCCTTCGCTATTTTGAGCATAATGAGAAGGGTTATGATAGCATATTAACGAATAATCAACTCCTTCGCCTTCAACAATAGGCTCGTATGCATCACCTCCGAATATTGCAAATGAATCAGGGCAAGTATTTTGAGTAATAAACTCGCCCCTTTTAAACTTTAAATTTGATTTCATTATATTATAGATGTTTTATTAATCAAAACTATGACTGATTGAAAAGTTGTATAAATACAATAAATCCTTGTTCATCATATCTGTCCAAAGATAAACCCCAGGATATGAAGAGGGAATTACTTTACCCTCTTTGGTGAAATGATAAACATAAATTCTCTTGGTATCTTTAGACACCTCCACTTCAACTTTCATTGAATAATCTTCGCTCTGTTCCTTTTTAACTTGGCAAAGAATATCTAAAAAGGTTTCAACACTATTGCATTCGCCTATTGGCGTTTCCTTATGATATATGATTCCTTTGAGATTTCTGTTTATTTCATTGTTTATAGTAATCATACTGCAAATATACAATAAAACGGCAAAAAAAGGAAATTATTTGAGTTAAATAAAGTTAAATAAATATTTATATATAAATTGTAAAAGAAATGGGAAGATATATAAAATTATTTAACGAACATATTGATTATGAAGAAGCTAAAAGTAGTTTAATTTTGCCAAATGTATCATTTTGCCTTGATACGCCTATGGAAGTGCATTATAATCCATATATTTCCTGTGAAGAGGGCTATGTATATGAGATTGTAGGAACTCCATCTTACCCGGCTACTATATACGGTGATGTTTCATCATTTGACATTAGTTTCAATTATAAAAGAACTTATATTAACAAAGAATGCCAAGAGCTTGAAATCATAAACAGCGCAGATACTGTAACTGTTAATTGCGGTGAAAATACCAGCACATCTGATAGTAGAACCGTTAGTGGCACAGTAGTATGGAATGATATTAATATTGAATATGAAGTTGTACAAAGCAAAATATGCCCAGAATCTACAGTGTGCGAAATTATAGGCAACCCATCATACCCTGCTTCGATAGACGGGGCTAGCCAATCATTTGATATTACACTTGATTATAGAAGAACTGACATTAATAAAAAGTGTCAGCAGATTGTTACTACAGGTACAGATACTGTAACAGTTAATTGCGGAGAAAATCCTAGCACAAGCGATGCAAGAACTGTAAGTGGTACAGTTGATTATTATGGAAATGAGATTGAGTATAGTGTTACTCAGAGCAAATTTGAGGCAAAGGTAACGGCTAAGTTCAATGTAACAGATACAAGTAGTCCAACAAAAATTGCAAGTGGTACAAGCAGTTTCAGTTCAATTGAGATAGATGGTGTTGAACAACCATCAGTATCATCTGGTTATACATTTGACACAACAGGTGAGCATACAATTAAATACACATTAAAAGACCCAACAATTATAGGATGGAATGCTTTAAGAGATTGTAGTAGTCTTACAAGTGTAACTATACCAGATAGCGTAATAAGTATTGGAGATTATGCTTTCAGAGATTGTAGTAGTCTTACAAGTATAGATATACCTGATAGCGTAATAAGTATTGGAAATTATGCTTTCAGAGGTTGTAGTGGCCTTAGTAGTATAACAGTTTATAATAATAACACTGCATATGATTCACGTAATAACTGTAATGCTATTATTGAAACATCTACAAATGTATTAATATTAGGATGCAAAAACACGGTTATTCCAAATACCGTGACTAGTATTGGTGATAGTGCATTCTATGGTGCTACTAATCTTATAAGTATAGATATACCTAATAGTGTTACAAGTATTGGTAATAATGCTTTTTCTAGATGTACTAGTCTTACAAGTGTAACAATACCAGATAGTGTTACAAGTATTGGTAATAGTGCATTCTATAGTGCTACTAGCCTTACAAGTATAGTTATACCAAATAGTGTAACAAGTATGGATGTTAGTGTATTCAATGGTTGTATTGGTCTTACAAGTTGTACCATTGGAAGTGGTGTAACAAGTATTGGCGGTTATGCTTTCTACAATTGTAGCGGTCTTACAAGTATAGATATTCCAAGTGGTGTTACAAGTATTGGTGATAATACTTTTTGGTGTTGTAGTGGCCTCACAAATATAGATATACCTGATAGTGTTACAAGTATTGGTAATAGTGCATTTACTCATTGTAGTAGTCTTACAAGTTGCACAATAGGTGATGGTGTAACAAGTATTGGTAATAATGTTTTCAGTGCTTGCACTAGTCTTACAAGTTGTATGATAGGTAGTGGCGTTACAAGTATTGGAACTAGTGCTTTCAGAGAATGTAGTGGCCTTACAAGTATAGTTATACCTGATAGTGTAAGAAGTATTGGTGGCAGTGCTTTCGCTGACTGTAGAGGCCTTACAAGTTGTACAATAGGTAGTGGTGTAACAAGTATTGGTGGTAGTGCATTCGATACTGCTACTAGTCTTAGAAGTATAACATCAAATGCTGTAACTGCGCCTACAATACAAAGTCGCACATTTTATTTAGTTGGAAGAAATGGTAAGTTATATGTTCCTGTAGGTAGTAGTGGTTATAATGTATGGATGGGAACAGGAAACTATTACTTAGGAAAGTATAGTTGGACAAAGGTAGAACAATAATAAAAGGAGTGAATTATGTACATGTTAATATCAAGTCATAAAAATGCAGACATTAATGTCTGCATTTTTTGTATCTGTTTATATTCACATACTTTTTTATAGTTCCCTTTTTATATTACCAATCCTTTTCTTCAATTATAATCGAATGTACGCTTTTCAATTCTTTTCTTTTACCGAATGGTTTTTTTGTAACTGTTGCATAAGATGCAATAACTTTTGAAATTTCTTCTTCCGTTTCATAAGGCCCAATCCATACAGTTTTTTTCCAAGCGTGATGATGCGCGAAAAAAAGCCCTATGCTATTTTGTTTTATATCAAATTGGTCAGGAGTTATTACTTTCTGATACCATTTAGGTTCTTGTGGTTTTTTTCTGGGGAGGTGTTTAATATCGTTTTTATTCATATCTAGCGATAAAATAACTATCGAAATAACGTGTATAATCGGGGAATTTTTTTAAGAAATCTTTGCAGTAACTTTTATTTATATCGCTCCAAAATTTATGGCCTTCAGGCGTTTTTTCCCAAACAAACAACAATGAAATCATTGATTGCATTCCATTATGTTTTGCCGCACTTTCAAATGTACAAGAAGGATAACGTTGTTTATAAAAATTGGGGCATTTTGTACTGCGTATGTTTCTTAAATATGCAGTATATGCGCCACGTTCTTTTAAATACCTTAAAAAATATTTTTTGTGAACATTGTAGTCTTTATACTCTTTCTTTGCCATAACTAATAGTCAATTAAAGATATAAACAAATATATAAAAAAAACGTGAGATAAACAAATATCTCACGTTAAATATTGTTAATATTTATGTTCATTTCCATATGCTCCTGTTTGCCTTTGCAAATACCAATATTGCTTTCCTTCTTTATTATTGAAAAAATTATTATAATCAATCCAATCTTTAAACATTTTCGCTTTTGATGGGTCGTTTTCTATTGTTCTTTTCCACGAACTCCATTGATTAAATAAATATTTTTTTACTAGATTTAACCTTTGAATGGTAGATTTGTCATTTGATAATAAATATAATTTAAAATATTGGTTGAAATAATTATTAACATTATATTCAAAAAAATTAGGTAAATCTTCAACATTATTATTTATTACTTTTTCAATTAATTTTTTTAAATTTTCAAAAAAATTAGAAATATCTACAACTTCTTTTTGTAATTCTTGTATATTTGTCGTTGTTTCTCTGTTATTGTTATCAATAGCGGCTTCTTTATATGTTTCATTTCCAATAGATGTTTTTAAAAAAACATTTAAATCCATTGCTTGCATTGCTTTTTGTGGGTCTTGATAATTTTTCGTTATGTAGTTATATATGTATGTATCAATGAATTTAAGTCCTTTATAATTTCTTATATATTGTCCTGCCCACTTAGTAAAGTTTTGATAAGTACATTCTTTTGCAATAAAATCATTAGGTCTATCTTCATATTGATTTATTTTAGTTCTATCAGTAGAAATCTGTGAAGGACTTCGCGGATTTAATATATTTTGTAATGTGTTTTTTTGTATATAAAACCATTGCGTTAAATATCTGAGTTCGCTAAATTGACTAACGTTGTAAATAGGATTGATTCCGTATTTTTGATTCCATTGCCCGTTTGTCCTTAAATTCATATATTCGGCAGCAGCATTTTTTAAGCCGTTATATGCTTTTCCAACATAATTCCTTGCGGTTTGCATATATGGTTTATTCCACCATGATTTTAATCCTTTACCAAATTCTTCTTCAATAATGAATTCATCAATGGATTCATTTAATGCGTTTCTAATTATATCTTCTGTTATTATATTTTTCATATTTTATTTATATACAATGTTTTTGTATATAAATATCATTTGGCAACAAAAAAATGCAATCATTACTGATTGCATTTTTATACGGTATATATTAATTACTGGGAACTATATACCTGTTGGCAATAGAACACCTTTTTTGGCGTTTTCCAGCACTATATTTTTAATTTCTTCTAATGACTTCATATTAATCTATATTTTTTAAATTATTTATTCTTTTTTTCAAATCTTCTACTTGGCTTATTTTACTATTTAACCTGTTTGTTAATATATTTAAAGCGTAATTTGTTGCTTGTGCTTTATCAAAAAATATCTGTACTTCTTGGCTTTTACCTTCTAAACATATAAAGTATTCTTTGCTTACTTCATTGAAAAATGGTATATACGTTTTTCCGCCATCAACTTCCATAAATTGTACAAGTTCTTGACCGTATAGCCAGAAATATTTTTTTGAAATTTTTGCATTTATTAAATCAACATTTTTACTTAATAACGGTATAAAAATTCTATCAAATGTTTTTGTCCTATTTAATATTTCTTTTTGATAAGGCAATATGAATTCCTCATTTTTTTCGAAAAATTCATTTATTAAATTAATAAAAACAAGTTTTGAATTTGGCTCGACATATATTACTATATCATACCCATATGTTAATGTATAAATTGCTTCTGCGCCACCCAAATATGTTCTAAATATTGCGAGATATTTATTTGTTTTGTCACTTTTAAACAATATACACAAATCACTGTTATAGCCATTAGATAAGCACCATTGGCTTAAAATACCTTTTAAGTATTCTTTATTTTTTACGAATTTTTTAATAACAGATTCTATTTCTTCTTTATTATCATAAACGGTAGCAGAACCGCCGGTTAATCTATATTCTTTCATATTAAATTAATTCTTTAAACATTAAATTTCTAACAATTGTACGATATACTAAATCTTTATCTTCTACGTATTCGAAATCGTATTTGCTACCATCTTCGTCAATTACGTATGACGGCTTTCCACTACGCAGAACAAACACTTTAACAATTTTCTTTGTAAAGTATGCAAATCTTCCTTCGATTTTTACATTTATTGATTCTTTAAATTCAATTAACTGGTTCATAACGTTTATTTTTATTTAGTATGTAATCACAAAACATCATTGCTATATAACACCCTATAAAGTTTGTAGATGCCTGAACAGCAATTGCAATCCATAAATCGACTTCTGCAATGAATTTAATCACGACAGCAGAAAATGTGTAGCAGATGCAGTTTGCAAGAGAAGCAATTAATTTGCTTGATTTAATAACCAAAATGCTTCTCACAATGTGTAAGAATACATTTGTTAAAGAAATTATGATATATAATATAATCATAGATAATTGTTTATTACTTTCTGTGTGCAAAGGTAATAAAAAAACGTGGAATAAGCAAATATTCCACGTTAAATAATGTTAATCTTCTTTCAAATGTTTATGTTGTTACTCTGTCAGCTTTTTCTTTGCTTTCTTTATCCAACTCTTTGAGGTTATCATCATAGATGAACAAAATCACCTCATAAAGGCTATCATAGAGTTCACGAAGTTTCTGCTCTGTAAACTTAGTTTTGGCTTCACGAAGAACTGTAATAGCCTCAACTTCGATAAACTTAACCTTGTAGTCTTCAGGTTTCTTCTTGTCAACACACCAAGAGTCAACCCAAGGAAGCGTTTTACCAACATAGCCAAGATACTCAGCAAACATCAAGAAAAGAGGGGCTGAAATGTTGTATTTGCCATCGCCAATCAAGCTTTTCAAATCTCCTTCATAACTAGTTGTTTCTTTCTTATCCTCAGATGTTGCGTTTTCCTGAGTGCCAACTTTCTCTCCAACCATAGTTGTAGTTGTTGAACCATTTTTTAATTCTTCTTTATTTTCCATTATTTTACCAGTTTTTATAGTCTGTAATATTTAATTCTTTTCCACAACAATTACACTTTATTTTGGCTATCACGCCAATTCCGCCAGGAGTGAATGAATATGTAAAGGCATAAACGCCATCTGTTGCCACAGGCATTTTCTTTACGCACTCACTATGTTCATTTACAAAGGCTTTAGCATTTTCTTTTTCATTATCATTTAGTTTGAAAATTTTCATACGTTAATAATATGTTTCATGATAATACCCTACTGATACGGTATGCTTTTTAACTGTAGCACTTTTATGAGGGTTAGATTTCACATTAATAATGCTAGAAGGAAGTATGAATTCTTCGTTTTTATTATTCATCATTTGAATTGTTATTGGTATCTTCATTATCATTGGCAATAGCAATTTCACAACTTCTGCCACTCATTAGCTTTGTTACAGAATTATATTCTGTTATTTCTTTTGCTGCCCAAAAGTTATTGTTTGGCTTAAAACGATTGTTGTCTTCTTTGTTAACATTACTTGAAGTACACTTAGTTGTAACCTTATAAGGTTTTTTAAACTTTTCGTAATATTTCGTAGTAATATCTATGCCGAATATTGCAGCAAAGCCTCTTTTAAATCTGAACCAACGGCTGTCTTCTAGTTCTTTTATTTTTTCCCTAATTTCTTTATTGGACGGGTAATGAATTAATTCTTGTACGTTATTTTTTTCTTTTTTATCGTCAACTGTGAAATACTCCACTTCTTCCCTTTGTCTATATGCGTTATTATAGGAATTATTGTATGAATTGTTCGTTGGATAACTCCTGTAATAAGTTGAATCGTTATAGTTATAATCATCTGCAAGAAATGATAGTACTCCATTTTTTAGTTGCCTAAAAATAGATAAAACTGAGTAAATCAGCAAAACCATCAATGGGGTTAGATATGTAGTATCTGCGTTATAGGTATCAGCCATTACACCAAGATAATAAAGCGAAATCAACGCAGCCACAAACGATATTAATAGAAACATATATTACGTTTATTACATTACTATATTAACACTTTGAAGCAAATATACAAATAAATTGTCGATAACAGAAATATATTAAGTTAATTAAAGTTAAATGATTAAATATCAGTGTCTTTATGGGCTTTGTACAAAGAACGAGTGTTAGGAATGGTTATTTTCTGCCCCACTTCTACATTGTAAATCAAAAGCCTTTTATTGCCACCAATATCAAGTCCATTATCGTCTATAGTTGCATCTAGTACAACGAATACAGCAGATTTGCCAAGGTCATCATACGTGAGATAATCACGATTTGTTTCAAGAACGAAATCTTTAATTTTATAAGGTCTGAACTGATAGACTAGAGAATCAGATGTAAACGACTCAAATCGCTTCACTTGGCTGGCTCTTGTATAGTTATTCTTGCCACTTAATACAGCCTCGCCAATATAATCATAATCAATGGACACATTGTGTCTTTTTAGCAAATCAGGAAGAGCCATTTTCATGTAGCCTACCCTGTTTTTTAATTGAGAACTGTATTGATATATTTCTCTTATTTCTTTGTCAGTAAGGTCAATTGCTATATTTCCCCTAGACTTAGTTCCAATCTGAGCCATTGGATTTACCACATCGTTTGGAATCCACTGAAAGGTCGTTTTACTACAAGGAACAATAGTTCTGTTTTGAAAATCATTTTCCCAAGCTGAATACATATCAGCGAACTTTTTGTTTACATAGATATATGTATTGTTGATATTTGCCTTTTTATCACGATACCCACACAAACGTCCAAGTAATGCCTGGGCGGTAGTATCTGCTTTAAGAGAAAAATCATATATCATATATATGTAATCCTTTAATCTTGAATCAAGCGTGATACCTGCCCTAAATGCGCCCTTAATTAACACAATAAGCGGCTTTACGTACATCTTTGGCATACCACCAATGATAGCGGACGAAGACTTCATTTTTGATATTTTTTTATTGTATTCGTTTTTATCAATAAGGTCTTTAGCCATTTCATTGAACTTATCGTACTCTATATTACTACCTGAGGAATACATTTCAAATATATCAAAATCTTTCTTTATATACGGGTCTGCTTCGATAACATTAAACTTACGTGTGCGAATTATTATCACACCGGCTTCATCATTGTCAACCATCCTTTGATGCGCATCATTGATATAGTCAAAGATTGCTCCCTCTTCTTCAATATCATCTTTTTCTGCATCCATTACTTGACCATTGCAAAGATATTCAGATACTCCAATATATTCTTTTGATGGCGTAAGTTCTACAATGCTTTTTACTTCTTTAGTGTCGCTTACTATTTCATCAAACGGAGTTGCTGATACAGAAACGATATATATATTCCTTTTAATAAGGTCATTAGTATCTTTCCAATCAATACTGTGTTTATACAAAAATTTGCTTAAAATGTTTTTATCGCCAGAACCGTAATGGGCTTCATCAATGAATATTACAGTATTATTAATATCGCCATCATATTTCAACAAATCACTGTTTTTCATTACGAAGAAATGATTTGGCAAAAGGTTCTTTTTACTTCTTAATCCTGAATATATATTATCTTTGTTTGCCCCAATTACTTGCTCTTCTACACGCTTTAATGTCTGAGACTTCAAGCCACAGTCATTCATACCTGTTATAAACATATATTTATCAACAGCAAGGTATCTTTGTATGTCAGTTTGAGATATGATATTTACCACTGCATTGCAAACACCAGTTTTGCCACTCTGCATTTTGGCTGCAAGTATCACATGGTTTCTGCGAGTTGTCTTTCTTGTTAAATTAGAGACAATATCTTTAGCAGTGTTTATTTGGCTATCGAAAAGATAACCATGTTTTTTACTAAATGTCTTTCTAAACTTGTCGTTTGGAGTCTTTAAAATTTCTTCAATATTAATCATTGCGTTTAACTATTTGTTTATTTCGCTGCAAAGGTAATAAAAAAACGCGGAACGCACAAACATTCCACGTTAATTATTGTTAATATGAATATTTTATTGCTGCATTTAACATATTTTAGATTTTAACATCTTCAATTTATGTGAGAGAATCAATTTGGAAGAGCCAATAGATTCTATTATGTAATTAGCATCACGTTCATATAAATAATTTGAAGAACTGCTAAATGTTACACGATAAAATTCGTAGTATTCTTTAATAGTTCTCAAAGTAGAACAAACCTTTTCATCATCACAGTTCCATTTGTTTACAAATTTCATTATTTGTTCACCAAGCCTGCTAATAGTTTCTTTACAAGTACTGAATCGTTCTCTGTAATTATCAATACTTATTTTTGTCATTTCATTAGAAATTCTATTAACATATTCCATTAAAGAGCAAATGAAATCATATGCATCCAGATAAAATTCTTTTTCTTCATTCATCAGTCAAACCCTTTAATAATTAAATCCTCAATTTTTTCCCATTCTAAATCAGGGCCACAGAAAAAACGATTAAAAGCATATTCGCCATGAACTTTGATAAAGTTTTCTTTGGTTTTATACATTTTTATCCTTTCGATATTGTATCTGTATAAAGCGTTTTTCTTTATTACGTCCATACTTATACCAAAAGGCTTTTTCTCTTTAACATACTTAATTTGCTCTTCTTCAGGTAGCGAATCAAACCTCTTTTTTCTTGTAGGCAAGTAAAGTTGCTCGTAAATGTAGTTTACAGACGTTCTGAGCCATTTTTTCCTATCAGCCTTACACCAATCCACTAAATCTTTTTTAAAACTCTCAGAGGCAATTTTGTTGTAATCTAAATCATCAAATGATAATGTTATACAACAATTTTTATAATAGTTAATGTTCATATTTAATTTACTATATTTTTTTGCTATTATAAGAATACAACTCTATCTCTTATGTCCATAACACAAATGTACAAAAAAAACACAGAATAAATAAATATTCTGTGTTAATGTTTGTTAATAGTACGTTTTTTAACTAAAAATGTAACTGAAATTTCTGTTGGGTATATAGTTGCTTGCCGCCAAATACCGTCACTAGAAAGCATTTTTCCTGTTGCTCTATAGGCATCTTTAGTTTCGCATATAAAATCTCTCCTATCATATAATATAGTAGGTGGTATGTGGTATGTAGTACCAATTTCAATATCATCATAAGTCATGATAGGCTTATGCTTTTTTAGCCTATAATAATCATAATATTTTTTATCAAGTACTGCCATGTATTTCTTGTTTTTTTACGATAAACCTAGTCGTTAAATCTGTTTTAAACATAGTTTGACAATAGGAACAATCAGTTTTTTTAAATCTTAAACTATTTGGCCTTTTTTCAGCAACGATAAAATCCATCCTTTTGTTAAATATTAAAGGTGGCAAATGATATTTTTCTCCCTCTTTTATATCATCCCACTCAGTTAATGGATTCATTTGCCTAAGCTTAATGAAGTTGGTTAATTTGTTTCTATCAATCATTTCACTAGAGACATAAATTTGTATTCCTCGTCATCTTTATATAGCCAAACATTATCTTTAGTTAATACATTTTCAGCGTGTATGGAACTTGCGAATTTCTTTTTGACTACAATTGTCATTCTAGGCTTTTTGAATGTAGGAGGAAGATGATAAATACTATCTATTTTTATTTCATTCCAAGACATTAGTCCTGGGGCTGATAGCCATTTTTCCCTTAAATTTCTTTCAAAGTTAGCCCTTTCAGTATATCCTGAATTAACCCTTGCAGGATAAACTGTTCTTCCACCAATTTTTATACCATCGTTTAATGGCTTTTCAATGGCAGATTTAACTAAAGGACACCAAAATGGTTTCTTAACCTTTTCATCTTCGTATACGTTTAACTTAATAACCCTTTCAGAGCCGCCTGGCCTTGTGGTATCTGCTTTACACCTTGTATTGAAAGTTGTTTTATAGCCTTTTTTTATTTTTAGAAAATGTTCGCACAAATTGCAATATTCACTTTCATTTTTTGCGCTATTATCATCTTTAAACGGTAAAAGCAGTTGTGTTGCCCCAAATGGAGCAACACTATGCCTTGTAACCGCGCCAGGAATTATTATTTGTGCAGTGGATGGATTATCGCCAACTGGCACTAAACCAAAATTTCTCATAATATTATATTTCTATACATCAAATGAGTATATTTTATTCATTATCATCGAGCCAACGAGGACGACGGAAATCTTCTATATCTTCGGGGCCTCTTCCTAGAATATGGCCCACATCATCGTGCTCAGTAGGTAAATTTAGTTTTATGAATTCATTTTGATGCTTTTTGGCATACATATCAAACGTAACGTCTTTGCTAATTTTGCCTGAATTCCGTTCATTAACAAAATTATGGAACAATTTAGCCATCAGCTCTGCTTCACTATTAACTTTGTTAATATTTTCTGCTTTTTGAGTTTCCAAATCTTCCATTGTATCGCCAAATAACTTATGGCAGCTATAATTATATATTTCCTCTCCAAGCGAACACAATTTATCCATTGGCAAGCCGTATGATTCTAAGAAAAAGTGAAGCAAGTGATTAATTGTCATTGTAACATGCTCGTATTTATCCATGCCGTACACCCCATTTGAATTGCCATTATTCCTGGCCATATCATCTGTTATCTTTCTAAGGGTTTCAACAATTTCTTTTGTGGTACTTAAAGATGAAAACGGACTATCATGCGTATGCGCTTTTTTAACGAGGAATTTCATAATACCAGTATTATTAACTCCTTGCCTAAAAATCATATATTTTCCGTCTGATTTGAGAGCACGAACAAAATAGTTGAATACTACAACTTCAATTTCAACGTTATCTTTCTTTTTTTTCATATTTAACTGTTTAATACTTTTATGCTTCAAATATACACAAAATATTTATGAAAGCAAAAAAAATAATGTTAAATAAACTTAAATTTCTATATATAAAGGTTCATATACCAAATCATACTTTTCATCCACCATACTAACATTATACACATCAGTATCGCCTCTTTTCTCCAGTGAATGATTAGTTGAATGCAAATGGCCATGCAGCAAAAGTCTAGGCTTTTTATTATCTACGGCTTCTCCAAGAGGTATACAACCAATATGTTCGTCAGTTCTCCAAGGAGTGTCTTGTAAAATTACGTCGCTAGTTCCATGAGGGGCATCATGAGTAAGTAACACATCAACTTTATATGGTATTGACTCATATATTTTTGCCAAATTAACATCAGATGTCATAAATGCCCAATTATAGAATTGGTGACACCAAGGAGTACCATATATGCTTATTTCTTGATATTCTCCATCAGTTTCTTTAACATATTCTGCCGATGAATTAAGCAAATATGTTATTTTAGTATCATTAAACATTTTCTCCCAATCATCAGGGTGTTTCATTGCAATCCAGTCATGGTTGCCCGCAATTAAAAATATTTTTTCACAAGGTTGTTTTTCGCACCAAGGTATGAATTTTTTTGAAATCCATCTAAGTGTCCCTTCAAGAAAAGTCTGGACATTTAATGGGACAATATCACCACATATACACAATATGTCGCATGGTTTAATATCAAAGTTTAAATTACCATGCATATCAGAAATTGCACAAATTTTAATCATAATATATCTAAAATTAATAAAACCCTCGCATAGTTTTGGCTATGCGAGGTAATAATACAAATAACAATTAACAATTCTTATTGAACATCCCCCTTTACCATTTTGGGTAAAGAGAAACTGCTTCTAGCTGAACTATTTCCACTAAACAAGTAATACTTACCAATTTCAAATTTGTCTGCTGAAAAATGTTGTCTAGAATCATCGTAATAATCTACAATAAGAAATTGGTTTACTGAAACATTTTCATTGTATAACTTTGTTGAAAAGCCATAATACAAATTGTCGCAATTAAAGAAGTTCTTTTCAGATACTTTGGAGTTGTTGATGCCATATAGGACAAAGGCATTCTTGATAACGCTCCTATCGAAAATCAACAGCGTACAATCATATTCAGCCGGCAATGTGATATATGAGGTTGATGCCTTAATTTCAATTTGTGTGTTAAATTTTATTGAGCACTTACTCTGTAAGCATTCTCCAGACGCTGTACTCTTTCCAGTTACCTTATATGTACCTGTTTTAACCAAGATAGAATTATTATCATTCCAGTTACCGCTGAACGTATAAGACTTGTTGGAAGAAACATCAGTAAGCGTAATAGTATAGTTATCTGCTATTAGTTCTTTTGACAAAATTTTGTTATACAACGTAGTATAGGCTTCATCGTCAGATGTTGCTGCCCTTGTGACGTTACCGATGCCGCCAGACATAAAAGAGTAGTCAAACGACACCATTGTGGTTTTTGACTCGTTGGCGAATAAATCATCTTCTGAATAATCGCCACAAGATACTGCTGCAAAAGAAGCAGCGAAAACAATTGCAATTGCTAAAAATTTCTTCATATTTACTTAAAATTAAAAAATAAAACATATAGATTGTTTAGAGACAGGGACGGGATTCGAACCCGCATAGGCAGGATTACCCACCTTTTGACTAGTTTTGCAGACTAGTGCATCACCATTCTGCCACCCTGTCATTAGGGAGCATTACTCCCAATTTTTAGGCTTTCTTAACAGACCTGAACTTACCATCCTTGCCACGTACCATTTTTGAACGAGGCTTACCGTTAGTATTGTTAGACTTAGGCTTAGATGTTGGAGCAGTAGTAGAATCTGCTACAGCCTTTGCTCTTTCTTTAAGAGCGTCTTTAATCCACCCAGCTGTATTGTTTGCTGTTGAAACCACAGTATTCTTAATTTTCTTAATGCTTTCGTCTTCGGCTAGGTTCTTTGGAATAGTAATGATAAGATTACCATTCTTCTTATCTACGAAAACTGATAGTTTGTCAAGAATACAATTACTGGGGATAGTAGTTGATGCTTCACGGACAGTGCCTTTACCTCTTACAACGACTTTAAGAATTCCATCCTCGATAGAGTACTCATACTTCTCTTTCTTTTCATTGAAAGGGATTGTAACTTTAAGGTCAGAAACGGTGTCCTTGATTGCTTTCATAGCATCGTTAAAATCAGCAAAAGCGTTTTTACTGCTTTCAACAATTGAGTCAATAGTTGCGTCAAAATCGAAGTTGTCGATGGCTCTCTGAGCCTCACTCAATAGTGACAATGCTTGACGCTCTCCATTGTCAATGAGACGTGACAACGTATTACCAAATATTCCCATAATTAATTTGTTTTAAATTTTCAGTCGCAAATATACAAAAATAATTTGGAAAACAAAATATTTTTTGATAATTTTTATGTTAAAAAATATTAACGTTTATTGACCAATATAGAAATTAAAAATGGTATTCCAAAAAGCACTATAAAAGTAATGAAGTATAGAAAAACTGCGCCCCAATCTATTGGCTTTCTTTTAGTGCTGCCAAATTTCTTTTTTATTGCAAATTTATATGTATGATTTTCTTTAAGTATTTTTTCTAGTGGATGATAACCATAATATGTTTTTTCGCTGCTAGATAAAAGGTTATTGTCGAGCCTATCATGGGCAGCATATAATTCTCCGTTATTTAAAGTGACACCAATAAGAGAATTTTTATCACAAATTTGAACAGAATCGTTGTAAATTTTATTGAAATCAATGATAAAATATTGTTCACGTTCTGGATGATTAACATAGCCATCCCAATGAGATTTATCGTTGGCTATACACCAGTTTACGCTGCTATCAAAAAATAGCCTGTGGCAGTCTTTATATGAGTCAACTTTAATTATAACAACTCCATTTTCGTCATATATAACTTTGGTATCGTTACATTCTTTTGATATTATTTCAAAAAGTCTTTCTCTATTGTTAAAAATCATAACAGTATTTTATTTATTAAATTGTTCTATATGCTCTTTCTAGTTTATCTGTTCTGTATTCAAATGCCCCAAGGCCTTCTTTTGCTATTTTATTGAGTTCGTTAATGGCATTTTCTATATTATCAAGGCTCTTAAACGTTCTGGTCATTAATATTCTAAGTCCCAGACGCCTACTTTCGCCGTTAATGCATTCTTTATCCTTAAATTGGTCAAGGGCGCCAGATGATATTACACCATTGTATAATATCTTCATTTTTGTTTTCACGTTATCAAGTTTCCATGACAATTTCTGAACGTAATGGAATACGGCTTTTTCGTTTCCTTTTGCCACTTCAGATATTTCTTTAATAGCGTCAACAATCTGGTATGCATCTACTCTGAACAAACGGAATGGCTCGTCTATTTCAGGAGATTTGAGAATGATAGTTGCTATTGTTCCCCACTGGCGATATGCATTGTCATAATAGGCGGCGAGGCTCTTGATTGGGCCTGCATTTTTCACTATATTTTTAACTATAGTAGGAAGAATGGTGATTTCAGTTTCACGCTTTTTCTTAGCTTCGCGCTTAGCTTTGTTTATTTCACGTTGCTTTTTCTTTGACAATTTACTCTGGATAATAGCATCCTTTTCTTTTTTGTATTTACGATACTCCTGAATTGTCATTTTTTTGCCACCAATTACTACATACGTGGTTGCCTCGTAACTATTCATACTTGCCATGATTGTTTTTTTTATGTTATTAATTAATGTTTATAGGCGCATTTATGGCAATTGCTTGTCTCATACTTGAAACACATAATATTTTGCTTATATGCCATAGAAAAGGCTAAAATTATGCTTGCTATTGCTATGTATGCTACTGTTATTATTTTCATAGTGCAAAGGTAATGGTTTTTTTTTATATAAACAAATATTTTGTGTTAAAAAAAGTTAAAGGGCAGAAAATTCTGCCCTTTTCGCTAAATAGAAACTCCTAATTCGCTAAGATGCAGTTCACGGACTGCAATATCAAACAATTCTTTAAGCCCCATATGCTTGCCCAAATCGTCAGAAATTTTTATCACATACTCCCAAAAATCACGAGGGCTATAACGACATTTGGACATTTTCATAACTATATTTGCGGGTTTATAGCCTTCAATACCTATATCGCAAGTAAGATTAGTTCCAATACCGAAGCTGACTTTGATTCTGTTTTTGAAGTATTTCAATATGTCAGATGCCTTATCAAAATCAAGGGCATTACTGAAAACAATAGTTTTAGTAAGAGGGTCTATGCGTAATTCTTTCAACTTATCTATAATCATGTTGCCAATCTTATACTCGTCTCCAGAATCTTGACGGAACCCATCGAGCAGTTTTGCTTGCTTCAATGTAAGTGTGTGCAAAAATGATGCAGTTGTATATGTATCTATTAGCGCAATGCCTAGGTCTCCATCATAAACTTTAATCCAATCATTTAAAGCAGAAAGGTTTGCGGTTTTAAAACCGCCAATACCAGCATGGAACATAACCCATTCGTGAGGGAACGTACCACTTGGCATCATATTGTATTTCATTGCTAGATATACGTTAGACGTACCTACGCAATAAATAGGGCACTTTTCTTTAAGGTATTTTATCACCTCTTCTTGAACTAGGTAGCTGAAACGGCGACGAGTACCAAATTCTGCAAACTTCATTTGGTTCTCATTTGCTATGTTAACTTTACGCTCAAGTAATTTCAAGATTAAAGAAAGGTCTGGCTTGACACCGAGCCACTTATTACGGCATTCAGCGACAATCGCTAAAATAGGAACTTCGTACAGAGTGGCCTTATAACATTTGTCAGTAACTTCAATGTGCAAATGACCATTTTCATCAATGCCAAATTTAATCTTGTCTAACTCAAATTGAAATCCTTTTAGCCACTCAACATAATTTGTTGCTAAAAAACGTATTGAAGCCACAAATGCGAATTCTGCTTCTGACATTTTGAGTGTGCATAGTTTAGCAAACTCTATATTGAGCATTTCTAGGAATTTTTCATCATATTTTTCTTTATTCCTATCATTGAATGTAAATGTGCATTCTGCGTTAGGGTAAAGTTGAAAATATGCGTTAGAAACAGTAAACTTGTACAGGTCAGTATCCAGTATAGATTTTATCATATATTTTTAATTTTTAAAGAATAATTTTATTATGCCTTTTTTTTCTTTGAAAAAAGATTTGATTTGGCACTCTTCAAATATTTTTTTATCCATTTCCTCAAATATTTCTTTAAATTTATCATCAGTTATATTTGATAATCTAAGAATATTGAAAACGAATACTTGTGAAAAATGCCTGGGAGAGTTTACAGCAGTATCTACGCTGTATTTTCTTTTAACAGATAGCCTACCTCCGTTTGTGTAATCTATTATTCTGTTTTCGCAACGAATTAATTCATTTATAACGTCAACATAAAGATAATAAATTAAATCATCCCTAAATATTTGTTTATTTGGGCTTAAAGTTTTTTTTATTGTAGGATATACACCGGCTTCTTTAGAACTACGAAGAAATTTGCGTTTTATTTCGTTTTGCCATAATTTTTTAAAATCAAGATACCTTTTATTCATCATAAACCAAATATGACTTTATTCTTCTCCTTCGAATTCGCTAATTTTCTCATTTATCTGGTCAAGTTTGGATTGATTTCTTTCTATTTTCTTTTTAAGTTTCTCCTCTTCTTTACTTCCAGATTCTAACTTAGAAAGAGATTTTTTGTCATCATTAATCCTTTCTTCTAAGACCATTGCACGTTTTAACCATGCTTTATATTGAGCATCAGAAACCGCTGAAGAAACAGAGTTCATTGATTCAATACAATCATCTTTAACGCCGTACATAACTTTATTATATACTGCTTTTCCGCCCCTTTCTCCTTCGTATTCATCTACATATATAGAATGACCATCTTCTCCCCAAGGCTCAACATAAACTCCCTCAACTACTCTACCAGTTGGTAATGTAGCAACTACAGGCTGATTTTTCTTAAAATTTTTAGCCATAACTTTATTTTGAATTAAAAAATCAAGAAGAAAAAGATGCTCTTTCAGTGGATTCCACAAACTCTTTTAACGCTTTACCTCCATCCAACGAAGGAGAAAATTCGTTTAAAACAACAAAGTTTGAATTTGGGAAATTTCTTAATGCATCACGAAGAGTGTTCAAAACGCAAATATCCCCGGCAAGCCCACAAATGTCTACTTGTGTTATATTAACATCTTCACCAATTATTTTTAAAAACGACCCACTAATAACATTGTTAAATATTGAATATTCCTCATGTGCTTCATCATCACCTTTGACAAGAACTTCATAATCAACTTTTGCCTCGTCCAACGAATCAATAATTGGCTGATAAATTGCTGCTCCGTGTGTATGCTGAACACAGTGAACTGGCCACTGCCCGCCATTTTTGTCAAATGAACAATGCGTCAAAGGATGCCAGTCAGCAGTTAAAAATATGAAATTGTATTCATTAGCGTGTTCTTTCAGCCATTCTGCCAAATTAGTCATGGCTTCATTAGCACCGGGGGCTGGAAGACTACCGTTTATGAAATCGTATTGCGCGTCAACAACGATTAAAACTTTTTTATTAACTTTCATAAATTTATTGTTTTTTATTTATAATCAGGAAGAAAATTTTTACGTATGTAATTAACTTGTTTTCTGAAATTTGTAAGTTCTTCTATGGATTTGAATAGTGATTCATAAATTGATGAAATACATTCACCTTCATTAATTACTTTGTTTATATAAAATCTTTTTTCGTTAGTCCAATCATAACTCGTACCTTTTAGTTGTGTTAAAGTGATATTTTCTATTATGCAAATCATTTGCCACATTAAAGATACTTTCCACCAATAATTAATTCCTTCTTTTGTATTAGACCATACGCAAAAAGTATTTACGTTACTCATCCATAAAAATGGGGCATTTTTGGACTTTAAAAAAAGATTTTCAATATCAGTGTTGAATCTAAACGCTGAACTTTTATGTATTTTTTTAGCTGAAGAATATGCGCCTACTTCTTTTAAAAAACGTTTATAACGTTTTATCGCTTCTTTAATAGTAACCATTTAACATATTGCAGTTAAGTACACCTTTTTCAACTGCAAAGATACAAAAAAAAATCAAATAAAAAAAATATTTTTAGTTAAAAATGCTTAATGTGAAAAAAAAAGCGTTCTGTAAAGAACGCCTTACACTTTTATTTTTAAGATTATGTTTTTTGTTGACTCATTAACTGTTATTTCATTGTAAATATTACAATCTTTATACGTTTTGTTGCCATATTCTATGCAAAGAACATTAAATGTTTCAAATATATGAGTGCCTTCTTTTAATTCAATTATTCCATTGTATGCTGTATCAACATTATCTTTCATGTTAGGCGACAGCCAACAAGGATTTAATTTAATTTGTTCATTTCCATCTATTAATAGATAGCCATTTTCTCCTGTCCACACATCTTTACCTATTTTATTACTATATACAATTACTTTCAATGGTATTTCAAATGAAGTTTCAATAATTTCATAAGAAAGTTTGAATGACATTTTTTCTCCAGTTTCTTTTTGCGTTATTGTATATATATTATTCAAATTTTTATTAGTTTTTATTGGAAAAACCAATATTTCATCGCCTGATATTTTTATTGAAAAATTGTCATCAAAAAATTCGTTTCCGTTTTCATCGTATATTCCAACCTTGAAAGGTATATTTTCCGTATCAGAATATTTTCCATTAATCATTTTATGCTTCAATGAATTAACCTTTATAATTTTAGGTTCTGTTGAATTTACCCAAAAAACTTCTTCATATTTATTGTGGTTGTTAAAGCATAACTCATAGTTATAGTCTATTATTTGGCCGCTTTTAACTATAATATTAGCTTTATTGCTTTCAAATATTTTTTCATTGTTAACATCATAAAATATGAGTTTAGCAGCAAAAGTAATATCTTTTATACTATATGATACAAAATTGTTAAATTTAACATGATAATTCTCGCCTTTCTTAATTAACTTATTGATGCTAAAAATACTACTATCACTAGATGTTTCTACATATTTAACAGTCATATAATCTTCTATATTTACTCTTTCTATGCTATCGTCTTCGTAAATAAGCAATTTATAAGGGCTGAAATATAAATCAGAATTATCAATTTCTTCAGGTGTATATTCTCCATCACTTACAAAAGAGCAACAATACTGTTCTTTTTTAATTTCAAGAGATTGCTGATAAACTATTAATTTGATAAATGTTTTAGTATCAATTGTGCTAGTTATTGTTAAAGTTGCTTCTCTATCGTTATTTTTATCTTCATTTGTGCCAATAACTTTTAAAAAAATATTTATGCCATCATCGCCTTCTTTTTGTTCGCCATATACCCACTCAGAATCGCTTTCTATTTTAAATTCATTTGTATTGATTATAGAATCAAACTCCCCATCTATATATTTATTTTTTTTCGATATTATAGATATTTTTCTTTCCGTAGGTAGGCTTGTCTCTAAGTCGATAAAAGACATTTTTGACCCATCTGCAAATTCTAATTCATGAGAATATGTAATTTTTCCACCTTCTTTTTGAACCAACAAAACAGAAGACGTTTTATCCATATACCTAGCAGTAATGGTGCATTCTCTTTTTGCGGCTCCAGCAGACTGTTTATTTACTGTTATTATGTTTTTACTAATACTAAAATTTTTTTTATTTGAGATAGTTATTAAACTTTTTCTAGTAATATCTTCAATTAAATCATTTTCTGATTTATGCTTTATTTTGTTTCCGCATGTATCTTTTTTATAAGATATTCTTGTGAAGTGCCTTTCAACTTTAGCAATTACTATTCCACCTTTATTAGAAACCTCGTTTTCGCTTAAAGTCATTGAAATAAATTGCGTAGGTTCTTCTTCTACTAACCAAGAGGACTCTTTATTTAAACCTTGTTCAATCTGCTTTGTGTCTTCGTATTTTTTGCCTTTATAATAATATAAAGCATAAACTTTAACGTAATTATTTACATCAGTATTATTTGCTTGCTTGTTAATAAGATTAGGCTTTTCATAAGAAAATAAACTATTGTCTATTTTTATAATAGCGTTTATTTTACTTCTGCCTACAGTAAATTCGCTGTCATTACCATCAGTATCACGCATACGTATTGAGTAATATGCATATACAGCAATTTCCTGTTCCCCGCCGCATGGAGGGAATTGTTCATCAGTTTCAATTTCTATACTATCAAATGCAACATAAAAATAACAAATTTTATTATCATGTATTTCTAAACCACTTACTATTCTTTGAATGTTTTCATTTAAAACGAATTTTTGAAATATTTTTCCTTCTTCAATATCATGATTTGTTATTTCCCTATTGTCTGGAATCATTATTTTCGTTTTAATGTTAAATTCAGAAAAGCATTCTTTTAAATTTTTTACTGTCATCTTTTAAAACTAGTTATGCATTTTTTGCCTTAATGGACAAACTTATTTTTAACAATAAATAGTTTAGATAAAAAAAAGGTTGCCTTTGTTAAGCAACCTTTTTAATATAATCTTCAACATATTTAAAGAGTTCTTCTTTTGTGACGTATGGATTTTCAATGACTTTGCTTTTTATTTTAGCCATAATAGTTCCAATCACAGGGCCTGGCCTTAAATTGAATTCTGCCATTATATCTTTTCCTGATAATGGTATTTCTATTTTTTTGCCACTTTCTGCTTTGCTTTTTTTATCAAGTTCTTCAATTTTTTTACGAATACCAGGAACCAACTTTATTTTTTTGCCATACATTTGTGTAATGTTATTGGCGTGAATTAAATCTAAAGCCACATTCAAGTCATTATCGTTTCCATCAAATTTAGCAACGAATTTCCTTATAACAGCAGGGCGAGGAATAGAATTTGACATATAAGATGAAAAATCATCATGCACTTCTATCGCCTTTTTAACAGTTGAAATTGTAGCATTAGAATATTTCATGGCTTTCATGACTTCTTCTGCCATATCAGCCCCTATTTGAGAATGGTATAGAAAGCCTTTTTCATATGTTTTCAACTTGCCAATATCGTGAAATAATGCTGCCAATCGCGTTTCAAGGACTTTTGGAGTTTTATCTAGGGTTTCCAATACATGTTCATAAAGTGTACGTAGTGGCCTTAAATCTTGATAAACGTGTTTACTCATGTCCAATGAAGGAAATATTTTACGTAACACATTACACCTATCAAGCATTCTTATAGCATCACTAGGATTATCGCTAAGTAGTATTTTATTAATTTCGTCTGTGACTCTTTCTTGAGTAAGTATGCTAACTCTTTTTGAATTCATAATCATACCCAACCAAGTATTTTTTTCTATTTTCCATCCTAGTCTTGTCGAGAACCTGATGACCCTTAATATTCTAAGAGGGTCATCATCAAATATCATATTAGCGTCACCAGTGGTACGTATTACGTGATTTTTAATATCATCAAGCCCCATTTTTGTATAATCGCATACTTCATCAGTGCTAATATTGTAATATAATGCATTGATTGTAAGGTCACGTCTCATGGCGTCTTCTTGTATTGTTCCATAAACAGTAGAAGGGTTTCTTGAGTTTTTATCATATTTTTCTTTTCTGGTTTGTACGCATTCTATTTCTATGTCAGATATTTCAGGGTCAGAATATATCTGTAGTTTAGCCGTGCCATATGTGGGAAAAATGCAAGGATTTTTACCGTTAATGTGGCATCCTGTATGAAAAGCTAGCCAAGAAGCGAAGCCTATTCCGCCATCAGGGGCTTCTATAACCAAATCAATGTCTTTAATAGGCTTACCTAAAATAGCATCACGCACAAAGCCGCCAACGATATACACTTTATTCTCAAAAATGCTACCTTTGATTAGTTCTTTAATTCTATCTATAAGCTTAATGTATTTACTATCGTTTATTTTTAATAACTCATTCATGATTACAATATTTTAAATCTTCTTGTGCTTTTGTTGCTTCGTAAAAAATGCGTTCAAATTCGTCTTCTGAAATTATGCCACTATCCCACGAAAAGCACATATCTACTAAACTAGATAAATAATACTTTTTTGAAATATTTGATGCATTAAGTAATATTAAATTATTAATCATTTTTAATGGCTTATGAGTGATATATCTTCTCCTTACTCCATTTAAAAATGCATTATATAATTTTTCTTCTTTTAATAATCTAATAAAACTTTTCGTATATCTATGTAATTTCATACCATTTTAATTGGATTGAAAAACCTAGCTATTTCTGTTTTATCAAAATAAAACGCCAAGTCATCATCGTTTATTTCAATGCCATTAATTAATTTATAAGTTTGAGGAAAATAAATTTCGTTTGCACACTTGTATGTTTTTTTACCGTTATGATGCTCTTTGACGAACACATTCATTATTTTATCAGAGTTTACTGTCTTGAAATGATAGCCAATAAGTTTAAAAAACTCGATTCTAATGTGTAGGCTAAGATTGGCGTGTAAATTATCTTCTGTAACTAATGATGATACTGCTTTAATGGCATCTTCAAAAGATAAACCTGGTTTAAGTTTGTAAATCAATTCGTCAGAGTTAAGAGAAAATAAGTCGAAATAGTCAGTAATAACAGTTTTTCGAATATAGTTTTCAACTACACCCATTATTACCTTTTCATATTTCATTGTCCTATTAGGGTTCAGTTTGCCGAAAATTATTTCTCTTGTTCTCTTTGATTTAGCTGCCCATTCCATATCGGTATACCTTCCAATGAATTGCTCATATGTATCGCAATCATACAAAATTGCCGGGTTAATCCACCTAAGTGTTTGGAAATTAGCCTTTTTCAAATCCAAAGATAAAAAACAGTTGTCACCTTCTTTTATCTGTTCCTGAGTATATAAATCACGATTACCTATAATTGGTTTGTAATCCCTTATTTCCCTTGTTATAGTATCATCATCACAAAAATCTCTAAATGCTTTAGAATTAGACACGTCATTAATTATTTTATCGCGTAAAGAATGGTAAAATTCAAGATATTCTTGTATGTTTCCATTGAAAGCATTTTCAACGTAATTTACATAACTTTTATAGTCTGTCATGGTGTTGAATTCTTTTTCAAACAGTCCCAATCTTTGCGTAAAATAAGGGTCTTGAAGCACCTGAATTGGTGCGCCACTATCTTCACAAAACCTATGGCGAAGTAGTTTTAATTCGTGCGTATTTTTTTCCATATTTAATTATATATTTTTTGCAAAGATACAAAAAAAACGTGGAACATACAAATATTCCACGTTAAATAATGTTAAATCATTCATTTGTTATACAATATTCATATATTGTGACTAAATCATCATCTTTTAATGGTTCTATAAACCTTTCGAAAAAATTACTTATCCATTTTGATTCATTAATTTCATCATCCATATCAACCCAGCCATCACTATTTAAAAAAGCATAATTCCAATAAGCACAATTGTGAGAAACGAAATCATCAACTGTTTTGAAATTGGATAAATAATTTTTTTTAGTAATCCAGTTTTCTTTAAGAGATTTTTCATCTTGCGTAGACGGGTCATCATCATCTATTACTAATGCCCATATTGTTTCGAATAGTTTAACATATTCGTTATTCATGTGCATATCATCCCAGTTAATATCTTTGGCATATGCTTGGTATGCTTCTTTCCCATTTTTAAGTTTTAAAGGGTAAGAAAAATTTTTCCCAATATTATATTTGTCCCACTTTCCATTTGGGTTAATATCAGTTAATGCATCACCATTTTCGTCATAATGCATTCCTTCTGTAATAGTCCTATAATATTCGAAAGATGACATTGCATTAATGGCTTTTAACCTTTCTTTAAAATAATCTACTTGGAATTTGCTAAGAGTAAACTTTTCAGGTTTATTTGTTATTTCTGATAGCATCTTTAATGAATTTTCTTTCATTTTTTTTGCATCTAAGTATCTATATTTTATGTATGGTTTTACTTTTAATGATTTGTCATATTTTTCCATTAACTGTTCTGGATTGTCTCCCACAACCATAACAGATAAAAACTTACTTCCTGCCATTATTTTTTAATTAACAAATTGTTTATATACCGTTTGTAAAAGTTACTGTAGGGCCAACATTAATAGCATTAACTGGCGTTGTAAACGTTGGAATTGTCGCATTAAGTGCATTAAGTGCATATGGATTTGTATGTTCGTTACGACGGTTTCTAATTAATTCATCAAGTCCTCTTCGTATACGTTCTGTATATACTTCTCTAGTTTCCGCATTGTTTACTATTATTTCAGGGGCATTCTCTCGGCGGTCACCAACGGCACCTGCTATATCAAACTCGTCTAGAAAATCCTCTACATCATTAAAAGGATTATCCTCTTCACGACGAATTTCACGGCCTATTTCCGGCATTTCTATATGAACATCATTACTTTCATGCATCTTTTTTATTGCTTTTTTAATAGTTTTCTTTTTCTTTTTTTCTTCTTCATTTTGCATGAATGAAATAATATCAGTTTCAATCAAAATAGGGCAAAATCCGTTTTGTAAACTTCTAAATATTGTATCTGAACGTTTTTCAATGTTACTTAAATTGAAATGTCCATACACCCAATATTTTGGTTTCATATTGCAATCTCTTAAAGTTTCAAACACTTTATCTAAAGTTTTCCTTTCAGATTGAATATCTTCAGCCAAACTTTTATCGTATTCAGACCATTCCTCAAAACCAAAGCATAATTCTGGCATAACAAACGATGGGGCACTATGAGAAACAACATAATCTATGTTTAACATATTCGCTAATTCTTTAATTGCGCCTTCGTTAAACACAGGGCGTTCAGCTTCCCAATAGATATTTTTCTTTTTATCAGTACTAAATCTATTGATTCTTTCCTCTTGCTTTATTTTCCAAGTTCTATCAATAGATATTGCGCCTCCAACACAAAGTATATTTTTACCATTGGCTGATATAACTGAATAGTCTGGTACTGCTTTTATGTTAGAAAAGTTAATTTTCGCTCCATCAAAATAAGCAGGGTCGTCATAATTACCTCTAATTAATATTATAAATGAATTATTATAAGATAATATATTATTAAATTTATCAAACAATTCTTCATAATATTTTGGTTGTTTAATACCAATTCCGCAATCTCCTGTTATAATAAATACAGAATTAGAATACAAATTATATTTGTTACTTTTTTTTGATGCTTTGAAAGTTTTGTACAATTGTTCTGTGGTAATAGCATCACGAGTATTATATGCTTCAATACCGTGTGGCATACCTCTACGTATTTCATCAAGCATCTGTTGCTCTTTAGCAGCCTTTCTTGCCAACCTTTCAATTTCTTTTGGGTGTGGCTTATCTTCATCGCCATCTTTAATTGATAACCCATTTTTAATATTATCGAAACATCTTTTTAAATCTCCATTGCAGCTTCCAAGAACAAAAATATTGCTAACGTTTTCTAAAGAATAAGTATTCATAATTCATTCAATAATTTTGGTTAATACATTTTTTAACTATTTTCTACAAATATACAAAAAATAATTAAAAAAAAATAATGAAAAATAAAAAAAATAAGCACCGTTAACTATTATTAACAGTGCTTATTTTTTATGAAATTGTATCTATATTATACTGAAAACACCTTTTTGAAAATCTCGTTGTATTTATCAGCATCAGCCACTTCTGCGGTAACAACTGTATCTCCAACTTTTGTTTCAGTAACCTCATTGAAGGGTTCTGGCTTGATAAGCTTATTAAGGTCTATACCAAGTTTACTTGCCAATTCCATGTCTCGTTCACGGATTTCAAGGTCTGGACGTTTTCCAAGTATTCTAATAGCCTCAACATTTTTGTGGCGAATAGCATTACCAAGTGCTGTCCATCCAATATCATTAACGCAATTGACAAGAATGTCTTTACGTGCTGAAAGCTTTTCGACCAACCAATTCATTTTAGAATCAGTGCAAGCAATGTTGATTGCTGTATCATCGTTATCATCAATGAAGTTCAAATCAAATTTACCGCTATCAACAATGGCATTTATCATTTCTTTTACATTTGCTTCGTTACCTGGCTTGAGCTTATTGGTTTCATCAAGATAATAAGTGTAAAGCAAGTTCTGAATCAATGACTCTCCAAAGCCATCATCAACATTACTGTCAAACTTGTCGTTTATGATGATTTTACCAACAACCCTATGCATTTTAGCATCAATAGCACTGAAAATAGGGCGTCTTTCGTTAAACACATAGTTGACATCAACTTCTTTGTTGTTATCAATAAGTTCAATTGCCCCTTCCTCATCGCCTTCATCAATTAGTTTGTGAAGCAATATGCTAGGATTGACTTCTTCTCTGTTAAGATACTCGTCAGTCTTGATACCAAGTTTTGATAAATACTTCTCATCTTTAAGGTTTGTGCCATAGGCATCCCAAGACTGGTTGAGAGTGTCAATTTTGTAGTTATCCTTTTTGTAATATACTACAACTATGCATTTGTCATCGTTAGAATCCAAATTAAAATCGAACAGCACATAACACTTAGTTTCTGCCGTTATTGGCATTGTTGAGACTTTAATAAAGCTATGAGAACAAAGATAGTTAAATCCCTGACTTGTAAGTGCATTGACAATAATGCGGCCTCCTTTTGAGTATGCTATAGCCAAATCACTATTATGTTCCTCAACAAATTTAATAAGAGATTTTTCATCCCATTTAAAATTGTTGTTTCTCTTTAATTTTAGGAACGTTCCAAGTTTAACGCCAGCCTTAATCAGTGCTTGCTGAATATTAACATGCTTTCCGTGGTAACTTATACCCGAATTCATCAAATTACCGTCACTCTTTGAATGAGCAGCATGGAATCCAATAGAGTCGTTTACAGTAAACCCAATATGAGCAAGTTCATCGCTTTCTGGCTTAGAGAAGTCAAATAAGAAGTACTGCTTATTACCCTTACTTGATACGTAGTTCTTCCACTGACTTTCTGAAGATGTGATACACCAAGATGTACGTCCATAGCAAAGAGTGTTAGAATCGTTGTAACTAGTAACATCAAGAATGACCACATCCTTATCATTAAAAATCACATTACACTTTGGAGTGTTGTTGGAAACGAAAGAAAGTAAGTCCTCTTTATTCCACGCATATTTTTCTTTTAGTGACTGCTTAAGCAAATTTTTAATTTCATTAGCGTCCCTTACTGCTGACATACGGCCAATCACATTAGCTTTTGTGCTGGCTGAAAGGCGATTGAATTTGGTAAATAAATCAAACCATTCATTAAACTTGGCGTTTTTTTGGCAAGTAAGGCCGTTTAATTTATCAGGCTCTATAACTTCTGTAAGAATCTTACGTTGGTCTGTGTTGAAGCGACTAATGATATTCTTAACAAACGATATTTTGCTCAAGCCATCAGTTTCTATACGTAGCGTTATAATATCAGTAGCACTAGAGTAACAAATTATGTTACCATTCTTACTAAGAAGTTTAATGAGGCTAGGATTCTCATCAGCCCAGCTTTTGATTGCCTCTAGCTCCTCAATTCTTACTGCTTTGCTAAAAACAACTTTAACGCCCCACAATTGGTAGTTAGGCTGGCCATCAAACATTTTGATGATTTTAGCAAAAGTTGTGTTAGTTTCAGGATTGATTGCATACTTTTCAATCAAAGGCTGAATTTGCTTTTTAGAGTAATTTAATTCTGACATTTTTTTATTTTTTTATTATTCACGATTCAAAATACTTTTAACTCTGCAAATATACAATAAAAAATCAACAAAAATAAATTATTTAAGTTAATTAACGTTAAACAAATTTTCTTTAAAATATTGCAAGGTAAAGCATTTTACCTTGCAACACGGATTTTACCTACGTCTGGGCGAATGAATTGCTGCTTCTTCATTTATTCCATCAATAACATATACGCCGTCGCCATTTTTAACCCACATTTCTGTGGTCTTAACATCTACTTTTTTAGAAGATATTATTTGTACCAATCTTTCATCTAGTTTTTTCTTAGAGTTTATAACATTAATAACCCTAGGCCTATTATAGACAAAAGCATAAGTTACAACATATTTTCCAACATCGTAATTTGTTTCAGCGTCAATTTTGTTAAACACCCTAGACATTATTAAGTCAAAGACATCTGACGTTTCAGACCTTTCGAAAACATTTTGAACTACTCTACACAAAAAATCATTATTATTTTCTTTGTCTAGCATCTTCATTAGCATTAAGAAATAGCCAATATAAAAAGCTTTGTTATAATCGTTTATCTTTCCATTATTGAACTCCTTAATGTCTTCAGAAGTTGGCACAAATGCTGTAGAGTTAGGAAAATTAACAGCAGTAGCTGTTATATTGTTCAACATACGCCTTGCTATATCAGAAGCACTCCTTATACCAATAATATCTACAAGACTATATCCGCAGTCATAAAACATATTAATGTAATCTGCTGAATTATACCCGAAAGTTACATTAACTATATAGTCTCTGACAAAATTAGCCCTATCACAAGAAAGAAGCTCTTTTTTCACTTTTTCGTCCTTTAAGAGGTCTTTTGCAGTAGCAAGTTCCAGTGAAGAAATGGCATTATAAAACCTTTCAACCACATCTTCTTGCCTACAAATGATGTCATAAGGTAAACCATATTCCTCTAATTTAGAATCGAAAGATTGAGGTATTGGCTCATATCTCTCATTATATAGCCTAGCACATGCGCTTTCGTGTTCATCAAAATCATGGGTGATTATTCCAAAAACTAACTTATTAGGGTCTGTTGCTTTCTTTGTAAAATCAGCAAAAATAATGTGCTGATAATCAGATTCATCGCCCCTTCTGTTATCAATATAAGCATCGCCAAGGAAATATCTAATATTTCTATTTTCAGCAATAAATGCCACTTTATCGCCATCATCATAAATTATGTAATAATCATCTTCATCTATACATTGATTAAGATAATCAAACATACTTTCTCTATTCCATTTATATTGATTCGGCTCATATGTTACCACATCAGACAATTTGATTCCATATTTATCTAGCACACCATATATACTGCTGCAATCAATATATTTTGAAACAAAAGATTTTATTTCAGAAGCTGCGCTAGACATTCTGCCTTTCATCAGGTCTTTATTTTGGAAATCGTGTGCGTTTGTAATACCTCTATCATGTACTGATGTGAATCCTACAATAGATAAATTATCATCTTCTTTTTTGGAAAAATCCATCAAGACATATTGAGTGGCGTTACGCTTATTCTCCACATATTCGTTCCAGTATTTCTTATCTTTTGAAATACACCAGTTTGTGGTTTTTGCTAGTCGTTTGACAGTCTCGTAATCTTTTACTTTAAGCAAAATGATGTCATCCTTATCAATAGCAACATCGCAATTAAATCCTTCAGAATTTTTAATAAATTCAAGTAGAGACTCTTTTTTCCATTCGAAATGAATATCAGCTAAAAAAGACATCTGTTTTAAAATTTCAGCAGCATCTTCTATAGTTGACATTTTTCTTATAAAATTATTTTTTTTCTTACATGACATTTTACCAAATTTAGATAAAGTGTCATAGTCTCTATCATTAAGTTTATACCCCTTCAATGCCTTTTTCTGAGCGGTGTTGAACATATTTATAACGTCATTTGCTCTTTTGTTACGCCTCAGTTTAGACATTTCAATCACAAGATTGAAAATATCACGCCCATTAGTATAACCAGTAATAGTACCTTTTTTAAGTTTGTTTGATAACTGATTATAGTTATCATTCCAAATCATAAGTTTTTCCAACAAGAAAATAGACACATTTTGCTTGAAGTATGCATTAACAGCCCAAAAGAAAAAGTTTTTAGAGCCGTTTGTTATAGCAAAAAAATACCTCAGAGCCGCACTATTGATGTCAGCATATTTTGTGGCATTAGGCATTTGCTTTTTATTAGCTTCGCAAAACGCACTATATTTTTCTTCGAAATCGCTAGGAACTGCGAGCATTTGAGAAAACATGTGGTAATCATCATTGAAGTTTTTTCTATCAACTGTTATTATCCACAAATAAGGATATTTTTCTGCTATTTCTTTGATTCTTTTTCCAATGCTATCATCTGAATGGTATGAACTATTATACCTAACATTAGATACTGATTCATTAAAAATCATGACATAATCCCCATTTTTAGGCATATATGGATTTTTGCTTTTGTCCGCACTAACGTACAAAGCAATTCCACACCCAATATGGAATATGTCATGCTTAAAGAAAAATTCTACTTCTGATAAGGTTTTCGCCATTCTAATCAAATGGCGAAAACCCTTTACTTTTGTCCCTATCATTTTTTTAAAAATTTTAGAATTTTATTTCATTGCTGAAAACTTCTGACAACTCTTTTTTGATATTGACATCAAAAGTGCTATAATCAATGCCAACCTCACGGAACTTGTCTTTAATCAAGTCTTCAATAACATTGCATTTCTTTTCAATCTCAGCCTTAATTCCGTTAACATATTCATCATATGTGTCTACAATGTATTTAACGGTTTCTTCATTAATAGCGTCTTCATTAGGCGCTTTGTTCACATAACCATCTGAACGGTTAGTTGAACTAGCTGTGCTTGATGCTGTAGAGGTGCGTGTGGTACTAGTTCCATAAGTACTACCGATATATGTGCTGAACATTTTTTCGCATTCTCTTTCATCTTCGTATGAGGACGTAACACCTACACCAGTTCTGTTATATGTTTTAGTAAACTTAAACTGCTCCTTATTACCAATCGTTTTGATAATGTCCAAACCCATTCCAAGAGCGTGGTCAACATGCTCTATTACCAGATATTCAGTGGAAGAATGCGCTTGATAACCGCCATTACCAAAGTTCATACATATAACGCCTGTTTTTTCACGAATATTAACTACGTCAGTGAACGGCTCTGAATGGAAGCATTTGTCTGTGAATCCCCATTTTGAGACGACAGGTTTAAGGTGGCTTTTATAAAAATCGCTGGTAAACAACTGAGTGCCACTGCATTTCCAAGCGGCTCGTAAAAGGTCTGGAGAGTCCCAACCAATTACATACGCAACATCATTGAAGAATTCTTTGTCAAGTTCTTTACTGCCTTGCATTCCAATTTCCTCTTCAACAAAAAATGCCGCTTTACATTTTTCAACATTCTTTACAATTTGCAAAGATATGTAAACTCCCAGTTTATCGTCTGCACCTATTCCTTGGCCATCAATATAAATTTCGTGGCGGCATTCATCAGTAGTGGTAGATTTTACTCTTCTTGTACGAAGAGGTAATTCCGCACCAGCCAATGCAAAAGGCTTAGATTTGTCTTGTACCGTGTCCATATGTGAAGTGACACAGGGATAAAATTCTCCTTCCGAAAGAGTACCTTTTGTAAGATACACATTTCCTTTTTTATCAAACTTGTAGTCTACGCCATTTCTACGTGCCCATAAAATAATGTAAGCTGCCATACGGAACTCGTATTTACTACAAGATGGCACTTGCATAACCTCATAAAGTTCTTTAACATCAATGTGCTTAAAAGGAAGGCTTGCAATATACTCACGGGCCTCTTTTTCAGTCATAGGACGTTTTTCTGTCGCGCCATTTTTTTCTGCTTTATTCTCAGCAGCCTTACCAAGAACCTCACCAGTTGTAGTGTTGACTTTTTCGCCGTTTACAACGGCAGTTTCTTTCTCTTGGCCATTGGCCTTTACATCGTTTGAGTTATTCATTTTATACTATGTTAAATTTTATGTTTTGCTGCAAATGTACAAAAAATATTCTTAATAGAAAAATCTAATTGTTTTTTTTAATCTTTTTTAACTAATATCCATTTCTCCCACCAAACCTTCTCTTTTACTTCCATTAACATAAGAATAATAATTGAGAGATATTTTAGAATATTTTTCGTGTTTATTAACCAAAATATCTAACATTGTTTCAACCAAATTATCATCATTTATGCCATGAAGTATATCACATAAAACATTATCTTTATTATATAAACTGAGTTCCAAAGATATGTTTTTCACGTTTTTTATGCTTTCAAGCCAGACTTGTGCTAACGACATACAATTTGTTGCTATTTCAGCAATGCGTTCGTCCGGATAAACGCTCATATTTTCTCCATACTTTTCTTTCCAAGCAGTGAGAATTTCAGTAAGTTTTTTATTCATTCTAATATTACACATTTTGCTAATGGTAGTCCTTTAGGGGCTGGGGCTATTTGAACTCTTAGTTCTCCGCGTTTTCCTTTAATAACCCTTTTAACCACATTGGTTTCTTTTGTTACAATATCAACTCCTATTTTATACCCTAGTTTCTGTAACACATCAACCCTTGCGTCTATATCATTAACGTGGTCGATAAAATATGCTATGTCGTTGAAATCACGGGTATAGTCTTTTTTCATTTTATAACGTAATTAAGTAAAATTTTTTTATCTTTACTAGACATTCTATACCACTTACTTGAAAATGATGATAAGCCAAAATCAAGCATAATTTTAGTCTTAACAGAATTGGGTAAAGAATCATAAGTCCTTATTAATTCTCCCTTTACTATCAAGTTTTGCTGATGCTTGGAAAGGCGTTCAAAGTCATTTTCCCAATCATTAACGTTAAGTTTAAACTTATCAATAAAATGTTGATATTTTGAACCTGCCCTTACTCTATTAGCATTGCTTTCGCCATCCCATTTGCTTTTTGCACGAGATAGTATTTCTGTTTTGCTTAATGTAATACTTTCATTCATTGTTATTTATAAATTATACATTATTCTATGCAAAGATACAAAAAAAACGTGAGATACGCAAATATCTCACGTTAAATAATGTTAAATTATTGTTTTTACCATTAAATTGGCCAAAGTAAACAGCACACAATTAACATTGTTGTGTGCTGATTTTTTTATTCACTTACAGCAATTGAATCAAGTGAATCTACAACAAGTGTATCCAGAGAATCTACCACTACAGTGTCACTGTCGGCATTAGAAACGCTTGCTTCTGTTTTGTTGCCGCATGCCATAAATGAAGCAATAGCCATAAAGCATGCCATAAAAACTAACTTTTTCATTTCTTTCTTTTTTTTTAATTAAACAATTTGTTATTATTATTTATTGTTTTAAATCTATGCAAATATACAAATAAATATTATAAAACAAAAATAAATATAATTATTTTTTCGTTTTTCAACATCATTTTGATTTAAATCAACTGCATTTCACGAGCAATCTCAACTATTCTTGTTTTATGATTAAATGCCCATTGGTATTTATCAATGTTATTAACAGGAATCCAAGCAATCTGCCCTACTTCATCTTTTTCATTATGCTTTTTGGAAAAACTTGACAAATTTTCAATAGTGTTATCTGGGTCATATGCCCCAAACCTAAACGTAACGTTTTGATGATTTGCAGTAATAGGGTCATCCTCGTAAGCAATGAACCTCACAATATCCTCTGAAACTCCAATACCTGTTTCCTCTTCAAGCTCACGTATTGCGCATTGCTTTGTTGTTTCATTGAAATCAAGATAGCCGCATGGACAATTCCAATAACCTTGGAAATCAGCTGCTCCTTTACCTCTTTCTGACGCTAGAACATACAAATTGTTTTCTTTATCCCTACAGAAAAAGAACATTGCAGTTGCCATTGAACGACTAAACCAACCTAAAAATTTTCCGTCTTTGTTGAAACATGGTTGGTTAACAGTGGAAAAATTAGTATTATAGTTCTTTTTCGTGAAAAAACTTTTTAACTTCTCTAACATAATTATATTTCATTTAAATTTATACCGTTATACACAAATAATTTTTCTATTTTTGTTTTTTGCTTGCAACCGCATTTTGTTGTAGCCATACCATCTTTTCTTTCAGCACTCCATATACATTTAAAATCGTCAGGTGCTTCATATTCAGATACAAATATTTTAATGCCGAGTTTTGAATATTCTCTTATAAAGTCCCAAAATTCATCACTGTTAAAATTTCCATCTTTATAGCCTTTAGTACCTCTATATGGGGGGTCACAATATATTACAACGTTTTTATTGCTTCCTAAGCCAGTTTCAAGTGCAATTGCTGTTTTATAATCAGCGGTGATAAAATACGTGTCATGTAAATGTTCAAACCAAAATACCTGTTTTCTAAAACCATTATATGCCTCTTTTATATGGTCTTCTCCACGTTTTTCGTTAAATTTTGCATAGCCATTGAACCAAGCAGAACCATATGAACATGCGTTACCAACATATCCTATAATATAGCGTGGATATTTAACAGAGCAACTATTATTCCTAGCTAATTCTTTCATTTTGCTATATTCTTCCTCTGTAACTTCCTTCGGAATGTTGCCAAATAAACCCATTTTCATCGCATTCCATAAGGAAATAACGTAATTATTGGTGTCGTAGCCGTACTTACACTTCCAATCAACCTTATCAATTACATTACAGCCACCTACAAATGGTTCTACATATTTAAAACCTGGTTTTAATTCCTTCATTATAAAAGGAATTATGTATTTTGCTATTTTAGCCTTACTACCACTATATCTCATGCTAAAAAAGAATAGTCTTTTCTCCATTTACAGCATAAATCTGACCAATCAGCGTATTTTGAATACATAGTCCAAATAAAACAAGAATTTAACCAATCATAATAGCCACAGTTATTAAAAAAATATTCTATACTTCCGTTATAAAAATGTTGAAAATCTCCGTTTGGGCATTCTTTTAAAATTGAAAAATATCTGTAATATACTTTATTTTCTTTTAAAAAACGAGTAAATCGTTTAAAAACCTCTTTTCTACTTTCATCAATTGCTAACATTACCATATTATATTAATAACGAATGCAAAAGTACAAAAAAAACACGAAACAAACAAATATTTCGTGTTAATTATTGTTAAATAATGTTTCGCTTTCGTATTTTTGCATTATATATTTGCTTCTTTGTGGCTCTCCATTTGATTTTACTAATTCATCGTATTTAAATAAGCATCTATTTTTATTTGGATTTACTACCCATTTATTAGTATAAGCATCATATACAAGATAATAATATGGTATTCCCGGATATATTTCATTACCCTTTTTATGCTTTTCAAAAGCATTAACTCTGTCTTTAAATGTATGTAATTTATCACTAGTAATAAAAGATATTGGCTTCACCTGTATAAAATACAATAATTTATGTTCAAGATTAAACACTTTAAAATCAATGCTCATGGCAGAATCTTCTTCATCAGAACTTTTTTCTATAATAAATTTTTTTGTGTCTAACATTGCTTGTATGGCTTTTTTCTCAAAATCATTGCCGGCATATGTTTCAACTATAGTATGCAATATTATAGCATCAAAATATTCAGATAAAGGAGTATTATAATCTCCGGTATCTTTTTGCCAATTAACTGCAATATTTTCTAGTTCTTCTAAACTTCTTCCTCTATGTATTTTATCATTTCCTGAATAATTTGTAATATACATATTAAAAAAATCTTCATAAGATTCAGGTTTCCATTTATCACAAAGATATACCATAGCCCCTACTGAAGGCTTACCAGAATAAATTCTTTGCCAATATTTGCCATATTCATCTTTATTCCACTTCTTTTTTAACGAAACATAATAATCTACGCCTTTCCATTTTATTTCTTCTTCTGTTAAAAATTTCACTTCATGTCTGCATCTGTAATTGGAGTTTTTATAGCAATCTCCTTATTTTTTTCCATAAATTCCCTTTTCCAGTAATTTGTTTTATCTCTCTTAGGGTCATCCTTAACAAATACATGGAAAAAAGAATGGTATCTTCTTGAGTGCATTTGGTTTTTAACTTTTCCTGATATTAATCTTTGTTTTGCAACCAACACAAATTCATCTTTAATATAAAATCCCAAATCTTCTGCTACTCTACAAGAATAATAACTTGTCATAAGATTTATACCTCCTGATATAACAGGCTGACTCTTCCAAACAAGAACACCTCCTGGCTTTAACACTCTATATGATTCTTTTAGCCAATGTTCATACGATTCGAACATTTCATGACGAGGATAATAACTTGAAAACCGCTTTCCAATAACATTACTACCCTCTTTTTTGTTTATCATTGAAGCACAATCCCTTGGTCCGATGACAAATGGTAAATCTACCATCATACTATCAATACTATTGTCAGGCAACGGAATCGGTCCCCAAGGGTCAATTTTTTCAACTCCTTCTACTTGCGGGTCAACATCAAACTTATATTTAGGCTGCGGTATTTCAAATTCTTCTTGTTTCTCTATTATGCTTCCATCATTTTGTTTTTCTTGTATTGTACGTTTAAAATTCCCATAAAAATTACCTATGCTATAAGTAATATCGCAATCAAAAGGCTTGCCGTTATTATGCAACTCAATAATATCACGAATGATTGCATGTTGATTATAGTTTACACTTTTAATTACCTTTGTTGAATCTGCCATGATATTAGTTATTTATTTTTTCCTTTAATACTTTAGAAACAATTTTTCCATTTGCGGTTGGATATTTCTCTTGAACCATAGACAAAATAGATTTCATATCTTTCATTGAAATTTTATAATCCGCATCATTTTGCTCTATATAAGCATTAATAGAGTCTTCTGTATATTTCTCTATTTCCTCATCAGTTGGCTGCTCAGGTATGTATTGCTTAATAATGTCTATTTCTTTCTGCTCACATTCTGCCAAATCATTTCTTCCACCTTTTAAATATTGGACAATAGATTCTTTCCGTTGGTCAATCATTTTAAGAAGAGTGTTAACTTCTTTCGCTTCATCAATTATTACTCCTGATTTTTCTACTTTAACCAACTCTGTTTTAATTAATTTCAAGGTATCCAATCTCTCCTTGTCTCTATTCTTCATTGCCACTGCAATTTCTTTATTAATGTCAATCATATCTTTATGGTTTTTTAACTTTTTCACAAATATACAAAAAAAATATGAAAAAACAAAAAAAAGCCCACAATAAATGTGAGCTTTTTAATATATTCAATGAATGCTTACCGGATAAATGTATTTGCACTACATTTCACTAATTTTATTTTTCTTATCTTTCTATTCCACGATTGTTAAGTGTTGCGTTTAATAACGATAAATATTTCCTATACTGTTCTTCCGTAAGAATGTATTTCATATGCTTTAAATCATAGTTTATAACATTGTTTACCATTTTCTTACGAAGTTCTTCACTATCACAAAAGGCTGCGCCTTTTAAGCATTCAGAGAATATTTTCTGTACGTCTTCTACAGACCCAATTTGGTCACGAGAAAGACCTAAACACTTTGCCAAGCTGTTGATATTAACTTTAATATCATATGCCTCAACCATATTAATTTCGTTACTGTTTTTATCCTCTGCTATAGCAGTGATATTAGTAGCCAGTAACATCGCTACTGCTAAAATAATCTTTTTCATCTTTTTGCACTTTTAAATCACTAATTATTATTACACTTCAATTAATATATATCACTATTTTTTATTATGCAACCATTTTCACAGGTATTTTTATGTGTAAAGGCTGTTTTTTTGACTTACATCAAATAAATGTGTGCGCACACAAGTTTTTTCTTTTAAAAAGCCAAGGTTAATCCCTTGGCAAGCCCATCCTTACAGATACTTTTTTGCTTTCTTTAATGCTACCAATTTTATCCTCATATACGTTAAAAAAATAATCAACGAACTCTTTTTTATTTGTTTCTTTTGCAACTCTGTACCATTTATTATAATCTTCGCTTGCAAATCTAATGTCATATCTACCTATTGTGTCAAATAGTATAATATTATATTCAGGTATTGTTAATAAATCATATTCAATTAATTTTTTTACAATGTCAAATTGTAATTTTAAAAATTTAATTTCATATTCAACACCTAATTTTCCATAACTAATGTCGTCTCTTCCGTAAAAAACGCAACATTTTTTTTCTTCTATATAATTGATGATATGACGATATTGTTTACTAGGAAATACACCTGCTTCTTTAAATAACCTTGTAATAATTTTTATATGTTTCTCCATCTTTTCACGCTGCAAATATACATAAAAATAATATAATAAAGAAAAAAAACGATGTGTTATGCGTTTTTTTATGCCAATACTTGACAAAAATCAATTGTTAATGGGATTCGCTGTGAAGTTTATGATATAGTTCAGTAACTTTATTATATGCATCAATTTTCATTAAATTTTCCTTTTTTTCTTCTTCTAAGCAATAATATTTAAGTAAATTATAACAACTTATCATTAACGCATCAAGAGACAAAGATTTTTTTTCTTTTTCTGCTAAATTTATATTTTCATAATTTTCGTATAAACAAATAACCCACTTTAGGGCTTTTTCATACCAGTAATTATGGCCTTGTAATGTATTTCTCCATATAAAAGAATTAAAAGGCATCATTGCTTCGCCGTGGTTTAATAAAAAAATAAGTGCATCCTTTGATAACTCTGTTCCATAAATGCCATTTTCTTTCATAAACCTTTTTAATAATTTTTCTATTGTCATACTTAAACTAAATTCGTTTTATTATATGTAATATACAAAAAAAACATTGAAAAACAAAATTATAATAGTTAATAATAGTTAAACTAAAATTGCGGTGCATTTTTAAAAAAAAACGCACTGCAATATTAAAATTATTAAAATGGAGAAATTAGGGAACTTTTATTTTCGGTGGGATTCGAACCCACAAGTGCTTACGCACAAAAGCTCTTAAGACTTTCAAGTAGACCATTCCTTCACGATGAATACTTGCTGTAAGTTCCCTTGGTAGCGTGAGTAAGATTCGAACTTACGGCCCACAGAATATGAGTCTGTTGCTCTGACCAACTGAGCTATCACGCCGTAAATGGCTCGCCGGGCACGATTCGAACATGCGGTAGCCTAAGCTACGGCAGTTTTGGAGACTGCTGGGTTAAACCACTCCCCCACCGGCGAATTTATTTAATTTATCAACTCTTTTATAAAAGATTAAATCATTAGGAGCGTCATTTTTAAATCTATATAACATGTTTGAATCATATTCTCTATACCCTCCGAAAAATTTTATTCTGGGATATATAGTCTCTATTATCTTACAATAATCAATAAAACGTTTTTCAAGTAAAAGCCTATCGTTTTCTGTGATTTTCTCACCATTATCTTCTAATACAATTCTAACATAAGAATTGCCAACGTATTCTAAATAATTGAATATTTTGTACATAGAAGATATTTCGTATTTTATACCACTGTATTTAAAAATGGCTTTGCCATTTATTCCAACAAAGTATATATGAAAGTCAAACACCCTTATATTGTATTTTTCATACTGCTCTTTTATATTAACTGTTTGAGTCCTTTTAAACCTTGCAAAAAATTTTAAAAAAACATTGCAAGGTTTAAGATAACTCATTGTATGTAATGAACCTATCATGTTATTTGAATATTTTTAATAAATATCAAATTATGATAGGAAAATACACCTAGAAAATATTTTTTGGCTCTCCCTTTTTAAAAAGCTCAAGATTTATTCTGTAGCCATAAGGAGAAACTTTGTCTTTATTTTCTTTATTGTTTTCCAGATAATCCTGCAATTTTTTTATTGCTTCAGTTAAAACTTCTTCCAAAGTGTTCCCTGGATATTGGAACCCCAACATAAATTCATCGTTTCCGATTTTCTGTAGTTCCATCATAATCATATCCATTTCAGAAAATTTCTTTTGCGCCATATGATATAAAATTTTTAGTTAGACTAAAATAAAAAAAATGAGGGCATAACGTAACATTAAGTTAATATACCCTCATAACTTTTCCATAAAAGGGCTGTACATCACCTAATATGAAACAAGGCTATCGTAAGCCTTAACCGACACCATTAAGCTACCCGTAAACGCCTTCGCGCACTTTCGCACTCTACCAGGTGCTCTCCGTTCCTATCCATCGGCCCGGGATTTTCTACGCATTACCATTATTCGAATATTTCCTTGCGTAGCAGCCGCGCACCACTCTGGACCACTGATGCACAGCATTTAACTAAATTTAGTTAAGCGGAGGGAGAGGGATTCGAACCCCCGGGCCCAATTAAGGGCCGGCACGTTAGCAATGTGCTGGTTTAAGCCACTCACCCATCCCTCCTTTATATATAATACTTACATTCCACTATCCCGTACAACTGTAACAACGCCTTGATGTAGGATGCAATTATTCGTTGCCTACGGTAACTTCTCTGAGATTTTACCCCAGTATGTCCTTCTATGTATTATATTCTTTATTAAATTCTATACAAGCAATATCTTCACGATTCAATGTTATATATTCATTCTGAATGTGAATTGATTTTGAAAACGTTTGATGCCACCTTTCAATAACCAAATCAACAGTATCTGTTGTATGATTAAATGTTGCTTTAGATAATTTATCGCCTGCAAGGTTGTTTAATATACCTCCAAACCTTTTCATTTTTTTGCCATCTGAATAATTCCAAAACTTGTATATGTTTTTGGTTTCTCCAATTCTATTTTGCCAATCTTTCCAATATTTCTTTGTCATAAATTAGCCGCCACTCAGTGATATTATTATCCCCCAACTGAGAAGGGATTTCCGTGCTCCATACAGGACTCTAACCTGTGACATTCATCTTAGGAGGATGACGCTCTATACAGCTGAGCTAATGGAGCAAAAATTTGGGGAGGTTGGCGTAGAAGCCGAATGCTGTTCTGCCGTAACTACAGGCTCTCCCCCTTATTCTGAGCTCCGTGCGGGACTTGAACCCACGACCTCAGGATTACAAATCTAGTGCTCTTCCAACTGAGCTAACGGAGCATAATTATCTATTGTTTTACTAGTGCCGTACAACAGACAAAACGACACCCTTATCGTGGGTTATTCGGAGGATTTATAGACGCACCACCAATTTCCTCGAACCCGTGCTTGCTTTGTGGATAAACAACTAACCCTCAAGTTTTTAGGCTGTACTAGAGAAAAGCCCGCCGTTCGCAAAGTTACAAGCGCTATGGACAAATGCGATAGGCTGTTATGCCTTTGACTTCTTGATAGCGAAGCCATATGTTTTTCTTATTACAACGCAAATATACAAAAAATAATTATAAAAAAGAAATTAAAAATATTAATTTTTGTTAAATGTAATCTTCATTACCACAACTATTACATATCGCTCTGTCTGTCATCATACCAGCTCTTACTGATACATTTCTGCTTCCGCATCTTTTACAGACTAGTTCTCCATTTTTGTAATCAAACCCATCCATAATTATCACAAACTTTTAAAAAAATTGAATGGGTACTTTGTGTGAACAAGGATGATAAGTTGCATGATTTATCTCCATTGTGTTTGTATGACGTGCCATGCATCTACACGATAAGATACAAACAGCCATTTCATACAGTTACCCATTCACAAAACCTACTACTTTGAGTGACGCTAGGCAACTCTCAGGGAATAATAGGACTAAAGTGCCCCAGGATGATTCGACTCACCATTAGAATACATCTAGTTTTCACGATTTAAACTACTAGGGTGTATAAAAGAGATTTTTAAAGTATCTCTATAACTTTACCATATACCTGATTTCTGCTTATCCAACCATTCATGCGACCATGATTGTTGCCTATTAGAAACTGTTCTCCATTATTCTTTATTGCATGAATAAAATGTAAATAATAATATCTTTTCACTTTACAAAGAACAATGTCTTTTTTCTTCAATTCAGTTTCAACAGTAACCGGTTCGCAAATAACAGGTTGGTGAGATTGAAGAACTGGTGTCATACTATTTCCTATACCAGTTACTTTGCATGTTTCTCCTGCTCTTAAATGTTCGCAAGTTTCTCTGTTTTCAAATCCACTATAAGTGTACTTTTCTCCCATATTTGTTTAATCTAATCCTATAACAGCATTACATTCTGGGCAACGTACATATTTGCACCTTAATTCTGAATCATATGCATTAATTCTATCATAATCATATACTATATCAGTAAATTGATACAAAAATTCGCAGCCACATTTTGTGCATTTTCCATGAAGCATTCTATCTCCATGTTTTGTAACTATTATAGCCATAACTTTTATTTAAATTTGTGGACTAGGAGTGATTCGAACACTCAGTCCTTCAGCATTCCTACGAATAGAGCTTTAGGATGAACCTTTTACTGCTAGCCCTTTATTTTGATAAGAGTATCATTTTCATTAGCTTTCCTTATCCACCTCATTAGAAGTAAAGCCTTTTCAGTTGTATTAAAAGAAGCACTTGCTCCAACATCATTTTTATTGCTCACATCTATTTCCAGTTGATATTCCGTGCCATCTACAGCAATTATTTTATATACTGCTATACCTCCGGCTAATACATATTGTAATTGAGCGATGCCTTTCACTAAAGGCTTAATATCTTGTACTACCATAATTATTAATACTTTTTTAAAAAAATATAAGTTTAACCTCTAACTTAAAAAGGTCTCTATTACCATCAAGAGATTAGAGCAAGGGACTAATCCTCGCACAGCATTACTGCCTGCCTGTCATTTCTTACGTGACTTGTGCTTGTCTAACCTATTTCAGTATCTCAATGGATACACCAAGCCGTAGTGACCCTAGTAGGATTCGAACCCACGATGATAAATCGGTTTAGAAGCGACCGCAATCGACCACTCTGCCATAGGGCCAATAGGCTGTATTTCTACAGCCGTAACGCTTAATTAGCACTGATTAATTTTAATTTCTTAAATAACTTATCGTGCCCTAATACAGCTAAAGATGTGGTTTTATTGTCAAGGTCTGGTTCTTTAAATTCAGTATAACCGACACCAAGAACAGATAACTTGTTTTTCCACTTATAGACATCAGCACTCAAATAAATCAAGTACTCGTTTTCCCAACCATAATCATGTTCAAGTAACCATTGCGCCACTGCGTGACCACCTTGAACACAACCGTATACAGCATCAAGGGATTTGTCAATTAATACGTATAACTTATTTTTCTTTTCCATCTGGGTCAGCAAATTCGTTATACTTTCTAATTACCCTATTCTTAAAGAGTGGTATTGCATAGTTTTCTGTCATGTCTCCACCACTGAGTAGAATTCTACCATGATAAAGGCCTTTCCAACAACGATGTCTAACCTCGTCTTCAAGATATTCATCACGTTTTTCACCTTCAATACGATGCTTGAAAATGTAGTATGCTACATAAGCAGCGTGACCGTGACAATTTTGCTTAATATACTCCTTGAACTTTAAATACTGTTCTTTTGTGGTTGCTTTGTCTGTAAATTGTAATTTTTCCATAATTCCTAATATTAATTTATTATATTTTTCTAATGTTGTAAAAGGACTATTATCGCCCTTATTTTCACTCGATGATAATAAATTAACTCTAGGAGTACCACGAACACGATTCAGCTACCAAAACTGATTGATAATCTACCAAAAACTTTTCATAACTAATTTTATTTAAAAATATTAAATTATTCTAGGGTGTACGACAGGATTCGAACCTGCGTAGACAAGAACCACAATCTTGCGCCTAAACCACTCAACCACGTACACCATATTTTAGGAAACGTTTTATACTACGCAGCCCCAATGGGATTCGAACCCACCTGATTGAACACTGTGACAGAGTGACGGACACGCCTAGCATCCCCTGAGGCTATTTTAGGAAGCATTAAATGAAATAGCTGGCGCTCTAAACCATCTGAGCTATAGGATAAACACAATTCCTAGTTGGATTCGAACCAACGACCTCCGGCTTGGGAAAATTTCTTATCGTTTGCTGTCAACTTCCTTGTATTTATAAAGTAGCGGGGGTGGGACTCGAACCCACGACCTCCAGATTATGAGTCTGACAAGCTACCAACTGCTCTACCCCACAATATTATTAACTAAGTAATTCTTTTAACTTTTTAAGTTCTTCTACTTTCTTTGTCACTGAATCGCAATCAAAAACAACACTAAAATCCTCTTTTACTAATGCATTTAAAAACACATCAACTTCCTTCTTTACTTCTTCATGCAACTCTCCATAATACTTTTTACCAACAATCTTTTGAGCCTCTGTCTTTTCATACCCGGCCTCTACAAGATTTTTATAAAGTTCTTTTCTAAATTCTGCATCTAAAATTTTTCCCATAACCAATATTTTTTGCAAATATACATAAAAAAATTGTAAAAAAGAAATTTTAAGTTACTTTTTTAATCGTCTTTAAAATGAGAAGGTATGTTAGTTTCATATTCTTTCATAGAATCATACTCTTCTTCTTGATTTCCTTCGCTAAAATGTTTCATAAGTTTTTTTTTAGTATTTAGTGGACCTAGAGGGAGTTGAACCCTCGTCTTGTTCAGTGTTCCATAGAAATTTATACAAGCTTACCCAAAGTGTCCGAAGACACCGCCTTTGAGACCACCTCATTTTGAGAAAACGAGGAAAACATTGGAAAGTTAACTCACCGCCACCTCATTTTGTGAAAACGAGGAAAACTAGGGGATGACTAGAAGTCATCAGTTCCACCATCTTAACGTACAACGCTAAGAAAAATTACTAGGATGTTCTGTTCCTAAGAGCCTAGTCTCTCGACTCATGCCTTACGCAGCCATTGCGTAAGCATAAGCAGGAGAATCTACATTCTCGCCGTTTATATTTTTTTTGCTATTTCTAGTGTATGCCCACTGCTTGATTTCTACCAAACTACTGCCAATCTATACCAATTTAGGCCCGTTTAATATGAATATTAGGGAACTATTTGTTCAACGTTTTCAAATTTGCAGTCTGATGTTTTAACATAAATAATAACTTGCTGTTAGTTCCCTTGTCTAGTGGACCGTATCGGACTCGAACCGCAATTAGACTTTGCAAAAGTCTCGTGTTAGCCTTTACACTATACAGCCCAAAAATTGTATTGTGTGTTGATGGAGGGACTCGGACCCCCGGTCTTTTGAATATCAGTCAAATGCTTTAACCAACTAAGCTACACCAACATTTTTAGGAAACATTTTATTAACGTTGCTCTGCCAACTGAGCTACCCAGACTTTTAAAGCCTAAGACAGGATTCGAACCTGTGACCCACGGGTTACAAGCCATTTTTAACCTTGCTGTTAGTTTCCTTGGTAGGGTATGAGGGAATCGAACCCACGAAACCTTCTGAATGTAAGTCAGACGCTCTAAACCAACTGAGCTAATACCCTATATAAAAAAGATGCTGTGTTGGAGGCGTGAATCTCTGCCCACTTTAGCCCAAACGAGGCGTGGAAAACACGTCTGCTCGGAAGGGTACGACTTTCCACATTTAATCTACTTCAACGCATTTCGAACTACGTTTTTTCGAACACCTTTTGTGGATGCAATAGGATTCGAACATACGTATGGTGTACTAGTTTGTAATACTAGGCGCTTCAGCCGCTTGAATACCCATGCATGTCTACTACTTAATCTTCATCCCAATTTTTATTGATGCTTGCGGAAATGAGAAATTGTTTCATGTTCATTAACCGATATTAAATCAGCTCAATCTTTCGAGAGCACATACATAATACCGCCTAACTACTAATTTAGAGCTTCACACACCTTTTTAACTGCTCCAAACTCATTATCAAGCATTTGTGGATGCAATAGGATTCGAACCTATGTTTGTTACCTGATGTCAATCACACGGTCACTCCCCAGAGGAGTCCTTACACGCATCCATATATGGCAATTGATAAACAACCACGTCACAAATAGATGTCAATCATTGAGCTTCGTGAAACGTGGGCTTGCACCTCCTATGCTACGCTCGTGACAACCTCACATAAGCCCTTAGTTTATCTCATACCATTAAAAGTAAAGCTGAAATACTTGCAAGATTTTTATCTGTCTATGATTGATACCTATAAATCGTTCCCCTTCTTGCTTGGATTGAACGTGTTTGTATTCCACAGATAAATTTCAACTTTTTATTTGTTCCGCGACCTTGAGTTGAACAAGGGCCTTTGGATTTTCAGTCCAACGAGCAACAACCACCTACACCATCACGGAATTTTATAATTGTGACGTTTTAATTGGCGGAGTGCGCCACCTTACTCTCCATGTTTTTGGACTTATCGCTTAGTCCACCAGCTATAAGCGACTGCGCCTACTGCTGCACCGAAAATAAATGTCAACATAATTTTCAAATACTTTAAATTAAACATCCTTAAAAGTTTCTATAAAATGTCGTATAATAGTAACATTTTAGTGCGCCCGCTGGGACTCGGACCCAGGACCCCAACATTAAAAGTGTTGTGCATCTACCAGCTGAGCTACGAGCGCATTTTACATAACTGCGTCATAACTCTTAACTGACGCAGACTTACATCTGTTTATATGTTTTCTGTTTTATTTTCATCTTTTTAATATCATTTCAACTAAACAAGGGTCATCAGTACGAACAAACCCAAACTTATTGTAAAATTCAGAAAGGCCTTTTATTGTTTTATATTTAATTTTTTCTTCACTCCTAGGCATTGGTACTACATAAAGACTTATATCATATCCTTTAAATAATTCAATAGCCTTGTTAATCATCATAGTAGCAATACCTTTTCCGGTGTAACTTACGCTAGTGATAACATAATTAATATGTATATTTTGGCTTCCTCTGTATTCAATACCAAGTTTTCCAACTCTAGTATCACCACTATAAGCATTTATATAATAATAATTGCCTTTTTTAAAATGTTCAAGTTTTATCATATGCGGTGAGGGAGGGATTCGAACCCCCGGAACGCTCGTCACGTCCGCCGGTTTTCCTTGCTACTTTATGTTGCCATAACCAAATTTAGAAGAAAGTCGTGGCGAAAAGTGTGGGAATTACACCCACTGTCTTCAGTTTACAAGAACTGCTGCTCTAGTCTTGAACTATCTCCTCGCTATTTCTCCTATGTTCGTTGTAGTCTGGAATACATATTTACCATATTGAAATTCTTGCAAGTAATTTGATAGGGCTATCCCAATTGGCAAACCTCCTTTAAAATACAATTTTCATGTATTACGTATTACTACGCTGAGTACTTTCCCTCAAATTAATTTCAACTTAGGTATCTCCTATATACTCTCTACACATTTATGAGAAATAAATTAAAAATTGACTATGTTGCACCATCGTCTTTTTACATACTTTTGGATATTCTGTATGCTTTTCAATTTATAAATGAGTTGGTGGTGTTTGAACCCACTCTCGCCTGATGCTCATATTTATACTAAGCGTCTCAACTTAATGGCTGTCTACCATATAAGAATACAACTCATTTTTAATACTAACTAAAATTTTGCGCAAGTACCATATTTAGTTTCCTCTATTTGTTATCTCATATATGATAAATTTTAGTATTATTCTCAATTTAGCACGGTATTATCCTTACACATTATTGGTTAGTGTTTGTTATTATTGTCACCTCATTATTGAATCAACAAGGATTCTCATAGGAGTCTCAAAGGACTTCCACCGTTTTAGGGAGATTCTACTATGGGATTTTTCGCCATAGCACTCGAATTAGGCGCAAGACCGGTGCAATCGACCACTCTGCCACCTCACCATTTGTGCTGGGAGTGTGGGACTCGAACCCACGACCTGCTGATTAACAGTCAGCTGCACTAACCAACTGTGCTAACTCCCAATTTTTGCGCAAATATACATAAAAAAATTTTGATAACAAAATATTTTATGTTAAATTTTATTAATTGCTATCGCAATAATACCTCCACTCTCTATTTACCCTTGACCAAAAATCATACCCCTGTGCTGTTTTTTCCCATTCAAAAGCGTAATTGATAATTTCTTCAATACAATTTATTTCATAGCAATAATCATAAATTGATGCGGGTACATGGCCGTTAAATTTATGGCTTGTGTCACACCATTCAACTCTTGTATTAATTTGATATTCGTCATAAAATGCCTTAATAAAAGGCTTAAATATATTTCGTTCTTTTAAAAACCTAAACAACTTAGTTCTATTGCAATTATTTTTCATAACAATTGTTTTAACATCAAAAAAAAGCTGTTGAAAACTTTTTTTAGGAGTTCATCAACAGCTTGGCATTTATAGTGAAGTGTAAGTGCAATCTAAGTACTCATACAATTATGCTGTTTATGAACTTTTCGACTAAAATCTACGACTGATGTAGACATACTATTATCAATGCATTTATTAGAAATAAACGCAGCATTGATAAATGATACATTATGTTTACTGTTTTTTGCCATAGTTTTAGAAGTTATTTTTCTATAATTATTAATTAATTTTGAAAAGTATAGTTTTTTACAAAACTTTTTTTAATTTTTTTTAGTACACCAGGAGGGACTCGAACCCCCGCCCATTTGATTCGTAATCAAACACTCTAATCCACTGAGTTACTGGTGCATTTAAGGAACGCCCTTTTAAGTCCGGGAATGACTTTGCAAATTATGAAATTCTTCATTATTTGCGGTAAAAAATAAGAATAGTGCCTCGCAATTATTATTTTGTGCTTCTCTATTCTCGCTTCAGTCTGAATAAATAAATAAATTACATTTAAAACAAACTTGCTGTACGTTCCTTTGTATTTTAATTTGTACACCTGCCGGGATTCCAACCCGGGACCCTGGCATTAGAAGTGCCATGCTCTGATGCGGCTGAGCTACAGGTGCATTATATTAATTTCCTACATAATCATCATGTAAAAAAGGCTCTTTATCACTTACCAATGGGGCTTTTCTTGCCTCAATTACTGCTATAATTGCGCCCAACACTGTCATAAAGCCAAAAAATGTTAAAACGTATACCATATTTATTATTTTTTCAATTAACAATGCAAATATACAAAAAAAAAATCAAATAAACAAGCAATTAACGTAATTTAACACCATAAATTTTTTCACAATAATCACCATATTTCATACCCATAGGTTTATATACTTCTTCCCATTCTTCAACAGTTGGTCTTTTACTGAAATCAGTTGTTACTGGTGTTGGTTCTTTAGCGCGAGCAGCATTACCAGGCTGCATTCTAATTGCTTTACCTTCTTCCGGCGTCATACCATTTTCAGCATCTGTTTCAGCCCAACTATGCCAACCATTAGGAGCATTGTCTATTTCGCAAACTTCTTTTAATACTTTATTAATAGATTCTGTTATTATTTTGTCTATATTCATAATGTTTTTTCTTAATAAATATTAGACAAAATGAGTTTTGTTTATCCTTTCTATAGAATATTTTACCTGTTCTTCTGATATTTCACTACCAATATAATATAATTGTTTTTTTGACTTCAAACAACCTATTGCTGTTGTCCCTGTCCCCATAAATGGGTCGTATATTATAAAGCCATCACTTGAATATAAGTCAAGAAGTTTAACAACTAATTCACTACTAAACGTTGCTTGATTCAATTTATTTGTTTTTTCATCATTGTTTCTAGCTTCAATATAGTTATAAAATACATTATAATATATTTGATTTGTTTTTTCACTAATTGATGCTATTCCTTTATCAATGAAAAAATCATTTATCATACCATTTTTCGCAAAAACAAATACATATTCCCAAGTTCTGCTTAATCTACATTTATTAGCAGGAAAAGGCAAACCACTACTTTTTTTCCAACATATAGTGTCAACTAAACGCCAGTTAGTATTTTCAACTATTTCAGTTACTAATTTATAAGGTAATGCAGGATTTTCAATACTGTAGCCGAAATTATATAATACTACTCCATTATCAGATATGATTCTATTAAATTCATTAAACAAGTTTTTAGTAAAATCTAAATATTCTTTTTCAGTTTTCCAATCTTTATAGACATCATACCTTCCACTGTCAGCATAGCCTCCTTTTCGTTTCGTCATGTTATATGGAGGACTTGTCAATATTACATTGATAGACCTGTCCTCCATACGTTTCATAGTATCAAAACAATCTTCATTATATATTTTGTTTACTTCTATTGCCATATTCTATTTTATTTTTTCATCAACAACTGCAATAGTATCGTTATGCTGACCTCCGTGTGCTACAAGTAATATTTCCTTTATTTCGCATCCATATTTTTTACCTACTCCACCAGAATTCCATCCAAACGTTATGCAAATACCTCCAGGTTTTAAAATTCTTCCTATTTCCTCTTTTTGTTTAGACCAAAAAGAAGCAGATGTACTTTCCCAATCAACGGTTTTTTCTAGTTTTTTATAACAAGTAACAACTTGTGTAGGCGAAAATGGTGGGTCATACAATATCATATCTATTGAGCTGTCGCTAAACAACTTAAGAAAATCTTTTGCGTCTAAATGATAATCTGTATCATATTGTGGGTCTATATCATTTGTTATCGTGCCATGCTTATTTGAATTAGCAAATGGGTCTAATATGATAGCCCCTTCAGGTAATTCAGCTTTGTATTTTTCAATAAGTTCTTTAAACGGCTTTATTGAGAAAGTGTTTTTATTAGGCATTGCCCAACACCTTCTCAATAAAACCCCATCTTCATCAATTGTTTTAAATTCAGACATATAAAAAAAATTACTATATTATTTTTAGTACACCCGGTGGGACTCGAACCCACAATGCCCTTTCGGAACACTACATCCTTAGTGTAGCCCCTATACCAGTTCGGGTACGGGTGCTTTTATATAATATAATAAATTAATTTGTGGAGTAAATAAAAACGCAATTATATTGACCTTTTTTGAGGCATTATTCCAAAATATGGTTCAATATCTGGTTCTTCATCTACATCATAAATGTCATAAATGAATAGCACTTTATACATGAAAATACAATTTATGGTTTTTTAATTACATCTGCCCCATCAAACAAATCACCAACATAGCCATCATTTTTATTAGCGCTATCAATAACAATAAGTTTACCAGATATGCCATTTACTATTTCTGGTTTACATTCATGCCAATCATCTGCTGCCAAATCATCTTGTTGCGGAATCCAACCAGTCATAACTTCATTTTTATAAATGTTATGCTTGCACAAAACAGCTTCAGCTTTCACTTCTCCACCATTTGCATCAGCAATCATTTTCAAAATTGGGTCTCTGCACCATTCTGATTTAACTATTGCTGAAGGTTTAAGCCAAATAAAAACTCCTTCCCAAATCTTTCTGGCAACAAAACCTCCCTTTGTTAAAATCTCATAACTTTCTCCAAATTTCATGTTTGCTCTTTTTTAAAATATTGATAATTGTTCATTTGATTTTTAGGCGTATCTGTAATAGAATATTCCATACCACAATATGGACAATAATAATCTGTTATAACAGCGTCATCATTTTCATCCATTTCTATACCTTCCCAGTCACTAATCATAAAGCTTCCGTGACATATTAATGGCTTTCCACATCGCCAACATTTTTCTGCATATTTTTTCATAATACAAATATACAAAAAAAAGTTAAAAAAAAGAAATATACAAACAAAAAAATTGCACCATATTGATGGTGCAATAAACGTCCTAACAACACTCCTATGGAATTGCCCAATGGTCTGTTACCTCTCTCTTTGCATAATGCGGTTGAGACGTTTACGAGGTTCAAGGGCTTTGGTTTGACGTTTGCCTACTGTAGCCCTTTGTTCGGCGTATAAATTTAAGCCTTAGACTTTTCGTCTGGCAGCATCTTATCTATCAAATTCTTGATAAATGGAATATCATAAATACCATTACTGCTAAGGCCTACAACACCACACAAACAAACGATAGCAAGCCAAGTAGGTTCGCCTAGTGGTACAAGACCGATAAACCATCCACCTACTGTTAGCACCACGCCTACAATCCATGCTACAATCTGAGGCCACATACCATTTGTGATGTTAAATTTTCCATTAATTGCTCCTGCAATTGTTACTGTTAAAGAAGCCAAAATCGGTGCATAGTACCAAAATGCTTCTGTAAATAATGCTGTTGTTACCATTCTTGATTTTTTTAGTTAGTTATTAAATTCATTGAGCGGATAAGGGAGCACGATTCCCCAACCTTCTGCATGGCAAGCAGACGCTCTACCAATTGAGCTATATCCGCATAGAGCCGGTCCTGTGACTAACAGGGAGTCTACCCGATATTTAATATCTTTTCCTATTATCTATTCTAGTAGCATTTTTATTTCTGCTTCCGAAATTTTCTGTCATTGCATGACAAGTTGGACAAAGCAATTGAAGATTTTCTTCCTTGTTGTTCGTGCAATCTCCGTCCTTGTGATGTATTTGAAGAACTGATAAACCTGTATATGGATTTATATAGTTATTGCCACAGCACTCACATTTATTTTCTTTGCTTTCAAAAATATAATTTCTTACTGCCCTTGCCATTCCATATTTACCACTTAATCCTGTTTCCTCTCCTTTTTTCCAACGTTCTATGTATTGTTTTGCTTTATACTTTGAACGACATATATTATCACAAAATCTATAGCCATTCAGCTCTTTTCCGCAATACAAACAATTGGTATTTTCTTTACTTCTTCTATACCTTGCCTTTATTGGTTTTATAGTCCCATCAAAAGAAGCACTTTTTTTTTGTAATACTTCTGAAATTTTCTTTTTTGTATTATCAGAATGTTTTTTACCTTTATTGTTATAGCTGGCTGCACAAGAAGAGTTACAAAATTTTTTTCTACTATCACCTTCTGTTATTTCTTTACCACAATAAAGACAATATCTTTTTGGCTTAATATTTTTTTCTGCTAACCATTTTTTCCAGTCTATACCATAGTCTTCAATGATTTTTTTGCATTTTTCACGATTAGTATAATTTTCTTTGCCAAAAATACATCTGGCAACATCACTCATACTTTTACTTTTCTCTAAAATTTCATTTAATTTACTAATATCCATAATACATCTATTTGTATATAAATATTAGTAAAAGAGCGAAAAATGTAAATAGAACTGACATTTATTATGAGCAGGCGATGGGATTCAAACCCACGTTATTCCTGGTTGGAAGCCAAGTGCCATAATCAACTAGGCGACGCCTGCGAATTGGGCAATTTAGGTTTGCCCAGTACCTTTTATTTGCAGCAGCAAACAGGATAAACGTGCTTCTTGAAAATTTTGCAATTCTCTCGTTTGGTACACGCCACGAGCCGTTTACGTTTATCGGCAACCGCCTTATTTGAATCACTCCTTTACCACGCTTGGTAAAGTAAAACCTCTGATAATGAAAGAACACAAAAAACTACTACCCAAAACGTGATTCATAAGGCTTGCAGTGTACTTCATCAACACTGCCAAATATATCTATATATAACTACTGAATAGTCTTAACGATTGCTGAACGTCCAGTCTCAGGATTTACGCCTTCTCCTGCCCAACTATTCACACGAACGCCACGTTTGGTAAGATAATCAGCAACTGCTGCTGCACGTCTCTCTGAAAGCCTCTTATTGAAATAAGTTGGGCCATCCGGTGATGCTGTTGCAGTAACATCTACGATTGCATCATTACCAATCTGATTAAGTACTTCCTGTGCGATACTGCTAAGAGTAGATTCTCCTACAGCAAATGGTACTACCCACATTTCATTGCCGGTTTTAACTGCTGCTCCATTGATTGCTGGTACTTCTACTACTCTTTCAATAACCTTTGGCTCACGTTTTTCACATTCAGCAAGTGATGCATTCAAGCGTGAAATCTCACCTATCATGGCTCCAACATCATACGTCTTAAAATGACGAGTACCATTAGTAGTCTTGAAGTGATAAACATATGACACATTAATTGCTAACTGTGAACCACGCTTGTCAAAATGAACATGACCGAATTTATTAAGATTCCAATAGACGGCTGGAGTAATAACAATTGAATGCGCCTTTTCATTACCAAGATTGAATGCAAAATCAATACCTGTCTTTGAAGTTAGGAAATTACTTTTTGTGTCCCAACTATGCAACCACCCAATACCAGTTACAGTGCTAACCTCAAAAACCCTAGGCGTTCCATTATATCCGCCAAAAATGTTAGAAAGGTTAAATACGCCATTTGCGCCAACATTTGTTGCTTTTACTGCGGTACTAATATCAGAAAAATGGTTATCATTAAGAAACGCCAATCCCTCTATTTGTACGCCAAATGCAGTTGTAAAATCCTTCTGCAACTTAATTCCCAAGTTTGTATTTAGAGGGAAAACACTGTTAAAATCAAGCGGAGTAGATACGCCAGCTGTAACTCCAACACTAACATTATCAAGCGCAGCACTATTCTGTGTAGCAATCTGCGCATTTGCACTTACTACGCCCAACATTAGGGCAAACATAAACAAAAACTTCTTCATTCTTTTTTTTTAATTACAATTATTATAATTTAAAACAATAAATTCAAAAAAAGGGAACGCCTGTTTAACTACCCAAAAATTACTGTGAATATGCATAAACTTTGCTGTACGCTCCCGTGTATTATATACTAGGCTTTTGAGATTTTATATTCGTATGAATAGCCTTTACTTTTTGTTCCATCTTTTTCGTCAATTTCGATGGTTTTGTAATGAGCCATATCACACACAAAGCCTCTACGTTTCAATGTTTTTTTAATAAGTTCTATGCCATCATAGCAATATTCAAACTTTCTGCTTACAACAGGTATAACGAGTGTAGTAGGAGATTCTGTATCAATCTTACCTTTTTTACCGTCTATTAAACCATAAAACTCAAGTTTATTCATTATTATGCCAAGAAAGCATAATGTATACGCAGGAAAGTCTATTTTATCCTTTGTTACTTTTTCATAAACATGTAGCATAATCTTTATTTTTTTAAATTAATGTTTTTCAAAAAATAGGAGTCATTTTAAACCCGGTGGTGCTGGATTCGAACCAACGTCTCTTAGTAAAATCCAAGGCTTTAACCACTAAGCTAACCGTCGTAATTATACATATGCTGTTAGACTCCTTGACGATATAATATCAACTATCACGTTTGGGCTTTTGCTAGAGACCTTACCTCCACCCATACCTCTCCAGGAAGATAACCTGGTACATTCTTTCGATTTTCACGAACCCACAGTTTATTGGACTTACGTGGAACGATTATTTGATATTATTTTTATAACCTGACTGCGTAGAGTGATTATCGGATTGATTCTACCCTCAAATGGGTGAGGCTTTTTATGTGTTGTTTACACGCCGTCCATTATTTACTATCGTCTCACTTGCGATTGCTCTTGCGCCTCAGCGGTTATTGTCGGGGTGACAGGACTCGAACCTGCGACAACTAGTTCCCAAAACTAGCACTCTAACCTACTGAGCTACACCCCGTTAATGTTAGGAATCATTTAAATACGTTATTCTACCACTGAACTATACCCTGATGTTTAGCGCATATTGTTCGTCAGGGCAGGCAGAATCGAACTACCGTCAACGGCCCCAATTGCTAAATATAGTTTTTGCTGTTAGATTCCTTGCTTTATTGTTTTTAGCCTTTGCCAAGGTTGAGAAATTTCAAATTTAGAGTTATTTATGCAAATATACAAAAAAACATTTTAAAAGCAAAATAAAACTTGTAAAAAAATGTTAATTTATTATTTGTTGTGTGGGGAGGATTCGGACCTCCGAAGCCGAAGCACTTGATTTACAGTCAAGCCCATTTGACCACTCTGGAACCACACAATTTATTTTTCGTTTTTAAATCTTTCTACATCTGTTTGTAATATATTTTTTCCTTTTTCTATATATTTTTCAAATTCTTTTTTCTTATCTTCTGAAATTTGAGCCGTTTTTAATGCTTCTTCTACTTCACTTATAAATTTCAATGATTCCTCTGCGTCTTTTATAGTTCTTATATTATCGGAACTTATTAATGAAGCCATAAATAAGTATTCCATTTTGTTTTTGCATATTATTTCAATATCACTTCCTCTTAACATATTTACTGTACTTTTAAAATTAGGGAACTAAGTGTTCAACGTTCTATGTAAGATATTCATATGTTTTAACAAAAATTGCTGTAAATTCCCGTGTTATTTTATATTTTCAGTTCATCTTCTGCCCATTTCTCATCATTTTTTAATGGAAATAATGTTGTCACTTTTTTCAACAATGACATCCAGTCTCCATTTTCTGCATCAAAGCCAAATTTATCGTCAATTCCTATATTGAAATATAATTTTTTATCGAAATTTCCAATATCGTCATTTGTTACTTCCGGATTTTCATTAACATAATCAAAATGAATTCCATTTTCTTCAAACACTTTTATGTATTCATCAATATTTGATTTATGTGATGAAGTCCACAATATCAAACAAATCTTACTATTTTTGGTTAAAAACTGTAGTGCTTCTTTAGCACCATTAAACCATTGATAAGTTTCTCCGTTACGATAAGAAGGTCTAAATATAGTGTTATGTATATCAATCAGCACATATATTTTATCCCACTTTTTTTCTTTCATCCTTTTATACGCAAGGCTAATACTATTTTCAATCATATTCTTCCCAAAGTCTTATTGTTAATGGATGCCAGTCGTCTTTTTTTGTCTGAAAATAATAATAAAAGCCATTAATTTCAGATTCATATTCTTTTATATCAACTATAATTGAATCGTCGCCATATGGAAAATAACAGGCTTTAGAGTTACTAAGTTTCAAAAGTTTTATTGATGGAAAATCTTTCATTCGAAGCATCGCTCCACTTTTCAAACTTTCCCAGTTAATTGCTACAAGTTTAGCCATAACATCATTTTAAAATTCTATTAAGTAGCCGGTGGGGTAGTCGAAACCCCGTCCCGAGAATGAAAATCTCGTGTGCTGACCGCTACACTAACCGGCCATGTTTAGGAAACATTTGTTTTTAAAGAGTTGCAATCCATAAATTAAACTTGCTGTATGTTTCCTTGTTTGTTAAATCTTTGCAAATATACATAAAATATTTATAAAACAAAAATTTTATGAGTTAAAAAATGCAAAAAAGGTGGATAACCGCGTAGATTATCCACCTAATAAGCCTTATTTATAATAAAACGCATATCAAGACAATCTACTTAACCAAACGCAATAGGTTCACCTCCGAAAAGATAATTCTCTTCGTAGCCGCCATAAATATATTCTGGTATGTAAATTGTTACGTTTTTCATTTTTTAATTTTTTGTTTTTATATAAATATATTAATTTTTCAAAAAGTTTAAGATTTTTTTATAAAATTAGTTGACAATGATTTAAAGCACTCTTTTCTTCTTTCTTTTAACTTATTTATATTATCTTCAATTTTTTTCTTTTCTGCTTCTAGACGCCTCAATTCCTTTTCTATTGACTCATTTAGTTTATAAACATGTTGTGCCCTATAATCTTCAAGTGCTTTTTTTGCACTTTCTCTATCTGTAAAAAATCTTAATGCGCCACCGTTGTTTATAACTGTATTTTCGTCTACAGTTTCGCCTTCATTGATATGGTGAAAAATTGTATCGTCCCAATGTAAACTACCTAATCTTCCAAGTGAATACGTCCTACCAAAATTATTATACTTAGTTGTTTCTTTGATAGCAGTGCCAACAGTGTTTCTTACAATTTTGCCATCCCAAATATATGGCCTTATATAATATATTCTACCTGTGTAGTTAATAACGTCTAAAACTTTTGTTAACTCCATAGTATTTCTTCGTTTTGAAATATACCTGTACTTTCTGCTATGCCATATACATCTTTTGTCCATCCAAAACATGTTCCATCGGTACTATCAATTCTATAATATATTTCGCCATCACGTTCATATACCTCTGTGCAACGATGAACCATATAGAAATCTCCATGCCCACCTTCTTTAAGAGGATAAACAAAATGGCAAAACACTGGTTTGCCAACAAAATAATCCCAACCTTTAGCATTAATTCTTTCAAATACTTTTTCCAAAGGAGTTATTTTACAATATTCCATATGGCTAATGATTGGGTGCATAGAATAACCGCTTTCCCAATGCATTACTGTTTCTCCACTTTTAAGAGCGTCCATTATTTCTTTTCCGTCTTGAACAACTCTATAAGAATTAATTTCTTTTGGTTCATTAACAATTTCTTTTTTCATTTTTAAAAAAGTCTATTAAATCGTGTTTTGCAAAAATGTCTATCTAACGCTTTGAATACGTTTTCTATATTTTCAGCAGATAAATTTGCTGTTAAATGTTCGCTTGGGTTTTTATTACTTTCGTCACTAGATTCGTCCCATTTAACGCCAATCACATCATCAATATCTTTGCCATCTAATGCTGTAGGGGACACTCCTATTATACCATCCGGTGTTGTTACATTAAACGACTGCTTTGTTAGCGACACTTCTGCATAAATATTATGCTTTTCGTCACAAATAGAAATTGGCCTATCGTCATCCTGTCTAGAAACAATTTTAAATGGCAATGTTTCCCCTTTTTTAAATCCGGCACAGCCGTTATCTGTTGATATGTTTTGCCTAGCAAATATTGTTAGAGAGGAAACAAACTCATTAGTAGGTATCAGTGCCCCGGTTGGAGTAATAATATGAGAATTATTGAATGGTGAAAAGCCATGCAACTCTACTATAATTTTCCTTATTGTTCCATCTATTTCAGAAGTAGGATACGTTAACATATTACCATAATTAATTCTACTAACGTCATGATAATTGCTTGGCTTAAGTTCTACCTTTTCAAATCCACTGTTTATTGGCCAAAGTTCAAATCCAGGGCTGTATTTAATGCCCATCATTTTGCACATCGACGGAGACATGGAGAATGTTCGCCTACCAGACACGTTTACACCCTCTATTATTTCTCCTTTATCATTTATACTTACTTCTTTTACAATTAAAGAATCTAGATTTACCCCTTTATATTCTTTGATTAGCCCATACAATCTAAAATATAAACGCCCAAATTCGACTCCTTCTACTGATTCTTTGCTAATAGAATATATTTCTCCAGGAATAAAATTTTCTCCATCACTATTACCATTGGTTTTCCCTCCTTTAAGCATTTCTACGTCAACGTCTAACAGTTGCATCAAAGAAATGTTATCGTTCGAAAGAGACACCCATTTTGGAGCAACTTTAGTTAACGGCGAAAATTCATTTAAATCTCTTATAATTGAATCAATAGGAAGTCCCAGTTGCAAGCCTATGGAATTTGTTTCATTTTCAAATTTTATTCGCATACGAAATTTTTATCATAATTTGTTTGTTTATAATCATATGCTAAACCAAACATTTTAGAATGGTTTAGCATATTTAATTTTTTAGTCTGTAGAATATTTAGCCTCTATTGCAGCAGCACTTTTAGTATTACTATCAACAGAAATGCCTGACATCATAGAATCAAGTTCAGCCCTCATTTTAGCCATTTCTCGCTCGTTATTCAAGCGTTCTTTAGCTGCTTCGTCAATAATGCGCAAGCAATCACGGGTAGTTTCTTTGATTTTTTCTTGGTTATGCTTAAGAGTTTCAAGCTTAATTGATGGGCTTTCAGTCATCTTAGTAACACGAACTTTAAGGTCGTGCGTTGCATCCGCATTGTGTGCCAGTATTTCATTGAAGCCATTTATCATAACTTCATGCGCCTTTAGACCTTGTTCAAGATTATACAAATACACTGCTTGCTGTAACTGGTCACGAAGCATTGGCATCATGTTATCAATGTCTTGTGAAATTGAATTGCTATGAGCAATGTTAGCATCCTGGATATCACGGATGCGGAACAAAGACTGATTAAATGATAAGTGCCAAGTAAGCATAGCCTCCACTCTCTTGTCAAGTTCGTGCTTAAAGTTTCTTGTATCATGTATATCAATAGCTGAGTATTTTTCTGGCTGTGATTCCATCACCTCAAGCGCCTTGCCATACTCTTCTGACTTAAGCTTTGCTGCAATAATTAACTTCTCCAATACTTCTATATATGATATAGTTTCTTGAAATCTTTGCTCTAATTCTGTGTTATCACGAAGGGCAATTGCCTGTGCGGCGTGTAGTTTTTCTTGCATCAATTCAACATCTTTCTCAAGGCTTTCGCATTTATTGATGAATGCTTTAATTGAGAAAAACATTTTATTAAGAAGAGGAATCTCACGAATAGTTCTAACAAACCAATTGGGGCGTTTAATTTCATCCAAATCTATATTGGTAAGTTTTGAACTTATTTCTTTCATTATGGATTTAGTTTCGTCACCCAGTTTTGTGGTAGAGCCACGAGCCATCAGTTCCTTCGTGCTGCGGTTAAGTTGCTCACTTAATTCAGAACCATAATTAGATATTGACATCTTATCATGGACGTTCAATTTCTTACCAATGGCATGGTATTCATCAAGTTCTTTTTGAGTAAATTCAGACATATTAACCATTCCATCATCGTTAATTCTTCTGAACGTACTGACTTCTTTCTGCTCCTTATCTTTTAAAATGTTAGCAATGGCAGTGGTTGTTTCTCCAACAGTGCCTTTCCTTTCAGTAATTTCACTGATTACAGCCTCAACCCCCCTAGTAGATGTTGCTGACTTCTTTCTTGACCTTTTTGGCTTTTCTGCCACCTGAGTAGTACATACTGAAACCTCTACAATAGGAGATTCATTTTTCTTATTATTTGCCATATTCTTTTTTATTTAGTAATGAACACTTGTTACAAATATACAAAATTAATCTAATAAAACAAAATTATTTATGTTAAATAAAGTTAATGTATTATTTGATTTTTCATACTGCAAAGGTAATAAAAAAATTGCATATAGGCAAATATTTTGTGTTAAAAAAATATAAAAAGCAGCCATTACTGACTGCTTTTACTAAAATAGTACCATTTAAAATGGTAAATCATCTTCAGGCTCTGCTGCTGTAACTGGTACTTTTACTTCAGAAGGTTTTTTCAATGTGCCAGTTGAAACAGCAGGCTCAGATTTTTCCACTGTTGTTTCTGATGCTGTTGCTCCACTGCCAACAGATATAAATTCTATATTTGTGGCGCTAATATCTCTTGATACCTGTATTGAGCCGTCTTTTGCTTGATATGTCCCTACCGTTTCTGTTCCTGTAACATATACAAGTTTTCCTTTGGTTAAATACTCTACAATTTTTCCGGCTCTATCTCCATTAAGAGTCACCCTGAACCATGTTGTCGTTTTTTCACTGTTTTTTCTGTCATCAACTGCTAAACGAAAAGATGCAAATTGACCATTTTTTCCATTTATAAGTTCGGCATCTGCGCCTAATCTACCGTATACGTTTATGTTTATCATATTTTATAAAAATTAAATAAATAAATATATATATTGTTCATCTAGTGATAATTCCCATCCATTATCTGTTATTATAGTAGTGTTAAATTCTTTATCAATTAAATCGTTAATATCAACTTTGTAATAATAATCATTTGTTTCCCTGTCTATTTCTAATGTAACATTTGCAATAGATTTAAGTTCTGCTAAATCAGAAAGAGGTAACGTATCATTTTTTTTTGTGCTGCCTCTTATCAACGTTTTAATTTCATGTATATTCATTTTCAAATATTTTAACTATCGCAAATATACAAAAAAAAATTGAAGAACAAAATTATTCTCCAATTTTTTTAAAAAAATATTTTTATTCGATAGTATATTTCTTAACTATTTGCCCTCTAAACACATCAATTGGTGTTGGGTGTGGAAATCTTTTAAATTCAGATGTAACAGAACGCATAATAACACGTTTCACGTTATCTTCTCCATATTTTTCAACCAATTTAGCAAATACAGTACCTTTTTGATTAAAGCCATTCTTTAAAAAAGACTCTTTAATACGATTATCAAGAGTAACCCAAGGCATAAGAATTGAGTCAACATCATCATATGTATAACCCGGCATGATTTGGTCTAAATCTGAATTAGACACGCCATTGCCATCAGTAGGAGTTATTTCAATAGCGGCTCTCAATGCGGCAGAATCATTGAACACTTCTTTACACATATACTCAGCCAACCCATATACTTCAGTTTTCCAAAGATTACCTATTGGGTTTAAATCTCCAACATCGCCATTTATGGTGAAGAAAGAAAGGAAATGTTCTGTTAAATTATCTGTGTCTATTACAATACCATGCATTTTACTTGCAATGTCATATAGAGTAATCATCCTCAGACGAGCTTTTATATTACCTTGTGATATTTTAGTACTTGGTAAAGTAGATACAGTATCGCATAACTTTTCAACGCACTCAAACGTTTCTTGAATCCCCGCTTTAACATATGCATTACAAAATTCTTGTCCTGCCAAATCAGCAGAATTGTTTTCATCTTCTTTATTTGTAGAGCACGGTAAATTTACGCCATATAGCACAGCGCCAGTTTTTTCAGCGACCTTGCTGCAAATGGCAGCGCAAACTGTAGAATCCAGCCCACCGCTTAAGCCTAGTACCATTGTTTCTAACTTACACGACTTAATATATTCAGCAGTCGTATTTACAATTGTTTCAAATACACTCTTGTAATCAAGAGGCTCATTTCTTCCTATAATCATTTTTTTATTTAATTATTAATTGTTTCAAAATCATCTTCTGTTAACTCTTGCACTATCTCTTTCTGTGCTTTTTGCTTGCGTTTTTTAATGAAGTCTCTTAACCATAAAATTCCAAACACGGTTGCTGCCCACATTAATACTTTTTTCCAAGAAAAACCTAGCATACTCCCTATAATGCTCATAATAGCATCAATTATAACAAGTACTACTGCTATTTCTATGAGAAACAAAATTAAATACCATGTATTTTCTAGTAATTCTTCCATATATTATTTTGTAAAAACAAATCCACTTTTGGTATTAACCTCGGCTGTTTTAAACAGCATAACGCTTTGAGACTGCACAGAATGCGTTCCATCAGATTCCTTAGTTCTTTCTCCTCGAAATCCCATCGGTATACCATTTTTCTTTTCACATTCGTCAAGCACTCTTATCGTGGTTTTTGACTCACCAATTATAACACCTTTCCTTAATTCTGGATGGGCGTTGTACCCAATTCTCCTTATATAAACAACAGTGTCGCCATAGTGTAAATCATTTCCTGCGTTATCTTTTAATGAAATAGGCTTTCCATCATGATTTTCAATTGACTTTATGTATTTATCTGTTGCGTTTTTCTTCTTCCTTCTTTCTGAATATTTGATGTAATTTATAGCATCTTTTTCGTTTAAAAAATATTTTACAATTACACGTTTATAAGCATCATTATAAAAAGAAATTTCTGCTTTATCTTCTAGTTCGCTTGGAAAATCAGTTATATATTTTTTATATTTACAAAAATAAAATCTTACTCGCTCAGTAGGAGTACTTCTATCATAATCATAATCTAGCTTAGACTTTAAAATGTCTGATTCCCCACGTACAACTATATAAACAGTATCGCCTTTTTTGGCGGTAAGAAAAACTTTTTTGCCGTTAATAATTTCATTCCTAAATTCTTCAGCTTCTTCTTTAGTGGTGAATAGATTTTTATTTCTACTTCTGGCATCTATACAGCCCGTAGAAGGCGTTTCATTTTCTAAATAAATGGTATAACTTGCTTCATGCCAATAATGTGTTTTACTTTTAAACGTAGTTTCTTTAATGTTTAAATTATTATTAAACTCTATTAGATATAATTTATCTCCTACTTCACAATCTTTAAAAACTTTTTTTTCCATAATATTTTATGCTTAAATTATTTCGCTGCAAAGGTAATATTTTTTTTTGACGTATGCAAAAAAATTGAGTTAAAAAATATTAATTGATTGTTTATTTTTACTATTGGTATATTAAACGAAAATGTGGGATGGTTTTCCCATCCCACTATATCATTTACAGATAACCAACGTATAGTCTTTTTTACCTTTTTGTAAAAGAAGATATTTGCCGTTTATAAGACTAGATGCATCAACAGTATCTTTTTCACTAACTTTAGTTTTATTTACTGAAAAGCCATTACTTTTAATGAGCTTACGTGCTTCTGATTTTGAAGGCACTTTATCGTGCATTATAGCCAATTCAATAACAGGCATATTTGTATTTTCAAAAACATCTTTACTTACTTCAACAGTAGTTACCTCAGATTCTACGTACTTCCACCCGTTTTCATCCATTTTATTAATGTCACCACCGCCGAACAAAAATGAAGTGGCTTGCTTAACTCCTTGCAAAGCTTCTCTGCCATGAATCATTTCTGTCATATACTCTGCTAACACAGTTTGTAAATATCTTTTACCAGGGTCTTCACGATGCTGCTCAATAATTGACTTTATGTTATCAAGAGGGATAAGAGTAAACAACTTAATGAAACGTTCTGAATCATCATCAGATTGGTTGAGCCAGAACTGATAAAATTCATAAGGAGAAGTCTTACTTGCATCTAACCAAATATTACCTTTTTCAGATTTACCAAACTTTGTGCCATCAGCCTTTGTAACAAGCGGCCAAGTGAGAACACAAGCGTCATCTTTTTTCAACATCTTATGTATAAGTTCAATACCTGTTGTTCCATTTCCGTACTGGTCGCTGCCACCTATTTGCAACTTACAGCCATACTTTTTGTAAAGCTCAACAAAGTCATTGCCTTGAATAAGTTGATATGTGAATTCAGTAAATGACATTCCGCTACCTTCACGCTCCAAACGTTTCTTAACAGAATCTTTTGCCATCATATAATTAACGGTAATACATTTTCCTACTTCACGGGCAAAATCTATGAAAGACATATCTTTCATCCAATCGTAATTGTTTACCATTATTGCGGCATTATCAGCAGTTGAATTAAAATCAAGCAATTTTGAAACCTGAGCACGAATACCATCAATATTGTGGGAAACAACATCAGCACTAAGCAGTTTACGCTCTTCTGATTTGAATGATGGGTCGCCAATAAATGCTGTTGCTCCGCCTAAAAGAACAATTGGTTTGTGCCCATAACTTTGCAACAGTTTAGCAGTTGTAAACGCAAGCAAATGCCCTAGATGAAGGCTATCGGCAGTAGGGTCTGTTCCTACATAAAAAACAGTTGGTTTACTAAGTAATTCTGTAAGATTACCTGACGTACTGGCAATTAGCCCTCTAAAATTTAGTTCTTCTAATAATGTCATTTTTATATAAGTTTAATTTACAGATTCAATAGGTATTTTAGGCTTACATATCATTTGCAAAATAAGCCCATCCATTTCAGCATTAGTAAGCCCAAAGCGTTTTTTTTCTTTCATGCTACCACTTGTATTATAGCAATTCCCTTTGTTCTTATGCTTCTTATGTTTCTTCTTTTTGTAAAAAAACATCATAATATGTAATTTCTTTTAAAACATTTATATTGCAAATATACAAAAAAAAAGTGTCAATGGAAAAAAAGTTTAGTTAATTAAACTTAAAAATGGGTAGCACTACAATGTAGCACCACCCATTTCCGTTTAGTGTTATTTGTCTTATGCTATTACATAAGATAATATTTCTTGTCCTAGTGCGGCGTTAATCATTTCCTCCATTGTTGGCTTTACTTTCGTTTCAGCCTCAGTTTCTGCCATTTCTCCACCAAGAAGAAGAGAAACTATGCTTCCATCGAATCCGCTAAAGAAATAGCATCCATTATCATCGAGTGTAGCAGGGGCATCATTTGTACGGCCAGTTACCTGCCACCAAATAAACTTCATACTGTTAACAAATTCCTCTGGGAAAACAGTATAGAGTTTCTTTTTCATTGCTTGATAATTAGTATCTTCGTTGCCTCCAACCGGATTGAATTGCATATCACTAACTATAAGCAATGTCTGAGGATAATCTTCAAGAGGAATGCTAGGGTTTTCTTTACGAACCCTTACAATTTCGTCTATGACACTTTGGAAGTTAGTACCTCCCCAAGCAGTTTTAGAATGAATAATGTCATTAATCATATCGCAGAAACCACCTTTGAGTTGTTTAACCTGCGAAGTGTTGTCAAACATTATTACATTTTTATGGAATGCGCCTGTGTTAATTGTAGAAAAGAATACTCCCAACGATACACAAATATCGTATGCACTTATATCTCCCACAACTCTAGCGCCCATTGAGCCACTGGTGTCAAGTGCGCACCATACGTTTCCAAGAACATTGCCGTCTTCTACTGCCTTTTTAACTAATTCATCGAACTGTTTATCAATAGTTATTTTCTTGAAAATAGGCATTTTATTGGCCCTTGCGCTCCAACCGACTGAAGTTATCACTTCCTTTGCCAATTCATACACATAGCCAGTATATTTCACAGTAGGCTGAGAAATTACCCATTCTGTGTAACCTTTTTCAAGGTCATGCTTTGACAAGAACTTCTGAGTAGTTATCTTGCTAAGAGCGCGTCCTGGAATTAAATTCCAATTGATGTCGTTGAAACGACCGCTGCAAATAAGTTTCTGAAAGTCATGGGCTGTGCCACTTGTCTTCAAATGGTTATAATCCTTGTATGACATTCCGTTATAATTTGCGAATTCACGAGCAAGAGAGTTTGTAATCTGGGTCCAATCAGTTTTGCACTTAGTGTTAGTCTTAACACGAGGCATAAACTTCTTAATCAATTCCATATGGGAAGAACACTTCAAACCTTGATTAATAAGGTCGAAGATTATGGAACGGTCAATGGCATTTGTTTTGAGAATTACATCGTAATACATCAAAGTCCACAAATCCTTCCAGCAGCCAACCATAGGTAACACCCATATGTTCTTATAAAACGAATCCGGCTGATTGGCAGCAAGCCAAAGCAAACGCTTAAAGGATTCGTCACGAACGCCTTGTCCTTTCTGAACTTTATCAGTGGTGTTTTTATCGTTAACCTTTACCTTACGAGTCACCATTCTCAAATAGAACGGGAAACGAACTGCTTGTTCTTTATTTTCAAGCCAAAGTAATTCCTGGTCTTTAAAAACGTCACTAATTTCACGTCCACGATAGTTAGCGGCCTTACCGAATTGGTCGGTAATAACCTTGCCAGTTGTAAACTTAGATATTGCGCCATTTTCAGTAAATGCTATGTTAGCAAAATTAGGTACGAAACTATGCTTTTCCTTTTCCATCATATTTTTGTCTTTTTGATTTATGCAAATATACAAGAAAAAAATCAAATAAAAAAATTTTATTTGTAAAAAAATGTTAAATTGATGTTAAAAGATATTTATATAAAAATATAAAAACATTATGAATATAAACAAAATTATAGCTGAAAGCATCAACAATTACATATATGATATAGTTAATGAAAATAGAATGGATTCTATTATTGATGAATGCATCATTTCAGAAATAAGTAAAAAAGAAAAAAAAGAGAAAAAAGACGTTAAAAGGCTTAAAAAAGATGTTAGGGATGCTGCGAAAAAAGGAAAGAAAACAGCAAAAGAAAAGGTGAAAAAGGCAAAGGATATAATTAAGAATGGTAAAAAACTTAAAAATGGTTTAAGGACTGATTTCAATGCAAAACTTGATAGAGAAACTAACCCAAACCTTAACAACCAGGACGCAGAAGATTTGGCTGACATCATTGACAGCGATTTGATTGATGTTGCTGCATTAGCTAAACGTGTTTATCCTGGGCATACGCCTCAAGGTGCTCAATCACAGTTAAGAAAAAAGATTAAGGGTCTTAGAAATGATAATGGTTCTAAATATAGGCTTAAGAAAAAAGAAGCATATAAAATACGTAGAGAACTAGCGAAAGAACAAATATAAAAAAAGGGCAACTTTTGTTGCCCTTTAATTATTTAAAAACCTTTCAATATTCTTTTCATATTCGTCTCTCATTTTCTTCTGCACATCTGCCACAATTTGACGAACACGTTCTTTTGTAAGGTCTGTTTTTTCAGCAATTTCTGAAACAGGACAGGGTGCGTTAAATTTCTGTTCTATTCCAAAATACATCTTAATAATTTTTTTATCCCTTTCGGATAAATTTCTCATTAAAGTATTGACTAGAGAACTAAGGTGTTCAATTTCCACTCTATTCTCATAATCATTTGCTGAAGCGCTGTAAGCATTAAATGCTGTTATGTTACCAATATTAGCATCATCATCATCAGAACTAACTGGTTCATCAATTGAAGAAACTCTTACATTAAGAACGTCAGCCGAATCTTTAATTTTCGCGTTAGGATAATGCTTATTAATATAGTCCTTCAATTCATCACTATTAGGCTCTCTGTGGAACTCTTGTATGAACTTGTTAGTCATATTAGAAATAATATGATAAGTTTTAGACTCGTTATTTTTCCGGATAAGCAAATCATCATTTTGGCGGAACAAATTTATTTTCTGCCTAATTAGATAAATTGCATGAGTTTGGAAACGATTGCCAAGGCTCACATCGAAAGTGTCAACTGCCTCAATGAGGCCAATATTACCTTCGTCAATTAAATCAAGAATGTTATTATTTGTGGCATACACTCTTGCGACGGAAATAACAAAACGAAGGTTTGAATTTATGATAAAGTCACGAAGAGACGCAACTTCTTTTTTATATTCTGCCTCTAGTTTTTTATCGCCAATATCATGCGCTTTTTTGATGTTTTTCTTGCCTTCATCAAGAAGCATAAAAACTTCTTTTTCTTTATCGGCATCCATCACATCATACTCGTTAGCATCATGATAGTATTTTACAAGAGTTTCAGTCCTCTCAAAATAGTTGTTTGTTGTTTTAATGTTAGGTGTAACTGCCATATTTTAATTTAACCTTTCTTTTTAAGTATAACAATTGTTTTATTACCATCATCGCGTGGTTGTGACTCTGGTACTGCAACATCTTCAAGCATTACAATAAATTCAAGTATAGAACGTTTATTGTCATCCCTTCTAGCCAATTCTCGTCCCTTCATTGTTAGTGTAACTTTAACCTTGCTACCACTTTCAATGAATTTCCTTGCATTATTAGCCTTTGTCGCTAAGTCATGGTCAGTAATATTTACTGATAACTGTACTTCCTTTAATGGCTTTGATGCTTGCTTGTTTTTTTTAGCGGCTTTTTTTAATTCATAAATCATTTTTTCATAAGAAGCAATTTTAAGAATTGGAGGCTTGGACGATGAATTAATTTCAATTAAATCCATTTCCATTTCATCGGCTATTTTTTTAGCCTCAGATAGTCCAACAACTTTACTTTCAATTCCTTCTCCAACGATTCTTACATCATTGTAGCCTGTTATTTCGTCATTGATACGAAATTTTGGCGTGTTTAAAATGTTTTTGTTTTTTGCCATTAATTATGTGAATTAATAATTTCTTCTAATTTTTTTATTTCCTTTTCTAATTTTTCAATATTGTTTTTTTCATACTCTAGCATTACTTTTTTGAAGCCTATAATTTTTTTAGCCTCTTCTTTTGTTACGGGCCTATTTTCTCTTTCTTTAGCCTTTCTTTCATTTTCTTCAGCAATCTTTATAAATCTCTCTGCTGCTTCCCCAGTAAGCACAGGTATTCCTTTTTTAGGATATGTTGCTAACACTGTTGGTTCTTCATAATCGTTTGCAAAGGTACTGCTTTTTTTTGACATAAACAAATATTTTCAGTTAAAAAATGTTAAAAGTCTACTCTCGTAGCCAAATTAATTCATTATCCTTTGTTTTATATACTCCTACCTCCAAGCCGCCTTTAACCACAAATTGATGTATAAGAGATTCTATATAATATATGTTATCAGAAACATACTTATGAAGCGACAATATATAGTTCGTATCTTCTTCGCTAAAGGCTCTACCTTCGGGGTCATCTTCTGTACCTTTTATTGCCCTATCATATATTCCTAAAGCCATAGCCAAATCTTCAATTAATCCAAATCCTATACTATATAAATGATTCGAATCAATATTTACTTCTTTACTACCATCAAGTCCAACTTTTTCTTGTAAAAATATAATAGGTATAACTTTTAAAATATCTTCTGTAATTTCAATTCTTTTAATCATAATTCTTAATATCTAGCGTGTCCATTATTTTTTATTCTTTTGTTTGCCTCTTCTTTCCTTTTTTTGACTGCATCATAATAAGCATCTAAATCTGTTTCTTTAATTTTCAACTCATTCGTTCTTATTTTTTTTAATTCTTCCGAACGGCTTAATTGAACATAATCATATAAAGTTAAATCAATATTTGATGTATTATTAGAAATTATATTTAATATTTTATCTTTGTCTCCATTTCCGTCAAATTTACTTGCGCCTATTATGGTGCTGGCCACTTTTTTTCCTTTGTATAAAATATTAATTATTTTTAATACTTTTTCAAGTGATTCATATGATAAATAATCTTTTTTTAAATCCGGCCTAAAATTTCCTTTATTTATATATAGTAATACAAATGTTGGGTTTCCTTCTTTTTTACATTCAATTATTGTTCCTAGTTTAGCTTCATCGCCATACTTTGTACTCATATTTTTATCTTGAACATATGGAAAATTTAACATTATTTTCCTCTGAAACCCCTGAGACATACTACAGTATATATTTGTCCCTATTAAAATTACATCATATTTATCAATATCTTCATATAAATCAGTATCACTTATAATTTTAATCATATTTTTCAATGTTCATGCAATGGTTTTATGATAACATCGTCTCTCTCATACATATCATCATATTCCTCATATTCTTCAGGATAAATTATTGGCCCATGCTCTGTATGAGTTATCACTCCTTCATTGCAACAACATTCTCCTTCATCATGGAAACCAATTTGCCTCCCATCGTCTTCTGTTATTTTATAAGAGCCATTATTTTTCCTTGATTTTTCGATTCTTTCGAATATTTCTTCTTCTGATATGTTATCTACATATATACCTTGTATAGCCTCTTTAACAAAGTCGAAAGTAAAGCCTTCTGTTTTTTCTACATAACGTCGTATGTCGTTTTTAACTTCATCGGATTCAACGTTAATACCCCCGTCTTTAAGTTTATTATATATGTAATATTCCCTTACTTTAGCATCAGGCTTTTTATATTCAAGAATTAGATTGAATCTGCTTGGCCTACATGTCCATCTTTTTTCCAAATTCTCAGGGTAATTTGTAGTAGCAATAGTAACAATACTATCCAATTGTTCATTACCATCTAATATTTGTAAAAGAAGAGCAGAATAATAATCGTCCTTTGCAAGCCTTTCAAAATCCTCTATTATAGTTATAATTTTCCTATTAGGCTCTACTTGTCTAAATTTACTCATTACTTTAGTGTAATAATCCAACTCTTTATGTGTATCAATGCAAATAATTATGCCATCATATTTTTCAATAAGTTCTTTACACATTAAATTAATAAGACAAGTTTTTCCGTTACCTGGTATAGAGTATAACAAAATATTCCTTTTGTATACACTTTGAAATTTTCTATACCTTTCTTCTGATTCCCAGAATCGTTGTATGTCATTAAAAATAATCTCTTTTGCTTCATTTGGCAAAAGATAAAGTTTGGGGGTTATTACCGTTTTTTTCTGCAAAAAATATTCCCCACTATACGAATCCTGAGCAGGTTTATAAAAGCCGGCAGGAATTATTGTTACTGTACTGTGCATGGGGTAATACCCATCGCCTTTTATAGTATATTGACAATATCTTTCAAACGAACTATTTTTTTCTTGTCTCATAATATATTTTTACGCGAAATTATTATTCTTTTTTAAACCTTCTAAAACTTTTCTTTCTTCGTCATTTATCTTTTTTGGCATTTTAATTTTTATAACGCCGTACAAATCGCCGAAGTCATTTCTTCCATATATGGGCATACCATATTTAGAAAAACGCATTGTATATCCGTCTTCAATACCACTTGGCACTTTAGCTTTCAATTTTTTGCCGTTAATGGTTTCAACTGTAATATCACACCCAAGTATAGCATCTATTACTGGAACTTCTATGTCCATTTTTAAATCATTGCCTTCCCTTTCGTATTTTTCATCATTTTCTTTATCTAGTATCTCAATTATTAAATCACCAAATTGCCCGTTCATATTTTTAGGAGCATGACCATAACCATGTACTGTTAATTGCATACCTTGGAAAGCCCCCTTTGGAACATCAATTTCTATTTCTTGAACGGTATCAACAATACCATTTCCCCCACAACTAGGGCAAGGGTTAGTTGTAACACTTCCACTACCGCCACAATAATGACACGTAGTTATTTGTTGGAAGAATCCATTATTGGTATAAAGCCTGCCTGTCCCTCCACAATGTTTGCATCTTTCTGTTTTACTATCTTTAGTAGTGCCTTTACCATCACAATCAGTGCATTTATTATTTCTATGGTATTTTATTTTCTTTTTTATGCCATCATACATTTCTTTCAACGATAAACGCATTCTAAGTCTTATATTGCCTCCTATTTGCACTGTTTTCACACTGCTTCTGAAACCACCCATGCTACCAAACCCAAAGCTATTGAGTATTTCATCAATATTGAAATCGTTGAAATTGAAGCCTGAATTAAAATTGTTTCCTCCTGTTACTGGATTGTCATATTCTTTTCTTTTCTTTTCATCACTAAGAACAGAATAGGCTTCAGCTGCTTCTTTAAATTTTTCTTCTGCCTCCTTATTGCCAGGATTTTTGTCAGGATGATACTTCAAACAGATTGAACGATATTTTTTCTTTAAAACTTTAGCAAACTCTTCATTGCTCAATTTTTTTTCTTCTTCTGTTATGCCTAATATATTGTAATAATCTTTCATATTATTCATTCCTAATATATGTAATCAATATTTTTTTTAAAATGCCAGCCATGTAAAAAATCAGTAGGCTTTCCATTAACCGCAATAATTCTATCTAAATCTATTGAATTTCCATTTTCTAATAAAACAGATAAAGTATATTCATTAACGCATGTAACTATAAAATCATATGAATACTTCCCATCAATTGTATTAACAGTTATTGTGTCACCTGATTTTACGCTGTATTCATTTCTAGCCCATTCGTTAAAAAATTTTAATACATTACTTTGATATTTCTGCCATTCATAACGTTTCATGGAATCACTTAACACAATTATAAAATTAGCAAGAAAAAAAGACTCTTTACCATTTCTTATGTTGTTTCTAACTAAGCTAGAATATGCTTTCTCGCTTAAAATGCTATAAAATCCTTTTTCTTTTAAATACCTTAACAATAACTGTTTTAATGTCATATATACAAATATACACTTTTTTTTGGAAAAAAAGAAATTTTCCATTAAAAATAATGCCCCAAAACAGAGTTTACCATTTTGGGGCGTTTATGCTAGTAACTGAATTTACGAAACTTCTGTATATTCAGCATCTTGTACATTTTCAGCGTTAGTCTGCTCTGTATTAACAGTGCTATCATTTGGCTGCGCTGACTGAGTGCTATATACACGTTCTGAAACAGAATTCCAAGCTGTTTTAAATGCCTCTTCTATTTCTCCAATACGTTTTACATCTTTATTTGCTACTGCTTCTCTCATGTCTTTTATAAGGCCTTCAATCTTAGATTTTTCTTCCTCGTTGACATTATCTTTTTGTTCTTCTAGCATTTTTTCATTAGAGAAAGCAATAGATTCGCCCTTGTTTATCGCGTCAGCAGTTTCACGTACTTTTTTATCCGCATCAGCATTTGCAGCGGCTTCAGCTTTCATACGCTCAACTTCATCTTTCGACAAATTACTTGAAGCCTCAATACGAATCTTCTGCTCACGGCCAGTAGCCTTATCCTTTGCAGACACAGTGAGAATGCCATTTGCATCAATGTCGAATGTTACTTCAATCTGAGGTACTCCCCTCCTTGCTGGTATGATTCCTGTTAGATTGAACTTTCCAATAGACTTATTATCTGCCGCCATAGGACGCTCACCTTGCAAAACATGTACTGTTACCTCAGTTTGATTATCAGCTGCTGTTGAGAATGTTTCGCTTTTCTTAAATGGGATAGTAGTATTTGCTTCAATCAACTTTGTCATTACTCCACCCATAGTTTCAATTCCTAACGTAAGTGGAGTAACATCAAGAAGAACAATATCTCCCACTCCAGACTCTTTATTAAGAACTGCGCCTTGTATTGATGCCCCTAAAGCCACTGCTTCATCAGGGTTAACTGCGTGTGATGGCTCTTTTCCAAATATATCTTTAACAAGATTTTGAATAGCCGGTATACGTGTAGTACCTCCTACAAGTATTACATCGTTAACATCTTTAGCGTCCAATGATGCTGCCTTTAATGCTTCAATAATAGGGCCTCTATGCAGAGAAATTAACTTACTTGCAAGTTGCTCAAACTTAGCACGAGTTAGAGTTTCATTAAGATGCTTTGGCTCTCCACTAACAGCCACAATATAAGGAAGACTAATGTCTGTGCTTTTTGAGGTTGAAAGTTCAATCTTAGCCTTTTCAGCGGCTTCTTTCAAACGCTGCATAGCCATTGGGTCTTTTGAAATATCTACCCCTTCTTTATGCATAAATTCATCAACCAGCCAATCAATTATTACCTGGTCAAAATCATCACCTCCAAGGTGAGTGTTGCCATTGGTAGAAAGAACTTCAAACACACCACCGCCAAAAGAAAGTATAGAAACATCATATGTTCCGCAACCTGCGTCAATTACAGCAACAACGCGGTCTTCATTTGCTTTATCAATACCGTATGCAAGTGCTGCTGCTGTTGGCTCGTTAATAATACGTTTCACATTTAGCCCAGCAATTTCGCCTGCTTCTTTAGTTGCTTGACGTTGAGAATCAGAAAAATATGCAGGAACAGTAATCACTGCTTCTTTTACTTCTTCTCCCAGATAGTCTTCTGCTGTTTTCTTCATTTTTTGAAGAATCATAGCAGATAACTCCTGCGGTGTATATTTTTTACCGTCAATATTTACACGAGGAAAGCCACCGTCATTAACAACTTCGTACTGAACTCTTGTAGCTTCTTCTTCACATTCTTTATAGGTGTTACCCATAAAACGCTTAATTGAGTGAACGGTGTTCTTAGGATTAGTTACAGCCTGACGTTTTGCACTTTCACCAACTTTAATTTCTCCCTTGTCAAAACCAATTACAGAAGGAGTTGTACGTTTTCCTTCAGAATTAACTACAACAACAGGTGCTCCACCTTCAAAAACAGAAATACAACTGTTACCAGTTCCTAAATCAATTCCAATAATTTTAGACATAATTGTTTTTATTTTAAAAATTTATTTTTTATATAATAATTCATTATATTTTTCAAGCAACGTTCTATATTCATTGCTATTAATAATATCTTTTTTAGTTTTATCTACCTCGTTTCTTAATTGACCATTCTCACGCCGTAATATGGTATTTTCTTCAATAAGTTTATTTACCCGTTCAATAGAATTTTTTAATTCTATTTTAACAGATTGAAGATTTTCATTGGCAATCTTTATAGCCCGTTTTTTATTCTCTATTTCAAGAAATTCTTCTTTAAAGAAGCGTTTAAAGAAGCGTCTGAAAATATATTTTTTATCAATCTTCATATATCAAAAAATATTTTTCGCATAACTTACCATTACTATCTTTATACGGCATTGATGACCCACTTCCATATATTAACCTTGAAAAACCATATTCAGGTTTAACAACGTGTGCTATATATTCAGTGATGTGTTTGCTGCCAACAAAAGCAACTCTTATTTCTCCACTATCTTCTTCTATTATAATATTGTAACAAATATTGCTTTCTTTATCAAATTTATATACTTTCATATCACAAATAACGTGCCAAACAATGTTTTATGCCATTTTGTCAGTTAATTTTTAACATTTTTTTAACATATGTGACAAACTTGTTCTGCCATTTTGTCATAATAACATAGCATATGTACACATTTATAGCAAAGATACAAAAAAAACACGGAATAAACAAATATTCCGCGTTAAATAATGTTAAAGGATGTATTTTTACTATATCTATCCTCTTTTTGACGTAGTAAATATCGCTACAGAAAGAAAAAATCAACTTTTTTATAAATAATGGCAATAACATAGAAGTTGACCCAAAATGTTTTACTAATACTAGTATTCGCCATAATCAATATCTAAATCTTCGATAACTGATTTATCTGATTCAAGTCTATCAACCCCTGTTTTAAGACCATTCAAAGCTGCCTTCTTGAATTTTAGATTTTTTGTTGGTAAATTTTTTAGTACCTTTTCAACCCTATCAATTGCATCATAATCAATATTTTCTATTTCTGCATCATAATCAATTCCAACTGAATTGTCATACGATTCTACAACATTTACTTTTACATTGAAAATGCCTTCTGAATCACAACGTTTAATAAATTCATCAATTTTGTTGCCATCTTCTTCATTTTCAAATGCACCAGCATCATATAAAGCATCATCTATATAATTGTATAAATAATATGTGGCAGATAATGTTCTACTACCCCAAGAACCTCCAACCATTCCATTTCCATCATTAGGAACATATCCTTGTGATTCTCTAATGATTTTGTTTACAGCTTTTCTAACGATACTATGAAGGTCATTCTCTGTTAATCTTATAAGTTTTTTATTCATATTCTATACGTATTTTTTTCTAATAAATATCAGTAAACAAAAAAAAAAATACAGCCATTTCTGACTGCATTTTATAATTATTGTGGGCCAACTTATATGTTATTGCCTAAATAATTGTCGATGTTATTGCATATATAGCTAAGTTTTCCAATCAGTTCAGCCATAATCAAATCTTCAGTTAACATAGTAACATCATTTGTTTCGATTGTTCCAGCATCTTCTCCTTTTTCAATACGGGCTTTTGCTAGTTCAACTCCAAACTCTTCGTCAAATTCATCAAGAGGATGGCAAATTGAAACTCCAACCGTCAAAGCCCTGTGTAAAGTTCTTTTATTGAATGATAATTTTCCTTTAACAACACTTCCTGGCTTAATTTCCACAGGAACTTCCTGCGTGACTTCTTTCGGCAAATAATTTTGAGTAAACTTGCCAACAACTGTAACATAGTGCTTCTCGCCGTTTGTATCTATGGCCTCTGCCCACAAACTAAAAAATTTTGTTTTCATAATGTTTTATATTTTATACTTTATTTTTAATTGCTTTTTCAACCCTGATATATTCTTTTACAAACTTGTCATCTGTAAAAAGTTTTTTTATATCCGAGGCATAAGGTTCAGGAATCATACCTCCATCAATAAACATCATTCCCCTGAATGTGGTTATTGCTCTGCCTTCATCTATTTTGCCTAATTGGCACTCATATTTCTTTTTAAAAATGTATACGTTTGTTTCATCCATGATTTAATAACTATAATCTATTTCTACATATTTATTTTCTTCTGTTGCCAGTCTTTTAGCCTCAAGAACTCTTTCTTCAACTTCTGAAATTCTCTTAACTACATTTTTCAAAATTGGAGTAAGGTACATATCTAACAAAATCCAATTAATATAAGGTCTTCCATTTTTGGGAGTTTCAAGAAAAACTCCGGCATTCCTATCATCAATGTCCCATATACCCCAACATTTACATGTGGTGTCCCCATCTGCGTCTTGCAAAGGGTTTCTTCCTATTCCAAAAAATCCTATCCCTTTTGAATTGCAAAAATCAATTGCTGGCTGAATATGTTTTTCCCCACGCATTGTCTCAAGAATAAATTTGACTCCAAATTCTTTTTCCCATTTTTTCATTGTTTCTATACAATGGTCATTTTCTGTAAATGTTCCTTTTAACCACGAAGAATCTTTTGTAATAGTAAAATCGAAATCAATAACAATAGGAATTATCCACATTCCTGTTTTTTCATCTTTTTTTGAATACCATATTATTTCTTCGCAAATTTTGTCAACGTTCATCTTTTTAAAAATTAAATTATTTTCCTATAAAATCAATAAATCACTCATAGTCAGGCCTATATTTTTTATAATAGCACCTACTTAGCTTCCTATAAACATCCTTATTAGGATGCGATAAAAGAGTATCTGAATAAAATTCTCCCTTATAGAAATCATTTATAAAATTACCTACAGCCTGACTTCTACTAAAGCCTGCTCTACAATGGATTATAAATGATTTATCTATGTTTTTCTCTATGAATTCAAACAGCTCTTGCGCCTGTTCCATTGACATACCCTTAAAAATATGGCCTTCCCATTCGAATTCATCATATCCTATATCATCAAAATCAAGGTTCAACACATTTGAATGATTACCCTTAAAATGATGCTTTGTATCGCCCTCATCAAGATAATAGATTAAACATTCAGGAGTTCCAATTATGGAGATAAACGCCTTATCATTTGCATTCTCTACATTAGAATCATCCAATCCAGTTTTAATGCAATACTCATCAAATTTCAGTTGAGGTAATACTGTTATTGTTTTTTTATTGTTCATTTTTTCTTCAACTAATGATTCAACTTTTTTACAATCAAGCATATACTTTAATTCATTTATATTTAAATTAACTATATTAGCATTCAAACATTCTTCGCCATTTTTAGTATGAGTATATTTGCCATCCCTGAGTCTAACTATTCTACACAAATCTCCTTTATATAAACTATAGAGATAGTATTCTTTTCCTTTATAATATACAATATCTCCGACTTTCATTATAGCACTTCTCTTAATTGTTTTGTAACATCTTTTACAGGTATTAATTCATATGTTCCATCATCTTTAAGGTGTATAATTCTTCTTGCTATGACTTTTAACCCAATATCTTCTAATGGTAGTTGATACGCTGAAAGCTGTAAAACATACGCGCCAAAAGGTTCTGAATACATATCTGTGAATGGAGCGTACATCATAATTCCATTTGACCTATTGAATTCTTTATATAACTCTTTATTTGTTTTGAAATCCATTATTACAAGCCCACTTTTTGAATCATCTTTTGGGTCTTTATAATAAAACAAAATATCAAAAGTACCTGCGTAATCCTGTTTGAGATTTGTTAGTTCTTTATTTTTTCCTGTATATACTTTAGTTTCAGCAAGAACGAAATGAAGATTATCATTTAATTCGTTATAAAATTTTAATATTGCTTCTTCTTTTTTCCTAGTTGGAATTAACCAATTCTTTTCTTTTATGTATTTGCATATGTTTTCTTCTGTTATTTTTTCTGGATGCCCGTTCTTTAACCATCCCAAAGATTCTCCATATGCATGTACCAATGTTCCTGATGTTGTAGCCTTTAAATTATTGAATTTCCATTGGTCAAGCCAATATTCTTTAGTCATTCCATTTTTTTCTGCATATTTTTCAGCAACATTATCACTATCAAACGGAACAAGATATTTATGAGTTACATGAGAAACACTTGGTAATTCTTTATCTCCTATGTAATATTTATGAGGCTCTTCATCAAATACTAAATCTTTAAACTCATCTAATATTTTATTTCTTATTTCAGTTACTTCTTTCGGCTCATTAGGTACAACAATTATGTTAGTTTTTTCATCCATTTCTATATGTTTTATTACAAATATACAAAAAAAATATTAAAAAACAAAATATTTATTAAATAAAAACGTCATAATGAAAAAAACTATAATATTAACGGAATCAAAACTTTTAAAAGCAATTGAGTCCATAAATGAATCAACAGATAAAACAATTTATATGCAATTAATAAATGGCTATTTGTATCCAACAAATGGGCCAAGTGAAAAAATACTAAGTAATGTTTACCATGTTTCAAGGCTTCCTGAAGATTCATTGTATAGGTGGTTTTCAAGATTAGTGCATGATGGATATAAACTAGCGATAAACGATTATAATCCACCACATGTAAAAGGATATTATTCTGGTAATAATGGATATGAAAAGATAGGAGGAGAAGTTCATCCGGTTGAAAATCCTTGTAAAAAATGTAAGATTAACGGATTATGCGGTGACGAATGTGGAAGAAAAAGATAAAAGGAACTATCACAAATTGATAGTTCCCTTCATTTATCTATTGTATTTTTCTGCATATTTTAATATTTTTGCAACCTCTTCAACGTACCCTTTATACTCTTCGCCTTTATATTCTTCAACCCACCATCTCATTTTTTTTACTATACGATTGTGTTCTTTTTCGCTAACTTCGATATTTTTTCCCATGTAATGGTAAAATATAGCCCCATCTAACATATTAATTATCATATGGTCATGTCCGCTATTAAAAGCATGAATATATTTTATATTACATTTTTTAACAGTACCATCATTATAAGATAATACTAAAGAATTAGAATCATTTAGTTCTTCTTCATCATTAGCAGTAGAATAATCATAAGTAGTATTAGGCTTTACAAATGTTGGGATTGCTGAATTAACTACATAATCTATTGATTCTTTTATAATTTCATTAAATCTTTTATTATTCATGATATAATATATATATTATTATTTATAATATAAATATTTACCAGTTTTCTAGAATTTTAGAAATTAATGGGTTTCTTACAATGTCATCATTTGTAAATGTAGTAATACTTGTTTCTTCCAAATTTTTTAAATGTTCTATTGCATATGTTAATCCATCGCCATTTTTTTTCAAATCTTTTCTATCTTTTTGTATAGGGTCTCCGGATATTATAAATTTTGAATTTTCTCCCATACGTGTTAAAAGTAACAGCATTTCTTCTCTTGAATAGTTTTCTGCTTCATTTATAAGCACAATGCAATTATCAAATGTTTTTCCCCTCGCAAAATTGACCAATTGGTAGTCTATATATCCTTGAGAAATTAATGTTTTTACTGTTTCACTTGGTATATTATTTCCACTGTTTTTCAATATCTTTTCCATTGTATAAGTATCTGCTTCCAAATAAGGTCTAATCTTATCTTCGTAAGTGCCTTTTAATAAGCCTATGTCCATATTTCCAGCCGGGCATGTTGGAATTATTATTATTATCTTATCAAATTGATTTCCTCCATCTTTTAAAGCGCTTAACGCATAAGCTAAACTAATATAAGACTTTCCTGCCCCGGCTGCTCCGCTTGCAAAACAAATTTGATGCTTTTTTTCTTTAAGGCTTTTTAAAAACTCTTTTTGCTTTTCGTTTTTACATTTTATTTCCAATTTAAAATTCAATGTTTTTAATGCTGAAGCACTCACAACATCTTCAGGACTTATGTAATCAGTAACACTTTTGCCAAGTTTTTCATTAATAAAATCTAGGTCAAATTCATCTAATCCTTTTAAATTCTTTTTTTTACCCATGTTAAATTTAATTAAAAAAAGGCGAAATTATCCCTTAGACTGGAATATTTTCGCCTTCATTATTATTAGTTATATCAAAATTCATTTTGTGTTAACTTTTATTATAAATATCTCTTTTATGTTAAACTAAGTTAAAAAATAAAACATTTTTTTGTCATTTAATTATATTTTTGTATCTTTGTAACATAATAAAAGAGGTATGAAAAAAATATTTACAAAAACTATGGTAAAAGCAATGCTAACATATGAGAAGGTTAAAAAAGTACTATATGTATCTTTAGAAACGTTAGTATATGTTATTTGCAATTTGTTTATCGCTGCATTATTATGTATAATAGCATACTTTGCGGCAAAATTGTTAAAAGAAGAAGAAATTGTAAGATATTATGCTACCGGCATAATGTTATTAATATTTATAGGCTTATCATTAGGATATATTTCAAAATACAATAAAAAATATTTTAAAAATGATAGTGATTCATCCAAAAGACAAAACGACTTCTTTTTTGACGAAGATATACGCCGGGAAGAAGGACGTTACTTTAATAGACGAAACGTGGAATAATAGAAGTATTAGAGAGGCTATTGGAAGTGCCCCTAAAGAAGAAATAGTAATGATGCTTGGGCACGGTTATAATGGAGGCTTATTTGCTCCATATGGAGATAATCAGTTTGCTAGAACTATTGTAGACGATAGACTTGTTTATCTATTAAAAGAACATACATGTATAGGCATATGGTGCAACGCTAATGAATTTGCAGAAAAGTATAACCTAAAAGGATTGTTTTCTGGAATGATAGTTAGCGAAAAAAGCGAAGCAGATATGTTAGGTATTGATGTTATAGGAGAAAACATATATGATTGTAATAGGCAATTTGCTAGCGATTTGGAATATTGTATGAGGCATTATTCTCTTGACCTTATACCTAATATGATGGTAGAAGTACAAGATTATCATTCTGAACTAAAAGATTTCAATTACAATAATATATTTTATTACAATTAACAATTTTAAATAGAAAATGCAGCTATTTCTAGCTGCATTTTTTATGCGTATTTATTATTAATATCATCCACAATATTAAAATGTAATACATCATGATGTATTATTTCTTCCATTCCGTATTTTATTTTAATATCAACATAATATCTTTGAGGTATTAAAATGCTTGTATCAATTAACACATAATTTTCCAAAAAAGTTTTATTAACAGGTTCCCAAGGAAAAACATCTAATTCTCTTGTTCCGTCTCTGACATACAATCTTGTTTCTATGCCATTTATAAGTTCATAATCTTGCGTAGAATACTGTACACGAGCAGTAATTTTAAGTTTCCTAATATCTCCACGTTTAATATCTTCACTGTCATTTATTCCACTTGTATTTGGAGTAAATCTTTCATTAGATTCAAGTTTATTTCCTATATTGAAGAACATGTTAACATTTTTTAGAGTAAAATCTAGTTCAACATTATCTAAATCACTTCCTTGATACTTAATGTTGCTCCATGTATCAAATAACATTGTATCTGCTTCTCTTCCTGTTATTTTTAAATCTAAATAATAAACGCCTTTAGAAAAATGTTTTGCTTCAATATTTTCAAGTAGCATTCCATTAGCATCAGTTACAACTTCTTCATTTGTATCTGTTACTGTGACTAGAGGAAGTTCGTCTAAATCTGTTAATTGACCGCCTAAATTACAGTACAAATACAATTTATTGTCTTTATTTAAAACAAAATTTGCCCTATCATCATTTATATAGTCTTGATAATGGGTTTCAACAAAAGGTTCAAAAAACGTATTTGTTTTATTGGAAAATAAGCCAAGATAATTTTCTATGCTGCTTAATAGGCTTCTTTTATCTTCTCCTATGCGTTCTAATGCAGGCGTAAATGCTATGCCTATGCCATTGTTTTGAATTTCCCCTGAAACAAATTTGTTAACTATATCTGTTATATCAAGATTTATATTTTCCCCACCAACTTCAAATCTTTGCCTAGCAAAAACAATTTCGCTTCCATTTTTTGATGAAAAATTATCATATTCTTCAGATAATTTATTGTTAGAATAAATCCCAGGTTCATCCCATTTTAACCCATTTCTTCTTTGAAACCAATTACACCCATCTGTTGATATAAGTCTATTTCCCCAACCTTCTGATTTTGTATCATAAAAGTCTTCTTGAAATATGCTTCTTGAATAATCAAATCCTTTACCGGCATCCCAAGTTTTTGGTATTAAAAAAAAGATTAAATCAAATGATGATGCTCTTTTTCTAATGCACCCATTAACTGAACTTGTATCTTTATGATTTAACAGAGTAAAATCTAAAGAGCCTGCATTGGTTATTTTAAGAATATGTTTTATTTTTGATTTATCCGGCATTGTGCCATCTTCCATCATTTGCTTTATTTTATAGTGGTCAAAATATAAAAGTACTCTTGACGTATTTTTTCCGTATAAAAGTTCAGATACAGGATTTAAAGATGTGTTTAAATCTGAATCTTTAATTATACTACACATTTTGCTAACATATGTTCTATAATACATGGTTTTTATTTAAATTCTAAATTTATAATTTACTATAAATATCATGAAATGCGGACATGTTTAGATAAAATTGTTTCCAAATTTCCAAGCCATTCTGCTGATTCTTTTGTATAACTTACTATAGATGGCGGTATGCCAGCATATGGATGTATATGTGTTATAATAGCGTAAATCATAACTCTTAACAGTTTAATTAACGTATCACCATGAGGAATCTGATGCAATTTAGACATTATATCATCAAGTTCTTCTTCTTTAATGAGTTGGTCATAATCTGTTAAATTAAAACCATTAACATCTTTATTGCTAATTATGTTTATTTTATCAGCAACCATATTTAAAACGCTATTGGCTTCTTGGTCTGTTTCTTTTGTTATTCCTCTTTTATATTTCAATTGTATATAAGCAGGGTCTAATTTATTGAAAACAACCTTTCCAACCATAGTTTCTCCATTTTTTTTATCTCCTAAAGTTGAATCATTTCTTATGCCACATCTAATATCTATTTCATTACTGCTTTCGTTTATATTTTTCATTATAATGTCTTGACTTCCTCTACCTACCATAGCTACATCTTCAACATTAGGGAATGCTCCGAAAGTTTCTCTATAGTTTGATATTTTTTCAAGCGGCTCTATTGTTCCACCTTTAATTAAAGATAAAGCATTTCCTCTACCATAAGAATAATCGCATTTTTCTTGAAATTGTGGTTGCGATATAATTGGCCCTATATAATATCGTTGGCTTTCTTTGCTATCTGACATTGTAGTAATAATGAAAGCACCTTCTCCACGTTTAGGAACAGATTGAAACGTTTTAGGTAATAAAGGAAACGCATATGGAATGTTTTCAAGTGGTGTAGTACCATCTTGTTCTATCCTAACTTTAATTCTTAAGCCGTCAGCAGTATCTTCAATAAGTTCAACTTGCCCTTTCTTAATTATTGATTCTCCATTATCCATTTTAGAATATTCCTTTACTCCTGTTTATTAGTTCCTTTTTGCCTTCAATATATAAAGCGTCAAGTTCTTTCATTTTGTTAACTAATTTCAATATTTGGCTTTTCACGCTTTCATACTTATTTTCTAGATTTTTCATTTCTATTTTTATGTCATTATTTGACATAGATTTAAAATCCGTTTTACCAACTATTTCAACATTTGTTTTACTCATTATTGTACTACTGCTTGACCTTTACTAAAATTAATATTAATACCTTGAGAAACAACAGGGCCTGCTGAATTAGCACCTGTAGTTAATACTGAAATGGCACCAGGTGTGTGCGCTACTTGTATATTTGCATCTTCTCTTATTGCCCTAAAAACTTCTTCAACAACAGCAATTACCAACGCCACAGTTTTATTTTCTGTTCCATCTGGCAATGGTTCTGTTGGTATACTGTGTTTGCTTAGTGCTTTAACTATATTGCCAACAGATACAACAGTTGATAAACCTGGCTTTTGTGTGCCGCCTATAGCCATTAGCATCCCAGGCACTTCGGGGGCTGGCTGTCTTGTTATGTTAAATAAAGATTTAATACTATTTGATATATCTGAAATATTCATATTAACAATTATTATTTACTGGTTCTTTATCTTTAGTATCAATTGGGTAAATATCAGCATAAGTGAAATCATCCAAAATTGATGGTAAATCAATTTCTGTTAAATCTCCATACCCTTTTTTCTTGAATTTACTAAGCATAGAAGACAAAACTGAATTTAATCTAGAAGTTACTTCAACTCCCTTATTAAACCAAGAAAGTAAAAGCCTAATTATAGCCATATATGCAGCAAATTGTTCACTTAATATTTTAGCTTGCAATTGTAAAGCTAATGGAGTTAAATACTTTATTATGTAATCGAGTAATTTTTTTATAATTAAGTCTCTTACTTCTCTTACTAATGATTTAACTACATTTTTCAACATTCTCATTAACGCCTCAGTATCTAATGGCTCTTCTGTATCTGTGTCCATTAAAGCCCTATTTACTATAAGAAGCATAAGAACTTTTGGGCTTAGAACTGCATCAACTATTGCTGCAACTAATTGCTGTAAAATATTAGTTAAAAACTCATTTTTAGTTGTGCTTTTATCTGTTGGTATTGTAATATTATTTCTTTCATCTAATAAATCACAAGCCTTTGTTAAAGCGTGGTTTATAACTTTTTTCTGGTCCTCTAAGCTTCCATTTTCTGGATATGTTTCTAATATTTTGCTTACCTCTGTAAAATCAATTGTTTCTCCATTATTATACCCCTGATTATATGGTAGTTGTTTATATTTTATTTCCTCAGTTTTCCTGAGCATTTCATCATATTGAATATTAGAAAACGCATAAAAGCAATCTGTTATTTCATCTTCATCTTCTTCAAGTATAGATTTTACAATTTCTATAATTCTTTGCTTTTTTTCTATGAAAGGCATTTTTTCTTTGTTTAATGTGTAATGGAATGAAACATTATAATCAGGATTTGCCGCGTTGTCTAAAATCTTTTGGCACACTACTTTTGGGTCAAATAATTTCATACCCATTATATAATCATAGTTAAATTCATATACACTTAAACCAGGATAACATTCTACCAACACAGATGTTAAATTTGTTATATTTTGTAATGAATAATCTCCTGTTTTTGTATTAACTCTAAGTTCAGCACCTTTAGAATGAACGCCATTTTCTTCAATTCCATATACATCATAAATAAAATACTCTCCGCTAACTGTTTTATTCCTTAATGTTGGTTGCAAATCATAAGTTTCTGATATTAATGAAAACTTCCCTTTTTGATTAGGCGTACCATCATAATCAAACATTAATCTTATTGGCCTCCACTGCACATGCAATTTATTTATACCGCCACCTTCAGAGCCAACAGAAGGCAAAAACACGTAAGGTTTAGGCAAGATTGTAAATCTCAGATTGTTAGGAGAATTAGGTATATCACGCCCTCTATAGTCAAATTGCTTGCAATATCTTAAATTACATATTGCCTTTTCTTCAGAATAATTTCTAGGCTTTCTTTTTTTTATACCTAAATTAGAACTATAATAATTTGTTTTATCAACATACCAATTACAACTATACCAATCAGAAGATATTGGAACTATAGTATTGCCGGTAACTATTCCTTCATCATTTACTTTACTTTCTATGCATATTCCTATATAGTTAGCGTTGTTAGAGTCATAAAATGTGTTACCAGCAACTATATTTGATTCTTTATCACTTGGTGCTTCTATTTCAAGAGTTCCAAGTAAACCTAAATTACCAGTTTTTATGCTATATTCTAAATCGTCATCTTCAACTTTAAATGTATTACCATTTATAGTTACTCTAGCCGGATTTTGTTTATTGCCTTTATGTATAACATACCAAAGAAAAGCATTAAAATCATCAGCCCTTACTAGTCTTGCTGTCCTTGCATTAGCGTCACCAACAACACTTTTTGTATCTAAATACAACTCATCGCCATACTTTGATACAACCTTTTTAATTGATGAATCAAGTTCAGAGTCATCAGTGCAGCCAAAATAATACAATTTGCCTGGGTCAGTAAATGGAGATAAATCAAGTAACCCTTGTGGGTCTATAGCATCTATATTAATATCAATACCCCTTATTGGCCCGGTTTGCTCTACATCAGTCAGTATATTAGTGTATACGCTATTAGAAATTTTTTTCCTCATTCTAAGGGGTATCCTTGGGTCAGAATTACAAGAAATAAGAGATTTAATGTTGGCTAATAAAGTTGCTTTAACGCCAGTTTCGACCGTAGGCAAAACATAAACTAAAATTTCAACAATCCATTCTTTAAGAGTTTCTTCATCTACTCCAAGAGACTTTAAAATATTAAAAATAAAGCCAAGCGGACTTGTTGAAAAAGTAAATGAATTGGCATTTAAATAATCTAGAGTAGAATCAGTAAAATCTGGCAATTTTTCTAAAATCGCCATAGTTGAATCAATTCTACTAAAAGTTTCACGTTGCTTCCTTACCTTTTCATTGTAATTTCCAACATTTAGCCTACCTTTACCGTCTATAAGAGAATTAGCCATTACTTTTTGTTCAATTCGATAGTTTTAGTTTTTTCTTTTTCTTCATGCATGTTCTTAACCATTTCTTTTATCTTTGAAAGGTCAAAAGATTGCTTTCCTTGCATTTGAGAATCTGATGATATTCCTGACACGTTACCATTATGGTGCAATATTTCAGTCATTAATTTTGCTATTTCAACTTTTTTTGAAATAGATTTATCAATAATATTCAAATAATCGTTAATAATTTTGCCATATTTGCTTTTTGACTCCATTACTTCATCTTGAAGTCTTGTAGCTGTTGCCATCTTATTGATTTCATTTTGAGCTTGAACTATTTGAGCATCAGAAAGGTCGTATGCTTGTTGAAGTACGTCTCTAACATTTCCAGAATCATTAAGTTCAATTTTAAATTTAGCCATGTTTTTTATATTTTAAAAGGTGAATTAAAATCTTTTAACAATGGATGATTTGTATCTTTTTCAGATAATACTGCTTTTTCTAACGGTATTTTCCAATCTATTTTTAAAGATTCATCTAATATGCTAATACCTCCATCTGATTCGGGATGGTAAAAATTATCGCATTTGTATTGGAATACTGCAACATCACTTAATACTGCGAAGCCATGAGCAAATCCTTTTGGGATGAAAAGCTGCCTATGATTATCTTCTGTCAGTTCAACAGCAACATGTTTTCCATATGTAGGACTTCCCTTTCTTATATCTACGGCTACATCTAATACAGAGCCTTTTACGCATCTTACAAGTTTTGCTTGTGTATAAGGTGGTAATTGGAAATGAAGGCCTCTCATTACTCCATAAGATGATTTGCTTTCATTGTCTTGAACAAATTCAACGATACCTACTTTGTTTATGAATTCCAATTCATTAAATGATTCAAAAAAATATCCCCTAGAATCTTTAAATATTTTTGGTTCTATAATAACAACACCATCTATATCAGTTTTTATAACATCCATAATTTATAATAAATATTTTGTTTTAAATTTTATTCTTCTAGCATTGTCTTCTTTAAAAGATAATACAACGATTTGTAATTTTTCATTGAATCCCTTATCTCTTTTGTTGATAAAAGAGTGGTTTCTTTTAGGAAAAGTAATATTGAACTTTTGTTAAACTTATCACTTCCCATTCTAGCAAATAACTCTTCCCAGTTTGTTAATATTTCTATTAATGCTTTTCCAACTTTAATTTGATTTTCATTAAGTTTATTTTTTACCGGGTCATCCACCATTTCTTTTATATCAAAAGCAGTTTTTTTCATTAATTCGCCTAAAAAGGTTATGTTGTTTGAATTGCCATCATAAGAATATTTTAAAGTATCTGTTATATTTGTTAATTCTTCTGTATTGTATGCATCATAAGAAGTGTTACGTTTTTGATTTTTAGCAAATTGATTAATTTTATAAATCAAATAATTTTTAATTATAGTGCCGCAATAAGAATATGCCTTATAACCAGATTCCGGATTAAAATTCTCAATTTTTGTTATTAAAAAAGACATTGTATCATCAAACGTTTCTTTAAATTCTTCATCAGGTGGATAAAGATTATATCGTCTGATTATTGATTCAGTCATTTTTGTAAACGCCGGAAGAAGTTTTGAATTAAATATTAAATCTTTAACTTCTTTATCGGTGGCATTTAAATAATCAACAAAAGCCTTTTCTTCTTCTTCATAAAAATACCCCTTTCTCTTACCAGATGGTTTTCTTCCACGTTTTGCCATATTTATATTTAGATAAAATGTTTAAATGAGATTATTAATATAACTAAATATTTAAACAAAGGCAAAAATTGTGAAATTACAACACACTTACCTACACTTTTTCCAAAAAAAACTTTGTGTTGCCTTGTGTTCAAAATAAAATGGCATTAATTGTTGTTAATGCCATTTGTTTGTTTAGTATTATTCAGCCTCTTTATCGGCATTATATATGTATTTAGACTCTTCTCTTTGATTTTTATAAAAATAATCTTTACGAGCCACATTAACCCAAAAATTACTTTCTTTTTCATCAATTGTTTTCTTATAACCTTCAATTAATGAACCCTCTCTTCCAAGTTTATGAGAATAACCTATTTTAGGAATTACATATATTTTCTTACCATTATGAGTTGCCCTGAGTAGAAATTCATACCAAAAAGTAAGTTTTATAGAAGGCTTTAAACCTCCTATTTCCTCCCAATCTTGTGTATTAAAAATAGAACCGGTTAAATAAAAATCAAAAAAATTTTGCAAACAATCTAAATCAATATATCCTATTTCATTAGAAAAAGATGATGCCCAAGGAGCTTCATTTCCGACACCTGCAAATTTATTATCTGAAGCATCAATCAAATCTTCTAATGGAAGAAATACACTAATATCAGAATAAAAATCAACATACTTTTTAAAATTGTCAAACCAAATTGGGGTATATTCATCATCATATTCAAGAATGCTGAACCACTTTGAATCCCCAACAGCCTGATTTACAAGGCTACAGAAATCACTAGGTGAGTCTACTGCTTCGCTCTCGTATATAACAATGTTTTTATTCTTTTTATATGTTTTTTTAATTTTTTCGCTAAGGCCATTTTTACAAGAAACCCTAATTTCCATATCTTTTGGCACAGAATTTATCGCCTTTGTAAGTAAGGCTTCCACTGACTCATTAAATTCGTGTAAAGGTATAATTATTATTAAATCTTTCATAAATTATTTATTTGAAACTTTTTCATTTTTAAACATTTCTACAATTGCTGTTGATAGCAATGCGCAAAATTCAGCCTCAATGTCACATTCTTCTATTTCATATCCATCATAGTTAATTGCCAAAAATGATAATTTTTCAAGATAGTCTAAAAACTTATCATAATTGAAATTGTCAACTTTGCTTATTACTCTTCTTAAAATAGGAAATACTATAACATCAAAACTGCATATCATATCGCATCCATTGTCAGGCGCACAATTGAAATTGTATCTTTTCTGAATCTTCACAACTCTTTCATTTTCGTATAACAAATCAAGAGCCATATTATCAAAAGCAACAGCCATTTTTTCCTTCACAATATCATCGTCAATTAAAGCCAAAAAGCCTAGTTGCTCCCAACGATTTATTGCTTCATTTATTACAGCCCTTCCAACTTCCCATTGAGAAAGTTCTTCATATCTTAATGATGTCGCATTATTAGCATCTATCTTTTTAAACAATTCTTCCATAGCCTATTATTTTTTATTTTCTTTATCTTCCTTTTCAACATTTCTAATTAACGCCTCTAATTCTTTTTTCCTGCCCTCTAAATACGCATTTAAAGCCTCTCTGAACTCGTTAGTTGTTTTTTCCTCAGAATACTTCTCTGTCACCTTTTTAGCCTCTTCTGACACTTCTGAAGGCACGTTATCTGTTATCCAAGAACGAACTACACTAGCAATCTGTCTGTGCATCGAATTAAAATTATCGAACCATACACAACAATTCCTTAAAGTTCCATCATTTTCGTCTGCATCAATCCATTCAAGTGTAGTATCAGGCACCTTTGCTATAACTATAGAACCACTTTTCATAGCTTCAATTGCACTATATCCAAAACTTGTATTTGTGTCAACCCAAATAGTAATAGCAGCCTCCCTTAAAGCATTTGCAAACCCTTCTTTAGAAAATCCCCTTAAATCACGGAATGAAACCCATTTAAATGTTGGATACTTCCAGTAAAAAGGCTTAATTATTTTATTAATGTCTGACTGGTCTTTTGCAACAATATTTATAACCATTTTCTTAGGTTCAATTGTATTTCCAAACACTTTGTCAATATAAGGCGTGACTGTTTTAGTTTTTATATAAGGGAATATATCTTTTATCAATTCAGCATTATATTCAGTATTCGTTAAACAATCCAAAATAGCAAAGTCACCCCATTGTGCTGCAAAAGGCATTTGTTCAACCAAATAGTCATAATTCTGCAAAATAGCAACTCTCTTGCATGGCAACTTTTTTGTTTGATTCATAACAGTTGAAAAAATCTCAGGAATAAAAACAATATCAGAAGGAGTTATTTCTACCTCATCCTTTGAAACATTATAGTGAGGTATGTTAGCATAAGTCTCTCCAAGCCAATCAGCTACTCCTACAAATTCATCGTTTTTTTCCAATTGGTATAACATACCAACATTATACCCATCATTCTTTGCAATAAGTGCAAGCTTATAAATGTATTCCAACGAGCCAGATGGTACGCCTTTAGTATCTAAAACAAAGAAAAATATGTTATTTTCTTTATTGTCAATTTTTGATATTTCACTTTTTACTCTATCAAGTGCTTTAATTTTCTTTTCTTCCATAACTATTATTGCTCAATTTGCTTAATTAATCCATAACTACCCATTGTATTTAAAACCATTTTTTGGCCTAGTGATAAAGGGGCTATTTCTTGGTCTATTTCAACATTATCAAGTACATCCATAAACATTTTAATCATATCATATCTTATAGTTTGTTTATTACTGTCAGTACTTTTAACTTCTCTTGTAACTCTTGTTTCTGTCTCTAACTTACCATTTTCATTTCTGGTTTGAGTCTCAGTTATTTCAACATCACTACTTCTACCATCATCATCACCAAAAATAAAATTTTTAATACCATCAAGGTCATAAATTAAATCCGAATTAATTTGATTCGCCATCTGTAAATTCTTTATTGTTTTTATTATTAACAAATTCTTGAACATTTTTTAAAAAGTTTTCATCTTTAATCAAATCGTTCAAAGAATCATATTCTTTATCGTGCTTACACAATACTCCTTCAGAACCATTTGGTACATATACTGTATATACCCCATCATCTTTTGAAAAATAAGAAATAACTTGCTTATTACCGGTTACTATAACATCATATTCTCCTACCATTTCATTTATTTGCTTTGGGAATACGATTTTCCTTACTCTTGTACCTATCTTACTTAAAAAGAAATAAGTTGATTGAATAGTTAATGCTTCTTCATCAAGACTAAAAAACGACACCTCTACATAATCATCTTCATAATTTGTTAACTCGGATAGCCAATTATTTATTTCAGCAGGTAAATTTTTTTCCATAGGCTTGGCTGCGCCAAATATCTCATAAGGATAATCAATATATATAAATTCGTTTTTATCAGTTAAACTTTCAAATTTAGCATATTTAAAAACATCATCTTTTTCATCAATCTCATCTAAATCTATTGATGGGTCTATATCTTTTTGATAATATTTAAGAATTTGTTTATTTACATTTCTTACTACGTGGTTTAATTCTATACCAATTTTAATCATATGTTTATGTTAATTTTATAAAAAATATTATTTAGATAAACTAAGTAAATATTTACTATAACAATCCATACAAACCGGCTCTCCTGAATCTTTATCTATAATAAATCCATCTTTATATGCAATTATTTCCTTACCACATTTGCTGCACTTGTGCTTTGTTTCTTCTATTGTGGCATCAGGGGAAAAGGATTTTCTTTCTTTATTTACATACTTTTTTTCAAGCTCTTCATCATAAAATTTATCAGTAAGGTCTATACGATTATAACTGTCCCATTTATAAACTAATTTATATTCTCCATCTTCATGTTTAACATCAATCAATTTAGGGGATGTAAAAGAATATGAAACAACATCCGGTTGCCTATCAGTAGCCTTAAAAGTGGTGAAATTCATACATAATATGGATTCAGCAAAATCATTTCTGCTTAAGCCATAAGAATCGTTATTAATAAATAACTGCTCCAATTTTTCAAGTTCAGTTATAAATGGCTTTGATTTAAATGCTTGAGGATTTCTAATATCATTAAAACGTAACGTCGTTATTGCATCTTTTCCTTTTTCTATAACAACATCAACAAATGTTAAAAACTCCTGTAATTTAAATCTTACCGGGGAAATATAATTTATATTAACTGTATATTTTTCAACTCCATATGAACCCACATGGTTTAATTCAGTTAAAATATCATTACAAATTAATTTATTTTCCTGAGAAAACTTAATCACATCGTTTTTTTCTTTTTCTTCCTTTTTTGTTGCTATACCATTGCCTATATATTCATAATTGTCAGTTTCTCTTGCAACTTTGTAAGTCCTATATCTTAATTCTGATACTTCTTTGGTTATTTCGCCTTTTAATAAATGCTTCGCTACTCTATTATCATTAACCTGTTGATTAATAGAAGTATCGTTTCCATCACCTGATATATTAGAACCCATTATTTCAGTATCAGCACCCTTTAAACCAAATGGCAATGCATATAGAAAATCTTTTACTTTTTTAAAAAAACTATTCATATAGATTAAATAATTTATCTTCAATCATTGCATTTATACTCATAAGCAAACTAAACAATTTTGTCCTTCTCTCATGCATTTCTTTAACATCTTGAGGCATTTTTAAAAAAGATTTATCATCATTTATTGTTGCATATGTTGTAAGATTTTTGTCATAATCATTACATATTGAAGAAACTAAACCCCTTAAAGACGCTAAATTTTCAAGAGATTTATTACTTAAATATTTTTTTAATTTATCATTCATATTTTATTTTTTCTTTTTCGTAATATCAATTGGAAATACATTTTCATATTTCTTATTTATATATTCTCTGGTAGTATACCAATCTTCTCTCATTTGGCCAATAGAATTATGGGCAAGTCTAATATTGGTAGTTACACCTATTTTAGTCTTACCATCTAAATAATTGTCTAAACAAAAAGAAATGTCATAATAATCAAACTTACAGTTTACATCAAACTCTTTACTTATTCTTTTCCTATGAACAGCCATAAATAAACCATCAATAACGCACACTTCCTGTAAGTCTTTATCCAACAATGGAGAAAATGATGTTAGCCATGATTTTCCATCATGCCTATGAAGAACTTGACCATATTTCTTTTCATATTGCCACCATGCGCCATTTGAATCAAATTGTGCTGAACCGGCTACACCTATAATTCCATAATCTTCATGTTCATTAAATAATCGTAATATTTCCCTTCCCCAACCTTTTCTTAAAAATTCAATATCGTCATGAATATAAACAATAATATCATATTCAGTTTTTTCCGGAGAAAGCATTGAATTATATATTTCAGACAAACCAACACCTTCAGGGTTATACATATAATATGTATGGGCATTACATTCACAAGTGTCTTTAATATGCTCTACAACTCTCTTTTTAATTTCATTGTTGTCCCTTGAACAAACTACTACTGCAATACTATTTTCCATTTTTTGTTTTTTTTATAAAAAATAATAAAATAAAAACGTATATCAATAGAAAACAAAAAAGTTTCAGATATTGCGTCTGAAACTTTTTACATAATTTAGTTTTAAAATAGTTTACTGTTATTGTTCTTCTAACGTCCATTCGTAACTACTTAGTAAATCACTACCCCATTTATTATTGTAACTATCTCTACTTCCTACCGGAACATATAATGTGCCACCTTTTCTAACATATAAAAAGCTATTGAATATTGTTGGCGCATCTGTTGCTTTTGATATTATTGTAAGTAGCCCATCACAACGCCCAAAAGATGCATCTCCAATATATGTAACGCCACTACCTATCGTAACGCTTGCAAGGGCATCACAATCATCGAAAGCTTGTATCTCAATTCTTGTTACGCTATCAGGTATATTTATACTTGTAAGGCCACTGCAATAAGCAAATGTTTGGCTATTAATACTTGTAACGCCACTACCTATTGTACAACTTGTAAGGCTATAGCAAGAAGTAAAAGTGTTATTTCCAATACTTGTAACACTATCAGGGATAACTATACTTGTAATGCCACTACAATTTCTGAAAGCACTTTTGCCAATACTTGTAACACCACTACCTATAGTACAACTTGTTAGGTTTGTACAACCGCTACACATGCCACTTCCAATACTTGTTACATTATCAGGGATAACTATACTTGTAAGGCCGCTACAATTAGCGAAAGCAAAATTGCCAATATTTATAACTCCACTACCTATATTTACACTTGTAAGACTTCTACAATATTGGAAAGCATAAGTACCAATACTTGTAATACTATCAGGAATATCTATACTTGTAAGATTTCTACATTGATTGAAAGCACAAGTACCAATATTTGTAACTCCACTTCCTATTGTACAACTTGTAAGTCTGCTACAACTACTAAAAGCATAGTAGCCAATAGTTTTTACGCTATCAGGTATAACTATACTTGTAATTTTATAGCATTCAGTAAAAGCACTATTTCCAATAATAGTTTCGTCTGTTAATGTATATTTAACTGTATGCTCGCCTGTGGTGGGAAATGTATATTCAGTAACAACTGATGGTTGAACAACGCCATCTATCTCAATTGAATTAAATCCGCTTGTTTTGTTCGCAATTGTTGTTGGGCTACTTGTATCTGTTACATCAAACTTAACAACTAACGCTGGAGGAGTATATGGTTTATAATGTACATCATTAGGCGTATCAAGACAAAATGATACGTTCGGTAATACTAAGCTACTCTCAGCTGCTTCATAATCAGTATGTTCATCAAATAATCTTAAATATTTTGCCATAATTTTTTTCTTAATTCTTATTGCTTATTTATTGTTCAACTTTTGCCCAATTATATAATCCTAAATAATAATTGGCGCTCTGCATCCATACATCATAGCCAACACTATTTGCCGGAACGTATAATGTTCCATTAGTTTTAACGTTATTGAATGTGGTACTTTGTATTGCAGGTGCTGTCATTGCATTGCATGCTATGCTACTAAGACTATAACAGCCACTAAAAACGTAAATGCCAATATTTGTTACGCCACTACCTATTGTACAACTTGTAAGGCCACTACAACAATTGAAAACACTATTACCAATACTTGTTACACTATCAGGTATAACTATATTTGTAAGGCTAGTACACCTACCGAAACCTTCGTCCCCAATACTTGTGACCCCACTACCTATTGTACAACTACTAAGGCCGTGACAATCAGCGAAAGCACGTCCCCCAATACTTGTAACACTATCAGGTATAACTATACTTGTAAGGCAACTACATTTATAGAAAGCATAATCACCAATACTTGTAACACTATCACCTATTGTGCAACTTGTAAGGCCACTACAATAATAGAAAGCATTATAACCAATACTTGTAACACTATCAGGTATATCTATACTTGTAAAACTAGTACATATTTTAAAAGCGCTTTCACCAATACTTGTTACACCGCTACCTATGGTACAACTTGTAAGCCTTGTACATTCTTCGAAAACATAATCGCCAATACTTGTAACACTATCAGGTATAACTATGCTTGTAAGTCCACTACAAAACATGAAAGCACCATTGCCAATACTTGTAACACCACTTCCAATGGTACAACTTGAAAGGCTATTACATTCATAGAAAGCCTCATAACCAATCGTTGTTACACTATCAGGTATAACTATACTTGTAAGGCCTCTACAATCATAGAAAGCATAATCGCCAATACTTGTAACACTATCTGGTATAGTTATACTTGTAAGACTTCTACAATTGCTGAAAACCACATCACCAATACTTGTAACGCCACTTGGAATTGTTACACTTGTAAGGCAATGGCAATCAGCGAAAGCACTTTCACCAATACTTGTTACACTATTAGGTATGGATATGCTATTAAGGCTTCCACAATCAGCGAAAGCATAACTACTAATACTTGTTACACTATCAGGTATAACTATACTTGTAATACTGTCGCAACTATAGAAAGCATAATCACCAATATTTGCCACACTATCTGGTATAATTACACTTGTAAGATTATAACAATAAGTGAAAGCACTCGTACCAATATTTGTTGGGTCAACTAATGTAAATTTAACTATGTGTTCACCAGCTGTGTCGAATGTGTAATTAGAATCCACCTCTACTTCAACGCCATCTACTTCCATTGAACTGAATGGTAAATCACCGCCGGTTCCACTACCTGAACCACTACCGCTTCCGCTACCGCTACCACTTCCACCTTCGAAATGGAATAATTTAGTAGTTTGTCCATAAGAACTAGTATTATACTTACATACAACTCTTGTTTCAGTAGGCGTTGGCGGAACATATCCACAATCTTCTGAATTTGCTTCAATTAATGTACCAGCTGAAACAATTCCCGTATCAGTCCATGTTGCACCATTATCATATGACACTTGTTGCTTTATTTGTGTGTATTTATCAAATCCATTACAAGTGTATCCGTCATCCACAAACCTATACTGTGGAGTTGGTGGAACAACACCACTTGCAAAATAATATACAAACGATGTATCTTTTGTCAATGATACATGAGGCTTGCCAAATTCTGTTGTTCCAGAAAAAGCCATTAATTCTGCTGTAGTCTGGAAATTACTTATAAATCTTCCCATTATTATTAAACAATTTTTAATTTTTTTGTTATTTTTCTATTATATAAATATCTTTAATTTACTATAATTTCCAAATCTTTTTCTAATTCCTTGCTCCATCCTTCAACACTATTGCACATAAATTTAATATTTGGATTTTCAACTGCTTTCTTGAAATCATTCTTGAATATGTCATTGCTCCATATACCTAGTCTTATTTCACTGTCCAATATTGGTTCTTCATGCTTGAAATAGTTGAAATACACATCATCAAACACATAGCTTTCTTCAAGCATATTGAACTTTTTACGTATTTCATCAAATTTTTTAAATTCAAAGTAACAAGGATAATGCGTTGTGTAATTTATATGCGGCAAATTGTATTTATCCAATAATTGCCTTGTTTTCCATTTATCATACCTCCAGAATGATGTTGGGCATTTTTCACACCCAGTAAAACTTGATGAATGATAATACGTGGCTTTAATATCACTCAAATCAAATGGTTTTACTGCATATTCGTCATCAGTTATGTAAATAAAGCCATCATACATTTGAGAATACATTCTTGATATTATCTTAAACTTATTCTGAATATCAAGATGTGGATTATACTGTCCATTTTTCTTTTCTTTACTTGGACAATGTATGAATTCAACCCAAGGAAAGTCTTTTTTTAATTTTTCATCAAATTCTCCAATAACAATGAAATGATATTCGAATTTACAGAACTTTCTCCATCCATTTAAACTTAATCTAATCTCATTACCTTGAGAACTACTTTGTTTATATGGTAATACAACTAAAGTTTCACTTTTAATTTGATTTAATAATTCACCCCTCATAGAAAGCATATCTGGATTTACTTTAAAGAAAAAATCACTTGTTCTTGCGAATCCCATAAAATATCCCCTCTTTCTTTTGGAAATGTATTCTTCCCAAGATTTTGTCATATAATGCCTTAGATAAACGTTATCAAATACTAATTTTTTTCTATCATTTGAATAGTCTGTTTTACACCACTTACATTCATCTGTAGGCTGATGGCAACATTTCAAATATGATTCTTTGAACGCTTTAACATTATAACAAGTCTTAGTTGTCCATTCTAATACATGGTGTCCAGGATAATGAGATTCTTTTGTATATATTCCCACTAATCCTTTATCAGAATAATCTTGTTTGTTTATATGACCGTTTGCTCCATATATTTTCCATTGCAAAACAAAAGCATCATAATCTTTATATAATTCTAATATATCTTCAAGTGTTTTATCTTTTAGTGTTATAAATTCATCACAATCTATGACAAAACACCAATTATAATTATAGTTTTTCTGTATCCACGTTAAAGCCTTTGGAAAATATATTTCTTGAGGATTCTTTATTTTAGATAATTTCAGTTCCCTTATTTTTTTCTTATTTTGTTCATCTAGAACCACATCAATATTATTTAATGTTATTTTATCGCCATATTTTTCACATATTTCCTTATGCGAATCACTGTCAATATCCTCAAATATGAATATATGATTAATACCTAAATCAAGGTGATATTTTATCCACTCATCTAGGTATTCATGTTCATTTTTTATAACTGTTAATATGCAAAATTTATTATTCATATACAAAAAATAAAAGTATTAACAAATAAAAAAAGAGTAATCTTAACTGATTACCCCTTTTTATAGATTTATTATTCTTAACCATTTCCAGAACCACTGCCTGAGCCACTGTCTGTACCACTATCTGAGCCACTGCCTGAGCCGCTACCTGAGCCACTTGGCTGTGTATGTTCTATATTCCAACTGTAATATCCTAAATAGTATTCTTCACTTGACAACCAATTGGTATCATAACTAGTACTATCTTCTGGAACATATAATGTACCATTTTCTGCAATTCCTTGGAATGTGTTAATTTGTATTTCAGGTGCAGTTACAGCATTTGATGTTATACTTGTAAGGCTTCTACAATCAGCGAAAGCATAAGTACCAATATTTGTAACGCCACTACCTATTGTACAACTTGTAACACTTCTACAACCGTTGAAAGTGTTACTATCAATAATTGTCACACTATCAGGTATGTTTATACTTGTAAGGCCGCTACAAGCAATGAAAGCGTCATAACCAATACTTGTAACGCCACTACCTATTGTACAACTACTAATGCTACTACACCATCCGAAAGCACTATTGCCTATACTTATAACACTATCAGGTATAACTATACTTGTAAGGCCACTACAATCTCTGAAAGCTTCACCACCAATACTTGTAACGCCACTACCTATTGTACAACTTGTAAGACTATGACATTCATAGAAAGCATTCTCACTTATAGTTGTTACGTTATCAGGAATAACTATACTTGTAAGACCAGTACAATAATAGAAAGCATTCTCACCAATACTTGTAACACCGCTACCTATTGTACAACTTGTAAGGCCATAACATTGATAGAAAGCATAATCACCAATACTTGTAACGCCGCTTGGAATGTCTATACTTGTAAGGCCATCACACCAAAAGAAAGCATAATCACCAATATTTGTCACACTATCTGGCATAGTTACACTTGTAAGTTTATAACAATGAGTGAAAGCACTCGTACCAATATTTGTTGGGTCTGCTAGCGTAAATTTAACAATGTGCTCGCCTGTTGTGTCAAATGTGTAAGTAGGAGTCACCTCTACTTCAACGCCATCTACTTCCATAGATGTGAATGGAGGCTCACTGCCTGAACCACTACCACTTCCGCTGCCACTTCCGCTTTCAAAATAATAGAATAATGAAATTTCTCCTTCAGAACTAGTATTATACTTACATACAACTCTTGTTTCAGTAGGCGTTGGCGGAACATATCCACAATCTTCTGAATTTGCTTCAATTAATGTACCGGCTGAAACAACTCCGGTATCAGTCCATGTTGCACCGTTATCATATGATACTTGCTGTTTTTTCTTTGTGTATTTATCATATCCTTCACAAGTGTACCCTTCATCATCAACAAACCTATACTGCGGAGTTGGCGGAACAACGCCACTTTTGAAATAATGTACTGATGACGTATCTTTTGTCAATGATACATGAGGTTTGCCAAACATTGTTGTGCCAGAAAAGGCTATCAATTCAGATGTTGTTTGAAAATTACTTATAAATCTTCCCATAATAATTAATTGTTTTTTATATATAAATATTTGATTAATGTTATTTCTTTAATTCTTCAATCAATTTATCAGCATATTTTACAGCGATGTCTGATATTTGTTTTTTAAATAAAAATTGAAGAATAAATACCATGATACTATTAGATAATATTGCATTCATTATATTAATGGATGCATCTATCCTTACTTGTTCCCAATTAATAACATTATCGCTCATATATCATTATGCTACTACTCAGTTGATTGTTCACTCTCTAATGGATATATAAGTTTTGTTCCAAGATAAATCTTAACATCGGAAGTGCCAAGTTTGACACTCCCAATGTTTGTTCCGTTTAAAAATAACTTATTTGTTTCCATATGTATTAATCAATTATAATATAAAGCGTGTTAAGATTAACTGTTCCGCCTGAAACAAGGTCATCATAATCACTTTGAGTTATTTTCTTTAGCATTATATTATCAAGGTCTGCACTCTTTGTTGCCATGTCTGATATTGCGGTTGAAATTTCAGTAGCACCACTTGTTTCTGATTTTGTATAATAATCAGATAAATCAGTTTCTGAATATGCACTAACATCAAGTTTCCTACTATTAAGGTCATTTAATGATTTTGCCACTATTCTTTCATTATCTAATATAACAGCAGTAATTGCACTATTTGCAATTGGGTTATTAGAATTTTCATCTATTGCAGTATCAACAGTAATTGTTAAACTACTAACAATATCGTTTAGTGCGTCTTCAATTTCAGTAGCGCCACTTGTTTCTGACTTTGTATAGTAATTGCTTAAATCAGTTGGAGTATATGCGCTAGCATCCAACTTATTTTCATCAAGAGCCTCAATTAAATCGTCAATTTCACTTAATGCTTCTGTTATTTCAGTTGCGCCACTTGTTTCATCCTTTGTATAATAGTTATCAGACTCAAAGATGTCGCCAACGTTAAGGATAGTTTGTGATTTGCCAGCATCAGTATTCCATGTTATAACAAGAACAGATGTATCGCCACTTGTTTCAACTCTAACGGAATCAATCATTCCGTCTTTGATGAAATCAGTTGCATCAATGGTGGCTTTAATTGTGTTACCATTATAGAAATTAATAACATGTGTTGTTCCACTTAACTCATAAACGGCATTATCGAAGAAATCAGCAATATCATTTGTATCAACTTTTCCACTTAATGCTGCTTCCAATTCAGTAGCGCCACTTGTTTCTGACTTTGTATAATACTCTAATAAAGCAGAAGATATTTCACTTGCTCCGCTTGTTTCACCTTTCGTGTAATATCCTGACAAAGCGGTTGAAATTTCAGTTGCACCACTGGTTTCATCTTTTGTATAATAATTAGACAAATCAGTTTCACTATATGCACTAGCATCAAGTTTTCTTTCATTAAGGTCATTTAATGATTCTGCCACTATTCTTTCATTATTGAATATAACAGTAGTAATTGCGCTATTTGCAATTGGGTTACTAGAATTTTCATCTATTGCAGTATCAACAGTAATTGTTAAACTACTAACAATATCGTTTAATGCATTTTCAATTTCAGTAGCACCACTTGTTTCTGATTTTGTGTAGTAATTACTTAAATCAGTTGGAGTATATGCGCTAGCATCCAACTTATTTTCATCAAGAGCCTCAATTAAATCACCAATTGCATCTAATTCACTATCTACGCTTGCGCTATAAGAAGTGAATGTGCTTGTCATAACATAACCGCTTAACTGGTCAGATACATCAATATTTTCTATAATTCCATCAATTTCTGTCTTGTTATAATAATTAGACAAATCAGTTGGAGTATATGCACTAACATCGAGTTTTCTAAGATTTAGGTCATTTAATGATTCTGAAATAACTCTTTCAACATCATCAATCTCTCCCTTTGTGTAATATGAACTTGAATCAAATATATCAGCAACAGGAATGGTTATATCTTGTTTTCCTGCTTCCGTGTTGAAACTTACTACAAGGCATTTAACAGTGCTTGCTCCACTCACTACATCTTCAATTGCAACATCTTCTACCATTCCATCAATGATAAATGGTTCAGCATCGAATTCAAATACTTTTGTTCCTGCTGTTGTTCCATGATAGAATTCGACATATTTACTTGTACTATTGTATATGACAGAATCAGCATAACCGCTTAGTTGGTCAGATACATCAATACTTTCTGCTATATTATCCACTTCAGATTTTGTGTAATAGTCAGATAAATCTATTGGGGTGTATGCGCTAGCGTCAAGTTTCCTACTATTCAAATCATTTAATGATTCTGAAGTAATTTCTTCAATTTCATCAATATACTCTTTTTCATAATACTTACTTAAATCAATTGGGGTGTACGCACTTGCATCAAGTTTTTTCTCATCAAGTTCTTCAATTGAATCATCAACACCACTTAATGAATTACTAATTTCATCTAGTGCATTTTGAATTTCAGTAGCGCCGCTTGTTTCTGACTTTGTGTAATAACCTGATAATGCTGTAGCTATTTCACTTGCTCCACTTGTTTCTGACTTTGTGTAATAACCTGATAATGCATTAGCAATTTCAGTTGCACCACTTGTTTCTGACTTTGTGTAATAACCTGATAATGCTGTAGCTATTTCACTTGCTCCACTTGTTTCTGATTTTGTGTAGTAATTACTTAAATCAGTTGGAGTATACGCACTTGCATCAAGTTTCCTACTATTAAGGTCATTTAACGACTCTGCAATTACTGTACCTGAATCATCAATTTCGTCTTTAGTGTAATAATTTGAAAGGTCTGTTGGAGTATATGCGCTAGCATCTAATTTCTTTTCGTCGAGTGCTTCTATAGTGTCATTAATATCGTCTAATATGCTATCTAATTCGTTATCTACGTTTGCGCTATAAGATGTAAATGCGCTTGTGGTAAGATAACCACTTAATTGGCCAGACACGTCAATACTATCTACAATATTATCAACTTCAGATTTGGTATACACTTCTGATTTTGTGTAATATCCTGACAAAGCTGTAGAAATTTCACTTGCTCCACTTGTTTCTGACTTTGTATAGTAGTTAGATAAATTAACTGGAGTATAAGCTGTAGCGTCAAGTTTCCTATCATTTAAATCAACAAGCGCTGCTGCTATTGTTTCGTGCTGGCTGTCCAAATCAACAAGTGCTGCTGCAACAGTTTCGCTTTGGCTATCCAAATCTACCAATGCAGCCGCAATGGTTTCATTCTGCCCACTTAAATCTTCAATAGCCTCATAAATTGGTGTTAAATCATCCTTATCAGCCTTTTCATCTAATGCATTTTGAATTTCAGTTGTACCACTTGTTTCTGACTTAGTATAATAATTATCTGCTTCAAAAATGTCACCAATATTAAGAATGGTTTCTTCCTTACCTGCATCAGTATTCCATGTTATAACAAGAACAGATGTATCACCACTTGTTTCAACACTAACGGAATCAATCATTCCGTCTTTAATAAAATCAGTTGCATCAAATTCAAATACCTTTGTACCAGCTGTTGTTCCGTGATAAAATTCTACGTATTTAGTCGTACTGTTATATATAACAGAATCAGCGAAGCCGCTTAATTGGTCTGTTACATCAATACTTTCTACAATATCATCAACTTCAGATTTGGCATATACTTCCGATTTTGTGTAATAGTCTGACAAAGCCGTAGATATTTCACTTGCTCCACTAGTCTCTGACTTTGTATAATAATTACTTAAATCTGTTGGAGTATATGCGCTAGCGTCAAGTTTCCTACTATTAAGGTCATTTAACGACTCTGCGATTACTGTACCTGAATCATCAATCTCATCTTTTGTATAATAAAGAGATAAATCAACCGGAGTATATGCGCTAGCATCAAGTTTCTTTTCGTCAAGTGCTTCAATTAAGTCATCAATTCCATCTAATGCACTTTGTATTTCGCTTGCGCCACTGGTTTCTTCTTTTTTGTAATAATCAGTTAAATCTGTTTCCGTATAAGCACTAGCATCTAATTTCTTTTCGTCAAGAGCTTCAATTAAATCACTGATTTCGTCAAACGAGCCATCAATTTCGTTTAAGGCGCTGTTAATCTCACTTGCTCCACTTGTTTCATCCTTTGTGTAATAATTTGAAAGGTCTGTTGGAGTATATGCGCTAGCATCTAGTTTTCTGCTATTTAAGTCATTTAATGATTCTGATAAAATTCTCTCAATTCCATCAATATCATCCCTTGAATACCCGCGTGGAAAATCTACTACAGTCCCTTCGCTATTTTTAATAAAAAGTTTCTCATCACCGGCAAAGTCATTTACTGCTATTTCACCAACCTTTATTTTCTCTGAACTTGGTGCTTTGCCTTCTACACTACTTTTAATGTGTTGATACCTAAATTTTGCCATAATTTTGAATATAAATTCTATTATTATTTTTAAAAAAAAGGTGGTGGTAATTTTTCATCCACCACCTTTATGAAATTTTATTTTTTTATATTAAATTAAAATTCTCCAGCTGAAAGTGTAATTTCTTCTGCTTCAGTTGCAACGATTTCAGTACCGTCTCCAAGTGTAAGTGTGATACCTGCATCTGAGCCAACATTTACTGCTGCAACTTTTGTGCCTGCAACATTACCTTTAGTTGCAACTTCATTAGCTTCAACGTCTCTTTCTGCAACTGCTTTTCCGCTCTCATCACCTTTAGTGTAGTATAAGCCGCCTACAGTAACATCAAGTTTAACGCCTTTATTACCATTATTATGGTCAATTGCATAAATCTGTCCAGCAAGGCCATTCTTACCGCCATCATTTACGCCGGCGAAAGACCAAGTACCATCGTTATGTTCAAATTTAGCGCCACCGCCATCAGTTTCATTGAACATAAGTGCTCTACCGTTAGTGCCATTAACTACATAATCGGTTTTATTTGCAAGAAGGTCATCAGTTTCAGCCTTTGTGTAGTAATTGTCAGCATCGAACAAGTCACCAAGGTCAATATTAGTGGTTTCCTTACCGGCGTCTGTATTCCAAACGATTACAAGATAAGTTGTGTCACCAGTTGTCTCAAGTGTAACACTGTCAATCATACCATCCTTGATGAATGCAGTTGCGTCAATAGAGTCAATCTTTACATTGTTAGCATTGTAGAAGTCGATAGTCTTTCCACTCTCATCATAATCAACGCTAGCTACAGCATTTGCTTTACGATTTGTAATCTCATCTTCAATCACATCAAGAATGTCTGTCTCTGCGCTCAATGCTCTTTGCTTTTCAGCATCAATCTTTGCATCAAGTGCTTCTTCAGCAGCTTCTGCTCTAGCAATTTCATCTTCAAGTGCTTGAGTAGAACCACTCTCAATTGCGCTTATTCTGTCGCTAAGTGCTTCCTCTGCACCTGTCGCACGAGTTACTTCATCCTCAATTGCAGTTTGCAATTCTGTTTCAGCAGATATTGCACGAGCCTCTTCTGCATCAACATCAGCAGCTCTATCAGCAATCTCCTGGTCTACCTTGTCATCAACAGCTTCAATCAAGTTTCCAAGTTCGGTCTCAGCAGATATTGCTCTTGCTACCTCATTAGTAATTGATTGAGTTACACTTGAAAGTAATGTTGAAATTTGTTCCTCAGTAGCAACAGAAACTACATCACCACTCTCATTCTTGAAAAGAATCTTCTCTTCTCCATCAGCAATAGCAAGTGCTATTTCAGCAGCGTTTAACTTTGCAGCAGCTGCTTGAATCGCTTCATTACCAATCTTAGTGGTAAATAAATGTGAATACCTAAAATTTGCCATATTAGTTTTTAAATATTAATAATTTATTTTCTTTAGAACTCTCCAGCTTCAAGACTAATTTGCTCTGCTGAAGAAAATGTAATTACACTTCCATTATTTTTGGTTACTGAAATTGTAGCGTTTTCATCAACAAATCCACTAGCAACATCAGCTCCTTCTAATTCTTCTTCTTTTGCTGTTGCTCTTTCTATTTCTCCATTTAGTGATTCTCTTAGCAACGCAATTTTTTCTTCAAGAGTAGTTTCTGCGTTTTCTGCTCTTGTTATTTCGCTATTAAGTGATTCTCTTAATCGCGCTATTTTTTCTTCTAATGTTGATTCAACTTCTGTAATAGCAGAATTGGCATTTTCTAAAAGTTCATCAACTTCATTTTTTGTATAATAATCATCAGGATTAAAAATGTCTGACAAAGGGATTCTTGTTTCCTGTTGTCCTGATGAAGTATTCCATACTATAACAAGTTCTCTTGTATCAGGGTCAAAATAAGCCTCCTCAATCATTCCGCCTGTTAAGAACGGAGTTGCATCAATTGAAGCTACTACATTACCATCAGCATAAAAATTTATGGCTTTAGCAGAGTCATCATAATTTGCGTCATCGAATTTAGTGCTTACTAAATTATTGATTGCTCTTTGCAATTCCGCATCAGCTGCTTCCCTTTCTGAAGATTCACCATTGATAAGGTTTCTAAGTTCTTGTTCTGTTGCTAATGCGCGTGATTCTTCACTATCAAGTTCATCATTTACAAGGTCAATTCTATGATTTAAGCCCTGTTCCGTCCTTGTTGCACGAACAATTTCTTCATCAAGTTTGTCGTCAATTCTTTCTTCTTCTGCTTTAGCTCTAGCAATTTCTTCATCAAGTTTGTCGTCAATCCTTTCTTCTTCTGCTTTAGCTCTAGCAATTTCTTCGTCAAGTTTTTCTTCAATCCTTTGTTCTTCAGCTTCAGCACGGTCAGTTTCAACTTTTATTGCTGCATCTATGCCAGAAACTTTAACTCCATTTTCACTTACGCTAATGTAAGGCTCTGACTCAGGGTCAATAAGTACTTTAACAACGTGGCCATCTACAACAAGCCCATCTTTAAACTCATTTTCATCAAGAAGTTCAGTAAGGTCTATTGTAATAACATCACCATTTGTAAAAGTTATAGTTAAAATGCCATCATTGTACTCTGTCTTTTCTATAATAGAATCTGATTTGATAAATTCAGAAACATCAATAGATGCTACTATTTTTTCGTCTAGGTTGGTAAAGTAAATTTTATTATCATCCCTACTATAAGATGTATCGACAAAAAACTTTTCTAAATCATCCCTATGTATAGACTCGGTACTTTGATAGTCATTTTCTTCCCTATAACCCCAAGGCTCATACAATCTAGTTTTTCTTTTAAAAGCCATATCTTATATCTATATTATTTATATTATTATGAATTTTTAATGCTTCAATTACTTATAAATATTTAGAAACCTATCATAATTATGATTTTACGTAAAAAAAACGCTTTTATTTTTCAGCCACAAACTTAACTGTTGTTCCTTCATAAGGAATTTTAGAAATCACTTGTCCATCAATAACAGATTTTATTGTATAATCGGGGCAATCACATTTTTTTAAAGTATATGCTATATAATTTGATGTTATTCCGTTATTTTCATATTGTATACGATAATTTACATTATCTTCGCTAACATTTTTTGGAAAAATAAAAGTGCCATTATTTTTATTTATCACGCTATGGCTAGGCTGTATTGACCAAGTTCCCATTTTTTAAAAAATTAGAAGATTTATATTAAGTTGTTGTTCCACTAATGTTATTTTCGTACTCAGGCCAACTACTTTTATAATTATTTACATAAGTTCTTGGAACCCATATTGTTAAATTATTGGTACTATTTTTAAAAGCATCAGCACCCAAAGAAGGAACAGGTGTGGTGGTAGAAATATTTCTACTAATAGTAACGCTGCTTAAAACAGGGCAATCCATAAACGCTTCAGTTCCAATTGAAGTTATTCCTGTTCCAATTTTAACTGTTTTTAAATTTCTAGAATCTTTAAATGCTTCGTCACCTATTGCTTTTATTTTATTACCAATAGTTACACTTGATAAAGATGATGACTTCTCAAATGCTTCATTTCCTATATCTTCAACATCAGACATACTTAACGTATGTATATCTGTATTATAAAAAGATTTTCCTGAAACTATTTTAATATATCCAGCATTTGTTACAGAACTAAGGCTTGTACAGTTTTCAAACGCACTTTCTCCTATTACAGTACTAGAGCCACTTACAGCAAAGACTTTTAAATTAGTGCAATTAATAAACGCCTCTTCTTCTATGTTTTTAGTGCGAACTCCAAGGTTTACTTTCGCAAGATTAGTACAATTGGCGAATGCCCTTCTTCCAACAGTATTTCCACTGTAACTAGTAGAAGCAGTATAAAAACCGCTCAATGTAACTCCTGACAATGAAGTACAATTTTCAAAACAACTTTCAGAAATAGCAGACCAACTATTAGATAATTTAACCCACGAAGCCCCACTACAATTCTTAAATGCTCCTTCTCCAAACCTTGATATATGTTCTACATTTATACCACTAAGGCTATATCCATTTTCAAAAGCATAACTGTCAATCTTTTCAATATTGTCAGGGAAACTCACTGCTCCTGAAAGAGAATAACAATTCCAGAAAGTATAAGGATTAATGGTTTTAAAACCACTATTAGTCGGAAATGTTAAAACCTTTAAAGAATGACAATCATAAAATGAATATGCTCCCAATTCTGTTAAGCATTTAAGCCTATCTAAATGTAATTCCGGAAGACTATAACAATTATAGAAAGCATAATCTCCTATTTTCCTTTCCCTCCATGTGCGTTTTGATGTTATATCTACAGCTTCGCCATTATTATCATAATTATGGTCATCACTACAATTAAGAGGATATTCAAACTCATTATTACATGCGCAGTGTCCCCAATCTATGTCAACAAGACTGTGGCAATTGGTGAATGCACTATTACCAATTTCTCTAACCGCACTAAATGTAATTGCGGTTAAATTAGTATTATTCTCAAATGCGGCATCTTCAATTACATGAATATTAGAACCTTCAAATTCTGAATAAACAATGTGGTTGTTATTAATAGAACTAATTTTATTATCATATAAATGCGGAAAATATAATTCCAACAAATCCTGATTATTTGTAATTGTATTAGTTCTTATCGTGCCACTGGTTGATTCACTTGTGTGATATTTTATCTTATGGAAAGCATCACTAGAAACATTTCTCCATTTTCTAGTACTATAATATTTACTACAACCTGAATTTGGGGGGTTACAAGTAGCACTTGTAGCACTTAACGCATAAGGATACTCAATAATATTTGGGAAGCCAGAATCTTCATACCTCTCATCATCAAAATATTGATTTTGACCAGAACCTGCCATTATAGGCGCACCTTTAATAACAAGTTTACCCTCATCAACATCCTTTTCATCAAAGCCATTGTTATTGTTTAAAACTTCAAATGTATTGCCTGAATTATTAAACCATGTAACAAATCCATCTTTGTTACATGGCCCAATATCATATGAATATGTGATGGTTTCTCTAACATTAGTAAAGTCATCAAATCCTTCACCGCGCTCTAAACTTACAACCGTATGGCCACTAGTATCTGGATTACAACAGCTTGCTTCTGTTTTAAACCCATATTTTTTATATGTTATTATACCGCTATTAGGGTGTACATTAGATATAACACCACTAGATTTTGTATCATCTATTTTCCAAGCCATATTGCTAATATTATTTTACTAAAAAATTATTGTAAATCTTCTTCCACATTCCAACCATAATCTGTGCTATCTATTAAATAAGACCACCTATATCTATATTGAGCCGCGCATCCACTTGGGACATGCACTGTACCACCAGTTGCTATGTTTATATTTTGACTAGATTCGTTAACAAGTTCTGGGGCTGTTTGTGAATAACACTTTATCTCTACAAGACTAGTACAACCATTAAAAGCGTCAACTTGAATACTTGAAACATTATTACCCAAAGTAATACTTGTAAGGCTAGTACAATTTTGGAATGTAATATAATTTATACTTGTAACATTATTACCCAAAGTAATACTTGTAAGGCTAGCGCAGCCATTAAAAGCGCCAATACCAATACTTGATACGCTACTAGGTATATCTATACTTGTAAGGCTAGTGCAACCATTAAAAGTGTTAATGCCAATACTTGTAACGCTATTTGGAAGTGTAATACTTAATAAACTAGTATTGCTATCAAAAGCACCATCACTAATACTTGTTAGTTGTGAATTATTATTAAAAGTTACATTTGAGAGGCTAGTACATTCACCGAAGCTATAACTACCAATTTTTGTTACACCGCTTGGAATATTTATAGACGTAAGATTACTACAGTGTTCAAACGCATAATCTTTAATTTCAAACTTTCCATCGTTTGATGAACAATTTGTATAATTATTAAACGATACACTTGATAATGACGAACGTTCAAAACAACTATCACTTATATCTACCCCTAAAGGTAGAATAACTGAACTTATTTGAGACTCTAAAAATGCATAATTTCCAAACGTCCCAACTTTATTCAAATTAATACTATTACTAGAAGTTAATACAAAATTTTGAAAGGCATATTCACTTATAGAAATACAATTACTTTCACTTATCGGATATAAATTTAAAGTGCTAGCTGATGCCGAAAAGAATGCCTGCTTTCCAATTGTATTTGCTGAGATTGAACAATCTCCACTTATATTAGCTTTCCAAAATGATTGAGTTTGAAATGTTTTTGCAGTAACATTGCAATTACCACTCATTTCTGCTCCCGCAAACGCAAAATCGTTGACTTCTTTTCCTTCATGATAAAGTGTTAAACCACTCATATGCGCACGATTAAAAGCATATAAGCTTAACGTACAAGCACTAATATCAACATTACCATTTATTACAGAATTAGCAAAAGGATTGGAGTTATCTGACATATCAACATTACGTAAATATACACCGCCTTTATCTGTATGAAGTCCGCTGAAAACATAATATCTATTTAATCTTGTTGTATCTCCACTTATAATCAATCCCCAACCATCACTTGTGCTATCAGATATTGTACAACTGTTAAAAGCAGCGTTATAAATTGTTTTAGCACTAACATTATTGGTTATTTTTAAATATCCATCTATTGTTGCCCCACTAAATGCGTTTTCCCCAATACTTACAACTTTTGGCAAAGATAATATTTTTTCAGCATCAGAAGAAGGATATGGATTACCGTTTTTTATGTTTTTATCATAAAATGCATTTTTGTCAATTTGTACGAGTTCTTTCCAAGCATTTTCACCACCATAAACTGTGACTTCACGTGAATCATTATTACCTCTATTAAATGCATCAGTTCCAACATAAATTACATTCTCAGTATCGTGTACATTCATGTTTTTACAATTATTAAATGCCTTTTCTTTAACAAATTTAACTCCATTAAGATATATGTCAGTTAACCCACTACAGTTTTCAAATGCACTTTTACCAATAGTTGTAAATCCGCTTGGTATATATAACGTATCTGTCAATGTAATTGTCTCTGTATGAGCACTTCCTTTAGCGAATTTACTATGTTTTAATGCATGACAATCTTTGAATGCTTCTTTTGGTATTGTATATCCAGTTCTTCCCCAGTCTATATCTTCATCATCCCAGAAGTATGTATATCCGCTATCCAATCTACATCTAGGTTCTCCACTATATCCAAATACATTACCACTAAAGCTGTTGTTAAGTGGGATATAATTATGCCAATAGATAGTGTCCATTTGTGTTGCTCCACTAAACGCTCGATTCTTCAATACAGTGTATCTACCTATAATTCCAGTTTTAATGCCACTAGCACTAAACGCTTCAGCATCAATTACATCAATAGTATCAGGATTTGTTGTATAACTTGACAACTTGCCACATTCCATAAATGTTTGTGGACTAATGTATCTCATTTGTCCTGGAATATCACAAGTTACCAATGTTGGGCAATCTTTAAACATACCAACTGTTGTTGCACTTGGTACGTCAGCATATGATTCACTTCTTCCACTGCTATACCATTTTGAATTTTCGTCATTTATAAATGAAAATTCAGCACTTACAACACCATTTGTAAAATAATGATAAGGTTCATTAGCATCATAATTTGTAATCCTGGTAGTGTTATTGCCTGTCATATCATCATATTCTGAAAATATTGATTTCTTCGCATAAAAAGAAATTTTAGGATACGCATGACTACCTCTAGTGTTAGCAGAAAATCCAATATTGCTAATATCACCAAAAATATTGTTTATTTCAGCCAAACGTTTTGTTTTGATGTATTCTGAAAATGTGTTTTCGTTATCTTCAGATTGTGTAATGTTTGGAGTAACATGAATAAAATCATTATACTGCTGTCTCACAATAGTATCTAAATTAGCTTCAGAACCACCAGAGAAATTATCAGTAAATGGTAAAAAACTAACATTAGCAATAACATGAGTAGAATAATTATAAGCTTGCGAGTTGTTTTCTAATATTCCTCCATCACGTCTTATCCTATATTCCATTGCCCCCAAACTAACTAGGTAATTTTTAATAGCATTATAACGTTTATCACATAAGTTTTCTTTAAACTGTTCTAAATCATAACTAGTATCACCTGAAAAATAAGTTACTTTTGTTGTGTTTACACCCAACATATTTTTTAGTTTTTCAGCGCTATATTCATATAGTTCATAATCTCCATGAGCAAAAGGTATATCATATCTTGCTTCTACTTCTTTTGCCCAAATATTTGTATTATCATTAATTATTTTTGGGCATTCAATTCCATCCACATCGTCATAATATGTGCAAGGCATTTTGGGGGAACAACATGATTTTATGACATACAATTTTGATGTTGGGCTATCATTCACGCATGAACCAGAGTTAGGTTTGTCTCTGTCACAGTAAGTATATACAAACGCATCTGCATCTGTATTATTTATTATTGTACTGGCACTATTTGGCTCTTCATAAAGCCTTGGGTTATCTAATAGTAGATTTGAGGCTTTTGGCTCTGAATAACCGCTACAAGTCATTATGCCGCCACAATATGCAATACCTATTCCATTAGCCATATTATATCATTAATTTAATTTACTATTATTACAATTTTTTTCAATTTGTTGAACGTCTTTTGGTTGTCCATCATTACCCGGTGGATTCGTCCAATTTACTTTTGGCCAATATTCGTCACAACCAGGGCTTTCAACTGTACCTGCGTACCAAGAACACAATGACCTTTCAAAAGTATACCCTGTTGTTCCAGTAATTTCTCCATCATTAGCACTTATTGAAACGTACACTGTACCACTTTCATATCCATTTATATTAGTACCGATATTTATGTTAACAGTACATATAGGTATAATAGCCTGCCTTCCACTATCTTCTCCAATAGGGGTTACACTTTGCAATGGCTGACAAGTAGTAGTTATAACTATTGTATCATCATCAACTTCTTCCAATTCGCTTCTTCTACTCTTTGCAGTAACAGCAATATTAAAATCTTTATCGCATTCGGTATTAGAAGAAAAGGTAAGAGTTACGCTGGTTCCATCGCAAGGTATTTCTGAACTTAATTGTGACGTTTCAAAATTATACCCTACAGTATATTCTGGGAATTTCCATCTTACAAAATCTGATATAGAAGTTTTACAATCTCTTGTTAATCCTGTTATTTCTTTAATGCTAGGGCTAAATGAAACAGTCCAAGCATTTGTATAATTATTGTTTCGTGTAAAAATCTTTTGTATTACTCCATCAGTGTTTTGATTGTGAGTTTTACTTACAGAAATAGTTTGTGGCTGACCATCATTGCCATCACATCCTTTATGATATCTGGTATAAGTTTTTGTTTCTGTTACACTATAATTTAAGTCGCATATACCAGGTTCTTCATTGGCTGTTACGTCATTATTTTCTGCTTTTGTATAATCAAAATATACTTCTGATTTTTTTAATATAGTATTTCCTACTCCAATTGTACTTTGACTACAACAGCCATTATAACTCCTAGATGGAGTTACAAATACAAATCCAGTTTCATCATTATTTGGGTCATCATTATCAATCACCCTATTTTTAGCATAATACCCACTGATAGCTTGAGAATAATTTACCACTGTTGAAGAACTTGGAGCATTACAGCATTCATTATATGCAGTACCACCTCTTTCAAGACTGAAACAAGTGTTTTGCGAATTTTGAGATATAATGTCTTCCATATACCCAACGGTTAATAAACCATCACAAGTAGCACTTGAACAACATGTTATTTCTGCCATATTTGTTTATTTTAATTTATTAAAAAGGGTAATATTTTTTTAGGATATTACCCTATTATTTAATTTATTGCTTGTTTTTCAATTCTTCTTTAAGTGATTTAACTTCTTTCTCCAAACTTGCAAGTTTCAATATCAATAACTGGACATAATCTACGCTCAATATGCCATTTTCGTTTTTATGAACAATTTCATTCAAACCAGCATTTTCAACATCTTGTGCAATAACTCCATATTTTTTCTCTTTTTCTGCGTCTGACTTAAAGTTAAATGATTTTAAATCAATTGCATTTACTTTTTCAAGTGTTTCATCGTCAATTGTTTTTATATTCTCTTTTAATTTTAAATCTGAGCTATTGTAAAATGCGTTAGCAACAATTTTATTTCTGCCCATACATACATCGTGTTCAAACTCGTAACAATTACCATTATATTCTGCTAAATTATCGAGACTTGTAGGAATATATATTGTATTAATTACATCATTTGTGCAAGCCGAACCTGGGTCATAATTACCATTAGTTTTATCGGTTACAGTGTATCCAGTTCCTAAATATTGATAATCAAGTGTTGCTCTTCCAAACCCACTAACGCAAGTAGGAATAGTTACATTAATCTCACTATCAGCGCTAAATGGGTCAAATTGACCAATTGATGAACCGTTTTCTTTAACTGTAAGAACATGTGAAGTTATTGAATGGATTCCATCATTTTTTGTAAATGTTGTTGCTGAGTTATTATGTGAAACACTAATTGTCGTATCAGCAGAAACCAAATTTATTCCGCTTGTACTATTATACTGCACATCAACAGTAACACCTCTATTTGATGGATTTTCAGCTTTAATGTCTTTAACTAAACTGTCTGCCGGAATATAAGTAAATTTACTATGCTGCGTTCCATCCCAAGTAAACCACTCCATTTCAATATACCATCTACAGTTATTTGATTGAGTGCTGCATGAAGAGAAAGTTTGTTCGCCAGTACTAGCGTTTTCTGATACAACACCATAAACAACTCTTGCATCTTTAATCAAATGGTCTTTCGGTAAATTAATGTCACCAATTTTTCTTGGATTGGTAGCACCACTATCTTGCCATAATGTATAAGTTATTAATGTATCTGCGCTATCTCCACTTGGATTAGGAGAAACCGTCATGTAAACTTTACTTCTATCATATACTTCATCTAAAGCTAAGTCAACAGTAGTAGAAGAAATTGATGTTATATAAGTAGGTCTTCTCTCAATAACGATAGTTCCGCTGCCACCTGATGTAGTGCAATCACTTCCACCTATGTGTAAATTAGAATTAGCGAAAATAGATACATTATTACCACTTTCACAAAGTCTTTCAGCGGCGAATAGAGATACATTATTTCCGCTTTCAAAAAGTTCATCACTTGCTTCTATATTAATAGTTGTTCCATTCTCATTAATTTCTTCTGAATCTACATTTATAGAAGTGCCTCCACTTATATTGACATTACCATATAAATTAGTAATATTCACGTCATTAATTGCTCCTAATATGTTTACGCCAGCCGCACCACCAATATCAGTAGTAAAGCCACTAACTCGTGTATTAATTGAAATATTATTTTCTTCGCAATTAATACCTAAATCTGAATAAGTGAATCCAAATACTGTTGCTCTATCTTCTCCATTTACGCAAGCATTTTCTGCTTCTATTACTAATTCTTTAGTGACATCGCCATTACAATTTACGCCAATCTTAGTGGTATTTTTACCATAGAATGATGCTGTATCACCGGCTTGTTCACATATTTTATCATTTGCAGTAATTATAATGTCATTCTCTGATGATTCAATTATATCTTGTTTTGCTGTTAAACCAAGATTAGTTTCTGCTGCATGAATAATTACTTTTCCACCTTTTACGTTAGTAGTATCGGCTGTAACAGTATTTTCACAATTTACACCTACGTTTGTATTTGAAGCACCAAATATTGTGGCAGCACTTTCAGATTCATAACATATGCTAGAAGATGCGGTATTATTAATACTATCAGCAATTTCAACTATATTGTTAATTGCGATTTTTTCAATGCTATCTGATGCTATTTCTTTTAAATTACCATCAGAATTAAGTTTTACACTAACACCATTTCCAGACACTGCGTTTTCTTCATCAATATCACCGCCTTTTAACTGGACATATTCATCACCTTGAACAAAATTAATTCCGCTAACAGCATTGCTAAATATGTTAACACCTTGGCTTATTATATTTTCTTTTGCCTTAATGTTGATGTTATCAACAGATGTTGTAGCACTGCAATTTTCTTCATTGGTAATTAATATACCTTGTCCAAATACTCTTGTAGTTTCTGCTATTGTTGCTCCGCTATTACAATTACAATCCAAACCTACATTTGTTTCTACGCCATATAAGTTTGCTTTGTCATCACCTGCAAGGCAAAGGTCACTAGCTGAAATGGTAATTTTTCCTCTTTCACATTCTTTTAATACAATGTTATCAGATTCTAACGTAATTCCACTGCATCCTTTGATGTCAACTTTACCATTGCCATCACTACACTCGCCTATTTCTATATCATCAGATTTTAAACTTATTCTATCACAAGAGTTAATATCAGTTGTATTAGACGAAATACTTACATTGTTAGTATTAACGATAACGCTACCACTATTTGAGTCATCACATTTTGCAATAACAAATTCATTTGTGCTTGCATTAATACCATCACAAGAGTTTATGTTTGTAGTATCAGATGAAATGCTTACGTTATCAGTTCCAACTACAACATTACTATTACCACTACAATTAGCAACAACTAATTCATCAGTATTAATATTAACACCATTGCAAGAATTAATATCTGTATTAGTTGTAGTAATGGTTACACTACCGTTTCCTTCTGTACATTCTGTAATTTTAAAATCATCAGTGTTGATGTAGTTATGGCCGCAAGAATCAATATTAACATTATTAAATTCTACACGAGCATTTCCATCACCATCATTACATGATTTAATAAACAAATCATTTGTGCTTGCGCTTATTCCAGAACAAGAATAAATAACTGTATTATCGGTGATAATTGAAACTTTACTATCTGCGCTACCACAACTAACAATTTCAAATTCATTTGTTTCATTAGAAATCTTATCACAAGATTTAACTGATACTGTAGCTGCTGATGCTTTTACATTAGTGGTATTAATAGCAATATTACCACCATTATCGCATTCGTTGATATTTAAATTATTAGTATTAACATTAATTTCGTTACAAGAATTAATATTAGTGTTATTTAAAGCATCTACATTTATTCCAGTACCACTAATTGCTATATTATTTCCATTGATTGTAGTATTTTCAGATACTGTATTGTCATAACAAGAAACGCCTATTTTAGTATTATCTTGTCCAAACAATGTTGCGTTATTATTTGCTTCTACGCAAACATCTTCTTCTGAACGTACAACAATACCATCACTAGTTAAATTAGTAGCGCCACTTGCTTCAATATTAATATTACCGTCTGCATATACACTAATATCTCCCTCATTAGTACTACCGCTTTTATTGATATTTGTTGTGATTAAAGTAGTATTACCGTATATGTTAGTATTACTTGCAATTTGTTCATCAATGCAATCCAATCCTACATTTGTTTCGTCACCATATACGTTAACTTTTGATTCGCCAATTAAACACAAATCATCGACTGAAATTGTAATTTGGCCATCGCCGCATTCCCCATCAGTCAAAATTATATTCATAGATTCAAGTTTAATTTCATCGCAAGACTTAATATTAGTTTTACTAGAATCAATTTTAACTATTCCATCTTCTCCACATTGAGTTAATTCAATATTGTCAGATTTAATTTCAACGTTATCGCAAGCATCTACACTAACTATTTTTGCAGAAGTAGATACATTTGTTGTATTGATAATAACATTGCCACTTTCCGCATTACATTGATTGATGTTAAAATTATCTGTGTTGGCATTTATAGATTGGCAAGATTTAATATCAGTAGTATCAGCACTAATATTTACATCTGTAGTGTTTAATTCAACTTCACCACCTTCGTTACATTGAACTACTTTAAAACTATTTGTTTCTGCTTTAACTTCCTGACAAGATTTAATGCCAGTCGTGTCAGCACTTACATTCATATTAGTTGTGTTAAACGAAACTTCTCCGTTCTCACCACATTCATTTACGTTAAACTTATTAGTGAACGTATTTACTGCTTCACAAGAATTTACATCTGTTGTTGCTGCACTAATGATAACATTTGTACTATCTATAACAACTTGTCCACCATCATTGCATTCTTTTATTTCAAACTTGTCTGTTTCATTTATAATTTCTCCACAAGACTTAATATTAGCAGTGTTTGCGGATATGCTTACATTTGTTGTATTTACAATTGTATTACCGCTACCATTTTCGCATTCATTTAACTCAAAATTGTTTGTGCCAAGTTTAAAACTATCACAAGCTTTAATTTCTTCTGTATCTGCACTAATATTAACATTAGTAACATCTACAATAATTTGTCCATCGCCGCATTCAACAATTTCAAATTTATTTGTTTCTGCTTTAATACCATCACAAGACTCAATATTTGTGCTACTTGCGGATATTCCAACGTTAGTAACATCAACTAAAACATGGCCGCCATCTTCACACTCAACAATTTCAAAATCATTAGTGCTTGTTTTTACTTTATCACAAGATTTAATATCAGTAGTATCAGCACTAACGTTTACATTTGTAGTGTTAATATTAACAGTACCACCACTTATATTTTCTGAAATTTCAAATAAATCTGTAGAATTGATGATGCTTGTGTCAGCAATATTAATAATAGTATTAGCACTTGCTTCAATCTCATTTACATCAATATCAAGTTTGCTACCACATTCTCCATCAGTGCCTTTTACTTCGGTTGTTCCGTTGAGTACTGCGTGGCAATTAGTTGTAACTGAACTAAATGATGGGTTTGCACCTTGCATTGCATAACGTGACATATCAATAAAGAATCCGGCTCCATCAGTCAAACCTCCATCAGATGTTGGATTTACTAACAAATCATATGCGTCTCTTGCTCCATTGACTTCGCCATGTTTTGCTGTATTACCAGCAGCAACTTGGTTTAATTTAACAATGATATTAGATTTATTTTCAATAAGGTCTTGATTTGTAATACCATAAGAGCCATATGTGTCTGCGCTTGTGGAAGCAGGGCCTTCAGCACCTCTTACATAGCCTTTATAAGGCATAACTTCTTTTTTCTCCATGATTGTAACAATTTGTTCATCTGAAGAAAATCTAACTACTTTGTCACGAGAATTTTTAACTGAAAGGAACTCTTGTCCTGCGGCATTATTAACCGCTATTTCTCCAACCTCAAGTGTGGCTGGTGTTGGCTGCTTATCAGCAATACTGCTGTGAATATGTTGCAGCTTTTTTCTGTCTTTTGCCATAATTTTATTTATCTAAATAGATTATTAAAGAAAAGCAAGTAAAGACCTGCTTAAATGTTATTTAATAATAAATATAATTAACCAAAAAAAAGAGCACTATTTCTAGTGCTCTTTTGCAAACTTATCCGATAATATCAACATTTTTTCCTAAATTTGGCTTTCCGTTTTTTATTTATAAACGTTGAAACAAAAATAAAAAACATTATATTTTATATGTATGGGATATGTATATTTGATAGGTGAAAAAGAAAATCCTGGTAGGTTTAAAATAGGTTCTACTAGGTCGAAAGATATTAATAAAAGATTGAAACAGCTTCAAACTGGAAGTTCTTATGAATTATATATAAAAGACTTTTATGAAACAAGCCATCCTTTCAAACTTGAAAAGATGCTTCATAATCACTTTAATTCATCCAACATTATAGGAGAATGGTTTGAGTTGTTTGAAAACGATACAGAGGCTTTTAAAAGCATCTGTGATGAAAAAATGGATATTATAGAATCATTAAAAGATAATCCATTTTACTTTAAGCAAAACAAAACGGAATTATATACCTATTGGTAATATCTATTAGTTTATAATAATGAGAAAATCAACCAAAGGATTGCTCATTTATACATATAACTGATATTTATAGTAAAAACAAAATAGAATTATGAAATACTTAAAAAAATTTAATGCTCATACTGATTACGAATCAGCACAGAGTAATTTGATACTACCAAATGTATCAACATGTAATGATACGCCTAATGAAGTGCATTATAATCCTTATGTTGACCCATATGCAGGCCATGAGTATGTTGACCTTGGTCTACCAAGTGGTACACTTTGGGCTACAATGAACGTGGGTGCTTCATCAGAAACGGATTATGGTAATTACTATCAATACGGTAAGGGCGCTGCTCAATATGCAGCAACAAGTGGCGATAGCAACTATAGTGGAACAGAATACCCATTAGATTCTTCTGTAGATACAGCAGTGCAAGTGTGGGGTGGCTCTTGGCATATGCCAACGAGTGTACAAATGCAAGAATTGACAGCTAATACTACTTATCAGTGGGTAACAAACTACAAAGGTAGTGGAATAAATGGTGGTACATTCACAGCCACCAATGGGGCTGTTTTATTTCTTCCTGCTGTTGGCCGCTGGTACAATGGTAGCCAGAGCGATGTAGGCAATAGCGGTTACTATTGGGGTTCTTCTCCTAATGGTAGTGGTAACGCTTACAGCTTCTTCTTTCTCAATGGTGCCAAGGGCGTGTTCAAGGACTACCGTTACTACGGCTTCTCGGTTCGCCCTGTGGTAGGTTGAGAATTCATCATCGCCAATAAACCAAAATAAACTTGATTGCCACAAGCGTCAGCCCAAGGCAATCAAGTTTTCTATTTATACTACCTTATTATGCATATACTAATGCCAACAGATATATAGTTCCCAAATAAAAAGGAGAGGCTTATTTGAGCTTCTCCTTTTTTCTTTCTTCCATTTTTTCCTTTATTAATTTCTGTTGCAATTTTTTAGCAATGATAGATGCATGGCATTTACCCGGTGCACAAAAACATCCAAGATATACATCTTTTCCAGTTTTATAATATTCGTATATTTCATCAAAAGCCTTCGTGAAATCTTCATCTTTACCGTACATGGCATCAAAATACATTTCGTAGGCTTCTATTGCTTGTTCAACTGTTGGAAATGATAGTTTTGCTAAACTTGTTCGCTTTCCTTTACATGTAAAGGGGTTTCCAAGTGGAGAATTATTATATTTGCTACGGCCTACGTAGAAATATCCTTCATCCATTGTCTTATCATCAGTTTTTATATTAATAACATGTACCATTTAAAAATGTTTTTATAAAAAAAGAAAAACTTGAGTAGTTGAATTACTACTTCAAGTTTTTGTCTATTATGTCCAAAAGATTATTCACTTCTTCCGGCGATATTTTAGATAATTTTTCACCAACATTTTTAAGTTTGTTTTGGTCAATCTTCCCAGACTGAACTGCTGTCATAAAATTCTGCATAGTCTCGAATTGCTCCGCCGTCATCATCGACTTTATTGCTTTTTTTACAAATACGTTTTCTAATAAATTCATAATATTCTTTTATTTTAATTAATACTTTCTTTATAGCATAAAAAATTAAATCAATATTCGTAGTCGCTGTAAAGACCAGAAACAAAACAATAGGCCATAAAATAACATGCATTGCAAAATTAAATAATGTACCCATATCATTTAATGTTATTTTTTATTTTTTCAAGTCCCGTGAGCAAATCTTCAATTTGTTCATCTGTTAAATAAACGTCAGCATCAAAATGCCCATATTTATCATATAATGTTAATCTATATTTTGGTATTTCTTTAAATATTCTATCATATGAATAATCCAAACTAATTCTTTCTGTATCTACAAAATATTCCATTTTCTTTATTCAAAATTAATTTCTTATTTTGAATAAATATATACTAACGTTAAAAAACATTTTTTCAAAGTTGGGAATGTAGGATTCGAACCTACGGTAGATTTATGTCTACATGTGTTCCAGAGGCACACGCCTTAAACCACTCGGCCAACTCCCATTTTTTGTTGGAGAGCCGGGAATCGAACCCGGATTCCGAGGACCAAAATCTCGTGTAATGGCCGTTATACCACTCTCCATTATAAAACAAAAAATCCCATCAGTATTGTTACTAATGGGAACTTAAGGTAAAAAATAATTATAATATAAATAGGATTGGTTAATACAATATCAGTATCAACCGTTCCCATATGGTTGATACGACTTAACTTTGTTGCTGTTGTTGTCGTGTTATATTCTTCATTTTTTTCTATTTTTATGTTTCTTTTTATATTTGTAACTCGGCCCAGAGCAAAAATCTACACCATTTTCTGTTAAATAGATACCCTTCAATGAGCAAAAATACCTTTTTCCCATTTTATTGAAATAAGGGCAATGCCAACAAGGACTCATAATATAAATATTATTTATTTCAAAAAAGTGCTCCTGGAGGGACTCAAACCCACACGCTACTATTATTTCGCACCAGATTCTAATTCTGGGGTGTCTATCAATTCCACCACAAGAGCATCTATTTAGGAAAGAATTTTAATTATTCCGCCGTGTCTACCAATTCCACCACACTACGAGTTATCCTCATATGTTAGGATTCGAACCTAAACGACCATATTAGTCAGCGGAGCCATCGCGTATTACAAATGCTTGCTGTTACTTTCCTTGTTTTATATTTTAACCTTTGCCAAGGTTGGACTACTTTTATAATTGTAGCAGAAAAGGGACTTGAACCCTTACACCATGAGATACATCATTTTGAGTGATGCGCGTCTGCCAATTCCGCCATTCTGCCAAATTTAATGGGGCTGTTGTCTCTTAGGTAACGCTCTGCCCCATTAATTTCTTTTAGCAAAGATACAAAAAAAATATCAAAAAAAGAAATTATTCATCCATAAAATCAGAAAATTCACCAAAATTAACATTTAATGGCTCATATCCTTCATCATTTAACATATTTTTATAATAATCTGAGAATAATTTTTGCATTTCGTCATCAACGTTAACGTTTATGTCTTCATTCTCTACATTATCATATGCGTTTATTGATAAAATTTTCAGTTTTTTTCCTCCTTTGATTTCCTCATCATCTTCAGTGAAAAAATCATCTTCTTCTAGGGAATATGTTACAACAAATGAATAATCATCTATTTCAAACTCTAAATCGTTTTCCCCTTCAAGAAATACTAAATCCAAGTCATCTATATTATTTAATAATGTTGTTTTTGGTGCGTCAATCATAATTATCTAATTTCTCTTTTGATTATTCTTGCTCCATTTGAAGTCTTCTGAGGCTTAGACTCCTGTGTTGGGGCTGATTTTACCACATTTGTACTTGCATTTGCTGCCTTGTTTTTACATCCACATGCCATGTTTCTTAATGTTTTTATATAATAATTATTATTTATTTCCAATTTTCATTCCATCCAGATTGGTCGTCATCTTCTTCATAATATCCAACATCTTCTGTCCACGGTTCAATTAAATTTTTTAATGCATTCGTAACCATGCCATTATCTTCAATTTCGAATTCTTTACCATCGTCATCTATTACAATAGACGTTATAAACACATTATAATCTCCTTGTTTTTCTTCTATTTCATAATCTATGCATGCGATAACATTACCATTGTAATCAAGAGGGATGTCTACCTGATTCATCCCTATTTTTGATGGAATACCAGAGATTGATAAGCCTTCAACTATTTTACTTAATATTACATTATTTTCTGAATTCTCCTTTAATATTTTCTTAACTGTAGAAGATATTAGCTTATGCAAATCAGATTCTATTAACCTTAATATCATATTTGCTACTTTATTTTTTAATAAATATAATATTAGTTTAAAAAATAAAGGAGAAACGTTTCATTCTCCTTTATTTTTCAGCTTTACTTAAAACTTTATCAGCAATACCATAATCTACAGCTTCTTTACCTATAAGCCAAAAGTTTCTATCACAATCTTTTTCTATCTGCTCATATGATTTGCCTGTATTTTTAGCAAGTATGTTATATATATCCCTTTTGCATCTTAAAGTTTGTTCAAGTTCAATTGCCAAGTCTGAAAAAGTACCAGATTGGCTGCTAGATACTTGATGAATCATAACTCTACTATGTGGCAAAACAAGCCTTTTTCCTTTAGCGCCACAACTCAACAAAACTGCACCCATTGATGCTGCCATTCCAACACACGTTGTTGTTATGTCACAAGGAACAAAATTAATAGTGTCAATTACACCAAGGCCATCTACAACTGAGCCACCGGGACTATTGATGTATATGTTTATATCCCTATTATCTGTAGATGATAAATAAAGCAATTGTGCAATAACTGTATTACAAGAATCTTCATCTACCACGCCGGAAAAATAAATAATTCTATCAAATAATAGTCTACTGAAAACATCCATTTGGGTGACATTCATTTTTCTTTCTTCCAAAATAAATGGCATTATATTATCTACTGATTTAACTTTGGCATCTAACGCTGATGGCCTTACATTTGTTTTATCAAATGCGAACTTTCTAAAATCTTTTATTAAACTGTCCATTACTTATAATTTTATTTTTTAGATGTTTCGTTTGCTTTTATCCTAATGTCAGCAATTTTACAATAATCTTCATTAGCATCAATACCTATATAATTCCTTTTCAAATTTATTGCTGCTAATGCTGTGGTTCCGCTTCCCATAAATGGGTCTAAAACTAAATCTCCTTCATTTGTCCAGGTTTTTATATGTTTAAACGGAATATCATACGGAAATACTGCCGGATGTTTTATTTTTTTATCTCCTAAATCATACAAAATTTTATTTTGCGCTACGGACATTCTCCATACATTATAGTCAACTGTTTCATCGCTTACAAAATAATCAATATCTTTTCTATCATTATCTGTGTTTATAACTCTAACAGTTGATTTATAATGTTTTCCACTCTCAGTACATTTTCTCATGATAGGATTGAATGTGCTTGGCTTCCCTTTAGAAAAAACAAACATATACTCAAAACAATCTCTATACCTTGGCTGTTTAACTTGTGGCATAGGATTACTTTTAAAGAATATCATCGTATCGTTAAGGTTTAGTCCTATATCTCTGAAATACAATGTTTGCTTAAAAGGAATACAAGTTTCAGAGCCATTTTCTGTTTTATCACCAACAACCCATACAATAACCCCTCCCGGCTTTAAAACCCTATTTAATTCATTGGCTATTTCTTTGAATTTATCATGATTCCAATCAATTAAAGTGTTACCGTAATTCCTAAGATTACTATATGGCGGCGATGTTACAACAAGGTCAACACTATCGTTATCAATATTTTCAAGAATTTTTACAGCATCGCCGCAATATATTTTATTTATATCAATCATTATGCTAAAAATATATTTACTTAGTAGCCTGACTAATTCTTTCAATGGCTATATTATAATATTCATCAACTTTTTCAATACCAATAAAATTCCTATTGTTAATAATAGCCATTTTACCAGTCGTTCCACTTCCCATAAATGGGTCTAAAACCAAATCTCCTTCATTAGACCAACTTAATATGTGGTCTTGCGCTAATTTCTCAGGAAAAATAGCAGGATGCTTAAATGCATCCTTATCTTTGGTACTACCATTTAGTCCAACAGAATAATACCAAATATTTCTTCTTGGTACTTCTTCGTTAATGTCAAACTTAAAATCCTTTTTAACAGAAAATTGTCCATCTTTATCTCTGTTGAACCTTTTTTCTTTCCTGAAGCACCTTTTATCGTTCCATTTGTTACTACGCGGCTCTGTCAGTATATTAGTTGTTTTAGGCTTTCCTTTGGAAAGCACAAACATATATTCAAATGACTGTTGGTATCTTGTCTTTGCATTTGGAACAGGGTTATTCTTGGCATAAATCATAGTATCATGCAATTTAAAACCAACCTCCATAAAATATAACGCTTGCTTAAACGATGTACCTGATTCAGACCCATTTTTCATTTGGTCATTTACAACCCATACAACAATGCCACCGTCTTTTGTGATTTCATATAGTTTTTTTGCTACTTCTTTAAATATATCATAATTCCATATCAGAGTGCCACTATAATCATATATTTCATCATAAGGGGGGCTGCTTATAGTTAAATCTACTTTAACGCCTTCTTTGACTAATTTTTGCATTCTACTAATGCAATCGTCTAAATATAAATCATATTCTGCCATTTTAATTCAAAAAGGGAGTGTTCTACCACTCCCATATCTTTCAATCATAATTATCACTATTAGTAAAATCTATGCCAGTATCATCCTTATATTCTTCATTTAAGGAATTAATAGAAGATTCTATACTACTAGTAAGTGCCAAATTTGCTTCAGAAACAGTTGCTGCACACCTAAAAGCAGTTAAGCCTGTGCTAATGGCATTATAATTGTTATAGAACTTTTTCTTTGTTGTGAACCCTTTAAATTTAAAGCCTAAGTCATTCGCATCTTTAGCATCAGAAAGGTCATTACCCAAATAAATAAAATCCCATGAGTATACATCTGTTTGAGTTTTTATTCTGTCTTTAACGTCTTTTAAAGAATATTCAATTGATGAATTTTCTCCGCCATCTGTTATGATTACTATAAGATTTTTACTTGGTCTGTCTTCCTCTTTCATATCAGAAAGCCATTTTCCAATTTCATCAATAGCAGTCCCTATACCATCGTATAGCTTCGTCATGCCTCCAACCTTATAGTCAATATTATCAACTTCGTCAAGAGACTTACCAAGATATACTTGTCTCACTTCGCTAGCAAAATCATACAAAGAAACTATACACTCTCCATCCTTTACTGCTTTTTGTTCATCAATTGTTTTCTTGAATCCTCCTATAACATCTTTTTCGCTTCCCGCCATTGACCCACTAGAATCAATTATGAAACATACATGTATTAATTTATCTTTCATTACTTATATAATTTTATCTATTATTTTTCTTTTCTTTTTTTGCAAGACGTTCTTCTTCTTTTCTACGTTTTTCTTCTTCCTCTATTTGCTCAATAACTATGTATGATTCTTCAGCAACATCAACATAATTTGGATATTTACGCCTCATTCTGAAAACTTCTCTAGCAAAATCTCCATCTACACTTATTTTGTCTTTTTCTGAATCATAATTTATATTGCTCAACGCCCCTTCAACAAGCAAATTTTTATGCTCGTCAGATAATCTATCAAATGCTTCCTCAAACACTGTTACTATTACATCTTTTTTTGTTAAAAAATGAGTTGTTGCGTTTGACCTTTGGGCCTTCAATATAGTTTTAGCCTTTGGAGTTGAAATTACTTTTAAATCTATGCCAACCTGAGCCAAACCAGTATCTTCCCATTTTTCTTGCACCAAATCTTTAATGTCTTGTGATGTCTCAAATAGTTTCATACCTATAATTTCTATTTATTTTAACTTATTTTAACAAATATTTTATATAATTCACAACAAATATACAAAAAAATATTAAAAAAAAGAAATAATTTAATTAAAATATGCAAAAAATACCCAAAAAAAATATATATCATATTATATTAGTAAGCAATGGAAAAATGATTAAAACATTGTATAACTGCGCATCGGAAAAATTGGTTAATAAAAAGTTTGAAGAATTAATTTCAGAAAATAAAAAAATAAAATTTCCGGTTAGATATATCAATGTTGGAAAATTAATAAATGCAAATTATGAATTGTATATTATTAAAAGAAATGATGATAATACTGAAAGTACCAAATTAAAAGACGAGAACGGTAAAATAATTAATTATAAAACAAATAATGAAAATTGGATAATATATGACAGGGAAAACTATGATAAAGAAGAGACTTTTTGGGTATATGGCTTTCATCCAGTTTTTCAAAGAAAAAATTTTGAATGGATATATGGTAACTTAATATCAAATGAATCAAATAAATATAATTTCAAACAAATATTAATTTACCAAAATAAACTTTTAATTTCTACAACAAATTCACTTAACATGGTTATGTGTAAAAATGAATCAGATTGCATAAGACTATTTAATGAATTAGAAAGAGAATGCGAAAAAAATAAACTTAAATATGTTTTCTTTTCAGGAGACGCTTTTCATAGCAAACTTAGAAAAACTTGGTTTCAAAAAATAAAAAATCTGACCAACTGGTCAGATTTAAAAATTCGTAGAAACTCATTAAGACCTTAATTTTCTTCAACTGTAAATATGATATTTAGATTCTCAAATTTAACCACAACATCATTATCTGATGGTATAAATTCTTTTCCTTCTGGTTTATTTCTATAATAAAGGTCTTCATCTATTTTTTTTAATTCTTCTTTTGTAACCTTTATTACGAGGTCATTTTCTCTTGTTAAACCATTTTCTCCAAGGAATTTAGTGATATATTCACCAAGTTCATAAATCTTGATACTATTAAGTGAAAGTTCCATTAATATACTGTAAATGTTATTACCCAATTTGAAACGTCATCTTGAATATCGTTTAACAAATCAGTTATTGTTCTCCATGTTGCGCCTGCTTCTTTCATTGAATCAAGATATTTAACAACATTTTTCAAATCATTATCGACAAAATCTCCGTTTCCATTTTTCCCTTCGTGTATTCTAAAATAATATTGATACCCAAATCCATTTCTTATTGCAAACACAATATTAGGTTTGTTTGTCAAAGAATTAATTACATTTGATACCTTTATCATTTCTTCATCAGGAATAAAATCTGCTTTTTGTTTATTGAAATAATATAATTTAAAGCCATAATCATCATTTAATGTATATTCATCAGCCGGCATATGTGAATTAATTTTACCATTTGAAAAATATACTCCACGTACTGCATTTTCTATTTCAAATAAATCATTAACTCTTGCTGTTGATAACAGTTCTCTTGCTTTTTCTGCTGTGTCAATTCTATCTTTAAAAATTTCTCCAGTATCTTCTACAAATCTTTTACCGTGGAAAAACAGCCTTTCTATTACATATTTAACTTTTTCATACAATGTGCTTTTCATTTTTCGTAAACATTTTTTTAATTTTATTTTTATAAAACTTCAATTTATAATTTATAACTTCGTTAAACGTCAATTTAACTTTTTTCTTACCACTTAAAACATCTTTAATATCTTGTCCGACATCGCCTTTAAGCATTTCAGCCCAACGATTTTTTTCAAAATCAACGGCTCTATCCGTCATTAATTTATCATTTTTCAAACCCCTTAGTTCTCTAACTAATTCATATTCCATTTTTATTTCACAATATTATTCCTTTTTAACTATTATTACTACGTTCTATGGCCTCTTGCAATGTATGCATCAGCCAACATCCACCAGATGTTATTAAACCATCAAAAAATATAATAATAAACCATAGGCTTTTGCTTTCTAATACAAAATTCATTGGAGTGAATGGAATGAATGGAAATAATACCAAATTAACAGCACTTAAAAACATTCCCACCCATGTTGGCAAACATATAAAACAGGAACTCATTTCCTCAAGTAATGGATGGTTTTCTTTTAAATATGAATGCATTTTTTTAAATATATGAAACGGCCCATTTGCAAAAATTATAATATTACAAATGCCATAAGCTAATAAAAAATAAATTAATAAAATCATATTTTAATCTTCCTTTTCATTTTCAATAATTACCGGTTCTGTTAAAATAGTATCTGATTCAACTTTAACATCTTCAACTTTCTTTTTTTTATTGTATTTTCTTTTTGGTTTTTTTTCTTTCGCTTCTTCTATTATGAAATTCAATTTTAAAAGCCTATCTAATGGCTCTCTTTTAAACAACTCTTTAAGTTCATTAACTTTATCATTGAGCAATTGAATTTTAGATTCTGCATCCTTATTTGCATCAATTGTTTCCTTAATCAGTTCAAAAATTTCATCAAGAGACACTTTATTCATATCCCCATAATAAAAGTACTCACCTGCTATTTTTTCTCCACTGGCGGGCTTTATATTGCCATCTATTGAAGGATATACTTGCCATCGTGGTGGGAAATTAACTTTTACAATTAGGGCATCATTGAAATATTCAATTCCTCTAAAGTAATCTCCCAATTTCATTATTTCATCCTGTAACATTTACTTTTTGCTTTCTGAATTATTATTTTTATAAAAAATAAAAAAAAATACTAATAAATAAAGAATTTAACATGAAAAGTTCGCTTTAAGTTTGGAAACTATATATCTGTTGGCATTAGTATATGCATAACAAGGTGGCATAAATAGAAAACTTGATTGCCTTGGGCTGACGCTTGTGGCAATCAAGTTTATTTTGGTTTATTGGTGATGATGAATTCTCAACCAACCACAGGACGAACTGCGAAGCCGCAGCAGCGGCTGCCGCTGCTACCCCAGTCAGCATAGCTACTGAAAAAGTCCAAGTCGTAGGCGTCCTGCCCACCATCAGTGTCAAGAGAACTAGACCAATAGCCACCGTCATTGCCTACGAATCTGACACTGCCATTGAGACAGCTGCCAGCAGCAGGGAAGAATAATGTCTTGGAACTATCTTCCTTATCTGTACATAACATACCATACACGTTGTTAACTTGAGTCCATGCAGTGTTTACGGCAGCACCAAGAGCTTGGAATTCATCAGTTGTTGGCATACGCCAACTGCCACCCCAATTAGCAACAGCAGCATCATCAACAGCCTCAAGTGTTGTTAAGCCATCAGTAGAGTTATACTTGGTCATTCCTGTAGCACCTGGCGAACTTGTACCATTACCGTATTTATAGTCTTCCCAACCAAAGTATTTCTGTCCTTCACCACTACCTACTTGTTCAGCAGTGTAGCCTTGTGTGTCACCCCATTGGAAATACAAACCATAATCACTTGGCTGCGAAGCACCAATGTTCATTGTTGCCCATTTCAAGCCGCCAATCTCAACATACTCATGGCCTGCATATGGGTCATAAGGATTATAATGCACTTCATTTTGTGTATTAACACAATTTGATACATTAGGTAGTATTAAACCATTCTTAGCAACTTCATATTCAGCATGGTCATTAAATAATTTTAAATATTTCATACTTATTGTTTATTATTTCAAATTATATGTTATTGATACTCCCGCCATTACGCCAAATTGTTTATTTATTAAATCATATCCTCCTGTAACGCTAGGGCCGATTGAAAATCTTTTCCAAACTGTTTTTTTATCCTTTTTAAATACTGTTACATCTGTTATGTCAGCAGAATGCGTATCTTCTCCAATTGTAATATGGTTTTGCCCATTTTCCCCTTCTTTATTTACAATTGTGTATTTTGTACTTGTGTTAATTTTAAGGGAATACCAATTTGGTTCTTCTTTTGCGTTAATTTGCAATTTATAATTCATAGTATCATTTGGATTCACATTTGTGTATTCAAATGTTTTATCATTCGCAAATTTGATGCTATCAACATAAATTGTATCATGTACTTTCTCTTTTTTAACTATTACTTTGCCTGTATTATATTCTTGTTTTGAAGTAAACTGAATGAGATAGTCTATTTTATCTTTACTAGCGGCTAAAGAATCGTAAAGTTGTTTATTTTTCTTTTTTAATTCTTTGATACTAGTTTCATAATAAATCTTATTATAAGTGTTTGTACTATCTTTAAATTCAATTTCGTCAATCTTCCTATTTGTTTCAATCATTTTATAATGAGTAAAACAAATTAACCCGGCTAATAAAAGCAATAAAGACAACACAACGATAATGCATTTTTTTGTAATCATAATACTAATATTTTAAGACCAATAAATTTGCATTCTTAAATCAAGAAGCGGCGTAATAACTCTTGAATGACTTTCAATTATTCCTTTTATATATTCATCAGAAAATGATGGCCTTTCATGGAAAGCAACACCTAGAAAGCCCAAAGGCGTACCATTTGATGTGATATATATAATAGCAATATAGTTTCCTCCACTATCCTTTATTTCATCTGCAAAACCAACATCAACTTTTGCTACGTCTTGTACTGTTCCAAACATATATCCATGTTCCGCAACATAATGTGGGAATTTATATAATGTCAATGGGACGTTTTGATACTTCATAGCAATTCTTTCGACATGTTTAGCATCATTTACTTCTTCATATGACATATCAGCATATCTAAAAGGTAAGCCACTAGAATTCTTTTTACCGTTATGCATTTCAAATATAAAAACCCTATCCGAACTTAATGTATAACATAGAATTTCTATTTCCTTTTGAATTTTTGGAGTAACTTTATCGTCTCTTAAATCAAGATTTTTAACTTCTTCTTTATCTTGTTTTTCTGTAACTTTTTTAGCTAAAGCGTCAATAAATGCCTCACTTGTGACTGCTTTATAGCACATCACGCTTGATATTACAATAAATGAAGAAACAATTAATATACTAATAACTTTAACCACAGATACAAAAGATGCACTTGCTAAAAAATCAAATGTATCTTTAAAGGCTGTTATGTATTTATTAACTCCTTTTTTTCCTGCACCACCATCTGAAGCCGGCACATTAACATTTATAATGTTATTGCCTCCTATTTCACTATTCTTTTTCATTTTTAATTTTCAAATACTTTTATAAGGGTTTATTATTTCATTAACTTTCTAGCCTTATTAATCATATCAGAAAACTCTTTATTCTCATTCATTCTTGATTGTGAATTAGTTGTTGTGAAATAGTCTTTGCTCTTATAGCCATAAAGAGCTTTAATTCTATTCATTTCTTCGTTTACAAGCGTTTTATTTAACTTTTTCGTAACATTAGGCTGTTTATTAGTCCATTCTACAAGATACTCATTATCAGCAGTATCTTTCATGATAAATCTTTTTCCTTCTACCTTAAATTCGTCAGGCACTTTTGAAAGCATGTGGCCTTCTGAAAGGAACTGAGTGTGCTTAAATTGGATTTTGCTAATTTTCTTTGATTCAAACATGGTGTCACTGTTATTTTTTGTCTCATCTTTATATTTGCTGCTAACCAAACCATCTGTTTTACTCTTATCTTTTTCTTTTTTGGCTTCTTTAGCATGGTCGGCAATATCTTTACTTAATTCATTTGAATCATAGTAAGCATTACCAAATTCTTTATCCTCTTTATGAAGTTTTTCATTCTCTGCTGAAGGATAACCTTTAATCTGAGCTTTTACCCTGTCCTTAAACGGCTTTGAAATTGAATCATAATCAAGGTCAGACATACCTCTGTTATTAGCAGGTGTGACAGCATTTCCCTTTTTATTCTTTGCTCCCAAACCTCCATCATACGCTTCAGTCTCTTTCTTAATGTCATTATAGGCCTGGTCGTTGATTTTTTTATTATCCTTTGGTACATTTTCTCCAAAAACTGGTTCAAACTCGTTTTTTGCCTCTACTCTTTCCTTGATAATTGCTCTCAATTCGCCTACATTATACGTTCTATTCATATATGATTTGTTTTTATATAAAATAATTAATGCTTAACTATGTATATTAAATGCTCTAATCTATCCTTGGCTTCAATTACATCTTTAACAACAGAGCCTAGAAAACTATTGTTATTAGCATATTCTTCATATATATAAGACAATTTAACAAGAGTTTTATACAATGGCTCTACTTCAACACCAATTTTATCAATTATAGCATTTTCATCAACTGATTCATCCATTACATTATCAATTGATTCTCTTACTATTTTTTTTAATTTATTTTCAGATATTTTCATAATTATAAATATTCTTGTACTTGAGTTAAATACAACCCGCGAAGCATTTGTTCAAACATTAACTGTGTTCTTTTTCCTTTATCAGTTTCAGTTTTCAATTTTTCATCTATTTCCTTCACAGCATTTATGACTTTTTTTTCGTCAAAATAACCCTTTTCATTATAATAATCTATCATTATTTCTTTCCACTTTTTGGATTATAAATTTGCCTTCTTTGAACATTTCCGGGATTTGAATTCCATTTTGCTTTTCCATCAACTGAAAAACCTCCATGCCTATCAGAAGTATCTTTATCAGCGCCAAAAGCTACCGTATATTGCCCGGCTTCAGGATTAGTTCCCAATGGAGATTTACCACTACCAGTTTGCATTACACTTGCGCAATTTGGAGCTCCACCACCATTTTCCTCTCTCAATACACTTTCGTTAAATGGATTTGTTAAACTATCCAATGCATCCCAAGTACCTTCAAAACCAGGCATATCTATACGTTCTTGCTTAACGAGAAAATAATAGCCTGCACCATAATCATAATACATTTCTGCGCCTGCTTCAGGTATATCCATTACATATTTTCTATGAATTGGCATACTGTTTTCCTCGAAATTACCATCCTCTGCAACATCCTTAAACCATTCAGCAGCAGCCTCTTCCTCTGAAATGCCTTGTTCATCAGCAATTTCTTGAGCCTTGTAATCTTCTATTATACCGTCATAAATCAAAGCAGTAGATTCATCAGGCTCACCATGTGCTTCTTTTAATATTTTGTTTACAGATTTTTTTATAATGTTATGTAAATCTGATTCTGTTAATCTAATTATTTGCTTCATAATGAATTTATTATATTATATATATTTTTATCTTGCCCAAATGCCCATCCAATGCAACCAACTGCTTCTATTGGAATCCACTGGAATGGTTCATTTTCACCATCACCTTTTGAAGGTTTATTATTATCTATAGTACCATTTAAAACTACCATATAATTCTTACCAAGGCAAATTCCATAACGGCTAGAATATTCTTCATCGCCAATATCGTTTAATAACGATTTGTCAATAAATAATCCACTTTCTTCTCTTACTTCTCTTACAGCAGCATCTTCTACTGTTTCATCGAATATTTTATCTCCAACTTGCCCTGTTGGAACATTATATAACCCTCCATTATTGCTTCCTCTCCTTTTTCCTCCTAATACATATGTAATACCTTTATTATCTTTGCAAAATATATATACTGCAACAGAATCATATTTTTGAGGCCTTACTATATTATCAAAGGATTCGTCTATTTTTTCTTTTCTCTTTTCGTTTTCAAAATAGTAACTATAAAGCCTTTTTATTTTTTGCTCAAAATTTTTTCTTGGCACTTTGTATTGTAAATAATGCCTCGACTTCATTTTTCCATCTGCATCATTAGGCTCATCAATATTTTCTTTTTTAGTAATGATGTCTTTATCCATCATTTTATTCAAAAGGCTTTTCTTGCTTATACCATGTTTTTCAAAAAAATCACTTGGTTTAGCGCCTATTGGGTCATCAAGCAAATCCTTTATAAAATTCTTAACCTCAGTGAAAAATTTGAAAAATGTAACGTTTTCATCCTCACTTTCTTTTATAAGAACCAATTTATTTTCATTTATATATATTTTCATTATGCTCTTGATACACTTGATTTCCAGAAATTATTTCTCTGCCATAATATTTTAAATAATTCACTTACAACCTCAGAACTTAATTCTTTAACCTTCTGTTTAAATTCACGAGAAGATAAAGCAGAATTTAACTTATTACTAATCATAGAATTGACATCAGATTTACTAAGTTCCTCACTTATTATTTGTTGTAATTTCTTCTCGTTTTCATTCATATACAATATTTTTATATAAATATCTTTAAAACACAAAAAAACCCCTTTTAAAAAGGGGTTAAACATTTATTTCTTTTTATTGCTTATTATTGTTCTACCTTAGTCCAATTAATACTTCCTAAGTAATAACTTCCTGTTCCCATCCAAGTGTCATAACCGCTGCTACCTATAGGAACATATAATGTACCACCGTTTTTGACGCCGTAAAATGAATTTGATGTTACTGTTGGTGCTGTCATTGCATTACATGTTATACTTGTAAGACCACTACAATTATAGAAAGCATAATTACTAATACTTGTTACGCCACTACCTATTGTACAGCTTGTCATATTAGAACAACTATCGAAAGCATTACTACCAATACTTGTAACACTATCAGGTATAACTATATTCGTAAGGCCGCTACATTTATAGAAAGCATTGTCACCAATACTTGTAACGCTATCAGGTATATTTATACTTGTAAGGCTTCTACATCTATTGAAAGCATCATAACCAATAGTTGTTACACTATCTGGTATAACTATACTTGTAAGACCAGTACAACCTTGGAAAGCATAACTACCTATAGTTCCTAAAGTTCCACTAAATGTTATTGTTCCTATACCGTTACTGAATGTATGGCTTTTAATTGATACATTAAACGCATTTGTACGTAATCCATCTGATTTACTATCAGTTGTCTCAAGTAATTTACTTTCTGCGTAATATGTAATTGCTGAATTATTACTAAGCTTATTTTGAGTAACACTATATTCAATCTCGTTACCATGATAATCAACTGTACCACTTACAGTCCTTGTATCACTTGTGCTTGGATTCTGACCACATTCAATGGTAACAGTATCTGTGCCTTCAGTCACAGTTTCAGTACAAGAGCTACTTGTATCAGTCCTTCTATAACTAATTGCAATATCAAATGATGTTATATCACCATTTATTGTAGATGGATATGAAGGACTACCTATTACTTCATATATACTAGTTTCTTCACACCACTCAAATGGATTATAATGTACCTCATTTGGCGTATCAAGACAAAATGATACATTTGGTAGTATTAAACTGCTCTGAGCTGCCTCATAATCAGTATGAGCACTAAATAATTTAAAATTTTTCATAGCTATTACTTTTTTAAAATCTAATTTTTTTATATAAATATCTAAGGCAACAAAAAATGCAGCCATTTCTGACTGCATTCTATAGTTTATTGTAAACAGGTATATAATTCCCTACTTAATTGTTTCTTTCTGAAACTTTCTTTAACTTATCGAGCAAATCGCCATCAGTTACTAATGTTTGTTTCCAATTTAAATATGCATCCCTGATTTTTCCAAGTGTTCTTGAATTTGAATCGGTTAATTGTAGTCCTTCAGACCATACGTATAGTCCTTCTCCTGAAGGGTCATTATATCTAAATTGAAACGTTGTGTTCATTGATGGGATTTCCCCATTAAGCACAAGGTCATCAGCGTCCGGGTAGTATAATAAAGAATCATCATTAAACTTTACTTGTTCTCCTATTGTTTTCAAGACTGATTCTTCTTGTGATGTTCTTACGTCACCAAATTGTGGAGTTTTTTTCGTTATAGGGAAAGATTTATCATGTTTATCATCATTAAAATCTTTTTCCTCATTTAAGTTTTTTTTTTGATTTTTTTTCTCGGCTTCTTCCATTAATATTTTTGAACGTGTCAAAAAATTGTCTTCTTCAGCAATAGTAGTTTCAACTATTAATGGATTGACCGTTTGTTTTCTTGTTTTTTCAACTCCTTCCCTAATGGTTTTAAGCATTTTCTTAGTAAAATCTGTTCCCATATTTAATAATCTATCATTTGTCCATTCCAAAGATAACCAAAACTATGGTTAAGCTTTTTAATTATTTTTTTAACGCCTTTCTCAACCTTTTCTACTTCTTTAGCCGGTGCTTCAACAACTTCTTCAATTGTATTAGCAATTGCTTCATCTATTGCAACATCAGCAGTAGGTATTTCTTCATTTTGTTTTACATCATCTTTTTCTTCAATAACTTGATTTATCGGTTCTTCTACCATTTTAGTAATTTTTTTTACTGTTTGTTTTTTAGTAGTATCTTTTTTCTTTGATGTTTCTTTTTTTGCTGCCATTATAATTATATTTTATAATAAATATTATTTAAAAATAAAATCTGCTCCTTCGATAAGTAATATTTCTGAACGCAATTTATTTAAAGACACCTGTTTAATTTGTCTAACACGTTCTTTTGTTATACCTAATACTTTTCCTATTTCTTCAAGATTTTTTTCTTTTTTTCCATCAATGCCGTAATAATCTTCCACTATATATCTTTCTCTATCAGAGAGAATTGAAAGGATTTTATTAATAATTATGCCTTGTTTTTTTTGTATTTCTCTTTTTTCTTCTTCTTCCTCATTAGACATAACTACTTCTTTCTTAACTACACGTTCATCTTCTTCATCAAAATGAAAGCTCGTTACCATTACTGGTCTATTTAATTCTTCTTCGTCCTTTTCAATATTCAAGCATGTTTGCCTTTTTTTAATAAATTCTTGCATTGCATTTCTTATCCACCACACAGCATAAGAAATAAACTTAACATTTTTGTTTGGGTCGAATTTTTGTATTGCCTTAATTAGTCCTAAATTTCCTTCTGATATTAAATCAGACATTGATGCCCCATTACCTTTATATCTACTAGCAACATTAAATACAAATCTTAAATTTGATGTGAGAATTTCATTTTGTGCTTCAATATCACCAATTTTTGCCCTTAAAATTAATTCTCTTTCTTTATTTCTAGATATTGGTTTATATCGTTTTAACTCGTCATAATACGTTTTAACGGTGGTGCTAAAATCATTAACATATTGATTTGCCATTAAAATTAAACATTTTTTCTAAAAAATTATTTTTTAATAAGAGTAATTTTACTTATATTATCTGTTTTTTCAACAATAACATTGCTGGATGCCCATGATTTAATTTGGTCTAAATGTGATATTATAAATATATGGTCATAATTTTTTAACATTTTATTAAGCAAATTATGTATATTTTCCAAATTTTCTTCAGAAACTCTACCTGTTATTTCATCACACAATAAAAATGAATTTCTCGGTATTGTTGATAATTCTGCGAGAACTGTTCTTAATGCCAAAGATGCTGCTGTTTTTTCAAAGCCACTTCCACTTGACAAATCAGATTTCACTCCATCTTTAATCAAATAGAACATGACATCATTTTTAACATTTATTCCAACCTCAACATCAAAATCACACACATCACTCAATAAGTGTGATAATTTAGCATTTATAATAGGCAACGTTTTTCTAAATACCATTTTTGAAATTCCGTTTTTACCTACCATTTCAAGATAAATCTTCCAATTTCTTATCAACTTTTCTTCTTCATCCATTTTAGATAAAATCTCAACCCTATCAGAAATGTCTTTTTTGAAATTGTTTATTTCGTTTTCTTTATTAAGAATGTTTTTTAAATTCACTTCTTTCTGGTTTCTTTTATTCTTCAAATGAATTTCATTATTGTTTATTTGAATATCTAATTTATTGTTATTATCAATAGCTGTACTGTTTTTATTATATTCTTTTAAGACGTTTCTTGATTCTCTTAACTCTTCCCTTAATTTTGACATTGAGACCTCAAGAGCAGCATTTGACATTGAAAGTTTAGACCTTTCTGTATAAAGTTCTCTGTTTTCTTTCATTGAAACTATTAATTTTTCAACTTTAGAAATATTCTCTGAAACTTTTTTGCCTTCTTCAACAATATTCAAAAGTTCTTTTTCAGTTTCTTTTATTTGCTTACTATTATCAACATTGTCAAGTTTCCTATGACACACCGGGCATATTTCACTACTTTTAAGATGTTCTAAATTATGCTTTATATTATTGTGCATTGCCAGTAAACTTCCTCTTTTCTCTTTAAGATTTGAAAGCTCTTGGATTGCATTGTCATATTTTTCAACAGAAAAATCTACATCGCCTATTTCTTTTATCCTCTTTTCTCCTTTTTCTAATTCATATTTTTTCTTAATGCCATCATTTGTAAGTCTTTCTATTTTTGCATTAAGAGTTGAAATATCTACTTTTAATAAAGTTTCATCTATTGTTTGTTTTGATTGAATAAGTGCATTTTTATTTTTTTCAAGATTTTCAATTTCCTTTTCCAAAACAGCATTTGACTTGTTTATTTCCTCTATGACTTGTTGATTGGACTTTATTTTAATTTCATAAGCAGTTTTTTCTTGTTTTAACGCTTCGCTATTATATCTGTTAGATAGCAAATAAGGTTTTATTTCTGTATTATATTTTTCCCTAGCGAATGAATCTTTTTCCTCAATAGGCAAAAGTCCTATCCAACGTGATAATATTCTGCCTCTTTCGGTTTCTTTCATACCTATTAAAGCATCAAGATTAGACTCTGTAATAGACATTATAAGGTCAAAATCACTTTCTCTTCCTAAAGCTTCTTTTATTACTTTATTTGTTTTCGCTGTGTTTTCTTCCTGCTGATTGTCTATATATTCTTCTAATTCTTCTTTATTACCGCCTACTATTTTATAGTATTCTACTTTTTGCGTAACTTTGCTTTTCTCAGTTCTTTTATCTAAAGAAGGCCTTGAAAGAGTTCTTTTAATTATGTAATCTTCCCCATCAATATTTATACATCCTTCAACAATAACATTTGTTGCTTCCGGAATGTGTTTATTGAAAATTTTGCTTTGAACCTCTGCTTTTTCTGTTTTGCCAAACAATAGGAAATGTAGCAAATCAATAGCAAATGTAGTTTTACCACTTTGGTTGCTTGGCTTTCCACTTAATAGAACAATGTCTTTAAGATTTGTAAAGTCAAAATAGTTGCCGGTTCCATATGACAGAAAATTATCCCATCGTATCCACTTGATAGAATATTTCCTATATTTATCGTAAACTTGGTAATCAATTTTTGCATTTATTTCTGAATCAATTTTTTTTATCAAATCAAAATCACAATTATCAATATTGTTAATTTTGAGATAATCTTTAAATAATTTAACTTGAAAATTTGGGTCTTGAATATTTTGTATAATATCTTTATTAATTGATATTTCTGACCCACTTTCATCAGCGAGGGTAAAATCAGGAATAACCCTTATATGCTCTTTTGGTATGCCATATTTTTTACTTGCTTTTGAAATAATACTATTAACTTTATCTTTTGAATAATCATAAGGAGATACTTTCCAGTGGAAAGTTATTCTCGAATTATTTTTTATATTAAGCATAATTATTTCTTAATTATTCTAATTGTTTTCTTCGGTTTTATTGGCTGCTGCTCTTCTTTTCTTTCTTCAACTGATTTGACATTTTCTTCCTCTGTTGATTGCTGCTTTTTTGGCCTTCCTCTTTTCTTTGTTTCTTTTTTCTCCAATCCTTCAATGTCAACTTTTTCTTCTGTTCCATATTCTTCTATTTTAAATGGTTTATTTTCTTTATTGAAATTATCTTGTGGTGAATAACCATATTTTGCTATATTAAACCCATCACGTAAACAACTTGCAAGAAAACTGTTTACATCTTCCACATTGTTTAACCTAACAAAATTCATTATATCATTCTCTAATACTCTAGGTATGGTTATAAACATAATATATATTATTTTTACAAATATACAAAAAAAATATGTAAAAAAGTAATTTTTTTAAATTAATGTTTAAAAATATTTAAAATTATATATTTTTTAAAAAAATCCGGTATATATTCCGGTTAATAATATTAATAATATATAATATACATGGATAAAAACGGAAATAAAATTATACTAGGGTGCGACGTATCAACGCAAACAATTGGCATAACGTTACTTCTTGATGATGGTTCAGATTATGGAAAAATAATTGAATTAACTCACATAAGCCCAAAAGTCTCTTCAAAAATAAAAGGAATAGAACAATTATTTCTAAAAAAACAAATTTTTGAAAAATTCATAGAGAAATTTAAAGGAATAGGTATAGATGAAGCAGTAATTGAAGAGCCTCTTTTGCGCTCAAACAATATCAATACCTGCGGCACTTTACTTAGATTTAACGGCATGATTTCTGATTGCATTTATAATGTATTAGGAATTGTACCAGAATATATTTCAAGTTATGATGCAAGAAAATACTCCTTCCCAGAACTTATGGCAATAAGAAAATATGGAAAAGACGGAAAACAATACGAATATAAAAAAATTATGAACGAAATAACAAATAGCAAATTTGTATTATTTGGAAGCTATAGTTGGGAGGTCGATAAAAAAACTGTCATGCAAGATAAAGTGGCAAAATTATTTCCTGATATTGAATGGGTCTATGACAAAAAAGGAGAACTTAGGAAAGAAAACTTCGATGCTAGTGATAGTTATGTTGCTTGTCTTGGGTATTTAAACAAAAAAAAATACGGAGAACTTGAAATGAAAGTTGATTCAATTTCATCTTCAATATCAACTGATGGAAATGAAACAACTCCGACTAAAATTGAATATGATGTTGAGTATTGGGATAAAAAAGTTCATAGAATAACATACATTTAATTTTTTTTGTATATTTGCTGCATGAGTAAAATTGAAATTTTATAAAAAATACGATTGCGGTTTAATAAAGTATATAAAAAAGCGAGGCTACTTAACCTCGCTTTTATTGATTCCCATATATTCCGTTATCAACTTTTTCAATTGTATCAATTCCGCTTGTCATTTTTTTCCTTGGGTATGCTTTTGCAATTTGAGCTGCATTTTTAATATAAGAATTATTCCTTAAAGCATTATCAAGTTTATCATTTCCTCCTTGCAAACCTTTTTGTGCTTCAAGATTTTTAATCATACTGGACGGTCTATACATTCTTTCTTTTCCATCTTCACCTCTATGCCTTAACGTGCCATATTCATCCATTTCAAATCCATTCATGCCATATCTTTCATTAAAATCATCAGCTGCATATGATTTTAAATTATCACTTTGTCTAATTCTGCCTAAAGACCTTGCTTTGCTGGCAGCATCCATAGCCAATCCATACTTTCCTGCTCCGAATCTATGAGTATCGCCTGATTCTTTCAAAATTTTCATTACAGACTCTTTTATAATTGAATAAAGCTGAGATTCATTCACTTTATACTGTTTTCCTTCTGAAGCAATGTTATTTGCCGGCTGCTCGTTAAAATCATCATCTTCATCTGAAGACGCCCTGCCATAAAATTTTCGTTTATCAAAATCAGTATATTCTTTAACCAATTTGCTAACTGCTCCTTCTATAACTGATTTAAATTCAGATTCTGTTAATTTTATTTGCCTTTTCATCATATTATATATTTTTCAATTATTTAATAATAATACAACCAGAATGCCTTTTTAAGCCATTCAACTTGTTTTTCTTCCAAATTATTTTCATCTAAAGAATTATCTTGCCAAATAATTCCCTGAGTATCATCAAGAGAATGTTCATCAAATCTATGTGTGTGGTCATCAATTATTGCTGATTCTTCAGCAAGATTTGTGTAATAATAATGACCATTATAGCCATAAACAGTAGGCTCATAATCAACCATCATTTCCATTCCTCTCAAAATATCACTATCCCTAATTACTTTTTTCTTATCCATTTAAAATAATATTTTTTAAATATAAATATCTATTCAGCTTTGTTTTTCTAAAATTTTTATGTATATTTGCCTACAAAAATATTTAATTATGGATGAACTTGATAAAATGTATAATATATTAGCATCATTTCTTGGAGAAGCAAAAAATGGATTTGATGGTAAAAACATGCAGCTACAGTTTGGATGTCCAAAATGTATAGAAAATAAAGGAGAAAAGGAAGCACATAAATTTAATCTGGAAGTTAATTTACAGATTCAGCGTTATCACTGTTGGTCGTGTTCTAATGAAGGGGAACAAATGAGTGGCTCTATTTTGAAGCTCATTAAACTGTATGGAAATGAACAATTATTGAATGATTATAAAGAAGCAATACGTTCATTTCGTGAAAGTAAACTATATAAATTAAAATTTTCGGAAGATGAATTTAACATTGATACAAAATCAATTGATATTGAAGATTTGATGCTGCCCAAAACCTTTAAACAGTTTAGGAAAGATAAATACTATCCAAAAAAAGCACTTGAATATCTAAACAATAGAGGAATTGGATGGGATATTATTGATAGATTTAACATAGGTTTCACGGAATACAACAAAGACGAATATATTTCATCATATAGAATATATATTCCATCACATGATTTATATGGCGATTTAAATTACTGGACAGGAAGAGATTATCTTGATAGAAAAGGAATGGTAAAATATTTCAATCCAAAAACAGAAAGGAAAAATATAATTTTCAATGAAGATAAACTTCAATGGGATGCAGATATTACGATAGTAGAAGGCCCATTCGACCATATAGTAGTTCCAAATTCAGTTCCTTTATTGGGAAAAGCAATTAATAAAGAGTTTAAATTATATTGGGAAATTATCAAAAATGCAAACGCAAACATAAATATATGGCTTGATAATGATACAATGGATGAAAATAAAAATATATACAAAGAATTAAATCATGGAAGACTATACGGCAAAATAAAATTAATCAATACAGATTTAGGAAAAGACCCAAGCGAAATATATGAAAAATATGGATATAAAGGAATTGTAATGTGTTTGAGACAAGCAAAAAAAATGCAAGAATATGAACTATTTTAAAATGAAAAAGAGCAATCAACAAAGATTGCTCTTTTATTAACTATGTACAGGACGAATTGGTAAGCCTGTAAATCTATTACCATATACGTGCATTTTATAATCGCCATAAGAAGAGGCATTCAATGATACTCCATATTTTCCTGATAATGTGGAAGACATGATATATATTGATGTTGTCGTAAGGCTAGGGCAAGAAGTATTATCCCAATATCCTGAAGCTTTTATTTTAATTGATTTACCATTTATTTTACTTGTTATAGTGAATGTATATGTATTTGAATCATAAGAACAAGTTGTATTATTTATTAATTCTTGAAATTCGTCTCGCGTCGGCATTCTCCATCCATTACCCCAAATAGCAATAGCCGCATCATACTGTGAATTTTGAGGTATATTTCCGCTTAATCTATAACCGTTTGTTGTACTGTAACTAGCGGATGAAAAATCATACCCGTCACAATTATAATGCCCGACTATATTTCCGTATGAAAAATACATTCCTACTTCGCTTTCATTGGAAGCACCAATATTATATTTAGCCCATTTTAATCCACTAGGAAGACCTAAGTCAACATACTCATAGCCTCCATACGGGTCAGAATAGCCACTTTGTGTAACGTTATATTCAATATTAATTCCATTCCATGTTACGGTACCGGATACTGTTCTATCTGACGAACCTGTATTCGCGCCACAATTAACAGTTACAGTATCTGCACTGTTTGTAACAGTTTCTTGGCAATACTCATTTGTATCAGTTTTTTTGTAATTAAAGTTAATAACAAATGATGTTGTATCGTATTCAATTGTTGCTGGATAAGATGGATTTCCTACAAGCTCATATACAGTTGAAACAGTACAACCTTTTTTCTGCGTAACACTATACTCAATGTTTATGCCATTCCATGTTACAGTACCTGACACTGTTCTATCTGATGAACCTGTATTCGCTCCGCAATTAACAGTTACAGTATCTGCACTGTTTGTAACAGTTTTTTGACAATCACTTGTTGTTACAGTTTTCTTATAATTGAAATTAATATCAAATGATGTTACGTCATATTGAATAGTTGCCGGATAAGATGGATTTCCTACAAGTTCATATACAGTGGAATCAACACAAACTCCTTTTTGAACAACGTTATATTCAATATCGTTTCTATTCCATGTTACGACTCCTGATACAACTCTATCTGTTGAGCCTGTATTTGCGCCACAATTAACTGTTACAGTATCAGCGCTGTTTACAATATCTGTTTCTCTGCAATGTTCATCTATATCAGCCTTTCTATAATCAAAGCTAATATCAAATGATGTCACATCGTTTTCAATTATAGAAGGGTAAGATGGCGTGCTTGTAATTTTATACACAACACCTTCTGTACATCCAGACAATGGATGATAATGTACTTGGCGAGGCTTATCTTTACAAAATGAAATGTTAGGCTCTACCAATGAAGTTTCTACCCATTCAAGATACTCTTCATGAGTATTAAATATTTTTATATAACTTCCCATATGATTTTTACAACATTTTTAATATTATTTCTGTTATATTTTTTCCTTGTCTATTAAATTCTTTTTCATCGTTATAAATAAAGGTTTTAAGACCTATACCTGTATTATATATGTCACGAAGCATCAAATATATATCATAATATCTTTGCTTGAATAAAGGCAGTTCCTCATTAGGTATATTCAAATATATATCTACCCTATTAATGCATTTAGATAAACCTTCTAAAACCTTTACATTTGAAAAAATTCTATCTTCGTTTTCTGCTTTTCCTACATTTTGCTTACTGTGGTAATTTCTTTCCCTTTCGTCAGGCACAAAGAAATTAACGGGCCCTGAATGAAACCTACTATTGAAGAAATCAGAATTCAATTCTATTCTTGTATTTAATCCACTAGAATACCCAAATCTTCCATCACGAACTCTTGTTGTTGACAAATAATAAGGAGCACCCCTACCATAATCAGCATTTATTAACTCATCAGTGCCATGAGCTGTGGAAAATATAATTGAATCAGAATCTACCATTTGATAAAATTTCTTTAAAGACGTGAAATGATACGCCAATCTGGATAAAGACTCTTTCAAAACATTATTTACAATACTTGAAAATTTAAAGCCTTTATCTGTTATTTTATTTATCATATATGATTCTAATTTATTATTCATCAACTAAAAAATCTTCAACATTAACATCAAGTTTGTTGCCATTTTCATCTAATAAAGAATACTTACGTGCATCTTCTTTCTTTGATAGCCAAACAGTTTCCATATTAAATATATTGTAGCCATTCATGAATGACCATTTAGAGTTTTTTATATTACTTACTAACTTAAACATACTTCACTAAATTTTATATTAATAAATATCTTTTTAATGTAAAAATAGCATTAATTGTTGAAATAAACAAATAAATAACTATCTTTATAAATAAAGAACCATCGTTGCAGTAACAACGACGGTATAATTACTTAGGCTTAATATGTGAATGTGAGTGTAATATTAATTTAGGGAACTATATACCTGTTGGTAATAAATTCCCCTTCTGAATAAATATACAAGGTGTACTTCCATTGGTATGACCACAATCATAAGGTGGCATAATAAAAGGAGTAACCTATTTGATTACTCCTTGTATGCAGTGCTTATTAAGCAATCACGCCACGAACCGGATAGCCGTTGCTGCGAGGGCCGCCGCTACCCCAGTACACTCCGTAGCTGAATAAGAGCAAGGTGTAGGCTTTACTCACGTCGCCACTGTAAAGCGAACTCGTCCGGCAGAAGCCTTTACTTCCTCTATCGTTCACAGTTGTGTTGGCGCAGTAGCCCGCAGTAGGAAAGAATAATCTCTTGGAATAGTCGTTTTTATCTGCAACTAAGATACCCTTGACACCATTTAAGGTTGTTAACTTATCACTGGTTGTTATTTTTGTTCCGCCAGACGTGATAAAATCACTAGCAGCACCAAGAGCTTGTAATTCTTCAGATGTTGGCATACGCCATGAACCACCCATATTAACACTTGCAGCATCATCAACAGCCTCAAGAGTTGTTAAACCATCAGTTGAATTGTATTTTGTAAATGCCGAACTTGATGTTCCTACTCCACTTATGTACTTATAATCTGGCCAATCAAAGGCTTTCTTGCCGCTTCCACTACCTACTTGGTCAACAGTGTAGCCTTGGGTATCACCCCATTGGAAATATAAACCATTATCAGTAATTTTGCTTGCACCAACATTCTTTGTTGCCCACTTAAGTCCACCAATCTCAACATAATCATGCCCATTAGTGTCAATTACACTACAGCCACACTGTGCAGTAAAACCACCATCAACTGTTGTAACTGTAATAATAGCACTACCACTATCGCCAATAGCCGTTACAAGACCATTGCTATTAACAGTAGCAACACTATCATTACTCGATGACCAAATAACGTTCTTATTACCAGCATCGCTTGGTGATACTGTTGCAACTAATGTTTCAGTTGCACCTTTGCTAAGACTAAGTGTGCTCTTATTGAGTGTAACACCTGCTACATTTACAATGATGTTTAATGAACATTGCGCTGTAAAGCCACCATCAACAGTTGTTACAGTAATATTGGTATTACCACCACCAATAGCAGTCACAAGACCGTTACTGCTCACAGTGGCAACGCTATCATCACTTGATGACCAAGTAACACCCTTGTTACTTGCATTAGCTGGCAATACAGTGGCTACCAACGTCTCAGTTTCACCCTTATTAAGACTTAATTCACTCTTGTTAAGTGTAACACTACTTATACCTACATATGGATTATAATGCACCTCATCAAGCACATCAGAGCATATTGATACATTTGGTAGTATTAAACTACTTTTAGCTGCTTCATAATCAGTATGAGCGCTAAATTTTTTTAAATAAATTCCCATAATATCGTTTTTTCACTTTTTATTAATATAATTAATGAAGTCAATAATTCCTTCTATATGTAATCTTACAACAGCGTGAATTCCTTCGTCTGATGTTAGATATTTTAAATCATCTTTATTGTCGTAAAAAAAGTTTTCTGTCAAAACGGCCGGACAATATGATTTTTTAATGATATAAAAATCAGATTCTTTATCTCTATCTCCGTCTGACCAATCTTCTCTAATTTTTCTACCTGATATATTTTTATCAGCTCTTTTATAAAGGAAATCTGCTAAAATATCAGATTTTGTTTTTCCTTTTGTTGTATATGCTTCCCAACCTTTTCCTGTCATCCATTGAGAACCATTTCCAACCGCATTAGCATGAACTGAAATTAATAACACATTGCCTGCTCCAACCTTATTACATATTGTATTTATCCTGCGTATTCTTTCTGACAAAGATATATCTTTATCTTCAGGAACAACTAGTCTCGCATCATATCCCATTGAAACAAGTTTATCTACTATCATATTAGATATTACCCTGTTATATTTCCACTCACGAAACCTTCCTCCATTAGTGAATTCTGACCCAATTTTCATATCAGATTCCAATAAAGGACTGAACTTTCCATTTTGTTCTGTGTTAGAACCATGTCCATTGTCTATAAGAATTATCATTTTTCAATATTTTTTTAATCAAATTAGTTTTTAGGATTTGCCGTGAATATTACTGTTCCGCCTTCACAATCTACCTGTATATTAGGAGATATTGTATATCCTTTGCATTCTGTTGAAACTGCCACACTAATATTTTTTGAACAGTTAGTTCCATCTAATTCATAACTAACTGTTATTGTAGCATTACCATCAGATACCCCATTTATTGTTATGGTATTTCCATTTATTGAGGCTGTCGCAATACTTGCATTACTAGATGTAACATTAAAATTATTAAATCCACAATTTTCAGAATCATTAATTGAAACTGTATCTTCTCCGTCAGGTTCTAATGTAACACTATATTTACTTAATTCTAAATTGTCACAAGTACAGCAACAATTTCCTGCTGCCTGAGTAATTGTGAAACTTATTCCATTATAAGTTTTAGTGTAAGTCTTAGTAGATGTAGTATCATTACAAGATATGGCTTGAGTCACAATATATGACTCAGTTGCAGAAGTTTCTTCGCAATATTCACTATTATAATGACATGTTATATTTAACGTATCATTTTCATTGCATCCACTACAAGGTATATTTACATTATCAATCTTATATAACTTATATTCGCAATCAGATGGGGCGCAACGATATACTTTAATTTCATAAGGGCCCGTGTCACAATCATTACAAGCTATTGTAACAGTGCCTGCCGTATTAGTATCCCCTACAGCTGATGAAGGAATAACCTGTATTTCAATATCCATGTCACCTTCACCATGCGGAGGTATTACATTTATCCAATCTTTATCAGCTGTAGCAGTCCATCCTATTTTTTCTATACTTTCTGCCATTTTCACATTTTAATTTAATATAAATATTTCTGTATTTTATATTTTTTTTGTATATTTGTATAAAACATTTTTAAGACATGATAAAAAAAATAATTCATATTGCAGACGTGCATATAAGAAACTTTCAAAGGTTGGAAGAATACACATCAAAACTTAATGAACTAAATGAAAAAATAAAGGAAATAACAAAAGGCTATAACAATGATGAAATAAGAATTGTTATATCTGGCGATATTGTCCATTCTAAAAACTCAATATCAAATGAGTTAATAGCATTTGTTAGCTCCTGGATAAGAAGCCTTGAAGAATTTGGCAAGGTTATTGTTATAAGTGGAAATCACGACCTAATGGTTGGCAATATGTCAAGAGTAGATACGCTTACAGCAATATTCACAGCATCCAAATTTTCAAATTCAATACATTTAGATAGCTATTTGGGATATGATAGTGGTATTGTACCTGATGACAATGTTTGTTGGGCTTTATATTCAATATTCACAGATTATAGAAAACCAAATATAGAGCAAGCAAAAAAAGATTTTCCTGATAATACAATAATTGGACTTTATCATGGAACAATAGTAGGCGCAACATTAAACAATGGTACTGTTGTTGAAAGTGGAATAGATGGTGACGAATTTTATGGATGTGACTTTGTTGCTGCTGGTGATATTCATAAACGTCAAGAAATAAAACGTGGTGATGTAACAATTGTTTATCCCGGGTCATTAATACAACAAACATTTGGAGAAACTGTCACGCAACATGGATTTGTTGTTTGGGATTTGGAAAAAAACAGCCATGAATTTATTGATTTATCAAATGAATATTCACTGTATGATTTTGAAATAAAAAATGTGGAAGACGTTGATAATGATAAAGAAATACTATTAAATTATTAAAAATAATTAGATGTACTTCCATTGGTATGACCACAATCATAAGGTGGTATAATAAAAGGAGTAACTACTACTGTAATCACTCCTTATATTACTTACTACTGTTATTGTTCAACTTTTGTCCAACTATACTTTCCTAAGTAATAGTTTCCTGTTCCCATCCATACATCATAGCTAGTACTACCTTGCGGAACGTATAATGTTCCATTAGTTTTAACATTTTGGAATGTATTATTATCTATTGTAGGCGCTGTCATTGCATTGCATGTTATGTTACTAAGACTAGTACAATCTTGGAAAGCATTATTACCAATACTTGTAACACCACTGCCTATTGTACAACTTGCAAGGCTAGTACAATTTTGGAAAGCATTATTACCAATACTTGTAACGCCATCACCTATTGTACAGCTTGTAAGACTTCTACAATTTCTGAAAGCACTATCACCAATATTTGTCACGCCACTACCTATTGTACAACTTGTAAGACTTCTACATCCATTGAAAGCGCTATTACCAATACTTGTAACACTATCAGGTATAACTATATTTGTAAGACTAGTACAATCTTGGAAAGCATTACTACCGATACTTGTTACACCACTACCTATTGTACAACTTGTAAGGCCACTACAATTATAGAAAACATTATTACCAATAGTTGTTACACTATCAGGTATATCTATACTTGTAAGACTAGTACAGCCATTGAAAGCACTATTACCAATACTTATTACACCATCACCTATTGTACAACTACTAAGGCTACTACAACCTCTGAAAGCCTCAGTACCAATACTTGTAACACCATCAGGTATATCTATACTTGTAAGACTAGTACAGCCACTGAAAGCTTTACTGCCTATAATTGTTGGGTCTACCAATGTATATTTAACTGTATGTTCACCAAGTGTATCGAACGTATATGCGCTGACAACTGATGGTTGAACAACGTCATCTATCTCAATTGAACTGAAATGATTTGTGTTATTTAATAACTTTGTTGGACTACTTGTATCTGTTACATCGAACTTAGCTGTTACCTTTGCCTCAAACTTACTCTGAGTGACACTATACTCAATCTCATTACCGTAATAATCAACTGTACCCGTTACAGTCCTCGTATTACTTGTACTTGGATTCACACCAATCTCAACAGTTACAGTATCTGTACCTTCTGTAACTGTCTCTTGACAATACAAGCTAATGTCAGTTCTTATATAATTGACGGTAATGTCAAATGATGTATCAGCACCATCAACAGTAGCCGGATAATATGGCATACCTACAACCTCATATACACTCCTTTCTTCGCATCTAAGTGGATTATAATGCACCTCATCAGGCACATCAGAGCATATTGATACATTTGGTAGGATTAAACTACTTTTAGCAGCTTCATAATCAGTATGAGCACTAAATAATTTTAAATATTTTGCCATAATTTTTATAATATCTTTCTTTATAAATATCTAAGACAACAAAAAATGCAGCCGTTTTAGGACTGCATTTTAACAAGTTTTATATGTATTACATTATCTGTGTCTTCGCATTCGTTATTTGGTATTATTCTAATTTCCCCATCTTCTTCATTTGAAATTATCATAACATCATTATTATTTGTTATATATTTCAATCCGTCACTTTCTACTGTCCATCCATCGAAGCAGAATATTGATGCATTAAATATTTCTCGTGGCTCTTTATAGAAAAATGTTATTACTTTTTCCTCATTATCATCTTCTGTGTCACAAATTGTATAGCTTGGATTTGTTGTTATATAGCAAAGATTTGATAGCATTACGCTGACAACCGGGTACTCGCATCGTTCATCGCCATATGAAAAATACACATTTCCTTCTGCTATCATCACATCTTCTGGTATTACAATATCTATTTGTGTATCTCCACTTCCATCATATTGTGACAATTTGAAATTACCAACTGCTTTACAATTCCAGTAGGTATTAGATTTAATTTCTATCGTATAATCGTTTTTAACTATTGCGCTAAATTCATACATATTTTAAGAAGGTATTGTTAATGTTTTTTCTTTTTTTATTCCTTTTGTAGTTGTAATTATAATTTTAACTGTACTTATACCGCTTTTTACTGATATTGTCACTGTATTGGAAGTGTTATCAACTACTTCAACGCCGGTTTTATTTTCCACTTCAAAAGACATAGTATCTGTATAAGATGTAGTGCTTATTATTTCCCCACATTTTGTTACATTATAATTATTTGTTATTTGTACGGGGCTTAAATCTATTAAATATTGTGCAGGTTCTTCTGTAAGTTTAATAACTAATTCTCCACCTTCGCAATCTCCATTTAAATTTCCCGATTCTTTGCTAATTGTATAGACTTCATCTTTATTTTTAGTTATAGTAATATTATCAACGCCTTCTATATCAGTACCTGTATATTGCTCTGATTGGCTATCACTTGACATTATTGTTAATGTTGCTGTGGCTGTAGCGTTTCCTCGTGATACTGTTATAGTAACTGGTATGTCACTATCTGTGTCATTTTTGAATTTATTTTTACTTATATCATCGTTTGCGGTTGGGCTTGTAACCATTTGTTTTTTGTCTTCATATTTAGTTACAAGCCTTTTTTCTCCATTTATTATTTCATGAATTGTTAAACTTCTAATAAATGATTCATAAGGCTCTCCTACGCAGCCATCTATTTCCAAATTATCAACTTCAAGACTATAAGTTCCTCCTTCGTCTTGGCTTAAGCATACAATATCAAACAAATCGCTTCCTTTTTGTCTGAAAAGTATATGCCCATTTTCTCTGCCCGTAAATCCCATGTTAGGGTCTGCGAAAACTATTATGTTTGATTTATCATCATTCATTGTTTCGCATGCTTTCCCATCTTCTGAAACATATACTCCTGTTTGCCCTGATTTAAAAAATGCCCAAGGAGCATCGTATATAATTGCTCTCCATCCTTGTGTTTCCATGTTTAATCAACATTCTTTTTCTTGTTTATTCCAACCTTCTTTATCTCTTGTTGTGTATTTAACTCTCCAAATTACTGAAGAAGGAATAATTTGAGTTAAATAAGGCAATATTACAGAATCAATATATTTAACTTCTTCCAGCCATTCTTTTGAATATTCTTTACCGTTATGAATGAAAAATTCTATTTCCATTCTTTTTGTATTAACGATTTGGTCTGTAATGTTATCTATTTTATCTTTGCTTACCTCTTCTTCTATAGACTCTCCTAAACCGCTGTATATTTCGCCATATTTAAGGTTTTCAATTTTTGGAGTTCCTTCATTGTCTAATATTACATTTTTTCTAAATATGTCACTAATCTTATATGAGTCTGGTTTTTCTACGCATTTATCATCTATTTTTTCATATTTTTCTGAATTTGCAAGTTCTCTTTTAGCAAAACAAGATAAGCCTTTTCTATCATCATTGCATTCATCATTAATTTTAGACATTATAGTTCCAAAGAAGTGGCATTTATTATCTTCTCTTAAGAATTTATCATAATCTGGTTCACAATCATCTTCATCAATAAGGTTTTTAAATCCGAAAGAGTTCATATCATCAATATATTCTAGGTCATTTTCGTCATATTGCCTATAATCTATTAAATCATTATCGCTTACATATTTAAAAATTCTTTGAAAATATGTCAAATATTTATGTCCATTATCATATGACATATGGCCGGTGTGCGGATTATTACCTTCTCTATAATCAGTTAATGTATTCATTCTATAATATTCATATTCATCATCTTTCAGTTGTTGCCAGCCTAAAACGCTTAATTCATTATAAAAATCTACGTTATTAATTCTGAAATAGTTGGTATAATTATCGCCATCCATATATTTTCCATTTTCAAAAACAGTAAATGTGCTTATTGAAATATTTTTAGAATACACATCAATATCATATTTTATTTTTTCTGTTTCTTGTTCTTCTTCATTTTCATTTGTTACTGTTTCTTCGTTTTCTTCTTCATCAGTTTTTTCAAGTATATATATTTTAATTTCCCTGTCTGAATAATAATCGTTTGTTAAATCAATTTTTTGTTTATTATTAGGGAAATAAGGATTGCTGATTATAACATAGTCTGTAAACAAAGCATTTCCTACTGACAACGAATTATTATGCACTGTTGCGTAAAAGAATGTATTTCCACTTCCTTCGCTTTCTGTTATTTCTGATAACAGTGGGTATACGAAACCATCAATAACTGCAAATCTTCCTGATAAATCTGTTACTTGGCATATATCTCCACTTTTATCTGCTAACGATGGATTTGAAAGCAAATCTTGAATAGTGTTTACGCATTTAATATTTTTAATTGTTTCAGTAAACAATGATTTATTTTTTCTATTTTCTGCTTCTGAATCTTCTACAACTATATTATTTTTGCTATCAAACATAAATGGTTTTTTCTGCATCCATCCTCCATCCATTTGATAATATGGATTTCCGTCATATGCAACATATGAATTGAAGTGTGGGTATATATATCTTATTTTATTCTCGTTTAAATCCTTAGTTTCTCTATATGAAACTGGTAATCCTTTATACGATTCATAAGTACCGTTATCATTGGCATAAGTAACTAATTTTGTAGAGTTAACCCAATCAAGTTTATACATGTTTTTGGTTGGTAGCCATTCGTCTTCTTCTCTCGTGGTAAACAAAGTATATTCTTTTACATCATAATCATAAAGATTGTACAATTTATCTTCATAATTTTTATAATATTTTTCTCCATTTTCCGTTAAAGACAGACAGTCACCACCTTCTTCATCTTTTTTTGTTACAAAATATTTTTCATCTGTATAAATTCTACTTTTGCTCCTTAAGCCAAAAATAGAAAGCAGCATTTCTATTCCTTCAATAGTTCCTTTATGTTTCCATATTTCTTTACTATTGAGATATAATCTCTTTATGAATTCATTATTCACCTTTGCAGAAGAATAATCATTTTCATCAGAATATATTTTTATGGTTTCTCCGCAATCATTTTCGTAAGTGCCTGTATTTCCTGTATCATCTGATGAAATATTAGAAATAGAATAAGGGAATACGTGTGTATTTTTTTGATTAAAAACTCTTTGTATTGTTATTTTATTTTTGTTTTCATCCTTTGTATCATAGAAATAATTTAATTTTTCTGCATCTTCTGTAGTAATTTCATTACCATCTTCATCATATTTATTTTCGAATAACTGGTGTATATCAATAGGAACGTTATCATGCCCATTAACAAATTCTGATAATTCTAGAGGGTATACTAAAGTTACATCCCAACCGCTTTCTTCAAGTTTATCTGTAAAGAAATAATCAGGAATATTATTTATATTATCGTATGTAACTGTATTTAAATCGTCAATAGCATCAATATATGACTTAACTTCATCAAATTCTCTGCCGTAAATTCTAATAGTTTTTTTGATTTTGTTTCCGCCTTCAATAAATGGTTCTTCTTCTCCTGGCGTATAATGTCTTGTATATGTCCAATCAAAATTCTTTATTGATTCATGCGTCATAGAACGCCATAAATTATCAGTAAATTTACTATCATAATATTCTCCAATATCTGATAAACTAGAAACATATTCGGCAAATGCTTGATTATTAGACCCTAAATTCCATCCGCCATATGTTGTTGGGAATGTAAATTGTTTTGTATATGTATATGCGCCATAATCATCATCATTGATGAGTTCAAAATTTGCTGTATATATAGGGTCTGTGTCTCTATTTAACAGTACTTTTTCGAATAAATCAAGTTTATCGAAATATTCATTTATAACTTTTTTGTTTGGCCTTATTCTTGCTACGAAATTTTCCCATTTAAATTCTCCATTAGAATCAGCATTTTCAACAAGATATTTAATCTCGTTATTATTTCCCATGAACATATATATAGTTAATTCATATTTGCACTCTGATGTACTATATGAATCAATTTGAGTGTCAAATCCTCCATTATATGATGGGAATTTTCCTTCTCCACCTCCAGGAGGAAAACTTAATGAACCATTGCAGCACATTTCCATTGGATTGCCATCATCGTCTCTTTTAAGTCCTGGTGTTGTTTTAAATGAATAATCTATTTTTCTAAAGCATAACTTAACTTTTCCTATATATTTACCAGGGTCTATACAAGTTTGAAGGCAAGAGTTTGTTGTTTTTTTGCTCCTAGATGCATAAATATGAATTTTGCCATCAGATACAATATAGCTTCCATCATTACATTGAATTGTTGGCCTTAAATCTTCGTAATCAAATATTTCAGTATCTTGGGTTTGTTCTCCTAATCCATCTAGAGTAATATCTTCTATGGAAATGGCATATTCATGTTTAGAATCCATTTTCCATTCTCCATCAATGCTTATTTCGTCGTTTTCATCTAGTTTAAGGTATCCAACATAATTATCTATGCCTCCATTTGCAAAATACTTCAATGGATTATCTTTATCTTGAATAGACCTATCGTGTATATTTATTTCAAATGGATTATCAATCAAAGAAAGACTTTTTTCTTCTACTATATTACCATTTTTATCTGTAATGTATTTAAATTCTCTTGTATAAGGTATTCCTTGTTTTAATTCTTCCTTTTCTTCATCGGTAAGAGGGTCAATAAGAGAAACTGAATTAATAATCATGTCATTGCCACAGCTATCTGTAACAACACGTGATTTTCTTTCTTCTAAAGATGTATAATATCCTTTAATACCTGTATTTACTGAAGCGTAACTATCAAATGCAGCTTCAGCTGCTTCTTCTGTATATTGAACTCCGGTGATGCTTTGTTCATCTACAGTGGTTGTGCCTGTATATATTGTTTCATAAGGAATAAATAATTCTCCAGGATAATTTTTAAGTATATCCTCAATAGAAACTCTCATTAATTCAGAGCATGAACCATAATAAGCATAATCACGAAGGTCTAAATAATCTTTTTTAATTACAATTTTTTTATCATAAGAGGATTTTTCATCTTTTTCAAATCCTTTAAGAGTATTAATTGTCCATATTTCTCCTTCATCACTCCTATGCCAATCTCTTTCAGTAACCTTTTTATATGTGTTTGAATCGTTATTTGTGGTAATGACAAAATTACCAGTACGATAAATTGGTACTTGGCCCTTTGCAAATTGGTCACGCCCTCCAATGGTGGTAATATCTCTTTCATAAATAATACCATCATTAGTTTGTTGATGTTTTGTTTTTAAAACATAATTGCTATGTGATTTTATATATTTTTTTGCCATTTCTATTAAAGTTTATCCTCTAGCGTTTGTGAAAAATCAATTGAAGTGTTCTTATTTCTTTTTACTTCAAATACTGGTTTACCTGTTGTTGCATCTTTAACTGTATAATGTTCTGACTGATGATAAATTTGGTTATTTTCGTCGTAAGTAGTAACCAATCCATTATCCAAATCTCTTAATTGAGAGCCTTCAAGCATATAAGCCATTGTTTCCAAATCATGCTCCGTCATTTCTATATCAAGCATAACTGGTTCGAAAAGTGTATTGACTAATATTATTCTTTGTGTTGGCTTTCCTATAAATGGCGATGAATTAGCCTTAAAACTAGGGGCTGACGATGGCGTAAGAGTTAAAAACGATAAAGTAGAACTCTCATTATATCTGTAAGTGTATGATTTATTGCTAGAATCATTAGAAGTTTGAATAATTGGTTCACACTTATTATTACTTGTTATTAACCTAAAATAATCTTCTCTATCGCCATTATCGGTAAGATATATAACTCTATAGCCAACTAATGCATTATTAGTTTGGATTTTATTTTTCAATGAATTATCTATATCATTTGCTGTGCTATCTAAAACAATACCTCTAATATTAGGAAAGGCCGTAAGAGTACTAACATCTGCTATAACAGCTGGTATCTCTTTAGGTTTAATATAAACAGTATAAAAACCTTTTCTATTAAAATATTGCAAAGGTAACTTTAAATTATACAAACCTTCAAGTATATTATCAGTTGCCCCAGTCTCCCCGTCGTAAACAACATCGCTTAAAATAGATGATGGTAACTTTGTAAAAACTGAATTTTCTATGCTATCACTATTCCTTGTTTCATGATAAGCATAAAATATATCAATATCATCGCTTGTAATTCTTGCCGGTATTGTTGTTCCGTAAACTCCTGAACTCATTTTACTATATTTTTATTAATATTTGTTTATTTTAAACCAACCATTTCCATAGTTTTCAAGTGCTTCCATTGTTCTAAACTCTTGTAATTTTAAAAGTTTTTCAAATGCAGCATTTATTCCTCTATCTATATAAATATCAGCATCAACATTTTGGGGCATGGATGAAGATAAATTAAATTCTGTTCTTATTAATGGAGAAGATACTATTCCATTATTTTTTTCAAACCCATTAAATTCTTCTTCATGATATAATCCTTCTTTAGTATATATCATAGGTTCAAATTCAAAATATGTAGAAGCATCCCATACTGTATTAGTATTAAAGTCTGTAATAGAAATTGTATTTATTCCTTGCGATAGTAAATAATATTTAAACGTAAAATATTTATCATCATTTAAATAATATGTACCCACTTTTTTTGAGACATATACTGTATCTACATATTTCACTCCTTTATGTAATGTTTCATTTAATGTATATTTTCCTCCACTATTTTCGTCATTTTGCTTATTTATGACGCATCCAATGTAATAAGTAATGTCGCAATACATTATATCTGGTATCGTATCATCATCCAATTCAATAAACGCATTTTCACAATCTTCTATTGCTTTCAGTGCATCGTCTTCTAAAGCGTGTTTTACTGTTTCTTCAATTGGCGTTCTATTATCATCTGCATAATAAAACTTTATATCCGTAATAATATTGCCTATAAATTTATTTTCTTCATAATCAATCTGTTTTAAGCCTGATACTTCGCCAACTTTGTATAGAATATCTAACGTACATTCGTCATACGGTAAATTATATTTTGATTGACCTTCTCCTTTTGTAATATCTACAATAGATTTAAAATATCCAGGCAATTCATTACCTAAATCATCAGTAGTTATTTCTTTTCTTCTTAATATGCTCAACTTAGAATCAGTATATCCACTAACCACATCGAATGGGATTATAGTATAGTCATAATATAATTTTACGTTTGTTTTATCGTCACTAATAATAATTCTTGTTACGCCAAATAGTACAAGTTCTTCTTCGCTAATTTCTTTAAACTTAAAAGTGTAAGTTTCAGATTCGTACTCGCATTTATCTTGAACTACTATACTATCACCAGAAATATAAAATCTACTACCGCCTATATCAAAATATCCATCTAAAACTGGATATATTTTTTTTGTTTCATCTTCTTCTATTGTAATTTTATTATCGTCAACTAAATACAAATAATTATCGTATATTACATATTTTCCCTCATCAACTTTGCATCCTTCGTCTTTGCAATTTGACTCTTTAAAGAAATAAATCATTTCTTTTGATGGGTCTTCTGGGTCAGTTTCAACATATTTTCTTTTTCCATTTAAAACTGTATATTCAATATCTCCATCTTTGAATATTTGTAATTTAATGTTTTTCCTATATTTTATATTTGCTGTAATTGATTCTGGATAACAAAGTTCAACATATTTTCCATCAATTACGTTATATGTTATACCGTTTATACAAACGTTAGGAATTTCATTAATTTTTATATCTTTAATTAAATCGTCATCTGTTGGATTATATATAACTTTGCCATTGATGGGAGAATAAGTAAAGGCTGTAACTTGTTCAGAATTTTCATTTTGAGTTATAAATTCTTCCGGATGAGTACACATATAATAATCTGTGTAATTCACCCAATCAGTTTCATTATCTTCATTTTTAAACACGCCATCTATGCATTCGCTTTCATCATTTTCATTCCATTTGAAAGCATTTTCATAATATCTGTTATATTCATATCCTTTTCTTTCTTCGCCAGGTTTAATCATATAAACATCATATAACGTTGCATCAAAAGGAGTAAAACTATTGCTTCCACATTTAGGGCAACCATTTTCAAACTCATTTTCAGATGCACTATATCCACACTCATTGCATTTACAATATTTAATATGTGGCCTATCAACTACTGTCCCAAAACCATTGTCGTTTAAAGTATTGTGGTAATCTTCTTCATCTTTCCATTTATTAGAAAAAATAGTCATTTCCCCTAAATCATCAATAGAAGTTGAAATACTAATAGGTATAGTAATTGAAGCGGCATTTGTGAACGAGCTGTTGTCTATCTCAACGTTATCAACCCATTCTTTCAAGCCTTCATAAAATTCATGACCTCCTAGTTTAACAAATTCAGTACAATCGCAACAATTGCCATCTTTTAAATCAACTATTGCACAATCTTCTAATATACTAACATTTTCGTAATTTTCACTTCTTTCTTTAAACCAATGATACCATTTAATAGCATCCGGATAATATAAATAAGTAGTATTCCATCCGTCTACAAATTTTTCAGGTATTTGATATTGTATAATACAATTATTTGAAATCCAATTATACATGTCTTTGCCTCCACGAGAGACAAACGTGTCATCAAGCGATTGATAATAATTTAATAATTCTTCGTTTTTAACCGACACTTCTTTATTATAATAATCAATCGCAGTTTCATAAATCCTTGCGCTGCTAGGGTTATGTATTAAATTGTAATATTTTTTGAAAAAAGAATACCATTTATTAAGAGTACTGTAAGTAAGTATCTTTATTTCTGTATCTCCACTTATTATATTTCTTCCTTCATAATGAGGGTCTCTTTCTTTATTAATTGGCCAAGTTAAATCAAAAAATTCATTGTACAATTTTTTTTCTTCATCATCCAACGTTTCTAAAAAATCATCTGTTACTGGCAAATTTACGTAAAAGTCAGTATAATCAGTAACATTTTCTGCTATATCAATTGGTATTATAACGTCACTTGGTATAAGTCCGTAATTTCCCACTTTAAACTCTATAAGATTGTTTTTATCAAACTGAATAAATTGAGATTTATGCACAAGTTGTGATGGGTTTATATTATATTCAGAAGCCCTTTTAACTGCTGAATCATAACTGAAAAATGTTTCACCACTACCATCAATTTTTCCGCAATTATATAAAGGTGGTATAATCCAAGAATTCATTATTGATGATACAACTCCTGGAAGTTTAGACGGAAAAGTATTCAATGCTATTTTTTTGCTAATTACTTTCATGACTCGTTTTCTACTATTGATTCGTTAGAAAATTTCAATTCGAATAAATTAAATTCCATTATTTCATTATCTATCCCTAGTCTGCTATTTTCTCTAAGTTCATTTGGTAAATAATAAACATATTTATTTGTTTCTTCATCGTAAATTATTCTTATAGGGATATGAGTTTGCTTATAAATATCAGTTAAATTGAAACCATTTTTTAAAATTTTCACGTCATTATCATTATATAAATACAAAGGGCTACCTATACCATCTACATCGTTATCTAATATTGTCCTAGGAAGCATAAAACTCATTGTCTGACCAATACCGGCATGGTTAAAATCTACTTTCATATAAATTGTTGATTCACGCATTTTTTTAGCGTATTCTTTGAACATATATATATAATATCCCTCTGATGAAGTATCTGTATTATATTTATCATTAACAACTAATCTACTACTTAACCTTGTATCATCATTAAAAAATTTATCCATATAAACTTCTGAAGCATCTGTTATTGTATTTGATGACACTTGAAAATCACTTCTTCCTATCGCTGCGTCTGCCGCATAACTTGCAAACGTTTCATATCCTGATTGTTGCATTACTTTTACATCCGCAAATGTTAAGTCTGAATTTCTTTTTGAATTAATATATTTTTTATATAAAAAACTTTCGTCTAAAAAAATTGTTGAAGTCGCAAGTAATACTTGTGTTTTAGGGTCATTTGTGCTATAAAAAGAAAGCCTTAAAAAAGATTTTCCTATTTTAGTTGCTTGATTTTTAATTTCATCCATTGTAAAGTTCATCAAACCTAGTAAATCAGAAGAATCGTGTAATTTAGATAAAATAACTCTTCTTTCTTCCGCACTTTCTGCTTGATTAACCATATCATTATAATAACTTAAATCAGTAACGAACCAATTTGATTTTAAATGGTTTGGTGTCTCTACCCCCTTAAACTCCCTATCATCTTCATATGTTTTCCATGTATCAAAATTTCTTGTTCTAAAATGCAAATTGAATCTAATTTGTTGTATAGGACTATATTTCCCATTATTAATCCATACTGGGTAATATACGTCCTTTTCCATATCGACTATTGTGTTTATTGATTCCTTTTTTATATAGTCAACAAAATCATTTTTAATTATATCTTCACGTCTAATATCGGTACCTATTTTATTAAGTAAAGGAAAATTAAATGATAAATAATCTTGCATTCTTAATAATTCTATTTTATTTTCCAGTAAATAAGCATCTGAAATAGAATACGGAAACATTGATGACATAGAATCCATTAAACCATTTTCAACAGTTAAAGGACGTTTTCCAAATGTGTCTTTTCTAAGTGTAAAATTAAACGATTTCCAGTTGCTTACTATCACATCACTATACTCTCTTTGTAATAATATATTTGAAGTTTCATCAATAAAATCATCATCAGTAACGGGATATGCTAAATAAGTACTTATGCCATTTTTATCTGTTACTTCTAAAGTTATTTTTATATTTTCATTTAATGTTACAGTATCAAATGTAATTTCCTCTCCATCATTAGTATATCCGCTTTCGGTAACAACAGGATATTTTCTATCACCTATTGTTACTCCACTTGACTCTGTTATCTCATACCCTTCTTCTTTAATGCCGTACTTAACTTTTATAATTTCTTCTTCTTCACTAGATGATTTGTAATATATTTTATTGCTTAAAACTGCTTTATTATCATCTATATCAAAATACATTGTTTCTCCATTTATAACAGTACTAGCACTACTTAATTCTTCATTTAAATATGTTAAAACATAATCTTCATCTGATATATTAACTGTGTCGCACAAATGAGCTTCAACTAAATATTTCTTTCCTCCAAAAACAATATATTTGTTTTTTTCTACAACATCGCTATCCTCTTCCACATATCTTTTTATGGATATTGGAGAATTGCTTTCAGCTATTATAAAATTACCAGGTGACACATCACTTCCGCCGTCTGCGCCGATTAAAATTACGAATCTGCCGCCATTAATAGGACTTATTAAACTATCATGCACTTCTAAATATTCTTCATACTCTCCAATATATAAATAACTTCCAATAAAAGGTTCATCGTGATAAGTTTTATATAGGTTGCTGCCATAATTAGATAATGCTTCACGAAACATATCATTAATAACAGTGCCATACCCCATATATACATCTTCTCCTAACTCTTTATCATATTGATATACGTCCCTAAAATAATAATTTTCGTCATTATATGTCACATAATGTTTATAGCCACCGTATAATACATCATCCACATTAAAAGTTGGGTTTTTTACCTTTTGAATATAAAACTTATCGACTCTTTCCCATTTTATAGGCTCATAATCTAAAACATCACCCATATAACACTCGCAACCATCAATAAGGCCTATTAAATCTTCTTTTTTTATTGGTTCATGATTTTTACCTAATTTTAATTCAGGTGGAGTTTCTGAATCTATTTTAGAATAATCAGCATAATATGTATAATCTCCTATTTGCATTTTTCCATTTTCTATGTAAGTATATGTTTCAAGTTCAATATACTCATCACTATCATTTGCCTCGTAAAATTTATGGTCAATTAAATAGCCACTTGGTGTTCCATGAAAAAAATAACAAATATCTCCTTTATATTCAACATAATTTTGAGTAATACTGCTTACCACAGTATCACCTGAAATATCATTAACTATTGTTTTTTTATTAAATGCTAATATATAACTGTCACCATTATCATCACTATATATCTGAAAATTTAACGGCAAAGTGATTTTTTTTATTGGCAATTTAATAGTAATATTTACTCTACCTTGTCTTTTAACGGTTTCAACATTTATAGTATTGATTTCATTACCAATAAGATATGGACTTCTAATGAGAATTTTTTCTCCATTTACTAAACCGTTATTTATATCTGTAACGCCTGATATGTATGTTAAATCAGGAGAAACAAATATTTCTCTAATTGGAAAGTCTTTCAATTCTATATTTTTATTAGGTTTAATGGAATACTTTAACATTCTTTAATTTCGTTTGCTTCGTAATTAGTTTGTTCGTTTACATTAAAATTAGGATAATTGCTTATACTTTCTCCATCTGGAACAAAGTCTATATGTTCCTCTCCGTTTCCTCCGGTAAAGCCTAAATTAAATTTTTTAGGGTCTTGCCTTCTCAAAAAGAAATTAATTTGCCTATTAATGTAAAATGCCCCATTAGTAAATGGATATACATAATCCCCATCCTCTACGCCATTTGAAAGTATTTTTCTCCAAACATATCTGCAAGAACCATCATTAATTAATCTTGCATAATCAGGAGTTTCATCGTGTTTTTTCACTAATGTATAATCATTAATGTTTTCAATATCAAAAATACCATCAATTGTTATATCATGATTACCTGATTCATCAGAAATAGTGCAAATAAATCTATTAAAATCTATTATGGCATATACAGTTATAAAATAATATTTATTTATTGATTTTTTATATAATACCGCTTTTTCATTTTCACTGAACAAGTTATCAACAGATGTTTTTAACTCATATAATGTCCTATCGTTTTCTGTAGTAGCAGATGGGTCTCTAATTTCTACAATCTCATACTCTACATTTTCATCTTTACTTAATTCACTAGATATAGTTTTAACTGATATTCTATAATGAGGCTGATAATAATATCCTTCTTGGAAATTAAGCATAGAATTAAGTTCTTCTTTAGTAGTGTGATAAAGATTTGTTGCTAATATCTCTTTTTTCTTTTTCCTTTGTAAAGAACCTCGTTTAAATGGCTCATACGGGTCTCCATCGTATGCTTTACTAAATGGTAATGAATTCTCTACATGAAGTATTTCATCATAATACATTTTGCCATTATTAAATTTTCTATTTGCATCTTCGGCATCATAATTTACCAGTTCTCTTTGGACTGTATTGAATCTATGCATAGCATATTGAATACTTTGTTCATCACAATCTATAGGAGAAAAACAGCATATGTCCCCATAATACTCCCAATCCTTGCTAAATTCTATTTCGTCAGAATCAGGACTTGTTGATTTATCAACTTTGTTAGTAATTAGAAGGCTATGAAAACTATTTGCTGTTATATCCCTAACATCATATAAATTTACATTATTATTACCATTTAAATAATATTCCCTGTAATAATCTGAAAGCAAAAAACTGCCATTAACCTTACCAAAACAATGAGAATATTCTACATCAATACTATTAATTGTTATTCCCTTTCCAATTCCATACCATTCTTTATATCCTTTGTTATTTTTAATAATAGTAAGAAATATATCACTTAACGGCCTGCCCAAATTATCTCTTATAAATGAAGTATTAATATCATCAGTAAATACTATTTCAGTGGAATCATCGCCATATGATGTGCTGGCAAATCCCAATTTAGAAATATGGCTCTCAAATTCTGTCTTTTTATCACCTGGTTTTGAAAATTTTTCTATTAAAGTAAGTTCTCCTTTTTTATTTTTCTTTTTATTGTGCGAATCATCATATAAAGTATAATCATTAACCTCTTCATCCCTAAATTTAAAATTAGGCAATCTCGAAAATTTTCTTACATAGTACTTACATTCTACACCACTAACAACCCTTCTTATGTGAATATCTTGAGCGTTAGGGTCAACATTACATCTATTACTTTCGCATATAGGAAAATAATTTCCACCAACTTGCAATATGCCGTCTAATATTCTCTGAGGCAAAATAGGAGATTCTTCAGGACTATACTGAAAAGGGTTAAGAATATCTACTCCAACAACATTCCTATTTTCTACCTCAATCCAATAATCTGACATGTTAGAAGTATTCTTAAAAACTTGAAAAATATATTTATCAATTACATGAATAACCTCAGCTGAATCGTAAAATATATCATTCGACTTGTATATATTAACTTCATCACCTTCCATAAGTCCATGCTGGCATACAGTATATATTGTCAAAAGTTGAGTACCATCATCGTCAACAGTTCCCTCATCAAACATATAAACTTTCAAAGACGTATTTCCTCTATCATCTATTCTAAAAAATGGAAAGTCAATATCATCATTTTTAATGACGTTTTTACTAGGATAAGTTAAACAATAATTCCAATTTTTTTCAATTCGTTTTCTGCCTTCGTTATACTTGGGGGTGAAAGAGTATAAATCTCTTCCTGGATACATATCAATATAATCACAATATTCCTTATTGTTAATTGTTTTATTTATATCGAGTCTTGACGCATCTATATTATCAACGCTCGTTGTTTTTATTGCAGTTATGCTTACATTGCCATTTGTATCAGGAGGGCAAATTTTTAGTGATAATTTATCAACATCAAACGTAGAATTTACTGTGGTTGATTGATGAGTTCCATTTTTTGTTTCAGTAATACCAAGAGTAGATGGGTTACTAAATCCATACCATCCATTATTCTCCAGTAATTTTTCTTTAATGCAATCTCTAAAACTAAGTATGTCATAATTTTGGTACAGATGAAGAGGCATAATAATTGTCTCTAAATTACTACGTACAGAATCTTTTTTAACTATCTTAGGAAAATGCTCAGAAATAACCCACCCATCTTTATCTCGCATATAATCATCTATTGTATTAAAATCTGTTTCTATGAAATATTGCCATTGATGGCCTGGTGTATCCCCTAATTCATTAACCTTAACTTTTTTAAAAGATTTTCCATAGATTTTATCTCCATCTGTAGTGTAATCTAACATGCCTAAAGTTTTTAGGGAATTAGTTTCGTTAAAATTAACAGCTTTTAAAGTTTTATTTCTTAAAATATGATTATTAAAAATATCAATTCCACAATGATATTCAAATCCACAAGTTTCATTAGAAAGCTGCGTGTCTCTAATTGCATCATATTGATGCCACACAAAATATTCACTTTTTCCTATTAAATTATTTTTATTTTCTGTATAGCCATCTTCATAGTTCAAACATACTACAGATTCTGTTCCTTCGTTTTTTACTATTTCAGTAAATGGGTTAAAGAGAACATTACTGCAAAACGGATTGATATTAACTACTAATCTAAATTTATTACTTTCCTTTCGTTCATTAAGGTATATATCGTATGAATTTAGTGAATCCTCAACAGTATCTTCCGGCAATAATTTCATATTACCGGAAAATTCAATTTGTAATGAAACATTTTCATTAGTTTCTTTTTTGTTTTTTGAACTATTAAGTAAAATATTTTGTGTTGATTCCATTTTTTAAAAAAATTAATTAAAATTCATATTTAAACTTTCGCCAGTAATCTTAAAACTATACCCAAAAACTAAATGTCCTTCTCCGTTTTGAGATTTTATTTCATTCTTTATTTTCAAAAATACTTTAACAACAGCAGAGTCACCGCCACCATTTTTTAATAAAACATTGTGTCTATCCCATTTTACGCCAACTTTAATAGAATCAGAAGTTCTTTGTATAATTTCAAAATTATCGTCAGTTAGCATATAATTAACAGATGTTCCTTTATAAGTAACGTTAAAACATATATTATCCAAACAATGCACTAAGAAACTCGAAGAAGAAAATTCGAAAACAGTATAATCTCGTTCAGTTCCTCCGGTAATATCTTGTACATCAACCTCAGTGTTCTCCAAGTTAGAAGTATTTCCACATATTGTAACATCGCCTGACACATCAATATTTACGTCTTCTCCTGGTATGACAAATTCGTCCCTAACTATTTGATGACTAACATATGAAAAAGTAAAATTATTAACGTTAAACACTGTCGATGTATTTATTACTTTTATTTTCTTCATTAAAGAATCTGCTGCTTGACTAAAATACTCTCTATCAAACACTATGTTTAAAAATTTTGATGAACTCCAATCGCAAGATATTTTATAAATTTTATTCCTTACAATATCAGAATCCATGAAATTTGTATCTGTTGGTATTGACATTTTTTGGGCGTTGTTAATGGTATTTACTACTGATTGATAAGAAGTTAATGCATTAGATTTTATTTCATTTAAAAAAGTATGGTTTATATCATCACCGCATATTTTTATTCCTATTTCTCCAAATTTACTTCTAAAGCCAGTAGTGCTTTTTGCATCTATAACAAAATCTATACTATTTATTCTATCACAATAAAGTTCTGAACTTGTGCCTGAACTTCCAATGAAATGAACATTATAATTTCCATCTGTGCAATATTTTTCAAAATCAGAACATACTATCTTTACTAATTCTCCGCCTTCAATTGAATGAGATACTTCTTCTCCATATGCAGCCTTTGCTAAAATTGATTGTGTATTTTGAATTATATCAATTTTATTATACGAACAACTTACATTTGTAAAAGTGTAATTATCCCCATAAGGTATATTATTGAAACTAATACTTCTCAAAGTAGGATAAGTTACGTTACCATTATCAACGTTTAACCCAAAATTTCCGTTTACTTTTGAATCATTATCGTTTGAAACTAAATAATCACATGTTACTTTATCATTTGCATTATCGTTGTTATAATAATATGCTTTAGGGTTTGTATTTTTAGTTGATTTAAACCCATCCACTAAATCAACATATTTTCCATCGCCATAATAAAGTTTAGATTCATAAAATCTTTTAATACCATCGTTTAATTTGACTGTACAATCATCAATGTTGTAATTATATTCTGTATCAATACTATTACTAGAAATAATATTCTTTGAAGAATCATATTCCATTTCTATACCATTATATGTTAATGCAGAAATTCTTGCCATTCTCCAAATACCATCACTTTCATATTCGTAATTTTCAACATCGTAGTGATTGGGCTTCCTTCCAGTTATATACACAAAATCATAATCAAACCTTCTGTCGATAAATTCTGTTCTGAAATATCTTTTAGTACCTAATGAATTGTCAGGAGTATACACTTTTTGCAAAATGTCATCTTTTTCGTCATAAACACACATTCCATATTCCTTATAAAGGTCATGCGCTTTATAAGGTATCACTTGATATGGCTTATAGTCAGTTCTCTGTTCGCATTCATTTTCTGTTAATTGCACAATATTAGCATTATTAGAAAAACCAGCAAAATAGTTTGCTGCTTTATCTAATGAATCTTTATATTTTGGATTGAAATCATATCCATTTGGAACTGGATTTCCTGTTGGAAATTTATCGTCATTAACATACCTATAATTTTCAGAAACTATGTTTGCATTAAATTCATTACAAATAACTTCTTTATTTTCGTTAGTTAGATAACTTTTAAAACAATTATTTGGGCAAATTTCAGTGTTATATTCGCTAAATTTACTATATTCCGGGGCGGCACTTCTTAATAACAATTCACCAGAAGCACCATCAATATTAACTACGAACGAACTCTGTTCATTAGCAGTAACATATGCGCCTTCTGATAGGTTAAACATATAATTGAACTTTTCATGAATTATATCAAGATTTCCTCCATTAACAATATCAATTAACCATGTTAATTTATTTGCATCTGTAGAAAGTGGCGTTTGAAATAGTTCATCGTATGACTTAGGATTATGAACTCCAAACCATCCTTTTATTGAGGTATCTGTTACTCCTGTTACTCGTTCTCCATTATTATGAAACCATTTGTTGTAAGGCAATAAATCTTCTTCTCTACCTACAATATATTTCAATGGCACTCCATTAATATACATTTCAAGACCCTTAGTGTCAGGTATTGTTACTGTATAATAAGATATGTTAGATGATATTTCTTCATTGCACATTTCATATACACTAATAGTAAATGTGCCTGGTTTGCTAATGTTTATCACATTGCCTTCAAACTCAGGCTTTCCGCATTCATTTTTACAAACATAATCTGAAAAATTGCTACCGATGTTTGGTTTTATTTCTATTCTAATATCTCCATATTGCCCATCGCCAATTTTATAAATGCCTTCCCTTATTTTTGATAAATTTGCATTATATTTGGTTCCGTAATTAATATAAGAATCAATACTTAACTTACCATAATAATCATTTGAACATATTTCTTCACAATCCTGATTTATATATTCCGTGGTTATTCCTCTAACAACAGTTGTTTTAAGGGATATTTTTTGATATTTAAGTACAACATTTTCAGATAAAGTTGTTCCGTATACATCTTTTACATCAATTCTATATTCGCCATTTGATAAATTAGTAAATGTATGAGTATAAACATTTAAGCCTCTATATTCTTCACTAATTTCATCACCATGCCATAGAAAAATGGAATATGGCATATTAATTTCTTCAACATTAATCCTTATTGAACCACTTTTACTATTACAAGCAGTTGCGGCAGTAGTAGAAACATTCATAATAAATGGAGAGGTATTTTTATCAGGGCATTCTGAATAAAATTTTTCATAAAATTTATCAATAGCAGTACTACCTTGATTCATACCAAAATAAAAATAAAAAGAATTATCATATAACGGAAATGAATAAGGATAGTCCTCAAAATATAAACGGTTTTTTCTCAAAGGATAAACTGCATCAGTATTTTTAGAATACCCATAAAAATGCCTATTTTTTGGTTTGCAAAAACGAGTAATAGTAGTAAAACCATCGCCAATACGATATTCATTATATTCATCATTGCTTACTTTTTTTACTGTTTTTACAAAGTCACTAAACGAAGGCGATACCCATCTTTGTTTTCCATCAAACCCAACGGAAAGAGTTCTATAATTTTGATTGTATTTCTCTTTTCTATTGCCAAATCTAAAGTCTAGATAATCTTTATTCCTATCATCTGTTGTAACATTATTTGTATAATATTCTGATATTGCTGATTTTACGTTAAATTTATTATTATCTTTATTCTTTAAACGTATTTCATCGCCCATTCTTCCGTCAAAGTTTGTTGGGTAAAAATATTTTAAATCATATTTTTTATAACCAGTAATATAATTTTCAGAAGTCCCTACAAGTTTATTGAAATTCAATGTAGCAAATAATGCTCTTGTATCTATATCTTCTATTTCTCGCTTTGTTATAAGTCCATCAATTTCAGACACAAAACTATACCCAGAAGAATCATCAATACTGTCATATTCTATATTCACTTCACTATCCAACGTAACTCCAAGTTCACTTATTCTTTCAGCGTTAACACAAGTTTTCAAATCACTATACGGAACAATGTCAATTCTATCTAGGTGCCTTCCTGTTCCAAAAATAGAACTTAAAAGTGCCCCAAATGCTCCCAATGTGGCAATAAGCCCAATTGTAGCCCAGTCACTTCCATGATACACTTTATGTATTGATAAACCAAAAAATAAGCCACTTCCTAAATAGTATTTATAAGTAGGAAACCCTCCTACTATGCTTTTAGCTATTTGTTGCCAAAAACCGCCCTTAGACCTCCAATGAGAACCCCAGCTCATGCCATTATGAGATACTAAATTAGATTCAATATCTTCAGCATCGTAATCCGGTTCTTGTTCTTTCGCTTCTCCTTGCACCTCTTCACTTTGAGGCTTATATCTACCCATAGGTGGTATATTAGAGGTTGTGGATGGAATTGAATAACTTACTTTAGGAACACCATCTAAGTCACAATCTTTTAAACTACCAAGTAAAATAATATCTGTAGAATAAAGCCTTGCGTACCTATAATAATAAACCCCATCTTTAGGCCTAATTTCTTCAGGAAATTTTTTATTAAAGTCTGGATTACCTTCAACTTTATCATTTTCTAATTTATTTCCAAAAGTATAATAATATGCATATGCTCCATCCTTATTTTTCACTTTTTTAATGATACCGCTAAAAAATTGTTTGCTTCCGAATGGTATTCCAGTATACAAGTCATAAAAAGAATCATATAAATAACTGTCAGTTACTTTATTGTATGTTTTAATAACCATATTGTCGTTTTCATAAACTAACGAACAGTTATTGTAAAGATATAGTCTATCAGGTATATTATCATCAGCTACATTCTTACACTCACAAAAAACACTATCATATTCAGATTCTCCTTTTTTATATTTTTTCTTTTGCCTTATATGCCAAAACCAAGATGGAAAATATAAACACCCATTTAGCCAATCATTATAAAAATCAAGGCCAATAGCATCTAAATCTTCTATTATTCTTTCTCTAACATTATCAACATTATAAAGAATTGAGTAAGTTCTTAAAAATCTCCAAAATCCCGATACTCCTTTATCACCAGTACTATACCTATAAATCATATAATATGCAGGTATGCTCATATTAAGATTTAATTTGTTAAAAGGTATAGGGTTATTTTTCATCGCATCTTTTTTATTAACACCCTTAATAGCCAAATAATTCTCTGACTTTTCATGCTTACTCATTTGTATTCTTGGTATATAGTTTTTAACAGAATAAACTTTATTCCAATACAAATCTCTAAAGCAATCTTCAGGCGTTAAAGTGCCAAATTCATAATATAAATCCTTATCCATCACATCATCATACATATGTGGTTCACGATGGCCTTCATACATATCAGGATTATTAGGAACTAAATATCTTGCTTTATGCCTTGTTAAATCATCTTCGCCTGTTTCGTCTAATGTAAATCTAAATCTTACCCTTGCTCTAGTTGGTATACCTTTATTTGGATTGTTAGTTGGCACGATATTGCCATATTCATCCATTCCTACATAGTCCAAATTCATCGGTATTTGGTAGCACCATGTTCCATCGCCATCAATTAATTGATTTCCCTTTATAGGATATTCCTCAATTTTATCATCAACGGTTTTACGAATCATTTCTATATTACCCTTACTTGGAGATAACTGCCCAGCTTCTCCAACATTTGCATCAGGAATACAACTATGCCCCATACTATTAGGGCCATTATCTGTTATGACAGAGCCAATGAATACACAAGTGGTTTCAAATTTATATTGTAAATTTATATCTTTTCTTGTAATTGCTATTTCATTTGTTGTCTTATCACCCCACAATGGATATATAGTCACAGATACATTTTGAGTCTGAATCTGTGGCAAATCATCTAAATTAGTACTTTTTTTAAATTGAGTTGGGCTTTCAAATAAATCAATAGAATATCCTTTATAAATAAAATCCCTAGGCTCTTGAGAAATTATACCAATATCAGATAAATCAACATCTACGTGCAAAATTTGTTCGCCTGTTGGAACACCAAATATCATGTAGTCTCCAGATTTATTTGTAATAGTAGTATATTTATAATATTTGTCATAAACTTCCAATACAGTGTCCTCATCAAGAACTAACTGCTTTTTAGGGAAAGAACCTACTTCCTGATGGCAACTAAATTTTTTATAGTTAGGTAAAGCATTGAATTTTACATTTCTATTGTCAACGTCCGTTACAAAATCATATGGGTATATGTCTCTAATACCCTTTTTAAGTTTGTCAACATCTGACAAAGGTATAAACACAGTTACCTTTGCATTAGGAACTCCAAACGCATCATTAGCAAGAACTCTACCAACTATGACACCATAATCAGCAGAGTGTAATTTATATAAATTCTCTTGCTTTAATTTAAGCGAAAGTACTTCATATATATCTATATCTTGTTTAAGGTTAACATTTAAAACCTGGTCAATACCAACATTGGCTTTAATTCTATAACTTTTATCCATTGCTTTTATACTTCTTAAGTAACCTTTTAGGTATGCTTGGCTCTAACTTATCTGTAGCCATAAAATTTAATATTGATGTGGCGACGAAATAAAAATAAAATTCTAAAAAATTGTAAATTATAGTAAGTTTTGTGAAAAATGTTAATTCTTTACTTTCAATTCGTTTTATAATTTCCGCATCAATATCATTTCCATTCTTTAATTCTTTACAATTACAATTCATTATATCAATTTACATCTTATTTGAATATCTGAATCTGAGAAAATTTCAAAACAACTGTTATAATCACTATACAACACATGGTCTATAGCATCCAGATTTATTTTAAACGAATCAGCACTGTTATCAACTTTAAAAACACCAACAGCAGCAGTTGCACACAATCCAGTAACATCTGCTTCTGGATAAGGGCATCTGTCTGAACTATATGCTCCGTTATATAAACTATACACATCAAAGTTTATTAATGATACAACTCCATCAACAAGCATTATTTCCTTTTCAAGGTCTCCTAGGAAAATATCTTCTCCCATATCATGTTTGTCAACTGACATATAATCTTTAATTCGTTCTATAACATTACTTAAAACAGTAGGAGCGTCATATGTTTTACTGACAAATAAATCTATAGAAAAACCTAAGTTGTATATTTTTCCACTCTTACCTTCTATATAGTCACTAACGGTTCTAAAATGAGACATATATTCTTCTATATTTTCTACTAGCGTTTCTGGCAATTCTTTAGTTAATTTACCATTAGCATTTAATCCTAATATACTAATAGTTATTTTATTATTATCCTCTATTACTGCTGCCCTATAAGGTGCTCCATACTTAGGAGGCATCATCATAAGTCTATATTTGTAATCTTTCAATGTAACGCACCTTTCTTGAGAAGAATTATTATATTTTGTAAGATACTTTATTTCTTCGCTAGATGGCGCATCTTTACCAGCAACAGCAGGGCTTGTATTTGTAACAGATAAAGAATTAAGCACTTGACCCCTTATAGAAGGTGAGTCTTCCTCATCAGTAACGTTTTGCTTAAATTCTGCTACGGTAAGAGTTATAGAATTTATAGCACCAACTCCTATATTACTTGATACGCCGCCGCCTACTCTATAAAGAACAAACATAGTCCATCCTTCTCTTGGCAATACTCCAAGCATATCATTATTAATGATTTTAGACATAATCCTCTCTGAAAATTTTTCTTTAACTTTAGGAAGTTCATCATATAATACTCCGCTGCCAAAAATAATTTTCATGTACCCATTGTCTGTATATTCAGTAATGAATTTCTGTGTTATTGGCTTCCACTTTCCTCTATAATATCTTGTAGTTCTTGTTGACCCAGTTTCACTATCATTACTTTCTGTATAATCATCATACCATTCAGGGTTAAAATAATCCTGTAAAATACCGTTATCTATTTTTGTTTCTGTCGCAAACCTATACTGTTCTGCTAAAGAATTAACCTCGAAAAACCTAAACGTATCAGCAGCTTCTTCAGTCATCTTATATTGTTCAGCATCAATATAAAATTCAGAAACCTCAGGCTCTTTTTTAAAATTAGAAGTTTCTTTAAAAATTATTGATTCTACATTCATAACATCTTTTTCAGGTAATACAACTTCCATAAAAGGTTTTAAATCTTGTTTAAGAATTACCTTTTTATAAATTCTAGTACTACCATTAACAGCTAAAGTTGATTTAGTAACAGTATATGCCGTTATAGTACTATTACTATCCCTCATCGGAACAAAAGTTCTATTTGAATATCCTTCACTATTAAACTGTTCACCAAAATCAACATCTTCCATTAATTGAAAATTAAGATTTCCTGCTGACACTATAGTGCTCCTTTTAATTATTGGGGCGTAATTCCAATTAGGTTGAGATATGCTTCCAGTTGTTATATTTCCAACAGGAAGAATACAACTTAATTCTACTTCACAAGTGCTTGCCTTAGGGCCAGGAACTTTTAAACCATTTGTACGAGCTATATTTAATACTGTGCTCTTTAAAGTTGCGCTATTAACATTTGTCTCTTGATACATTCTATCAATGTGATAAGATAAATTATCACTAACAGCAGCAACCAAATCAATGAACCAAGCGCCTACACTTGAATCATTGTAACTATCAGATAATTCCGGATAATACTTGTTACTAAAATTTATTAATTCCGACTTAAAATCGTCAAAGTTTTTTGATAAATAATTTATTTTTTTTTCCATTATATTTGAGTTATTATGCTGTCATTAGTTATTTTATTACCTTGTTTTATAGAATAATCCATCCTTACAAAAATTTCAGCCCTCTCATCATCGCTTTGAACAACCCTTATGTCATTTATTACGCAACCAGGCACAAACCTTTGAACTGAAGAAATGATTTCATTTTTAACGCCCTCCCATGTTTGAGAATCATTTGGGCTGAAAATATATTTAATAAGGTCAGTTCCAAATTCAGGGTTTCTTATTCTTTGCCCTTTAGGAGTAAATACAACATGCATTATTTGACTTCTTATTTTATCCTTTTCAGACATGTTAACATCAACGAAAAAATTTTGATAATCGTTCGTTGTGAAAGGATACTTTATATTAAAAAATTGTTTTTTAGCCATTAAAATAATTTTACTATATAATTATTTAAAAAATAGTTTTTTACATTTCCTAGTAAACAAAAATGGGTAGCAACGCCACCCATTAAAATACTGTCCATAACTCAGTAAATGTTTGGAACTCATCGTAAGGTATTACAGCATACCCATCATCACAATAGCTTTCTCCCCATGAATTTCTTATAATTATACCATTTTCATTATAGCCAACAATAGAAACAGCATGGCCTCCTTTAAAACTTTCCCTGGGAATTTTATACCAAAATTCGCAATTATATGTGCAGTAAACAGGCAAGCCACCAACACATGGGCCATTAGCAATTAATGCTTGTTTTAAAGCCAATATTGAGCCTATTTTAGCATAACGCTTTATTTTATATATACCACTACTTGTATTAACCCCTTCGTGCCTTAAAAATTTAAATGCATCTTTGAACGACATACCATTATCATCATCATTGCTTCTGCTTTTATATATTTCATTCAAATTAACATTATTATCTTTTTTATTATCACCTGTTTCTAAATTTTTGCTCCAATTTATATATGCAGATATAGAACAAGGAACACATATTGGCCTAGAACCCTGATTAATTACCTTCGGTAAATATTTTTTATAATTATAAGACTCAGGAATCTTCATTCCTTTTTCTTCCTTATATTCCAACTCAGTTCCATCTATTTTTGACGGTATAAAACCATAATTCATAGTTATTCAGAAATTACTCTTTTAATTATTTTTATGCTATCCTGAGAAACACTTTCTACTTTATACACAGATTCTGACATACCATATTCTTTCACATAAAGGTATAATGTGTACTTCTCTTTTGTTTCATAATCTACAATAAAAATAGTTTCCCATTTAGAAAAATCTTTTGGCAATGCATCTGCAATGCACATAGAATCAAATTGAACAACAGAATAAACCCCGTTCATTTCATTAATCATAACGCCATATTTTGCATCATCAGTGATTATTTTTTTGGGAGTACAAGATAAAATTAAAATACTTAATAAGAAACCTACTAACTTTTTCATATTACTGTTTTTTTAATAAATATAGAAAACAAAAAAAGTGGCCATAAACATGGTCACTTTTTCCAAAATAAATTAGTTATATCTTCAAATAAAATACGTTTTACATTAGTTAATTTATCACCGGTTGAATCATTTTGTACTTTTTCGTGTTTTAATTTATATAACCTTTGGTTTGTGGTGTTTTTATTCAATGGCCCTAATTTTTCATCATAATGGCCTAATTTTATATAATCAAACCAATTAAATTCTATATTTTTATAATATTCATCTTTACCACTATACCAACCAACTTTCAATTTTTTAACTTCGTGTACGTATTCAGCTAATGCGCATATTGTATCAGGAGAAGCATCGCCACCCATAAAACATACTGTAGTTATACCGTCATTTTTTTCAATTAACAAATCAAGCTCTTCTACTGTAAGTTCAGTTCCTATATTTTCCCATAAAAACTTTGAATGACACCCTGAACATTTACAGGGGCAATTGGTAATATTAATAGCCAATGTTATTTCATTTGGTATTTCTTCGAATACCACCATAGCATTATAATACTTAACCATTTTTCGATTCCTCTATTTTATTTTCTAAAAACGATTTTGGAACGTTGCCATTAAACATAGATAATACTTTATCCTCTTCGCCAAGTATAATTGTTGTCGGTACTGCTCTAACGCCATATTTCATTGCTAAATCTTCATTTTCTTCCACATCAATTTCTTCAAAAGTAATATCTTTGTATTTTTCTTCACTTTTTACTTCATTAAACGTTTTTGAATAAACTTTGCAAGGCATACACCAGCTTGCTGACATTTTTAAAACTTTTTTAACCATAACTTATTCTTTATTATAATATCTCATTTTTGCTTCAACTTGTCTTGCTTCGTTAAAAGAGCTTATACGTTTCAAATACCCAATTATTCTGGAAAGATAATCTAAATTTTTACTTCCGCATTTTGGACAAGCATCTAATGTATCTTTACTTATATAGCCACAATCATTACAAACTGTATTTCTGCAATTGAATGTGAAATAACTACAGCCATATTCAGAAGCCACTCTCAATAATTGCCTATATTGGTCAAATGATAAATGCTCATTTATATTTAAATGCGCAGCTTGGCCCCCATCAAGATATTTAACAAAATCATTTCCGTGCAATTTCATTTTGTCAAGTAATGATAAACTATCATCTTCAGGATTAAAGAAATAACTGCTATACATTATATGCTTTGGTGAAACATAATACCCATCTTTCTTATCCCAATTGTAATTTTTATTAGAAAGATTTTCGCCTGGCACAAATTCTGTGTTGTACATGCAATCTCTTGTTCTATCCTTTTTATTAGAAACATTAATTGTTTCAAGAACAGTATTTACAAATTCTTTATAATCATCGTTAATATTTGGTTCTATACCAAGAAATTCTGCCGCATCTGTTAATCCATTTACGCCTACAGTTAAATATTGTTTTTTCATATTTATAAAACCACCTCTATAAACATCTAACATATTGGCGTTGAAAAAATCCTTTATAATTTCATTAAATGCTCTTTGATATTTATGAACTCTTTCCGTTATTTCAGTAATACCATCCTGAATGAATGAATAAAGCAACTTTTTGTCTTTAACATTTTTAATATCTATTTGCCCACCATTTTCAATATCAATATTTTCTATCTCTTTGAAATAAATTCTTGTAGCATTCTGAATGACCCTATTAAGGTTAATGGTCATAACAGATTTAGAACCGGTTGCCACAGAAGCAGTACCCATAGAAAATTGATGTGTCGTATGGTTGTGTTCATCGTCTAATTCGCCGTCTTTAAGAGAGTTTCGGAGTCTGCAACACGAACTCAAAGAATCGGGAGAATCACTTAAATAACAAAAGAATGAATGACCTTCAGACCACATTTCTGCTGTAAAATCTGCATATTCCTTATCAACTATATCATGGCCATCAGTAAGCATTGCCATCGTTTCAACAGGAAATGTTAAAATATATTTTGTTCTTTCTTCGTTAAACCATTTCATAAATTTCTTCTGAAGCCAAGACAATGTTTCCCACTTTGGTTCTGTTCCATCCGGAAATTTAAACCCACTAAAAACTCCTTCAAAATAATTTTTATCAAAATAGCCAACATTCCAAAAAACAGTTTGGTAGCCGCGATTACCAGCCGGCATATTCATTGAATGGACAACTTGTTGAAAACAATTTTCTATTACTTGCTCAAGTGTTCTTCCCTTTCTATTTATTTCAACTTTTTCTCCTAATTTGTTCAAATAATCGTCACCATAATCTTTTCTAATGAAGTAATCCATGTACATGAGAAACTCTGGTGTAGCTACAGCCCCCATGAATTGTGATGACACGGAATAAACCAAATTGATGAACTCTCCACAATATGACTTGAGGTCTGTTGGGGCATTTGACTGACCGCCTAAACTCTTTAAGCCATCAATAAGAAATGGATACATTGTTATTGCAACACAATACGGATATCCAGGTGTACCACTTTCATCGTGTTTATAAAGTATATGACTTTCAAGGTCTTTAATATATTGGTCTGCAAGTCTTTTTGAATATAACGCTTTAATCTTATTATGCATTATATATCTATTTTGCTGAATATTTTTACCTTTATGAAGCTCTTGACCAAGAGTTACAACATTTTTGTTTTCTACATTTGCGTTTGAGTCATATTTGGAACCAGTAGAAGCATTTGATGCGTTAATGTAATCTTTTATAAAATCACTATCTTTTTTTAACGTTTTATTTTTCCCTTCTTCTTCTTCATATGCTCTGATATATATTCTAGCAACTTTCTTATTTACAGACATTAGAGCCTCTTCAACTTGCCTTCTAATCTCTTGAGAACTGATTTTGTCGTAAATAAATAAATTTTTTACCAACGATTCTATAAGTCCATCCGGGCAAACTTCTTTTGCAGCATTATATGCTTCGCAAATGCCACGTTTAATCTTAGAGGCATCAAAATCCTCAAAAGAATTGTCATTTTTTCTTACTTCCATTAAAGCAAAACTTTAAATTTTCATTATTTTACATTTTTCGGTTAACCATTTATCATCTTGATGTAAGAATAAATATGTTAATTTTTTATAAAATTGTTAGTTTTTATTAAAATAAAATTAGCTGTCATGCATAACATTATGACAGCCAATATTTTCCGCTAAAAAAATATTTTTTCTATTTTTGTTGTCTATTAGCTATTGCTTGAACTATTGTTTTTTGAATATTTTTTGTTTCTTCTTCTTTGCTTTTATTGAACGCCAACAAGCCATTAAATTCATCAACATTATCAGTACTAATCCTGCAAGTTCCATTGTTAAACTCCACATTATTAAACACTTTTCCTGCTTTTCCTGCTCTATTTTTCAATATTGCTATTGTTGCTTTACTTTCTTCAATATCTGCAACAGTTCTTGCTATTGACATAACAATGTGCGCAATTTGAATCTTCTTAAAAGAGCCTCCTGCTTTATCCATCGTAACAACTTCCACATTAAGAGAATCTTTAGTTCCTTGAACTGGTATCCAAATTCCTATATTAAGTTCTCCTGCCATTGACTCAAACTTTCTCATGGTTTTTCCTTCTTTTTCCCATTTATCATCACTTGAGTCTCCTTTGCAAAGTAAACATTCGAAATAATCAACAATAACAAGGTCTGGGCTAAAGCCACTATTTTTAAGCTTAATAATAAGCCTTTTAATATCATCAGCAGTTTTTTCTCCGCTTGGGAGTCTTATTATCCTTAAATTTTTTTGCAATAAATCTCTATCAGGATATTTAGATAATTGTTCTCTAACTTGTTCTATGATTCCCGGCTTTGATAAATCTTTTGCTTCAAAACCTGTAATTCTTCCAAAATGTTTCCTTTGAATCTGTTTAACTCTGTCTTCGAAAACAATTTGTAGAACTTTATACCCATCATTGTTATTTTGCGGAGAACGATAAGTAGCAGCAAATGACGACATGGCTGTGGTCAAAGATGTGTTATGCGTTACAATAAAATCTTCTGTAACATATAAATGTTCATCAGAATCTACCATTATACACTGTGCTTCTTTTTCTCCAACATATTCAACGTTTGTCATAAACAAAGCATCAGCCCCACGTGTGCGATATTTAACTCTTGTTTGTTTCCTTTCCATTCTAAATAATGGAATTGAGTTGTTACACATACTTATAGTAACCCTATAACGTTTGCCACAATCTATTCTCTTATTATATTTTTTAGAAAAATATGAAGAACTTGATTCTATTAAACTTGCAAAACCTCCAAGGGAACGAACAAGAAATTGCACATCTAATGCGAGTTGTTTACTCTTACTACAGAATTCGCAAGAACCATTATTGTTTGCGTGGCCATCAGAATCCATTATACCCTGTAAAACAGCAATTCTTTTTTCGATAGAATTAAACAAATATTCTCTAGGTATAAATTTACCATCTGACTTGCATTCTGTAGAAAAACATTCTTTTAAATTCTTTTTTGTTTGCCCTATAATATCAAACTGATAGATGCTTCTTTTTTCTCTATAAAAAATATGTAAATCTTCATTTAAAATTGGTTTCAAAATTGATTCAACACATTCTTTATCGTCTTTTCCAACTGTTATTTCAACTCTTTTAAAAGAACCATCACCAATATAATAGCCTACTAAATATGGGTCAAACTTAGTTTCTTGTCCGGCGAATTCAATAGGTTTAACCACAGGAACCTTGAAGTTATATCTTGAAGAACTTTTTTTAATTAGTCCTTTTTCTAATATTTCTCTTAAAGACAAAGTTTTAAATGAATGGTCAGGAACATATCTTTTATCGTCTCTGTTTTTGGAAATTCCTGCGACATATTTTTTACCACATCTTTGATAGAGAGAATTTACATTCCATAAATGTTCTATATCACATTCGCATGAAGTGCCATTTGAAAATGAAACTTTATATATTGGCCTTTTACCTTGAGGATATATACCACTTACAACATGAGGCTTGCCGTCAGAACCTATTACATAATCGCCAACAGACATTTCTCCCATTAGTTTATATCCATTTGGAGTTAATATTCTAGCATCAAGTGGTTGGGCTTTACCAAATGAAGAAGAGCCAACTATCACTCCTAATTCTCCTTTTCCAAGTCCACCTTCAAGCGTTTCGTCAATCTTGCCTATTCCTGTTGGTATGGCCACACGATATTCCTCAGATAATGTTTCATTTTCGTTATCAAAAACACAATATCCTAAATCTTCATTTGTTCCTTGTATTAATGCTTTATTTAAAATATCGACACATTTATCATAATTCTCAATATCTCCCTTTCCAGCTATTTTTATTATTTCATTAGCAACACGAATCATATTTTGCTGCTTGAAAAACTTTTCGGCAAGTTCTCTTATGTAGTTAGAACCTTCAGAAGATAATCCATGAATTTTATCAATTATGGCATCATAATATTCCTTTTCAGTTTCATTATGAGATTTATTAGCAAGTGCTATTTTAAGAATATCATAATTTGCTGGCACTTGCTCTTTTTTATAATATTCTCTCATAACCCCAACCAATGTTTTAAGGTTGGGGTCAGTAAAAAGGTTTTGGTCTATTATGTCGCACAAATCTTTGAAAAATTCTTTATCTTCTATAAACTCATGGACTAATTTATATTGAAAATCTTCTCCAAGAAAACCAAGCTTATTTGTTTGTGCGTCTTTTGCCATAATTTATTTATTGTTATTATCTTCCTCTAATTTCTTTTTTGCGTTCTCTGCTGAAAGTTTCATCCACTTTCTTTCAAGTTTCCTATTCTGTGCTTCTATGTTAAAATTATAAGAAACAGGATTGCCATCCTTATCTTTACCATAATATTCTGTCATGGTGTAGTCACCAATCTTATTAAACATATCATCATGTACAGAGCATGTTTCACAAATTTGCTTTGTAATTTGCGCCAACAAATCAGACTTATCCATAATCATTCCTTTTAAAACCTGATGCTCAAATGATAGCCTATCTTCATTAGATTTGAAAAACGATTCCTTGTCGTAAGTATAAACTCTTCCATCTTTAGATGTTATCTTCACGGCTTTGTTGCTAATATCCACTTTATCCCTAACTGCCTTTGGATATGCGTACCCATCCCAAATCTTACTTATTACTACCTTTTTTCTGTCAGATACTTCAAACTTAAAAGTACACTCCCAAGGCTCAATAAGTTTTCCTGCATATTCTTCAAATAACTCAGGCTCCATAGGATTAAAGAAATACCACGTATAAACTCTACTTTTAGATTTTAAATCATTGTCAACCATATTAACAATATCATCTACTTTCTCTTTAAATTCTAAAGATTCCATACTATGCTCAATGAAATCATTGATTTTAAAATTCCTTTTACAAATGATGTTGTTGTTAACATAAAGTGCAAACTCAAATCTTTCTTCTTTGTAACTTTGTTCTTTTAAATTAGCCATAAACTAAATAATAAATTAAATGTTAAACATATTTTTTAAAAAAATCTATTCTGCGCCATATAAATAAAATATTCAACCGCTTTCTCTTTAGTATCAACGTATTTAAATATTTCACTTTTATAATAACCTGAATCAATAATATCGTAATATATAAGCCTAAACGCTATCTTTCCATTTTCATTAGTGATAAAATCTCCATGATAAGAAAACCTTGGATTCCTATAATATAATAAAGAAATCGTTTCTTGATATTTTTTCAATATTTCTTCTCTGTCCATAAATAAATTTAACTTTATTTAACAAAGCAAATATACAAAACTTTTTTTAAAAAACAAAAAAAATTAACTCAATATTTCACATTTTTTAAAAAATACTCTTTTTCCATTACAATAATTCTTTCATACAGGCCAAATAAACTTCCGAATTTAGTTTCATCTAATAAATCACTCATACCATTTCCTTCTATAATCTCATATATGTTTTTTATATCCCTATCTTCAACATTCATAGGAGCATACATTTCATCATTTAGCCCATCAATTGCTTCTTTAGTTAATAATGGCTCTGATAAATCTATTATTTTCTTATTTATTTCATAAATGTCTTCCCCCTGAATTCCATCAGTTATACAATTAACAATATTTTCAAGCGATTTAAGAGGTTTTTTCTTATTAGCCTTTCTCTCTTCCAGTATCTCTTTTGAACGCTCTACAATTGCCTCTAATGTGGTTTTTTTATCCTTTATCTCAGGAAACAATTTAATAAGAGTTTGTTCACCAATCCCCTTTATCCCTTTTATGTTATCAGATGAATCTCCACATAGTATTTTTTTAAGTAGTGTATTTTCGTGAGTAATTCCTAACTCTTCAATTGAATTTTTTGGGCTTACAAATTTTTTAAGAGACGGAATATATTGGCATACATCATCATTAATTAACTGTGTCAAATCCCTGTCGCCACTAACAATTACAATTTTTTCATTTGATTTTTTATGTAAAACATAATATGCTATCAAATCATCGCCTTCTACTTCATCATATATAAATTGTCTAACAAAAAGATTTTCTAATATGTTTTGAAGTATCTCACGTTGCCTTTGAAATAATTCATCGTCAGTTTCTATCCTTTTTACTTCTTTTTTGCTAGATTTATTATATTTCAAAACTTTTTTGACATAATCATTTATTGCTTTGTCATAATCAGAAACGCCTGAAGCTAATTCGTAATGTTTGTCTCTGTTTGCTTTGTAATCATTGTATATATTATATCTTAAAACACCAGAATTATATCCATCCCATACACATACGCAAAAATTAAAGTCTTTTTTTTGTAAAATATTTCCTAATTGCTTCAAAAATAAAAATACAGCCCCATATTCTTCTCCTTTTGAATTCATTCTTTTATCAACTAAAGACATTTTAAGCAATGAATTACCATCAACTAATAATGTATAAATGTTTTGTTCAGATTTAACGCCATTTGCGTCTGCTCTATTTTTCTTTACTACTTGTATCATGAAAATTAAATGTTTTTTCCGGCATTATTATTTCCCACTCAAAATCAAAATTTGGGCTATCTTTATAAACCCAAGGCCCATTATTATATAAATTATCCTTTAAAGATTCTACTAGTTTTTCCGCAATTTGTTGATTAGACAAATTATTAAAACAATTCCTTTTCAAATAATCTACTTCCCACTCAGAATATGCCCTTCTATAGAAAACTCTCTCTTTAGGTATACCAATTTTTGAATAATCGTAAATTTTATAATTAAATTTATCCATAAACAATTCCATTTAACTCACTTAATTCCAAATATGTTTCTTTTTTTAATAATAAATTAATTGGTTTTTCAATATAAGCGTCACTATACCTGAAAGAAATCCCATCTATAAACTCTTTTGTCGCTACATACCCTTGTTTCCTTATTTTTTCATCTTGTTTTGCAAGTTTTTCAATAGTCCAACCTTTCTTTTCCAAGAATTTAACAATTTTATCTCTTTTAACTAATGCCCATTGAAGTTTTTTTATGTTATTCCTATTAATTTGGTTGGTATCATATCTCTTTTTATTTTCTATATAAGGTATATCTGCTTCTATTATCCATCCTAACAAATAATATTCTGTTTTTTTAGTATCGTCTAAAAGCCACCCACATCTTTTTTCGTTTTTTTTACCTAAAAAAGAAAGTTCAAGCGAAAATGTTTCCAAATTTTTGTTTGCATATCTACTTGCAACTTTTTCGTCAACTATAGACCTATTTAATTTCCCATTGGCAGTAGATAATAGTAAGTCAGAACCAGCAATCTGTTCATCCAATGTGTCAGTTCTTGCAAACTCAGTAAAAACATCAACATTGTTATAAAGATGTTCGTCTAAAAACACGGCTATTTCTCTTTCAATAACCATATCATTTTTTCTATTATTAATCATGTATATATTTTTTTACAAATATACAAAAAAATGTTAAAAAAACAAAATTATCGGTAATTATATATGGTTTGACCCAATTATCGTTAGAACATAAAAAAATGAGCGAATCAGAGAGATTCGCCCATATGTTCGACAAGTCGATTGGCTTAGTTCGTAAGTGGTATGAGATTAAGGTTGGACTTGTGGCTGCTTAATTATTGCCATCCACCTCTTGTTTTGTCGTAAACACCATTACCTGTTTTCATTTGACTTGCAACATTAAAACGTCTGCTATAATTACCAAATGGCACGTCTTGCTGATAATTTACTTTAGTAGGATTTTCTTTTGCTACTCTTGTACCATCAAATTCCCTTTCCATACCATTTTTTGATAATCTTGTGTAGTCATTATGCTCTAAATCAAATGTCCCATCCATATTTGGAGTATATTTTGTTCTTCCCCACCCACTATATTTTGGTTCATTTGAAACTACATCACTTTGAAATCTACTCATACTAAATGGGGCATTGACTTCAGAATCACGAAATGGAACTGGATGTATTTCTCCAACATCTTCAAGGCTTCCATCATTATTCATCCTCACATCGCCTCCGAACTGTTTATTCCATTGTTGAACTCCACGTTGTCTTGCATACGCAGCCTTCTGTGGGTCTGTTTGGTCATATCTTCTTGCAACCGCATCCCATGAGCGTGGGTCTGCTTCTGCCAACACTTTCCTAACTGACTCTTTCACAATTTTGTGAAGGTCACTTTCTGTTAATCTTATAAGTTTCTTATTCATATTATAATACGTATTTATTTTCTTAATAAATATAAGTAAAATGAAAAATTATCTTACCATTATTCCACTGTAAGGCATAGCTTTCATTTTAAGAACATTCATAAGGCTTTCGTTCATATCGGCTTGGTTCTTCATTTGATTCCAAGGAAGCATTCTATCTAAACGCTCCTTTAATTCGCTTAGTACAGCCTCTTTTTCTTGCTTACCTTGGTCTAACAACATTGAATAGTCAAGTTGCATTTCTGCTTCTGGTATTTTAACTACACCACTAGCATAACCTCTGATATTACCCAACAATATCTTAGCTTCCGCTATTAACAATCTTCTAACAATCTGTTGCGTTGGATAATTAAGCAATTCATAATGCATCTTGCTCAATGGAACTTGGTCAGGAGTAATCAATAAAGTATCTTTATTGTCAAGCATACATTGTTCAGTTGTGTTTCCATCTTCACCGGTAGAAACGTCGTAGTACGTATACCAACAAACACAATTTATGAATCTACCCCATCCATATGAATCATCTGCTGATAATCCACCTAGTGCATTCTTAGAACCTGGAGTGGACAACAAATGAACTAAATGAGTTCCATTAGGACCTGCCGTTACTTTATAAGCCAAATCTCCACGTAAAAGAGAATTTTTGTATTTTAAATCTGCTGCCATAAGTGCTGTGTCATATGCACTTCCAACATAAAAGCCTATTAAACCCATTCCATTTTGAAATGTCCCATATTGGCCATATCCTCCAGCAATTCCACTATCTAACATTCCAATGTTTCCATACAAAGCAGCCCTTGTAGTTGAAGGAGTCACATACATCACTCTATTTATTTCCCTACCTGCTGGTATGACATATACTTGTTTTCCTTTTTCAATAGTGAAAAAATCTTTTTTTAATTCCCATTTTGTTCCACGTTGCTGGAGTCCTACTTCCTTAGAAAACCACTCACTCCACGAACGACTCCAATCTAAAGTTCTAGTACTTAATGCAAAAGCCAAATCCGCTGGATTATCTAATAATTGATTATTTCCCATCATATTAAGCCATTGAGATTCGATTACCCAATTTTGTACATAAGAAGCATAATCTCCAACGCACATTTCGAGAAGGTCGCATAATTGTTCATCTTCCAACTGAACTGGCCTTATAGGAGCTCCACAGCTTGTGCGCACTTTACGAAAAAGGTCTTTTATTTCATCAGTTATTGTCATAATTTTTATATTTATTAATTACATATAAATATTTATATAAAAATTAAAAATAAATGAGAAACGTAATAATTAGTGAATCTGTTATAAAAAATGCTTTAAGGCAATCAATTAATGAAATGATGGATGAAGATAGGATTGAGCTTTCAAATGGTGCTGTTGAGATTGACAATTTTGACAATATAAGAGAAATGCTTAAATTTGACAAGCCTGGTGATACTATTTATTTTGTTCAATTAATGAAACGAGATAAAGACAATCCCGGTCAACATTCTCCAAGAAATGCTGCTCAATACATAAAAAATTACTTTTTCAAAAGTATTGATGAATTCAATGCTGCTGAAAAAGAAATAAAATATTTATGTGCATCAGAAAGGGCAAGAGCTTGCATTTTCCTTAATCCTCGTTCAAAAGCTGTTATTGATAAATATACATCAAATTATTTAAAAAGGGTTCGTGGCAATAGAGAAACTGCTATGGCTATAGCCGCTGGTAGGTCATTTGACCAAGTTTTAGAGGGCCCTGAACGTTCTATATGTTTTGTTGATGTTGATTCTGCTGACCAAAATGACATAAATATGACAATGAGTATTATACAAAAAGCAGGAATTAAACCATTATTTGCCTATAGAAGTATGAATAACGGCATACACATTATATTACCTGACAAAGAAGCGGCTAAAAAACTAGATTTTACTCCTATAACTGGTAATTTACAAGGTCTCGGAAGACGTGCTAAAATGAACGCTAAGGTAAGTCTTGAAATTGATAAATCCACTCTTTTATATGCGTTTTTAAAGCCACAAGGATATGGAAAACAAGATGCAAGATTTGCAAGATTATCAGGACAAAATAATAACAGAAGACACCCTTAAATAAAAATATTATATGGCAAAATTATTAACAATTGGTTCGAAATATTCACCAAACACGAAAACAGGCATTGACCCTAATGGAAAGGCCATTTTGACTCCAACGGTTTTTTTCTATTTTAATTGCGATAATAAAACAGCAAACGTTGTTGCTGGTTCAGGTGTCGCAAAGGGTTTAAGTGTAGATGGAGATTCACTAGTCAGGGCAGTTAAAGTAGATGATTATAAAAAATTCATTTATGGTAAAAATGCTTTTTCAAAAATACTATCTGCGCTTGAACAAGTTGGCGGATATGTTTATGATATAAACGATTTACCTAATCTTGAAGCACAAGTGGAGCAAACAATAAATAATGTTGTGACATCTGATTTATCAAGCAAACTACAAATAGATAGGGGTGCTTATATTGACGATATTCTGAAAGCTTTGGAACAGAATTTTAATGACCCAAACTTTATGCAATATTTGAATTCTATTGGAGCGATTAGAAGACTTGACCCTGATGATTATGAAAAAATTATAAGTTTCTCTGCATTGAACAATGCAATGATTTTAACTCAATGGCTAAAAAGTGGTCATCAAGGCATTCCTAGATTCTTAGCTACTGCTGTACAATGGAGAATATTTAACAGAGAGCCTGTTCAAGGGGCAAAGCCTATTTATGCAGTTAGACCTTCAAATACGCAAAAAGGTAGTAAGTCTGCTGCAATGAATAAGTTTGGTGTTGACCAACAAACTTATGACAGTAACGCGATGTCAAGATTACTTGTTAAAAAAGGAATGAATGACATTAACTATGGAGATAGTAATAATAACACTGGCGGTAAATTTAATGTTGATGGCCCTTATTATGATTTAAGTGAAACGCAATTAATACAGGGAATGCAAGATAATTATGATTTCTATGCAATTGTGAATAATAAATCAATCACCAATATTAATGCCGCTGCAAAAAAAGATGATGATGCATCAAGATTTGATGTATTAAAGCCTGATGACGACTCCAATAAATTTGATGAAAAAACCATATTATCAAATATTGCAAATTTCGCAGCAAATGTTGGAGATACTGAATTGGAAAAATATGCTGCAAATGGAGGAAACTTATCAAAATGTATTTCTTACCTTGTTGACCAATCTGAAACAATAAGGCGTTTGAGAGGTAAAAATTATACAGGATGGAATACTGCAATTAGAGACGCAGCCAATAAAAGAAAAATATATGCGGATTTAACAAAAGCATTGATTTTTATGAGGTTTGGCATGTTTATGGATGAAGCTAAGCAAATAATAGCAAATAATATGAACATCATTAAAAAGAAAGACGGGTCTTTTAATAAAAATATGTTCAATTCAGTTATTTCAGATTTCCAAAACATATACTTTATTATGGTTGGACTTGCTGAAGACACAGCTAGCGATTTATTTGTTTGGGCGTTAGACAAATTAGGAATGTCTGTAGAAGAATATAAAATGATGCCGGACACAGAGGAAGAAGCATTAGGCGAATTAAATTATGTAAAGGAAACGTTTATAAGAAATTTTAACAAGTTATTAAAATGAGTTTAATTAACGAAGCATACAAAAAAATATTAACCGAAGATTTTGAGCATGATGGATTTTACGTATATCATGGAACAAAAGCAGAATCATTAGACGGTTTAGGGGAAGCGGGACTTGAAAGGATATTTACTGATTCTAATGGCGGCAATATGTATGGCGCAGGAGTGTATAGCACATATAAATTGGCGGCCGGCTATCAGAACACAAATGGAACATATGGCGGATGCTTGCTTAAAATGAAAGTAAAAAGTCTTAGAAACTTCATAATATATGATAATGATATTGCGTTAAAAGTATATAAAAACACAAATATTGATTTTCAATTAAGAAAAATTTTCACGCCTGAACAGTATCAAGAATTAAGAAATTCAAGATATATTGATTACGATAAGGTATGTAATACAAGAGGAGATTTATATACTTCAACATGTGCATTGCACTTAATACATGCATTAAAAAATAATCACCCTAGTTTGTATTATTGTATAAATGGCTATATTTTCTTTGGCCATAACGATGGATATGTATGCCTAATAGAAGACTTTAAAAACGTATATCCTGTTGCTATAACTACAGACGGAGGTAAAACATTTCAACCATTTAGCGGCGGTAAAACATTCGACAAATACGCAAAAAATGATGTTGATATAAAATGGCAATTAGGAAAACGAAATTACGAACTATATAAATCATTAGATGAAATGCCTTTCCATTACACTAATAATTTTGCACGTATTGTTAAAGACGGTAAATGTAATTTCCTTTTTAGAGGCAAACCATTTGAAGAAGGCCCAATTAGTCCTGTTTGGTTTAATGAGGCCCCTGAAACTTTCAACAATAAAGGTAATTGTTTAGTGACACTAGGTAAGGATAGATTGATATTACATCTTGATGATAAAAATAAAAAATTTTATGTTTATTATGAAGATGGAACTTATTTATGCGAATTGGATGACTTAGCATCCTTTGTTGACCAAAATACAAATTCATTAATGACATTTTCTTTTGATGATTCAGATGACGATTTTTAAAAATTAAAACAACATGAAAATTAAAATAAATGAGCAAAAGCTTGACGTATTTTTTTTACAAATGCTAAATGAAGCCAATTACCCAGTATTTGGCAATGGCGCACGTTCTATAAACTATAAGCCGTATATAGATAGCATAAATAAAATTAAAAATCTTCACACAGACAGATATAAAGATTACGAACTTGATGAGGCATGGAACAATTGGAAAAAAACCGGTTATGATAAAAATTGCCAAGAATATTTTATATATATTTCAAAATTTAAAAATTTCATGCTTGGTTCTGGAGGCTTCTTAAGGAATTTATCATATGTCGGCGACAGACTGAATGGGCCTTTACATTCTCTTTTATTAGACCCAAAATGGGTATCATCTTTAAATGGTAAGCCTGATTGGAAATATTCTGATTTAAATAGTGGCGAAGGGGGCGATGAATTCCATTGTTTTTATACAACCGTTTTAAAATTGTTCCAAAACCCAGCAATATGGAATGATTTCTTTTTCAATCCTCTTTTCTCAAATGAAAAAAAGAAATATGATGACATTAGAATGAAGATAACTAATGTTATGAAAACAAATAAAGATTTGTATTCACAGCTTTTGCCTATGGATGAATATAGGCAACTTAATTTCTTTATGAATGAAATAAATCAAGAAACTAAGAAAATAGAAAAGGGAATAAACTGTAAACCGGAACTATTTTATAATCAGGAAACAAATAATATAACTAACTTCGTTGGAATTGACGATGATGACTTTTAAATAAGCATATGAAAAAAAATATTGTTATAATACATTACAATACTCCTGTTCTTACTGAGCATTTGGTTATGAGCATAAATAAATTTGTCGAAAACGCTATTATCTATATATTTGATAATAGCGACAAATACCCATTCACTGCCAAATTTGATAATGTTACTATTTTAGACAATACTAAAGGGCAAATAATTGATTTCGAAAAGTGGCTAGAAAAATACCCAAAGAAAAAATTTTCCAATGGCAAAGTTAATAATTGGGGTAGCGCAAAACATTGCGTATCAGTTCAAAAATGTATTGATATTATAAACCAAAATTTCCTTTTAATTGATTCTGACGTGCTAATAAAAAAAGACATATCTGATTTATTTGATGATAACTACATTTACTGTGCGGAAATAAAGGCACAGCCAAATTCTACAATTAAAAGAGTTTTACCTTACTTGTGTTTTATTAATGTAGAAAAATGCAATGAAAAAAACGTAAAGTATTTTAATGAAAAAAAAATGCACGGGCTTAATTGTATACCAGGTGGAGATGGATATGATACTGGTGCATCATTTTATTTAAATACATCAAATTTAAGTCATAAAGATATTAAAATAAATGAATATGCTTTACATTATGGACACGGGTCTTGGGTTAAAAAAGGGTATGTTCATAATTACACGCCTAACGATTGGTTAAAAATTAATAAAAAATATTGGGATGGCAATAAAAATATTATGGAAAAAAACAAAAAAGTCGTATACACTTGTATAACTGGAGGATATGATACTTTAACAGAACCTAAATACGTAACTGAAGGGTTCGATTACATTTGTTTTACTGATGATTTAGCAATAGAAAGTGATGTGTGGGAAATAAAGCCATTACCAAATGAAACTGATGAGCTATCACAAGTTAAAAAACAAAGATTTGTAAAAACCCTCCCTCATTTATTACTTAGTGATTACGATATTTCAATATGGGTAGATGGTAATATAGAGATTAAAAATGATTTAAACGATTTTATTGAACAAAATGACGAAATTGGTTGCTCTGTTTTTGTTCCTGAGCATCCATCTAGAAAATGCATTTATGACGAAGAAAGAGCAGTAATATCTTTAAAAAAAGACACAAAAGAAAATACTGAAAAACAAATAAATCGTTATAAAGAAGAAAAATTTCCCAAAAAAAATGGGTTACTTCAAAGTGGCATTTTGCTTAGAAAGCACAACAATGAAGACTGCATAAAATTAATGGAAAAATGGTGGGAAGAAATTAAAAATGGCTCTCACAGAGACCAATTGTCATTTAATTATGTTTCTTGGAAATTACCTGATATTAAGGTAAAATATTTGGATAAGAAATTGTTTAATTCTAAATGGTTTTTATGGAAAACTAAGCATACGAAAAAAAATATGCAAAACTCTGTTAACAATGAAATTATAAATATTGAAAATAAACACAGAGAAAAAATAGAAAAGCTCAGGTCAAGAATATTAAGCAAAGAAAAAATAGAAAATAAAACAAAGCTATGCAACATAGGGGCTAATTCAAAATATTTAAAAAAAAAATAAAAACCACTGAATTAACTTTATATTCAATGTAAATGGGCGGTATTAACCGCCCATTTTATTCATCTAATGTTTCTTCCTCAGAATATTGTAAATCTGCTTCTGTTATTTCTGTTACTATTGTTTTATCTTCTTTATTCCTTTGTTTTTCTAAATTTTCAAGAATTAACTTAATGTTTTCTTTTTTATAAGTATCAATATCAGTTTCTGAAATAATTCCATTATGTACACAGCACATAGTACCTTCATAGGTAACATTGTAAGGAGTCGGAAGTTGGTTTTTAGTTACCTTAATTTTAGTCACAATTCCATAATTGAAATTTTCTCCTTTTGCCGTAGCCTTTAAAACCTTTGTTGCTGCTTTTGCAACGCCTCCTAAATGCATTATTAATCTTGCGCCATAATACATAGTTTTTCCTCCTTTTAATTCAATAGAAGGAACTCCAGGCATTCCATTCATAGAATCATTCCAAATTTTATTAATGCAAAAAAACGTATTAGTATAAGGTTCACTTACCTTCCTTGAAGAAGGAATCCTATTATTTATAATGTTATTGAATGCTTGTGAAATTGCACCTGCATCAAACATATTATTACCGCTTTTGCTAGTGTAAGACTTAAATGATTGAATTGAACCTATACTATCCCATATGAAGCATAATGGATATGGAAATCTACCATCTTCTTGCCTATCTAGAAAATCATTTATACAATATGCTATATCTTCCAAAACAGCCTCTTTTCTTTGTTTAGAACCCTCTTTGCCTGCTGAATAATCCATTTTTCCATATTTTTCGGCTAAAGCTTTATTGTCTAAAAAGTAAAAGAAGCCTTTATAATTAATAATTTGTTCGGTTATTTCTCCGGTTTCTTCATCCAACACATTTCCATATATAGGTTCAGCCTCTACTCCACAATCTATTGCATATTTCCAATCAAAATTTCCTTCTGTTTCAAAAATAACAGGAACAATGCCTTCTCTTTGACAAGCAGCAATTAAACAATTTTTAATAGTAGATTTGCCGGTATTAGACCATCCTGTTGCTATAGTAAGGTAGCCTTTAGGTATTCCTGGTAATTTTAGTGCGTTTTCAAATGCTTTAGGCAAGATTATAAATTCTGTTTCTTTCTCAGCACTAGACATTTTAAGTTCGCTTTTCTTAATGGGTTCATCTGACGCTTTAGTTTCAAAGCCCATTTCAGATTTTAATTCATCAATACTTGGTTTTGTAAAAACCTTTTTCCTTATTGCTTGTTTCATAACATTTTTATTTTACAATTTCTCTTATTAGATTTTTCCAATCTTTTCTACATATCGCGTGATATAAATCATCGCCTCCAACTAAAATTTGACTGCCTTCAGTTATTATTTTACCATCTTTACTAAATCTAGCGTTTATGGATGCTTTCTCTCCGCAATCGCATGTAGTCTTTATTTCTTCAATATCATCTGCTAATTCAAAAAGTCTTTTTGAAGCCGGAAATAATTTCGATTTAAAATCAGTTCTCAAACCATAACATATTACATTGATGTCTAGATAATCTACAATATCTGTTAATTGGTCAACTTGTTCTTCTGTTAAGAATTGGCATTCATCTATAAGAATCCATTTTATTCCCCTAGCTTGAGTTGCCATTGCTATTTTTTTATAATCGTTAACAATATCAAATATGTTGACATCTGCATCTATTGAAACGCATTCTCTTTCTAGCCCTGCCCTTGACTTAATTATATTTTTCCCGTCTCTTGTATCGGCAGATGGTTTTAATACTAATATAGGTATATTTTTTTCATCAAAATCGTGTGCTGTGGCTAACAATCTTAAAGATTTTGATGAATTCATTACCCCAAAATAGAAATACAATTTACTCATCTAAAATGATTTTTTTTTAAAACGGCAAATCATCTTCGCCATCAATTATTATACCTCCAAAATCATCTGTTTTTTGCTCTTCTTTTGGGAAATCAGAAAAATCCTTTGTATGCTCAGTTAAATTTTCTTTTAGTTCTTCTTCTGCTGCTTTTTTGTCCTCTTCTATTTTTTCAAATTTATCAACGTATCTATTTTTATTTTTGTCAAAAACCGGGACTCCATCTTTTGCAACTATTTCCATATATTCATATGGTTTAACTGTATATACCTCGTTCCATTGCTTAGAATCAGTAATCCAAGCCATTGATTGCTCATAACTTTCACTTAACGGCGTTCTTTCGTCATCATCAACAACCTTAGTTACAGTTTTACCATTTTCATCTTTTGAAAGAGTAATTATTAAATCCTTGCCGTCATTAAGGTCAAATATATTACAGTCTTTACCTTTTCTCTCTGCTGCTTTTTTCCTTTCAAAATAAATGTTCATAATGTCGTTATAAACGCCTTTTTGAGACTTAGAATCATTAAAAAGCCAAAACTTAACCCCATCATCTTCATGACCTCTTTCAACGCACCTTACAATCCATGCAGCCTTTGCCCTGTTCATAAATTCAACGTCACCAAATTTCTTCTTCTCAATTTCTGTTGATGCTTCAAATCTCAATTTTTTAGCTTCAGCAGAAACTTCACAAAATGGGCATCTATCGCCCATCTTGTTATTAGTGGGGCATACGAAAGTACGCCAACCTCCGGGACTTAATTCCTTGTTGACTTTAACTGTATGAATAAAAACTTTCTTGAAAGGGCTACCGCCTTCTGTGGAAAAAGGTAATAACCTAATTGTTAAAGATTTTGATTTTTCTCCAGGTTTTAATCTTGCCTGAAGATAATTTTTTTCATTAAATTCTGTTTTCTTTTTTGTTGAAACTGTAGTTGTGTGTTCTTTTTCATACTGCTCTGCTACAGCATCTGCATCAATGTTTGCTGTTAAAACTTTTTCTTCCATAAATTAAAAATTATTAAAAATGTGCCATGCGGCACTTAAATTCTATATTACAAATATACAAAAAAAATGTTAAAAATAAAAACTTTTATTTAAATTTTTTAAAAAACCAGTCAATAGAATCATAATACCATACAGTATCATCTAATTCTTTATCAATATATTTTTCTAAAATCATTTCTCCACTATATTCATATATATCGCTAGCAACTTCTATATAATATTCTTCTTCACCATATTGAACTTTATATATTTTATTGCTGTTCATAAATTCTTCTCTTTCATCGTCACCATCTTCAAAATCATCATAATCATTATGCCCAAACAGTTCTTTTTCATCATCTGCCGGCATAATTTCTCCATTCATAATATCAGAACAAATTTCCCTATTAATTTGTTCGCTATTGGCAACACTTATTTTGCTGCCAAAAATATTGTTAGGAATAAAAAACCTAAAATCATTCATTAAGCACCATATAGCAATAGATTCCTTTAAATTATAAGAAACTTCGCCAATGGTGCTTATGTCTTCATTTAAAAATTTTACTTGTTCTTCATTAATTATAATCTTCATTTACTATATGCCAAATATTTTTTTTATGTTTTGTTCCAAATCATCTGTAATAGAAAAAGTATCTGCTATTTCTCTTTCGTTAAAATCATCAACATCATCATTTGTTATTACATATTCTTGAGTTGTAGGCTCCTGATTATCTGCATATGCAGAGTAATTACTATTTTCGGCTTTATCTTTCCAATAATCAGTAGGCCTAACTTTAAATGGATAAGAATCTAATGAGCGAAGATTTAACTTTTCTGTCTGCGTTGGGTTTCTCTTTTCAAATTCTGTTTTAAGGTCTGCAATTTCTTGATTGTTCTTGTCAAACATACTTTGCAATGTTTCTATTGCGCCTATAAGTTTTTCTATTCTAGCGTCTACCTTTCCTAAATCTCTTCCAACAGAATTTACCTTATCATTTACCTTTTCCTGTGCATCAGTTAAATCGTCAACATCAATAACTTCATCATCCTCTTTAGGCTCGTCTTCTTCTATCCCTTCATCTGCCATAGGGTCAGGACCGCCCATTGGGTCAGCACCAGGCATTGCTCCATTTGGGTCTGCATTTGGGTCTGGCATACCACCGTTATCTGAACCAGGTGCTCCTCCTGCCATAGGGTCAGGTCCAGGCATTGCCCCACCGGGAACTCCACCCATCATTGGGTCTTGTCCGCCACCCATTGGGTCAGACCCAGGTGCCGGTGGCATTCCTGCTCCTTGTTGGTTTTGCTGCTGGTTTTGGTCATTATCAGCTTCTTCTATAGGCGCAAATGATTCTCCCAATGCTCTCATATATCTCATATGAGCCTCAAAAAGATTATTTTCTTTTAAATACTTGTAGTTTGCCATTATTATATGCTATTAATCCACTAAAAGCTGTTTATTATCTTCAGTTAAAATTGTTTTTGAACTTTCTGTTCTTTCTATTAATCCCTTATCTCTTTTTATTCTCTTAACATCCTTATTTGGGGTGTTATTTACTATTGATTCTATAGTTGAAATTTTATCCATAACTTTAATTATTTCTTTTTTTTTGTCTTTATTTTCTTCAACAGTTGCCTCTTTTTTTTCTATTGGCTTAACTGTTTCTTTTTTAATAATTTCTTCGCGTTTTCTGCTAGCGTTTTTTTGCTGTGGTTTGACGCTTTGAGATTTCTTAATTATAAAAGCCATAATATTAATAATTTATATATATAAATATCATTTTAAGCCAAAAAAGAGCATTTATCCTCTATTTTTGACAAACTGTAGATATTTAGAATACCATTTGTTAAAATTATAAGTTTATCCTTATAAAAATCCCAATCTATTTCAACTTCATTGTAAGGCTTATCTTTATCAAAATTATTATCAATTTCAATCAACCTGTTAAGTGCATTAATTGAGAACAAACATCCGTTTTTTACATGCATAATAGTTGAATTTGGAAGTTTTTTTATAAATTTATTTTTATTAAATGTTTTGAATGTGACTAGATATTCTTTTTCATTTGTACTTATAGAATATACAAAAGTTTTATCTAATTTTATCCCAAATTTGTATTTAAGCATTTCTAAAAACGAAAGTATTCTGTTTTTTGCTACAAATGTACTTATTATAACACCTTTTTTTGTTAACATTATTTCAAAGTATTGACATAAAATACGGTATAACGTATTTTTTATTTCCTATTTCAGACTTAATGCTTTTTACGCATTCAGATGCGTTTGTACAAATTATATTTTCTTTATTTGAATATAATTTCCTAAAGAATTTTTTAATATCAATATTAATGTATTCAAGAATTGAAATTGATATACCTAAAACGCTTCCGTTATATAATACATAAAGCATATTATTACTAATATAAATATATTTTTTTTCACTAGAAAATAATATATTATATAATTTTTTTATTTTATTATATTTTAAATTTAATATATTAATATAATAATACTTTATATTACTAGTAATATTATATATAATATATTTATAAAAATAATTTATATCATTTTCAAAGTCAACCCTTTTTTCTATTTTTTTAAATGTCCAAAAAAGATTATCATTAACTTTTTTTTCTAAAATAGAAAAATTTTTTATATTTTTCTTGGCATTTTCGATGCCAACTAATAAAACAGGTTTCGTTGAGTCCACTAATGAAATATCATTAACCACCTCAACGAAATCCTTTGCATTATTAATTTTTCTATCGGAAACAATATATCCTAATTTTTTCATTTTCTTATGTTTTTCAACAAATATACAAGAAAATTTTTAAAAAAGGAAATTATTTGTGTCTGAAAAGATGCCATTCCATAGAACACGCATTACTGCTTCTATATACGTTGCATGAATTTTGTTTAAAATCAGAATACCAATTAGAGCCATCATATGCACAAGTATGGAAATGTGTAGATTTATCTTTAGACCACATAACACATATATCTCCTTTATTAATTTTTCCAAGTTGGAATTCAGTTTTATTGGTAACAGACTGAGCACCCCTTACTTCTACAAAATCACTATTTTCACTTTTCATTTTTTCATATACTTGCCAAGGGAATTCTGCCCAATATTTATCTCCAAAACCAGAATCACGTAATGCTCTATTAACTGCTCCTGTACACCATCCACAACCGCAGTCTTCAGAATGCGGTGAGCATATTTTCTTTCTACTTACTCTATTTTTTCTTTTACCATCTTCTCTTTTTTCGCATATATTAGCCTGCCAATAATACAACTTTTGTACAAACAAACCAACATTCCAATCACCAATATAGCCGGTTTCATTTTCTTCTCCACCTGTACTTCCTTCAATTAATCCTGCGTTTGCCATTGCTTCATTACAATTTTGTAACTTATATTTTTCATCAATAAACAATGCATTATAATCATCAATATTATTGTTAGTGTCTTTTTTAAGTTCTTCTGTTGGCGATTTATATGCTTTAACAAGCGCCTTACAAAAATGTTGATGAATACCTCCATTATCATTACCTTTTGAAATGTGTATTCCTGCCGCATTACTGCCTTTAGGTTTAATTTCAGTATTTGGATAGTTTTCAGATGTTACTTTTATATTAACAGATTTACTTCCTTCTTTAACTGTAACCAAATAAGCAGACGGTATAGAATTTTGAGTTTGTCCATCACCTGGTAAAATCCAATTAATGTTAGAAACTTTTTCACTGTATGCAGATAATATCATATCTAATACTGAACTGAAATCACTACTATTTTTCGCGTTAGTCAACCATATGGTATCTCCATTACTTTTTTTAGAATCAATTCCAATTTCTACTGAATTTGAAGATGCTGCTGCCGTTTTATTTAAAGCGTGTAAAAATCCATTAGCTAAATCTGATATATGATTGTCAGAGTTTTTCTCAATTTTAGGCGCATTAGGCTCACTATAATTATCATAAAACATTCTGGCATTTTTCATTCTTTCTTTGACAGTTTTGCTATTAGTATTACTGCACCCGCCGCAAGCTTCGAATTTGTCTGCAAATACAGCCGCTGCTCCTTCTGGGGAAGATTCTGCTTCTAATAAAGGTTTAACATTTCTATTTATAAGTAGATAAGAATTTTCTTCTAAAGAGTCTAAAAGGAATTTCACTTGATATGCTCCATCAGGTAAGTTTGCTGATATTTCATTTTTATCGGTACTATCACAAGGATAACCTTCCCCATGAACAACTTGTGATACATTTTTAGGGTCTCTATTAATTAAAGCAGCTAAAGAATGCTTGTGCCACATACACAATCCTCCGCTTAAATATCCTGATGTGTCGCAAACAACAGTTTTTGGGTTTAAACCGGGAGATTCAACTTGCATATTTCCAACTATCCCTGCCGCTTGTGCTTTAGTATAGCCTCTTAGCATAATAGCTTTCATTATTTGATTTGCGTTAGATGCGACATCTTCAGATAATTCAAGATAACCTTCATCAAATGTTAAAGGATATTCCTTATATGGGCAATCATTATCTACGCTTGCCATTTTTTCCCTTACTGATGTATATGTGCCATTGGCTTCTCCATTGCCTGTTTGGTTATTCCTTTCTCTTATTGCTTCTTCACGAGCTATTCTTGTGCAAACGTTAGACATTCTTACCCCCATAAATTTAGTAATCATATTTCCGGGCTCTATATGATGGGTGACTTTTTCTATTAAATATGTTCCTCTAAACATTGGTATGTTGTTCAAAACAAAATACATAAGTGGCTGAATCCAAGCGCAGCCCATCATAGTAACGTTACAAGTGTAAGAGTTGTTTGAATATATTGAATATAAATCTTGACCATATGTGTACAATTTAGCACGGTCACCGGTTTGTTCTCCTGTATTATTCTGACAAGCTATAGCAAATTGAGCCTTTATAGATTGTTCAGTTACTGTAGGGTTATCCATAGATATATCTATATCTTTGAAATAACTCTGATACATTTTTCCATATGACACACCAAATGCAGGAATACTATACCTTATACTTGAATTAGCGTTCCTTGAAGTTAAAGGTTCAGGCCATTTATTTCTAACACTATTAGGCTGATTAATTAAAAAGCCATCATTTTCATATTCTCCATTTTCAATATCAAGATAATTAGATGATTCATATGGATACATAACTATGAAATTAGGATGTCTTTTAATGCTCCAATTTTCTGTATATGGAACCGTATCAAACATTTTTTCCATGTTTTCCCTTTTACCTAAATCAATAAAATTTTGTACGCATAAGAAATTAAATTTATTCTTCGCATATACGCTAGATAAAAACGATAATAATGAAAATTGGTCATCCCTGTAACAACTTACTATTTGGTCACAAAAATCTCCAATATTGATTGGTATGAAATCAGTAATATTATAAAATGCATCAATGAAATAAAAATACTTATCTTCTCCTGAAAAAAAAGATTTCATAGTCCATTGTTCTTCAAATTCCTCATCAGTTAACCCGGCGAGCCATTTATCATATATCATCTTACAATACCTGTATATACCTATTTTTATATCGGTATTAGAGTCATCAGGCTCTTTTGCTTGTGATATTTGTGAATTAGTTTCATTATTTTCATATATGTTTTCTTCATGTATTTTTTCTAAAAAGCCATCAAAAAACGATTCTAAAGTGCCTATATTTACATTAACGTTTGTGTTTGAATTGTTTTTAAAATATTTACTATTCTTAGAAAAAACACATCCGGCTAAAGCAAAATTAATGGCGTGAACAGAACTTGGTCCGCCATCCCTATTGCCTAATCTTATACCCCTTGTAAAATCTTCTGAACTGCCGCATACATCTTCATCTATTGTAATATAATTTCTAAAAAAATCATCTTTTAATTCACCTTTTAGTAAATCCATTATAGAATCATATGATTCATTTAAATAGCGAAGTTTTCCGCTTCTTGAATTTCCAAACAATCCTTTATCTTCAATTTCCGGAATTAGCCTAAAAAAATCACTATAAGTTCTATCTTTATGTTCAAATGATAACTCCAACCCTTCTCTCATTTCATCAAATGAACGTAAAAGTGAATCGTTTTCAACACCATCAAAAACCCAATTTTCAAAAATTTCAATAAATCTTCTTTTTACATCTCCCCTCAAATTGTTTAATAACTCTAACGATTCTTTATAATAGTTTGTATTATAATGTTTTACTATACTTTTTTCTGTATCAGACCAAAGTAATGCGCCAATAAACATTATTGCTGGCAAAGGAATAATACACATTGTAACATCATCATTTGTGATATAGTCCTCTATTATTTTTTTATAATCGAAAGCATAGCCTAGAGATGCTAAAAACAATAATGCTTTATCTTTTTTGCTTTTTTGTTTATAATATAGCAATTCTCCAAAAATTGAATTAGCAGGACTACTGCTGAGTCCTCTTGTTAAAATACTTAAATCGTTATTAACGCCAGGAAATTCAGTAAATGTAAATTCTCTTGAGTTTAACACATCCAAATACTTTTCGTATCCATCAGATGCTTTTCTTTTAACTTCATTTCCATCTTTATCTTTCCATCCATCTTTCCACCACCATTGTCCACTTGAGCCTTCTCCGGGATATTCATCATTAAAATAATCTAAATTATACCCATGCTCGAAAGATTTGTTAGAAAATACATTTTTTGATGTTGGAAGCATACATGAGCCATCAGAAGGAACTATTGAAGAAGCATTCTCTATGACATAAGAAATAACATTATCAGCATTTTTTAAAATTTTTTCGTATTTTTCTTTATCGTATTTACATTCATTTGTGAATTTTGTTTGGTAAACATCAATTCCATCTAATCCTTTTAATTGGTCTTCTGCTATAGCAGAAAATCTACTTATATTTGTATCAAATGTGAAAATATTATTTTTAGTTAAATTAGCATACCCCTTGCTGTTAATGTAATTGTTAGACCAAGCTGCTTTATTTCCATTAAAACTTAAAACTTCATTTTTGTAATTAGTCCAAGAAAGGCTTTGATAAGGTACAGAAAAGCCATCTACCTCAGTACCATTAGCATTTTTCTCAGCCTTAACTCTGCAAGCGTTTAAATCGCCATTTGAGGCTATTATACCATCTTTTCCTATGTTGACCTCTAAACTCCAAGGCCAAGGCTTAGTACCGTCTCCAGGACGCTTTATTAAACCATTACTATTACCTTGTAGCATAGATACCACATCGCCGCCAGAAATGTTAGAAAGTTTTTGTAACATTTCTTTACTAAGTTTATGGTCATCAAGGAAATTATATGCTTCTGCTACTCCAATTGTCTTGGCATTAGAATCCCAATCTTTAAAATTGGTCATTCCAAAAATGTTTATTGCTCTCAAAGCAACAAGTCCTAACAATGAAGAAACATCATTTGGGTCGTATCCACCTGATAAATAAGGATTACTATCTGCAACCATATCAATTGGTGATAGTGGAAATCTCATAACAGCGTTTTTTGAGGTTTCAGAACCGCCATAAGAAGGCGTATCTCCTGTTGATTCATATGTGGCAATGTCTTTTGCAACCTCTTTAACTCCATTAATAATGCCGTGTACTAAATCTTTTTCTCTAAAATCTCCAGGATAATCTCCAACCCAAGATTCTTCTCTAATTGTTGAGTTTTCTCTTTTGACTTCAGTGACTACTTTAGGGAATGGAGGCACAACAATATCGTAACTTCCGCCTTTATTTGGCACATCATTAATATCACGAGCGTCGCTAACTCCTAAAGACCTAATTGTTCTAGATGGTTTTTCATCACAAATAATTTGTGCAGTTTTAAATATCATTCTTGCGAATGTCTCAAAATGAGCCATTACAATTCTTGTCATGTTTTCTACAGTTGGATGAAAACCCAATGCTTCAGATATAGCAGTGTCTACTATTTTTTCTATTTTTTTCTCTACATCTGTTGTTTTTTCTGCATTGTTTTTTTTGTATTCTTCAAGAGTTGACGCGAATTTATTATCTTTGTAATAATAAACACTTCGATAATCTAATAATGGATTATAGCCTTGTAAATTACCGTCATCTACGCCTTTTTTGAAAGCATCAAAAAGATTTTTGTAGTCATTTTTAATGTCTTCATTACCCTTAATATACATTGTGGCTTTAGTACCATCATTTCCTTGGTCAGTTATTCTTAGACTTGGTGTGCTATCATAAAATCTGTCTGGTTTTGGTAATTTCTCATTTGGAAATTCGTTATTATATTCGTCCAATAAACTTTCAAGCCTATCATATACGCCTTTTATTTGGCCTGATATATCAGCAAAATGCACTCTAAATTCTTTACCATTTTCAGTAGGTGTTAGCATTACTGCGCCTCTTAAAGCACCGTTATCTGTATTAACTCTATAATACAAATCTTCTCTTTCATTTTTCTCTAAAACTAATCTATCTATTTCGTTAACAAATTTATTATAAGCGCTTTCAATATTTTGGTATCTGTTAGTTTTATTATCAAGTTCTATTTTTTCTTGTGCTGCCGGGTCTGATTGAGCCATTTTAATAGCATTAGCCTCAATATCTTTCATTTTATTGAGCAACCAGCCTATTTTTGGCAAGTTAACTTCTTGGCCTGAGTTTCCTATAAGTTTAAAATTCCTTTCTTCCCAATAACTTGCTCCTATGTAATCAGAATAAGGTGCTGCCACAATACCATTCATCATTACGTCATTAAGGAATGAAAAATGATAACCTACAAATTTTGCAGTGCATGCGAAATTACCTGTTTTAGAATCGAATCTGGCTCTAAAATCAGCACAAGTTAATTCGTAAGAAACTGGTTGCCCATAAAATCCTTTCACTAATATAGTAAATTTAGGATATGGGAAAGTAAAAAAACATTGGAAAAAAGTATTTGCAATATCTTCTTTATTATTGCTGTTTATGGCTTCATCTATATTTTTATTGGTTTCATAATATTCTTTTTGTGCAAAAAGTGCAACTCCACGAACATCTATGAATTCAATTGTCACTTCAGGAACCATATAAGAATTATAAGAAATATCAATTGACTGTATTCCGAATGTTTCTGTTGAAGGCCCGTTTCTTTTTAAATCTCCAAGAAATATATCAGTATAGTTAGTAGTTAAAGAATTAATTGAAGCTCCTTTTTCTCCTATAGGAATTTTAGAACCTTGCATGAAATTAACAGCACTAGAACCATCTGTGTTTGTTACAAAACTTAATATAAGTTTTCTATTATTAGATGATTTACTAGACTGTACATTTCTACCTCTTACTTCAACTTCAAGATTTACAAAAATACTATAATCTTCAAGCGGAGGCGCAAACTCATATGTGTTAAGCCCATTTATTCCATATTCCTCTGTAGAAAACACATAATTAGGCTCAACATATATAATGTTATTCTCTATATTACCTACTTTAGTCCTTTTCATTTAATTAATTTGTTAAACCATATAATTCTTCGTAAACATCTATATCGTTATTGTATTGAGCAATAACATTCTCTAAAGGGTAAGGTATTCTAATCCTAGACCCTGTTGGTATCATAAACTCTAATGAGCCATATTCAGGATTAGCTTGCATTATTAGCCAATCATAATTGGCATCGCCATAATACTGGTAAGACAATAAATCAAGTCTTGTCTTACCAGCAACATAATATGTGTAATAATCAGTTTCCCTTTTAGGTATTTCTATGAAAGGAACATGTAATATTTTACCATCCCTTCTAAATTTATAATAACGGTCGTATGTTGCCATAAATATATTTTTTTAATTATTTGAATTTTGCACTCCTAATCTTTCAATATTACCATTCTCGTCATAATCAGCAAGTTCAGACCTATCATCATAAACCTCAGTATTAGCATAATAGTTAAACGAAAGAGCATTTTGAAGCCTTGTGATATGACCGGCAAGACTACTTCCGCCAATGAATTTGAAATTAATATCAACATTTGCAATCATTGGCATAACTCCAATACCCTCTGTGTTCAAATCCCACATTAAAGGGTCAAAATTGAATGACATACTTTCTATTAATATTTTAGTATAGTAAAAATCACCAATTCTTAATATGCATACTGGGGGCCTTCCAAAAGCCAAATTATTAGCAGTGTTGTTTTCTGTATAATTATCACTACTTCCAATAGTAGGCCCTTGTCTTGTACACTGCTGTAAGAATGTTAATCTTGCGTTAAACCCTTCAGGACTTATTGAATGAAAAGCAGGGTCAAAATATTTAATTTTATCACTTATCTTATGATGTAAAAATGGCTCTTCTTTTTCTAACATAGAGAAGAACTTTGATTCATTATCATACCTAGTAACACTATTATTGTTAGTACCCTCTCTTGTAGAATAATTATTTTTGCCATTAACAGTTGCAACTTCTGTTTTATCACTAACAGTATTGTTATATCCTGCAACTTCATCTTGGGCTGAATTATCGTGCATTTCATTAAGGGCATAATTAAATGTACTCTTGCCTCTTAATCCATTTGTTATGTACCCTAAACTGTCATATTGGAAATGTTTAGAATGTTCAGAAAAATCAGCAACAGCATCAAATACACTATTTACATTAACATTACCATTTCTAACACTGTTTTTTAAATTTAAAGCCAAACCATTTATATTGTCGCTCAAATTATTCAATCTAATACTTGTTATTCTATCCTTAATAACCTTTTCTTCTATTAATTTGTTTCCTGATAAGTCATTAAAATTTTTTATTCTTTCTATTCCCATATTTTGAGAATTAGAAATTGTATTTTGAGGAGTGTTTAATATATTAACTGGATGCCCTTCTTCTTCTTTAATATTTGTTTGCCTCTCAGTAAGTGACGATTGAACAGTTTTAGATGCTGATTTTTTCAAATATATATTAACTTCAGCACAACGCCATAATTTATTAGAAATCGCGCTTTCATCACCAGAATTAATGCCAACGCCATCGCCACCAGTTCCACCTGTAACTGCTGAAATTTTATTTGCATCAAAATATGAACATTTACTTAGCCATCTTTGTACATTCCTTGCTCTGTTTAATTGTAAATCAACATTTAAATTGCTATGGCCTTGTGTAGATGCTCTTCCTATACATTCAACATGGTCAATACCATATTGTTTTATGGCGTTTATGAATTCATTCACCTTCGATACATCATATAAACCGGATAAAACAGTTCTAGCCTCTCCGCCTTCAAGCGCAGCATAAACGTCAGCAAAACTATAAACGTTGTTACTATCTTTAATTCCAAAATGCTCAATTATTTTAGTTAGTCCTACCGTAGAATTTAAGCCATAGCTTTCCCTATCAATATAACTTTCTTTTTTAAGAAGCTGATTTTTATATGTTTTATCTACTCTATAATACCATTTCCTTTGCCACCATGTATTAGTGTTATCACCTTCTTGTACGTAAAGTTTTACTTCAGTATTACCAACATTTGTATCTGCTATGTGAGGGTTATTATCTGTTTGAGTTTTAACTATACTGATAGGTTTACCCGGTATCATTTCATATCCTCCAAAACCATTTTCTGCATTTGTATAAGGAACATTATAATCTACAGTTTTACCTGTGCTATTATTTTTAATTTTACCTGCTCCCAAACCATTTGTCAAATATTTCATTGCAAAATCAGTATCATCATAAATGCCACTATAATTGTTTGGATAAAACACAAAAAATTTTATAACTTGTGTATCGGGAGAAGGTAGTGCATTTTCTTTAATCACAGGTTGAGGTTCAGGATTTGGTCCTGATTTTGCTGTTAACATATCGCATCCTGCAAAAAATCTTAATAACTGTTGTTCTGGGTCATTAACTTCATCTACTGAATTGCTATAACTTTTACCTCTATTTTCCCAATAGTTTATAACAGAAGGATGGTCAACCAATATTTTAAAACTTAAATTGCCACTTCTTGTAGTATTAGTATATGTATATATGCCTTCTCCACGCCCTATGAAATTAGTTTCATTCCAATTAACACTAATATTTTCATTAAATTTTAAATCATAAGGTGGAAACCACATAATTCTTCCGCCAAATGGGCCTTTTTGTTCTGGAGATAAGCCGCCTGCTTGAAAAGTTTTTCTTGACGTAGCATCAGTACTAAAAGCATCTTTCCATGCAAGATTTTCAATTGAAAACATACAATTTTTTATGTCTACCCTTTTCTTTTCATCACCACTTTCAATCGGCGTAATATTTACCAGTCCATTATTCTTATTTAAAGTGCCAAATCTTTTTAATCTTACTCTACCGTTTTCAAACCCCTTTTCAGAATGGTCAGCAGTAAATGCACTAAAATTATACTTATTATATAGTTCTTCAGCAGTATATGGTAACGGCCTTATAGCATCAGCCAATCTATGATATTGATGATGGAAAGTCCACACCCTACAATATGGATTATCATATTCCTCAGATTTATCAGGTGTGACTTTTAAAAGATTTCTTCCATGTGACAAACCAAATTTTTCGCTTATAGCAGTTTGTGTTGTATCTGTATTTTCAGCTTCATCTGCATCAGTATGGAATCTTGCAATTATGGTTTTGTAATTGCCTTTTTTAAAACGTTCATTAGTCTTTTTTAATAAATCATTTGCTGTTAATCCTGTATTGTAAGAAGTGTATCTACTAAATCTTGTGCCTGAGTTAAAACTAGCATACGTAATATTAGTTGAAACCCCATATTCATTTTCAGTGTAAACATATACGCCACCATTTTTTATATCACTAACATTTGAATGTTCACCAGAAACTGTTTTAAATATATATCTTATATTTTGTTCATCAATTGAAGGTACTATAGAAGTATCTAAAAAATAAGTATTAGCATCAGAATCTTCTACATTAAAATAATATTTGTTTTTTGATATTGCTTCTTTATAAAAACCTTTTGATTTTTTACTAGTTGCCTTATAAATGCCATCATAAAAACCATTAGTTCCATTTAAATTATCAATATTTTTGCCCCAATTATTTTTTCCTATAGGTCCTTCAACATTAGATAAAGGATTAAATACTCCATCTGCTAATCTTCCTGTTTCTGTATCTACTTTTGCATAATATGTTTTTTCTTTAGTGACATTATTTGCAGTTAATCCTAAATAATCGCCAAGATTTGATGTTATATTATTACCATATTCGTATCTAGTGTTATTTGTTACAACAGCATTCTTTAGCGTTTCTTTATTATAATAACCACTTTCAATAGCCATATGTGTATCAGCGCCGGTTCCATTTTTATTTGGCAATAATTGACCGTCATTAACCATATTATCAATAGCATATATGCCATCTACAGACCCAACTTCTGATGCTTTGTCACTTATGTGGAATATATCATTTGTATTTATGTTTTCCACACTAAGCGCTGCCCCATATGTTTCCCTTATATATTCAAGATAATTAGAAGTACTTTTTTTAAAATCATCTAAATAAAACCAGGGAATACGTGTAAGAGTATTATAAAATGGATTGGCTAATTCTCCAACTTGTGTACTATAGCCATCAAATGTGTATTCAGTGTTTCCTATATTCCTATATATATGATTTAGCATAAACCCATAACTTTTCTGATATAGTCCTATAGGGCGCATCATAAAAGTATACATTTCTCCATTATTGAAGATATTTCTAATATCCCCAAATGCTGCTTCATTTAAAGCTTTTGAAGCCGTATCTAGAATCTTTGATGTTGTATCTAAAAAACCCATAATGTTTAAAATATATTTTTAATTTGTAAATGTTAAATAGAAAATTAACTGCCCGACCTATTATATATTCTTGCCATATTATTTCTTTCTGACTCCATATTTCTCTTACCACTATTGCTATTTTCATTTAACATTTTAGTAATAACATCTGTAAGTTGTCTTCTAAATGAAGGGTCATCCAATAATTTATTTAAATCAAGGTCAACAGATTTATTGCCACCTTCAAGTTTAATAGTACCGTTAACATTTAAATTTATGTCGCCTTTTCCTAAATTAACAGAATTACCGTTTACTGTTTCTTGTTTTGAAGGATTAACTCTTAAATATGTAGTTTTATCAGGTATTGCTTGTACTTTTGTTGAAGAAGGCTCTAAAGAAAAACTTGTTTTAAGCCTTTCAATAGGTTGTACTGTAGGACTTGCTATTTTATTATCAATGTTCTGTATTACTTGCTTTTGTGCTGTTTTTTTTAATGAATCAACTGGTTCTGCTATAGAATTTATTGTATTATTATCTATACCATATTTTTTCAATCTATCATTTAAAATTGGTGTTTTCATAGCAGAATACATTTCGTCCATTGGAGATTTTTTACTTTGAAAAAAACTTCCATCGCTTGACAAATATTTTATCTTTTCTTTAGCCTGACTTGTAAAAGTTTTTACTATTGACGATTCTTTAACATTATTGATAACATTAGTAACTTCATCAGTAGCAGAACCAAATATTTTTTTACCAATGTCCGGCAATGAAGGAGATGCTAAATGAGTTTTTGTAACGCCTATTGACTTACTTGAAATAATAGAAAGTTTGTGGTCTATTGATGTTAATATTTTAACAGCCTCTCCGTTTGATTTGATTCTTTCTTCTCCAAATAGTTTTTTTTGCTCCTTTTTGAACTTCCTTTCTTCTCCGCCACCAAATAATCCTCCAATTCCTTTTCCTATAAAACTTCCTGCTTTTTCTCCTAACCAACCACCGGCAATCATGCCCAATGGACCCAATGCAGAACCTAATGCTGCACCGGCAGCTGCGCCAACAGCGTCTCCTATAGAAATTCCATAACCTGCATTCTTTTCTTTAGATGCTCTATCTTTGGCACGAGCTTTGTCAAGTTCTGACATTCCACTATTGTTTATCTCATCAATTTTTGCATCATATTGGCTTGATGCAGATGAAATATCTCCAACAGCACTACCTATAGCCATTATAGCACCAATTGGGCCGGCTGCTTTGCCTAATATTTTCCCTACTTTTCCTATTCCTCCAATAGTTTTGCCTACTTTACTTACAGCCTTTGTTGTTTCATTTGATGCCTTTGCTGCTTTCGCCACTGCATTTGATTTTTTAACATCTTTGAGAGTTTTTGTGGCTTTAGCATTTTTACCTTTTTTTGGCTTATTTTTAACATTTGCTGCGCCATTTTCTATAGATGCATTTTCTATTTGTTCTTCAACAACAGGAGAAGCAAACAAAGATTTAATATCTGCTTTAAGGTTTTTAGCACCTTTTACTACTTTTAAGTCTGATAGTTTATCTAATGCTTTAGCATTTAGTATTTTTACTTCAGCTGCTCTAGTTCTGTAAAAATGTCCAAGCCAACCGTTAGATATTCTACTTCCAAATGCTCTTCTTTTTCTATCTGCATGTAGCATAAACCTTGTTATGCCACCCATCATTGTTCTTCTTCTTGCAAGAGACATTAATCTAGATGAGAATCCTCTTGTTTTTTTACTTGCGTCAGCTGCTGCTTCTGCTACGTTTTCCAATTGCTCAACAATTTCTCCATTTCTAATACTGCCATTCATGATAGTTTGGCCATTCATTAATACAGTAGGATTCATAAGTGTAATAGAGCCTTCCATTCTACCAACTGGGCTTATGCCCATTCCCATAGGCATCATGCTTCTCATCATTCTATTACTCATCATTAACCCTGCGCCTGCTCCTAACATACTACCGACACCCATATTCATTCCTGAGAATAAATTGCCAATAGCTAAATTAGTGCCAATTCCTTTCATCCCCATTCTTTTGCCAAGTTTATTGCCTCCATATGCTAATAAACCAGTTGTTGCAATATCTTTAAGTAAGTCAAAAAGTCCTTTTTGTTCACGAGGATTTAAAACCATTTCTCCGGCGTTAGCCATTATCGGAGTTTTATCACCCATCCTTGAACTCCCAGGAATTATAGTCCCTAATGATGCATGCTTAACAGGTTTAACAATTCCTCCTTCTTTGAATGAGTATTTTCCGGTCCCACTAAAAAAATCTTCCCACAAACCTTCAGTGGCGTGAGTTCCAACATCCATTTGTCCTGTAGGCCAACTTAAAGTTCTAATAGCATCCCAAGGCATAAAATGTTGACCATTTAATAAACCGGACAAACTACCAGCCCACATATTTTGGAATTGAGCAATAAAAGAATTTATTTCTTCCCCAAATCCTTTAATATTTTCCTTTGTTGATGTTGTTCCCCTAGCACGACCTAAAGTGTCTTGAAGTATTTCTTTAATTTCTTGTACGTCGCCAAATAGTTCTTCTTCTGTTTTCTGTTGGTCTAAAGCTACTTTAAGTTGGTCTTTTGTTAAATCTTCAATGTCAACTTTATGTTCTTCTCCATTAACATCCCTATATACTACTTGATGTTTTCCTGTTTCTAAATCTACATTAGTTCTAGAAAGATTTTGTATTGCTTCTTGTTCTATATCAGACCATTTATCCCATTTTCCTGCTGCTTGTAGTTCTTGTTTTACTTTATCATTTTGAACTTGAGCCATTGCAGGGTTTGTGATTTGGTCAACTGTCATTCCAAGATTTTTGGCCATTTCGCGCATCATACGCATGGTAACAGGGTCAAATGTTACTGCTCCTGTTTTCGTATCATATTTACCTTTTCCTTGTATTGTTCTAAGGATTCTATCTTGGAATGCTTTAGGGTCAGCCATTGCTTCATACATAGCGCCCATAGGGTTACTGAACTCTCTAGCAAAGCTTCCGCCAAGCATCTGAATATTTGCAGAATTGCTTATAGCACCTTCAATATCTGCAAACTTTTCAGTAGCGTTCATAACAGCCTGCATATCCATTCTCATGGATGATGCTTTCAATGACATTTTCTCTATATCAGAAACGCCATTTCTAAATGAATAAGATGCTGCCAATTTAATATTATCAGCCATCATCTTAGTTGCCTTCGCCGGGCTAACGCCTAATGCCTTTGCCCTTTCTTGGAATCTCCCAGTATATGCAGTTGCCCTTTCAATGCCAACACCAATTTTATCAAACTCATCAATAAGTGTTCCTGCATTCTCTCCTGCTATTTTCTGCAAAGCAGCCATTGATTCCGTTTGCTGCTTAGTTAGCATTATATTACGTCCCGTGGCTTCTGTATATGATTTTTGGAAATCAGCAATTTCCTTTGCAGTTATGCCATATTGTCTCGCTAACTCTTTTGTGGTTTGCATTAATTGGCGGTCATAACGCATAGCCATTTCACGGCTCATGGCCATAGAACGTCCGGTTTGGAATGCTATATCTTGCATTTCAATCCATTGACCGGTTAACTTGTTAAACATGGAAGTGGCATCAGATGAAATTTGTTTAAAAAAATCTTTCCACGCACTGGCTTCCATATAAGTGTTTGCCAATGCTCCTATTTTTCCTCCTTTTGCTGCCAATTGTGCTATTAATGGTGACATATTTAATAGAAACTAATATTATGCAATTATTTAATTACTTATAAATACTATATATATTATTTTTTTGAAATAAAAATGGGAACTCTTTTTAAGTTCCCATTATCTACTAGTAGCGTTTTTAAGATTTTGTTGGTCAATATCTGTATAAGCATCAATTGCTTCTGTTTTTGTGCTTCCACCTTTTTGAAGATTTTCATATTCTTGTCTTTCAGCATCTGTTGCTTCATTATGCTTTAAAATATAAAATTTCCTATCTCTAGTTGGCATTTTTAAAAGTTCGTCAAAAGGTATTTTTATATGCTTGAAGCACCCAAACAATTCTTCTTTAAGAAGTCTTTCTGAATCAGGCGATATTCCAGAAAACAATATCGTTCCATTCAAGAAAGGTTTTAAATGAGCCACCTCCAAGACTCTCAGGTCTTTCTATTTCAACTTCAAAATTCAAACCAGGCTCATTTTCAATTATGTACCTTCTTAATTTAAGTGAATCATTAGCCGGCATATTATATATGGCCTTTCTTATGTATTCTTTATCATAATTTCCGTTTATAGCCATAATTTGCATTTCCATTCTATTGGTAATTGCCTTATTGAATTTATTACTATTTTTGCTTTCTATTTTTTTAGCCCACTCATCTATTTTTCTTGTTGCTTCAAGTATTACAGATTTTTCTTTGCTATCCAGAACAGTATCAGATTTTAAAATGCCGCTGATAACCCTATTTGAATCCCTTAAGTCTAAAGCAGCTGCGCCTTCCCCTTCTATTCTTGAAAGAAGCCTCAAATCGTTTTCTTCTTTTCTTGTTAAATATTTAAATTTTACTTCCACTCCTGAATTAGGAAGAGTGTATGTAAAATGCCCATTTTCATCACCTTTTAACTTAAATTCTTTTGATTTTATTTTTGTTAAATCAACTGTTGTTTCTATATTTTCACCAGTTTCTGGGTCTGATACAGATACAGGAAAATCTATGCCATAACTTGTCGCTCTCAAGAACAATACAATAGCATCAACATCACCACTAACTAATTCTTCTACATTAATATCTTTGTTAACTATTTTATTCTTTAGCAAATAATCAATAACAAGTCCATCCCTATAAAGATTTGGCGATGTTATAATATTTTCATCATATGCAGTTAGATATGAAACTGGTACTCTTCCAATTTTACTCTTATAACATTCTCCGTTACTAGGCAATGAAATTACGTCATATTGAGCATTACTATCTGTATTATTGAATGTAGTATTGGTTGGATTTACTATTTCTTCTCCATATTTCAATTCTTCTTCAGCATATGTTTCTGTTTCGCGCCTTTTATGCTTTTTAATCTTCAATTCTTCTTCTTTTTTATGGCTTTCCAAAATATCAAAAATTGAATCTGTCTCTTTATTAGATGGAAAATCCAAAAAAGAAGGTTCATTTAAATTGTTTATGCTTTCTTCTGTTTCAATAATCGGTTTATGCTCGATAATTACTTCTTGTAAATCTTCTTTAGGAATTTCTATGTTTTTAATAGTACCATCCATAATACTTTTCATTTTTTGCTGAACTTCCTCTTGGGCAATTTCTATTCGCTTTACGGACTGTTTATTGCCCCTCAACATTGTTTCTTCTTTAGCGCGCTCGTACATTTCGTTGCTTGCTTGCAACAACTTAATTTCTTTTTCTTGTTCTGGCGTTAGTTTTTTCTTTGCTGGCATAACTATATTTTTTCTATTAAACTTATTTTTTCTGCTAATATAGCATATTCATCTTCATCACCTTTTTCTAAAATTTTACAATTTTCAAAAACAGCGTATTTAATTTCATTTGCATTATTTAAAAATTCAGCATAAAACGTCCTTGTTGGTTCATTTTTCCAAATTTTTTCTTCGTCAAGTGATTCTTTATATTTTGGGTTATTAATATTTTCATGGTCATTAATCCAAAAATTATAATCTTCTTCAAACTCTTCGTCCATAGATTCACGATTAAATTTTATAATATTAACAACAACATCATTAGAAAAACAATTTGTAATTAAATTATCAACAGTTTCAGCATTTCCTTTTTCATCAAAAAGTAATGCTTCGGATTTATAAATATTTTCTTTTGCGTTTTTAGAAGATTTTGATAAAGTTCCAAAACTGGTTGCATCACTTTTATTTTTCATTCCAATGTGCCATAATGCATCTTTTGTAACGCCTGAATATTTTCTATTTTCTGCATCCATAGCGTTAAAAAAATCTTCATCAGATTTATAATAATCGTCATTCATATCAAAATCTCCATCATCAAAATTTTCTATTTTTAAATACAATGTAACTTTCATGATAATTTTTTTATTTCAAAATGTTTTTATGCCTTTTATTTTTTTCTTTTTTAATATCAGATTTGTACAATATTTTTTTCAAAAATAACATTACCTTTGATGGGTTCTCACGTATGTCTTTTTCCCAAATATAGTAAATTGGTATTCCATTAATTAAAGCCCATTTCTCTTTATACTCATCAATTCTTTTTGCGTTTTTTTGAGTTTTGTTCAAATCCTTTTCTTCATATAACCTAGGGTCGCCATGCCAATAAGAGCCATTTATTTCAATTATTGGGCCATTTTTTATTTTAAAATCATAAAACCTACCAATATCTTTTGCTTCAAATTGCCATATATATTCAACTCCAAGTTTGTCTAAAAATTGCTCTGCAAAATCCTGTTCGAGTTTTGATGTGCCAAACTTAGGATGAGTTTTTTCTAATTTGCCATTAGGTTTAATTAACCTTTTTTTTGGCTTGGGCTTTTTACCATCAATAACCTTTCCTTTTTTTATGGGTTGCCTCATTTTTCAGTTGGAGGAATTATTTTAAAATTATCATAAGTAAAATGCAAATTAATTTTTCTTAATTCTGTTGATTCATATGTAAAAGAATCCGGAGAAGCATCGCTAAACTTACAATTTGAAAAATTAATGCTATATAACGTATCTCCGTTGTTGTTAACCACATCAAGAATTATATTTCCAATTACATCTTCACTATTAACATATAAATCTTCTATTATTTGAGATAAAATAACATATTTACCATCATCTTTTTTTTCAGCAAAATCATTAACAATTACATATATATCTCCTGAAGTATAATAAAAACTAGATACCCTCCATTCGTCAATATTAACCTTATTTTTAGGAAAATTAACTATAAAGTTAGACATACTAATCCATTGAGAATCTGAAATCTTTTCCTGTATTTCAGCATATGTCGGCTTTTTAAAATTTATTTCATTAGAAAAATCATTAGCAATAGAATTATCACTCTCTTTAACTATATCATCAAAAAAATTTTTCCTAATATCATATAAACTATTATATTCAGCCTTTTTTTGCAATTTTTGAATAAATTCATTGCCATTACTTATTGATGGGTTTTTAAGCCATCCATGTTCAGGAGTAGGAGTGTTTGGATTCAATAAATCAATAAGTTCTTTTTCAACGACGTTTTTTTCAAAGATAACAGCGTCTAAAGATTTTCCGGAAATGTTATTTTTTTTCATTTCTTCTATAGTACTTTCATACATTTTTAATGTGTTATACTTTAATGATATTTCATATAAAATTTCTTTGTTATCCATACGTATATCCTTTTTTTAATATTTTATTTGTCAGTTTTATATTTATCTTCAGTAGTTATAACTTTATAATACATGGCTTTACTAAAATTTTTAATGATAAAAATATTTGTTAGCCTTTCTCCTATATACCCTCCTATTCTATATTGATACCAGCTTTTACTGTTTTGAGGTAAATCTTTAATATGTTTCAAATAATGTTCTTTGTTATTTTCAATTCTTTTATAAATATCAACGCCTACAATTTTTAAATATTCTCCCATTATTGTAAAAATAAACTCACAATACTTTTTAAAATCTTCACTTTTCATTATAAACATATTATAAGGTATAAATGTGTTACCATTAATAAAATTATGCCACACATCTGAATACTCAGGATATTTGTCAGTCAAAATACCGCCAATCAAGTATAAATCTTCTATATTATGACATCTTTCATATTGTTCTTTTATAGAAAAATCATATTTAATTGGTTTGCCTATAATAATATCACATTTTGAAAATAAATAATCTAAATCAGGCACATCATCAAAAAAACTGAAATACCTTCTATAATGGCAAAAGCCAACATATTTCTCAAGAGGAATATTATCATTAACGTATTTATATTGGTAAAATTCGCTAAAAAAATCATCTTTCAATGGCAAATCAACAGTTATATATCTACTATCAATTATTTTATATTTACTGGACTTAACCTTTGGTTCAAATGATTTATGAGTACAAATAAAAATGTCAACATTGCTTTCATTCACTTTTTTTTTATCACTCCATAAATCTATATATTTTTTTAGCCACTCATCTTCACTGATTTTTTTTAATTTAGTCATCTTAACCCAACTTCCGGCACCGTAATGAACAATCCAATTTTTTTCTGTAATTTTTTTTGACTTATGCCCCTTACAGTCAAAATAAAATGATGAACCAGTATCATAATCATCAGATTCTTTTGATAAACCTACAATTCTTTTTTCATCATAATACCTTATTCCATACTTTTTGCATGCATTAACATTGATAAAACAAACATGTGGAGATACACGCATTTTTTTTGATTTACCGTTTATTTCTTCATCAGCAACATATATGCAGCCTTCGTCACACAATTCCGTCAAGTCTTTTTTAACTAACACATCAGAATCAAGAAGAATGAAATTATCATTTATTATATCAAAGCATTTATCAATACTCATAGTATGTTTCAAAGTTCCAAAACCACTTTCAGCACCATATTCTGTTTTATTATCATAACTATTAAGTATTTTATCAAAATTAATAATATCTCCTTTAGTGTTATCTATTACAGTTACATTATCATAACTATTTTTAAAAGGTTCAATATCACTATTATCAAACACATATATGTTTACATCAGGAGTGGTTTTTAAAACACTTAATATACAAGCATTAGTTAGATTTTGCGTATTATAATTAACTATTAATATGTTCATTTTTTTTAAAAAATAGCCATTTATTAAAAAAAATAAAGGAATAAGCATTTTTTACTTATTCCTTTTGTAAACATAAACTCCGCATCCACAATCATATAATCTATATAGATTACTTTATTTTTACCATGTGCCTCTATATAAATCGCCATCAGATATATCTCCATTCCACCCGCTAACATCATCTCTATGCCAATCAGGGTCTTCCTCATATCCTTCTGCTTCGTCATCATTCCAACCCAATGCATCACTATGTTGATTTCTGAATTCTGTTTCAGCTTCATATCTATCAATCTGGTCTTCAAATGGCTCGTAGTTATTTAATGCATCATCTTCATTTTGACGCCAGTCGTTTCCTAATACGCCCTCTCTCAATATCTTGCTAACTGACCTTTTTATTATTCTATGCAAGTCAGATTCCGTCAATCTTATAATCTTTTTCACATTACTATAATTTTATAATAAATATCAGTGCAAATGAAAAATGCAGTCAGAAATGGCTGCATTTTAAGAATTAGTTGTGCAAACTGCTATATTATTGCCAATAAAAATGGCGCACATAAAGCGCGCCAAAATTACTAATAGTATGATTATCAGATTAATACGCTAATATAGCATAATCAAACCTCAGGGTCATTTGAATTGTTGCCAAATCACTAGACTGATAATCCAAGTCACCAAAGTTTACTGTAGTTAGCATACAGTTTTTAAGAATCCATTTTGAAACCACAACACCGGTTGGGTCAAGCATTTCAAGTTCAACATCTCTTTTGTAACCGGCTGCATAGCCTTGTCTACCAGTTACAGATTCAGAATGTAAACGAACCCATTCCATAACAGCCTGTGATGCTGAAGGGCCGATTGGGTCACGAAGAGTAACCTGAATTGTATCCCAAGTATAACGACCTACAACATATGTTGAAGTGTTCAAGAAAGGTATTTGAGTTTCATCCTGTGTTATTGAAGGACGAGCTGCACTTGATAACCACCACTCTTGAATTCCCAAATCTGCTGGAAATCTAAATAGCCATCTATTCTTCCGGAGTGGCTCATAATTCAATGGCATTTTCAAAAGTAAATCACTCATTGTAAATAAATATTTTAATCTAGATTATTTTAATTATTTAATATAAATATATAATATTATATTTTTTCAACAAAAAAATTCTCTTTTTTTAAAATTTTGGCAATTATATATGGTTTGGCCCCAATAAACAAAAAATGCAGTCAAAAATGGCTGCATTTTTTATAAACAAGTATGTTGTTCCCATTAATATTTATCTTTTACAGCAATAAATTTAATTTAATTTTTGCTTCCTGTATCTGTTAAAACTTTATCGCTTTCCAAGAACACTTTTTTAAAGAACTCATAAAGTTTTGATGTTGGATTGTCAGAATATTTTTTCAATCCTTCTATGGCAGTTTCTCTTATTCTTCCGATAATTGGTTCGTGCTTAATAACTTCTTGTGCATGCATTGCTTGTTCCTCCGCATTATCTCCTTGTTGCGCAGCTTGTGGCTGCTGTTGTGGAACTGTTGGGTCAGCAACTTGGTGTTCTCCGCGATACATTTCTTGCTCTTCTCCTGGTATTTCTGGCGCTCCTTCTTGGCCATCAAATATATATGCTTCTGAAAGATATTTAGAAGTATTTTTTAAATCTTTAAGCAAATCTTTTACAAAATTATTTTTTTTATTCATGTTAATATTTTTTATATAAATATTTATATCAATTTAAAAATTCATCCACATTATTATAAATGAAACTGGGAAAATATGTTTTATTACTATAATACTTTTTTGCTAAATAATATTTTTCTTTTAATTTCAATTTATTATATTCTTTCCATTTTTCGCATTTTCCAAAACAATAATCCCAATTATCTTGATACCTATACGCTTCCAATTCAAATGGCATGAACTTATAAGGAGCGTGTGAATCTATAAAAATTAATTGTAAATTTTTAATCCATTGCCAAATGTAAATTAAATAAAACAAAAGCCAAGAATTTTTTGTACTCTCTGCTTGCCTAACATGTATTGTTTCATGACTTTCAAGTTGACTATCTATCTTATCGCTTTCATTTATTTTATCTGCTTTTGCTTTTGATTTGCAATAAACCACGCCAAAAAGAGTTATTGCCGCGAAAGAAGATGGCAATAAAAATGCCTTTTTGGCAGATACTGTTTTAATTTTACTAGGTTTTTTCATAACGTATACTATTTTTCAATAAATATTTTCAAAAAAAGAAAAATAAAAATTGTGGGCTAACGAGAGTTAACCCACAACAATTATAAAATGCTGTTTTTAAATATTATCAAATGAAACACCTTCTGGCGTGAGTATAAAGTCAAGAACAACGTACTCTAATGCGTTATAAGGTTTGAAATATATCTTAGCCGGTAATTCGCGTCTGTCACGAGATTCAGGCGTATCATTTACTTCAATCTTATAATCTGAAATACCTCTATTCGCTCTAATATTGTCCATAATTGGAGAAACTGCGCTCAAGAACATGTTCTTTGTTACTGGGTCGTTTGGCTCGAATATCAAACTTCTGCAAGCGATTGCAATAAGTTTTCTCATTCTAAGAAGTAGTCTACGAACTGCAATTCTGTTAAGTTGTGACTCACGTACTTGTAAGTTTTTCTGTCCCCAAACTTTAACTCCATCTGTTGCGAATGTCTTAATTGGGTTAATTCTTCCTTCATAAAGTACATCTTCGTCAGCTAATTTTGTAATGAAGTGTGCTCTTACGCAATTAACATCACCACGTTCAAGACCTGCTGGTGCAAACCAAGGGAATGTTTGATTATCTGTCTGTGCGAAATTACGTACAACGTCTTTTGTCGCAGGCAAGTAAATATACTGGTTATTATCTTGGTCAAGATATTTAACCCAAGGATAATATGTACAAGTATAATTTGAATCAATTTCAGTATCCTCAAGGTTATAAACAGCATCGTCAGGCGTATACATTTCGTCTACGAAATCTGCTGCACCACTTGGTTTATCTGGAGTTGTAACAACATAGATTGAGTCTGCACGTTCCTCTTCAAGCATATCAATTACTTCATTAACAAGAGTTTTGTTATTAACATAATCAATACCAGGAGAAGCAAATACGTTAATATCTACAGCTTCAGGGTTAGCAAACTGTCTATATGCTGCAAGATAAGCATACCAGTCAGATGTAATACCATTTTGATTTAAACCAAGTCCATCAGGGTCATCAATTCTATTGAATGAATATCCTTCTCCACTGTTATTGTCATACACTCCAAGATATTTAGACATCTTAAAGTCATCAGTATTACTTCTCTGATTCCTATAAATGTCCCATCCGTCAAATCCTCCATAGAAATAAACTGTGAACTTACGAAGATTTACGTATTCATAAATTGAACCGTTCATAAGTTCTTCAGTTCCAATGGCTGGAATGTCAGTAAGAACTGATGTTCTGTTGTTTACAGATACTGCATCGAATGTATAGCCACTTTCTCCATCGACAGTAATATATGGCAAATGCCCTCCTTTATAATTAGACTTGTCAAGTCTTGAGTCAAGGTGGAAGCCTTGCGTTAACATCTCTGGTAAATCAATATATGCGGCTTTTCCTTTATATGTGAATGTGTCTACGTCAACACCAACTCTTGTAGATAAGCCAAAATACTGTTTTCTGTTCTTAACATCATTATCGTAGTACAAGTTGTACTTGATAGTTGGGCCATCAACTTTTTTCTCATTTTCTTCGCTAGGAGAAACAATTTCCAAACCATCATAATGAGCCATTGGGTATCCTAAGAAACCAGCAGGTGCAGAATGTTCAACAGCAGTTCCTTCAGCAATCTCTACTGTAATGAATTTAGATTTTGTTTCATAAATTCCATCAAATGTACCAATCTTATAACCAATATAATTCCTATCGCCAGGGGTTAATGTACATTTTGAGAATTTCTCAAGTGGCATAATGAATTCATCACTATCATTTATATCTCTTACAACTACATCGAATACACCCTCATCAGGCCTAATATTTTCTATAGAAATCTTGATTTCGTAGTTAGAATTAGTACCATCAGAAATAGTATGGAATCTGAACAACTTATTCAGTTCTATATGATTGTAATCTCCCTTAAGGTTAGAAACAATCCAAGGAGTAGAAGCGTATCTATACGGAGAAGCATAGTTGTTAAGGTCGCAATTTACAAACCTTACATCTTTTCCGCCACAATCAGATTTCTCAATATTTTCATCTTCCACTAATTTATAGTACAAGTTATCGGCTAAATTTTTAACTATAACAAGTCTTGTGGATTCTCCCTTATCATTATAATCTTTGTTTGTAATAGATTCGCTACCTGATTGCAACTTATCAACTATAGGAACTAGGTCAACATTTTTATGGTCTTCTCCCCATTTTTTTACATTTGCTTCAGGATAGTATTTGTAGAAATAATGAACTTTTCCTTGATTATCGACATATCTTGCTACTGTAAATACTTGTCCAATAAGGTCTTTATTTATTATTGATAATATTAACCCTTCAGGTGTAAAATGGTCAGCGATTATTGCTTCAACTGTAGTGCCGCTTTCTTCTGCTGTTGCGCATGTTCCGGTACCGGTAAAATTAATTTCATCTATTTTTTTGATTTCATCATCATAAATGCAACATACAGAGCCGGAAGCATCGCCAAAATTTTTACTAACAAATTCTGTATCTAAATTACCATTTACTGTAACAGTATATGATGTTATAGAGCCAGAACTATCTTTATTTTCTGTTGCAGTTGCGGTTGTTTTAAACAAATTATCAAATGTAAATGGTAATCCTGTCTCATAATCATATGGGTGAGCATAAATGTACACATCACCTTTATAATCCTCGTTGCTAACTGTGCTGCAATCTGCAACAAATCTCTGACCAACATTTTTTCTCTGTAAAGAAGATTCTTGTAGCCTAAGTAAACCATTTATAGGCTCTAAACCACAATAATCAGATGGGTCGTATACATTATAGAATGTAAGTTTTTGATTAATACCGTCAATATAAGTTGGTTCAGTAATTCCATCCATAATACCATGAGCAAGTGCAACATCATACAATGATTCAACATATAATGGTGCATCGCCATCTTGAGGGTCTGTTCCTAAAACTTTCAAAATAAAATCTTTATCATGAGGATTTAAAGAAACAGAATACTCAAAATAATCAGAATTGCCGCTAGAAATTTCTGTAGTACCAGTAGATTGGAATCCTTTCAATCCATAAATTGTAAATCTTCCATAATTTGTTGAACTTACTTTGAAATCACTGGCCATGCCGTCTATTTCATAGCCTGTACATTCATTTCCTGCTGCATACAAAGGTTTATAGGCTTTAAGTTTGACAATATCGTTATAGCCATAAACATTGCACGTTCCGCTTTCTCTTTTTATTTCTCCAACTTCATATATTAATTTATCATATGCACTTGAAGGGCATTCGCATGAATCTTTATTTACATCAAACTTATGGTATTTTTCATAATGTCCTCTTGAACGGAGAACTGCAACAACCATATCTTTTTTAACCGTTTCACCATTAGCGTTTGGCCTATTAGCTGTTACAACCCATGCGGGTCCAGCCTTATATCCGCTAAGTCCAAGAACGCGAACAACTTCCAATTGTTTAGATTCAGTAAGATATGACTTTGCAATATAAGGTAACTCATATTTAGGATATTGGCTTCCTTTAAATTTTTCTGTACTTGTTCCACCGAAAACTTCAGTAAATTGGCGCCAGTTTTCAATATGCATTGGTTGGAATGCTGGGCCACGCATTGTTTCGCCAGCAACACCGAGTGTTGTAATACCAAGACTCTTCACAGCATATGTTAGGTCGATTTCACGTGAATAAACTCCAGGTGAGACATGAACTCCTCTTGCATTATCTGCCATAATTTCTTTATATTTTTATATTTTATTATTTTTATTTAATAATAAATATTTGATAGTTTTAGATAATTTATTAATAAATGTAAAAAAAACGTATAAACAAATATTTAATATCTAATATTTTAATATTTTTTAACATAAAAAAGTTTTTTTTTATATTTTTTTTATGTATATTTGCATCGAGTTTAACTATAAATACAAATAATATATTAAATGTTAGATGAACACATTAAAATTCGCTTAATTAAACTTATTAGCGATATGTCTATAGACAGTTATGAGGGAATAACAAAAGTCAGATTGTTCTCTTATCTTTTTGATGATATTGGTTATATATATCATTTCAATAAGAAAAAAACTGGTTTTGCTGTTGAAGTTGTTAGCTCTGAAGAGCCTATGACGGATGGTAGAAACAACATTATTGATTTAACACCAACAGTTAAAAATTTAGTTGCAGCATTTGATGGTATTAAGTTCCAAATTCACGAAGGTCAAATATTCATAGTTGGAGATAAGATTATTCTAAAACTTAACGCTGACACCTCCGGATATGGAGCGATTGATGACATTAGCATTGCAACAAATCGTGATGATTTAGAAACTGTATGCAGTTTGATTGAAGGTTCTCTTGTTATTAAAAATGTAATTAACGATGAAAATAGTTATAGGATAGCATATAGAGGCCAGTATTCAATTGACACAACTGTTTGTAAATTTAACGATTGGAAAAGTAATATTGATACCAACTATAATGATGATGTTCCTTACAAAGAAATGAATTCAATCATAAGGGATGAAAATGCAGGACTTATTATGCTTTACGGAAAGCCAGGAACCGGCAAGACATCATTGGTTAAATCTTTAATAAACGATAACAGGGAAACAAACTTTATATTTGTTGACACATCTGTATGTGAATCTATAAGTGACGGTTTGTTTTTGGAGTTTTTACAGGAAAACAAAAATGCTGTAATAGTGTTTGAAGATTGTGAAAAATTGTTATCAAGTAGAGAAGATAGTGTAAATGAATCAATTGGTACTATTTTAAATCTAACTGATGGTATAATAGCAGAATCAATGAAAATTAAATTCATTTGTACATTCAATTGTGATTTGGAAAAGGTTGATAAAGCGCTTCTCAGGAAAGGAAGACTTTCTTTAAAATACGAATTTAAAGAATTATCATTAGAAAAAACAAAAGCAATATATCCTGAAGCAAAAGAGCCTATGACTCTTGCCGATGCTCATAATGCTCATAAGAAAAATGATTTTTCAGAAAAGAAACAAAGGAAAATAGGTTTTGTATAAAAATATACTGGCTTAATTGTTAAAAGCCAGTATATTTTTTGCTTTATCAAAATATTCTTTATCTTTTATTTTGCTTTCAATTTTTTTGATGAAATCAACATATTTTTCTATATTTACATCTAGTTCATCAGAAATTAATTTATTATGGTAATCAACCAATTTTTGTTTATAATCATTATTTTTTTCATCATTTATTTTACCATATTCTATTTGAACAGCAAAAAAAAGATTAGTTATTTCTCCTAGCTCTTTTATATATTTTTCGCTTGTCATCAATTCATTTAAAGAATACGAATATCTTAAATCATTATCTGCTTTAAGAAGAATTTCTTCAATATCTATTAAAGTTTTAATTGTTGTCATATGGAAAAAATTATTTTTAATTCTTTATTAAAGAGTACTCAAAAACCTCATAATCAGCATTTGTGGCTTAATATACTATCTGCTGTAAAATCAAAAAAGAAAGTTCAAAAACAAGAATGGAACAAATTTTTGAAAAAGCAAATTACGTATTATATTGAGGTTGATGACTACTTTATAGAATATAAGTTAGTTTTTGAAACTGGGAATGGAGAAAGAAAAAATTTTGATGATTTTATTTACAATTCATACCTTTCTGATTTCGCTAATAAAGAACAATTTTTTATAAGCCAATTAATAAAACTTAGGGCTTCTGTTGTTAATAGCGCAAAAACAATAGTAACAGAAGTAACAATAATATAGATAGCAAAAAATGCAGCCATTTATGGCTGCATTTCTCATTTATTCGTGTCAACTGCTATATTATTGCCTTTATTTATGTATATATCTTCTTCTGATACTGGAGTGTCCAATTCTGATTCATAATCTATTCTTGTATCAATAACAGTTTCCGGGTCGCTTCCTACAATTGTTAATGAAGAATCTCCATATTCATCTTCTCTACTTATATTAATAAAAATTTCATCGCCTACATTTATCTTTACTTCATCTTCAAAAGTCTCAACTTTTCCATTAATCTTTATAATGAAATCGTGAACATTATTTGTTTCTATTTCATCAATATCTATGATTGTGTCTGCTGTAAATGTAACTGTATGTTCTTCGCAATAAGGAAAATCTGCAATAAGTTTTATCTTTTTGTGAATATATGGGTCTTCATGTTTAAAACAGCATTCAGGCACTTCTTCTTCTACTATGACTGATGGGGTTCTATGAGGTGGTGCTAAATCAATAGGTTTTTCGCATTTTTCAAATGCTGACGAACGTTCTAATTTTGGTAATTCATTTTCTATACCTTTTTTATCATCGTTTTCAAGTGGTAAATTGTTTAAATTACCAAGCCAGCAATCATTTAAAGTTTTTTTCTTGTATTTCTTTTTAGACTTAACATCATTTATTTTAACAATAAACCTAGAAGGAACTTTACTAACTTTAAAGTCTTCTTTCCTTATTATGTAAGCCATAAGTTTAATTTGATACGATTGAGAATAATATTTCCTATCATCTATGCTATACTCTGACTCGTCTGTTATGTTTTCAATAACCATAGGCATTGGGTGTTCATTAGGGTAAATATAGCATTCTAATGCACTGAATTCATAATGCATTAATTCATTAAACTTATTTAAAATTTCATATTTGTTACATATAACTGATACAGTATACATAAAATTGACCGACAAAGGCTGTTTCATTGAATAAAGGTCATAAGCTTCTTCCCCATTTTCTTGCAGTATTGGAACATAAAACATTGGATAATCACGATTACCGGGAACATTATAATTGCCACCCTGACTTTCTCCATGCTGAGGGTTATTTTCTCGTGTTATTGTTTTAAAGTTCATTATTATATTACCTGTTTCATCAAGATTTTCCCAAGTTTGAGAATATTCGCTTAATTTTTGGTTACTAAATAATTTGTATGTTGGTAATTTTTTGCCGTTGTAAACAACATCTAATTTTTTGTCAACCCAATCAAAAAAAGCCTTATCTATATCTACATACTCTACTGGTTTTGGAAAAAATGTTTGATTTTCCAAAACAATTTTGGACATATTTCTTCTACGCTCAGTTCCAACAGCGTGATTTCTGAGTCGTAATCTATCCATATATGGTTTAGGTTGAATTAACATTGTTTTTTACTATTAACGTACAATTCTATCTGAGCCATCCCTAACTGTTCCACCTTCAAGGTTATCTCCCCACATATTTCTAATGTATTCGGCACAAGTATTAAGTTGGCTTGTTATTTTTGATAATTCTGCCGGACTTTTTGCAATTACTAAATCAGATAATCCATTAGTTGTTTTATATCCATCTATCATATTTCCGACCATATTTGCATTACCATTTAAAGTTGGGCTGAATTGGCGAACTCTTTTCAATTCTTTATATTTGTTAAAAAGCCCATTTAACATAATAGCAAGTTCTTCTAAATTTTTAGGCAAATCACGTAATCTATAATCTACCCCGTTTCTATCGCCTTCCTTTGCCCACTTTTCAATATCGCTTGTTAATTTTGAAATTGTGTTATATTTTTCTGCAAATTTGGCAAACATATTTTCTCCATTATCATTAAAAAAATTGTAAATAGCATCAGCGTTACCACGTCCGTATATACGAGTAACATTTCTATTATAGCCTATTATTGCCCTCAATTTTAAAGAATCCCATGCCTTTCTTAATGTTTTACCTATTTGGCTAACTGTTTTTGCGTCGTAAAAACTTTTTACTGGCTTTCTCTTTGGCATTTCTGCTGTTGCTGTTTTACGATACGGTCTTTTACCGATGCCGCCTTCTAATGAACCCCATGCATTCCAATCATAGGCTTCTTCTAATTGCTTAACATTTATTGTAAACAATTTTAGTTTATCTTCAGATATTCTGATAATTTTTTTGCTTTCGTTTGTTTTATACAACTCATTTTCATCAGAACCAAACACACCATCGTTAGCCAACATTTCTCTAGAGGCAACACTCATATCGCCCCTGCCATAACCAACATTCCATTCAGTTTCGTCTTTTGGTTGATTATACTGTTCCATTTTTTCCGCCATATCTCTTATATCAAATATGTGTTTTTCAACGCAATTACATGCATTTTTCCTATTGAAATATGGTTTACCTCCACGATAAGTTTTAGGTTTAATACCACACTTTTCTAACGTTTTATATAACGCTTCTTCTGTATATTTTCCTTCATACCCACACTTAGCGATGTATTTAACAAGTGTTGATGTGCATATTAAATTCCTAAACCTTCTTGATACATCAGCTTCATTCAATAAATTACTGATATTTTTAATAGATTCTTGCTGCGTTAAATCATTATATTGTACCATAATTACATTACTTAAATTATCAAAGTTTTTTTTATTTATAAATATTTATAATTAATTAAAATACAAAATGCACTATGGCACTACCAAAAAAATTTAACAAATTTAATAATAATACTTCATCTAAATCTTTTATAAGAATTAGTCATTGCGAAGCTAAAAAAGCGAGAAGTAAAGTTACAGGTAAAGAAAAAGAATATCTTGAAGCATATGTTGATGGAATTAACCCAACAGACAGACAACAATTAATTAATTCATGGGCTGCGAATATTCCTAATAATATAATGGTTGCTGTTGCGCATCCTAAATATGATAAAGGTATTATTTTAAAAATAAACATTGATAAAATCAACGAATTAGGCACAACATTTATTGACAAAATAACTAATTGCATAAAAAGTTTAGGAACATATAACGACACGTCAGCTGATTCATTTGGCGATTCATTGATGGATAAAATAGCACAATGCCCAACAGAAGCAGACATTGCAAATAGTAATGCTAACATAGCCTCAAACTGGAAAGAAATGCTTACAAAGTTACAAGACCCTAACTTTAGAAAAACGCTTCTTAATTTCCAAACTACAGTCGCATGCGCTAAAAAATATGGGCATGTACTTAGTAAGAAAAACGTTATGAGCATCTTATCTCAAAACCCTATGGCTAGTTTTGTAACAACACCAGAAACTTGGCGTTTAAAGTTTAACAGGCAAATTAAACCTGGGGCGCAAAAAATCATAGTTGTTAAATCATCAAATTATGGAAATACATCTTGGGCGGCAAGGAATAATTCTGCTAGAGCACATGGCTTCCAAGATATGAAAGATGCTAAAGATTTTACTAAAAATTCAGTACAAACAATTGGAAGCATTGAAATGGATGCTAACAAAGGAAATGGTGGATTTTATAAAGTTATAATGTATGACGTAGCAGATACAATACCGCCATCAGACCCGAAAGATGATGTTTTCACAAATGACATGGGGTTAATAAACAATTTAACCGGTGAAATTAATTCAGTTGCTCAAACTAAAGAAGATGAATTAAAAGCCCAAATTGGAAGTGTTCAAACGCAGCAACAGACTCAGCCATCAGCAAGTTCAAGCACCGCAATGAAAAAAAGGAAAGGAATAATAGAATGGTTATGCGGAAAGAAAAACATACCAACTTTAAAAAATGTATCTGATGAAAAATTTATTGTAGATGGAACTTATCAATATTCTAAAGTAATGGCAAAATCTCTTGGTTATGTAAAACCTCAAGATATAGAACGAATTGCGTTAGTATCAACATTGATAGTCGCTATAAGTTCAGGAATTAATGAAGCAAATCATAAAATTTTAACAGGTATAGGTGGTAATATTACGTATAACGATAATGATGTAATGTCAATATTTACAATAACAAACTCAATAATACCAACAATGGCAAAGAAAATTTCAGAATCAAAAATACTTGAAGTAATGGAAAATAAAAAAGAATTTACGATAGATGATATTATTAACATGGCAATTAAAAAATATGGCTTACCTGAAGAACAAATTGAAGAACAAAGAAAAATTAAAAATGATTTTGTTGATTTGTTCAATAGAATGGTAAAATAAAGTGAACCATATACATGTTAACTATTAAACAAAATAGCTATATACAATTTAAAAAGAGTGGAAAAACCACTCTTTTTATTTTTACTCTTCTCCATTTTCTATCGCTTGAACAAGTTCTGGTAAATCAGAAAAATCGCAATAAGGTTGTCCATCATCCATTATGCACCCCTTTTCTGATGAGCCTTGTGGCGACATTATAGAGCCAATAAAATCATGCCCTCCCCATCTAAAGCCAAAAGTTCCATTATTAGGGTTTATTTTGCTTAATATTTCATCGAACCATATTGGAGATAGTTCTTTATCATCACTATTATCAATGAAATTATATTTACCGTCTCTTTTTTGAACCATCGTAAAACCTTTTACACTTTCAAAAACCTTTGCATATCTATTACCATATCTAAATTGCACATCTATACTATCATGCATTCTTTGGTATGTTTCCGGCTTAAACATTTTTTTAAATGTTTTACCTTGGTCAAATGACACAGAATAAGGTATTACTGCACTAAAATCATAAGGTACTACACAATGTCCGTCTCTATTACCTTTATATATGACGCCTCTTATCCCCTTTTCTTTTATTAAATTTTTATAATCAGACGCAAAAGTATATGCGGCAGGAGCTGTTCTTCCGTGGTATAAATCTACTCCTGATGAAGAACAACGTCTCTCAATTCTTTCAGCCTCGAAACTGTCAACTCCATATCTATGAATTAATTGGTCTTTAATGCGCCAAAAATTACCATACATACGCCTTGCATTACGTTCATCAAATATTATAAACCCATCAAAGCCGCCTATTAAAAACATTTTAACGATACAATCGCCGTATTCTGATTTTGTTTTTACATTATGTATGCTATCTTCTAACTTATAAGTGCAATAAACTCCTGCTCCATACATATTGCCACCTTTTGAACCAGTAAATGCTCTATTATATCCGAATTCAAAAATACTGTCCAATTGATATTTAAAAGCCACTCGATATATAGTTGTCATTGTTTCTCCTTCTATATCATTAATAGTTGGCATTTTATATTGGCCATAATCTTCATCAACGGCTTCGTTTACAATATTTTTAAAACTGAAATACCCATGTTGAGCAATCTTTTTTACAAGTTGTGCTGTTGAAACAAGGTTTCTAAACCTTCTTGTTATATCTGCTTCGTTAATCATAATTAATATTTTTTTAATTAATCCATCCAAAAAGGCTCTCCGCCGCCAAAATTTTCATAGGCTAAACATGTATCCATTATATATTTTCCGTTTTCTAAAGATATTCCATCTACCCACGCTTCACAACTTCCGCCTAACTTGTTTATTAATTTTATATATTTATCGCAATTTTCTTGTGCAATGTCTTCATCATCAAAATTATGTCTTGAACAAAATGTTCTATCACCCAATTCAATAAACCAATTATACACATATCCTTGTTTATGTAAACGCTGTTCTCCACTTGCACTTAAAAAATGTTTTACAAATTCAGGATTTACAACATAATATTCTTCATCATCGTAGTTTCCGCCACCATATGCGTTTTGATAAACATTTTTATGTGCTTCAGTAACATCTTTTACTCCTGCGCTAATGAGTTTTTCCGTTATACTATTATACAAAGAATCAACATCGAAAGCTGTATCCCCTTCAAAATCTACGCCGGCGCTTTCCATCCAATCTGGATTGAAATCATCTCCATCTGATATTCTTAGTGTCTCTCTAAACCATTCTGGGTCATCACCATTATACTTGAATTTTTGTGCATAACCCATTGTTTTGTCAACCCCAGTAAACGTTGATGGGTCATACTCATAGTTTTTATTATTAATAGGTGTCATGCCTTGTGTTGATGTGCTATTATATCCTGGATATATAGATGCCTCTTTTATTATTTTTTTAACGGATTCCTTTATAATTTTATGTAAATCACCTTCTGTTAACCTAATTATCTTTTTCATATAATTTTTTTTATAAATATTTTTCATAATTCAAAACGTTCAAAAATTTCGTTAACATCATCGTAAAACTTTTCCAAATACCCTACATCATCACTAAAATCACCTTTATAGCCTGTGGTCTGGTCATGAATTTTATACGATAACGGCATTGCTAATTTATCTTTATACTTTCTATATATGTTTCTTATTTCTTTTTTCTGCTCATCAGTGGCCTGATTATATAATGAAATAATTTTGTCAGTATATTTTTTCCTTTTATTATTTAATTCCCATTGTTCATTTTCATCTTTTACATTTCCATTATAATATTTTTCCATATAAGAAGGTTCTTTATAATTGTTTAATTCATCATCAGAAAAATAGTGTAAAACATTTTTTAATGAAATTAATGGAGTTGAAAACTTTTCATTGCCTTTTAAAAATTCAATATACAATTTATAATTATCGTCTTTTATCGCTTTGCCATTGCTTCTATCTATAGACCATTGGCTGACAGCGTATTTAACATAATAAATTCGTGTTTTACCAACGATTTCAGGGAAATCAAATAATTTTTTAATGAAAGGAATATCGTCTTTTCTTAAAACTTGAAGAAGAATATCTATCTTTTCAATATATTTTGTATCTAATGGTATTGATTTTGTGTCTTTCTCAAAATATAGTTTTTCTTCCTTTTGGTCTGGATAACTGTCAAAAAAATAAGGTTGTAATCTACCATTTCTAACATTTTTTACAAAATTAGGATTAAATTGTATTCTAACTTGTGGGCCTATGTAATCCGTTTTTTCGTAAGAACCTCTAAAAGAAGGAATACTATACAAACCCTTATCCATGTTAACATTATACATTTTATCCCTTGTAAATGATATATAATCTCTTGTATCTTCGCCACCACACCGCAGAACTCCATTTTGTCTATCTGCTCTATAATAATCAAAATCGTCGTAAGACGTTTCAAACGTGCCGGTTTCTAACATACCTATCAAAAAAGATAAATATGTGTAATGATATAACGGAGAGTCCAAATTTTCGGCAGACTCTGTTAATTTTATAAACTGTTCCTCTGTTAATATAACTTTCATACTATGCTTGGAATTCGCTTGAATCAACCGGATAACACTGCACTGTTCTATATAAAGGTTTAACACCGAACAATGTATGAGCATTATCATAGTTATTTTTTCCATCATTTGTCACACTAAAGAACTCCATATGTTCAGGGGTTATTTGTATTCCAATATAATCTCCTTTTTTAATATCTATCCCAAGTTCTTTTAAAGTTTCTTCATAAACGCCAATGGTCAGCTTACCGGTTTTCATATAAGTGCCAATGTTTTTCGTTTTATCATATGCTTTCAATTCTGGCTGTTCAATTTTATAAACGCAATGGAATTCTACTGGGGTTTTAAATTGAACATTATCTGACTGCGTTTCTCCATAGACATCATGTATATTAGTTGCGCTAGCGTCAACTTGATATAAAACAGCAGTTTGATTCATATCTTGTTCAATATAGTTTTTTCCGATAGCACCCTCAAAAGCAAATGATTCTTCAGAATAGAAAATATTATTTCTATTTATTGGAACACGTTTTATATTTTTTGCGTTAAATTGTAAATTTGCCATATTATCTAAAATTACTTTTATAATATTGGTTATAAACTTCTTCGCTAAAACCAGTATCTAACATTACCATGTATGTGTTTCCATTTTCTCTTACCATACCCCAATTTCGTATTGCTGCCAAATCAATAACAAGTTGATTATAATTTGCTTTTAAATCGCTAATATCATTGAATAAAGATATTACATCATAATTATCTTCATACTTTTGGTATAATTTACGCACAATATTATCAGCAATGTTCATATAAAATTGCCCTGATTTATATTTAAATCTATCATCTGTATTTTTTGCAAATTTAGCTACGTCTCTGAAAGGTATTCCAAGTATTTCTTTAAAATCTGACGCTTTTGCTGGTAAAACGTATTGTGTTATAATCCACAAACCATTTTCTTCATCACTACCATTATATATTTTAGGTATATAAGATATAAACCCATCACTTGCTATAGAAATTTCTTCCAAATTTTGTTCAATACCTTTTTCATTCCATGCCAATTTAAGGCAAGTCTCATCGTCTATTTGGTAGACAATTCTACTTGAACCTTTTCCTACAGGTTCACCCAACATTTTCAAACAATATTTGTTCCTTTCACTAAATGATTGAGCAGATGTTAAATAATCAAGTCTAAACCCTGGCATCATTGCCTCGCATATCTTTTTAAATTGAGATTCTGACAATAAAATTTTCATAAAAAACACTTTATTTACAATAAATAGTACTTAAAACAAATAAACTTGATTGTTTTTAAAAAAATCTTATATTTTATACAAAGTATAAAATATAATTAATAAAATGGCGTTATCACTAGATAAAATAAAAAAATCATATGATATTTTAAAAAAATATAAAGGTAATAATTCTTATATTATTGACCTTAAAAACAATGTATATGCATATAAAACAGCAACACTTAATGATTTTCAATCTGAATTCATATTAAGAAATTACGATAAAGAACCAAAATACGTTAATAAATTAGTTAAAATAGCAGATTGGTGGGGAGATAAACTGCAAGAAAAGTGGGAAATTGATTTCTCTCCAAGGCTGCTAGTTATTGGTTGGTATCTTGGCTGCACAGAAACACATTATTTGTTTTATTGCAAATATAGAAAGTCACAGGAAAAGGCTATTATGGCATTTGCCCCTAAAAATGCTGTTCTAACAGACTTTTTGCTTGAAGATTATAGAAAACTAGAAGTGGATTTCAAACCATATGAAGAAAAAAGTGGCAGAGAAGTGTATGAGCACCAAAAAGAAGCAGTGAAATTCTTATTATCAAGGAAAAAAGGAATTCTTGCTTTAGATATGGGTTATGGAAAGACTTTTTCAGCGATTTTAGCGGCTTTAGAGGGCAATTTTGAGCACATATTGGTAATTTCCCCATCATCTGTGAAAAAAACGTGGGAAAACGAATTAAAAACACTTGTAGATGATGAAGATATAACAATTGTGCAAGGCTCAAAATGGAAAGATGCAAAATTTACAATAATTAACTATGATATTCTAGATAATTTTTATAAAATTCCTATACAAAAGATAAAAAAAAAGGAATTGAACGTAAATGATGATGGAGAAGTTGTCGCCGAATATAAAGAAAAGGAAATTGTTTCAAGAAGTCAGAAAATAATAGATAAAGCAATGGCAGATAGCCAGCTTTTTCAAGCACAATATGACTTAATTATAATAGATGAAGCACATAGGCTCTCAAATAGCACTTCTGGAAGGTTTAAAATACTATCTGACCTAATTAAAAGGAGTAATCCAAAGGGTATTTTTGAGTTGACAGGTACTATGATTACAAATTCTTCAAAAAATTTGTATAATTTGCTTAAAATAATAGGGCTTCCTATAACAAAAGATTGGCAATATTATATGAAAAGGTATTGTGGAGCAAAAGTATTTTATAAAAAGAACGAAAGAAACGCTCACACTGCTCTTTTCTGTAAATCAGTTGGGAAAACAGATTGGTTTCACCTTTCAAATGACGAAAAAAAACAACTTGATGAAATTTTAGAGAAAAAATGTAAAAAAATGTGCATTCCTGGCGAAGACACTAATATGGAAGAACTTCAAGAAATAATTAAGCCATATTATTTAAGACGTTTAAAAGAAGAATTTTCAACAATTGTTGATAAAAAAATAAAATATTTGCACTACGAAATGTCTCCAGATGAAAAGAAATCATATGAAAATCTATGGGATGAATATGTTTTAATGCAAGAGGATAAAGAAAGGGCTGAAAAATATAAAAAATTAGAAGAAACAAGCCTTATGAGACAATGGTTAGCAGACAAAATGATACCTAGAACCATTAGCCTCGCAAAAAAATGTATTGAATTAAATCATAAAATTGTTATATTTTGTGCGTATGACAATGAAATAGATAAATTCAGGAAAGAATTTGGCGATATATGTGTGTATCATAATGGAAAACTCACAGAAAAAAAGAAAAATGAAGCAGTTGAAAAATTTCAAAACGATGATTCTGTAAAAGTATTCATTGGTAACATAATATCAGCAGGGGTAGGCCTAACTCTTACATCTGCAACAGTTGCAATTTTCAATAATTTCTCATTTGTACCAGCTGATAATTTGCAATGTGAAGATAGAATTCACAGATTGAATCAAACGAAACCTTGTACGGTGTATTATCAATCGTTTAATGATACATATTTTGATAAAATGCTTGAAATAGTACATAATAAAGAAAAAGTAATAGACAAAATAATATTAACAGAAAAAAATAAATAACATTATGATTGATTTAGGGCTAAACCAATACAAAATTAAAGAGATTAAATACGAAGTAAAAGAAGGAAAAACTATCATATTTAAGCTACGAAATTTCAATTTAGAAGACGTTGAAATTGAAGAAGAAAAAAATTGTTGTGATAAATCTTGTACTTGCAACAAATCATCTGAAAAGAAAAAATATGAGATTGATTCGTTGCCACTGAATAAAAGCAAAAATTTAATGAATAAAATAAAAGATATTCCTTATACTGCAATTGAAAAAATTGGTACTTTAAACATTTATCCTAAAGTAGAAAATGGAAAAGTTAAAAAAGGAGAAAATACTATAGAATTTTATCCAGAACCTGACCCATACGTTGTTAATGATGAAAGAGAAACGCCGAAACAAAAAAGAATAATAAGTTCAGATGATGAAAAAAACGAAAATGTTGAATAATGGAAGAAGAAAATAACATATATTTACTATTTGTTAGATTGGTTGGAGAGGAAAATGATGGATATTATAGATATGAATTCTTATTTACTGATAACCCGGATGAAGCATGGGGGGAAAATTTCGAATTTAAGCCATGCTGTTTGGTAAATAATTTAATGCCATCTGATGAATATATAACAGAAATACATATTGTTAAAACTAAAATAAAATTAGATTTAATACAAAATAATTGTTGCTTTGGTATGCAAGACGCTTTAGATGGTATTGTTGCAATTGCATATGAATCATTGGACGATTATGAAACATATCCAGAAGATGGAAGACTGATTTTTATGTTTGGAGAAACTTTTAACGAAGTTGAAAGAAAACTTGCTCTTAAAAACATACTAATAGAACAATAAAGGTGAGAAATTATCTCACCTTTTTTTATTTTATGACAATTAGCAATTCTTCTCTAATCGGCATGATTAAATTGCCTGTTGGATAATCATATTCATCATTTTTTACTTCTCCAAATTCTATATCAAACTTTCCAATATAGTTACCTTCTTCATTTACATCGCGTTTTTTCCAGTCGTAACAAATAACATATTGCTCAACACAGCCACCATTTTCTCTTGCTTTAATATAGCAAGGGGCTTTAGCAATTTTAGTAACGCCGGTTTCCCTATTAACCATTGTAAACGTAATATTGCTATTCTGTATTAATTCATGAAATTTGTTATAGTCATGCCTGCCGTCTTCTATTAACTCAATCCTAATTATTGGTAATAATGAATTTTTGTTTATATAAAATTCTTGCATATTATTTCATCATTTCTTCAAGGTGTCTAAGTTCACCTATTATTTTTGCCATAATTTCAACAGTTATTTCCCTTTTAGACATTCCGTTTCCAATTATGTTGTTATACAACTGTTGAAGCATATCTCCACAAGCCCTAACTGTATCAGCATCATTAGGATTTTTATATTCTTTTATCATGCACTTACTTTTTAAATAGTTATTTATTACTTCATTTATAATATTTTTTTTAATATTCATATATAACAATTTATATATAAATATATTTCTTTTTCTTAAAATTTTTTTATATATTTGCAAATAAATTGATGTTTTCGAAAAGTGAAAACTTAAAATTTAAAAAATAATAACATTTAAAAAACAATTTTTCATGAAAGAAATAACAGCTGAAATGGTAAACACTTTCCTTAGTGGACACGACCCTATGGAACATATAGTCACAATTGAATGCGATTATATGGAAGATAAAGTTAACATTGTTTACCTTAACGAAAATGGCGAAAAAAGAGTGAAAAAAGATGATTTTAAGCCATTTGCTTGGGTTAAGAATAGCGCATGCGTAAGAATGTTTGGAGGTAATAGAGGAACTCTCAGGAGAAAAATGAGAGAACTTGGAATCAATGTGAAAGAACTTATAACTAAAACTGATGATAGCATTGATAGTGAAAGATTAACAAATGGATATAAATATATATTTTATTCAACAAAACGGATGCCTTATTCTAAATTTTTAAACTTCTTCACAGAAGCGGGTACTCCTGTATATGAAAAAAAGAAGGACGGTATTGGCGATGGTTCAAAAGAATTTATGGTTATTTCACCTGTTGAACAATACATGATTCAAACAGGCAAAAGATTGTTCAAAGGTTATGAAAATTATGACGATTTAAAAAGGTTTTTATTTGACCTTGAAACACAAGGTCTTAATCCAAAAATTCACGCAATTGACCAAATTGGTATGCGCACTAATAAAGGCTTTGAAAAAATTATAACAATCACAGGAGAAGGGGAAGAAAGGAAAATTAACGAGTTGAAAGCAATTGATGAATTTTTAAAAACCATAGCAATTGAAAAACCTGATATTATAGCAGGACATAACTCAGAAAATTTTGACTGGGACTTCCTTATTGTAAGATGCGAGGTGTTGGGCACATCATTTGCTGATATGTCTTTGAAATATTTCAAACATGCGATTTATAAAAAGAAAAAAGAATCAATACTTAAACTTGGTGGTGAAATGGAGTATTATAGGCCTACTATCGCTTGGGGATTCAGTGTATTGGATTCGTTACATGCTGTAAGAAGGGCGCAAGCACTTGATTCAAATATGAAATCAGCAAGTTTGAAGTATGCTACAAAATATCTTGATTTAAAAAAGCCTAATCGTGTATATGTCCCTGGTAATATTATCACAAAAACATGGAATGTCATATCAAATAGATATGCCTTTAGAGAATCTGATGGCGATTGGTATGAAATAAAAGAAGGAAGGGGTTTATTGGATGGATATAAACCAACAAGCGGTAGATATATTGTAGAAAGATATTTGCTTGATGACTTATGGGAAACAGATAAAGTTGAATTGAAACTTAACGAGTCAAATTTTCTTGTATCTAAAATTTTACCAACAACATTTACAAGGGCTTGTACAATGGGCACAGCTGGAATATGGAAATTAATTATGTTGGCGTGGTGTTATGAAAATAATCTTGCTGTACCATCATCTGATTCAAATAAAAGGTTTACTGGAGGTCTTTCAAGACTCATTAGAACGGGCTATGTAGATAGAATTGTTAAACTTGACTATAACTCTCTTTATCCTTCTATAGATTTGACATGGTGGGTTAAAACTCCGCTTGATATTGATAATATCATGCTATATTTATTAGAGTATATTCTTACAAACCGTGAAAAATATAAAGACCTTAAAGCTGTGGCTGGAGAGAAGGCGAAAGAACTTGAAAAGAAGTTAAAAATTTTCGATGGAACAGAGGAAGATAAATCACGCATTAAAAATGAAATACAAATGTGGAAAGCTGAAAAAATGGCTAATGATAAAAAACAATTGCCTCTTAAAATTCTAGCTAATTCATTTTTCGGCTCCTATGGGTGTCCTATGGTCTTTCCATTTGGAGACATTGATGCTGCTGAAAAAACAACTTGTATAGGAAGAATGTCATTAAGATTGATGATTTCTCATTTTACAAATTTGGGATATAATCCAATTGTAGGTGACACCGATGGCTTCAACTTCCAAATGCCCACAGAAGATAAATTCCGTTATACTAATGAGCACCCATATATTAGTAATGGGGAAGGAAGAAATACAATAAAAGGAAAAACATACACTGGTGTAGAAGCAGATGTTGCAGAATTTGAAGATTTATACCTAAACAAAGCATATAATGGTGGCATAAATAAAATGGGATTAGGAATAGATGAATTTTGTGACGCAACAATTAATTTTGCGAGAAAAAATTATGCTGACTTAATGCCAAGCGGAAAAACAAAAAAAGTAGGAAATACAATAAAATCAAGAAAAATGTCAGGGTATCTTGAAAAATTTATTGATGATGGTATTAATCTTCTTCTTCATGGCAATGGCTCAAAATTTTTAGAAAATTATTATGAATATATTTCAAAAATATATAATTACCAAATACCAATTAAAGATATTGCTTCAAAAGGTAAAATAAAGAAAACCATCAAAGAATATAAAGAAGACTGCAATACTTTGACAAAGGCAGGTAATAAAAAATCAAGACAGGCCTGGTATGAATTGGCTATAAGAGAAAATCTTAATGTTAACGTTAGCGATACAATTTATTATATAAACACAGGAACGAAAAAAGGCCATTCTGATGTAAAAAAAGTAACCCATCAATTCATAAAAAATGAAGATGGTGATGAAATAGAACTAACCAACAAAATGAAAACAGAATTATTTAAAAAAGAATTAAATAATTATGGTGTTGAAAAAGTTAAAGAACTTTCTGCTGCAATAAAAAAGGAAATAATAAAAAAGTATGTCATAAGAGAAGAAGAAGAAATAATACTTAATTGCCAATTAGTTCCTAATGATATTATAGAAGATGAAAAGGAAATTCTTTGTAGCGATGTTGAAGGTCTAGAATATAATTCAGAAAAATATATTGAACAATTTAACAATAGAATTACGCCATTACTTGTCTGCTTTTCTCCTGAAATAAGAAATAATATATTGATAACAAACCCTGAAGATAGAAAATATTTTACAGAAGAAGAATCTAAATTAGTATCAGGTTATCCAAATAAAGAATCTGACCAAGACACATATGAGGCTTTAATGACGCCTGAGAAAAAAGAAATAGGTTATTGGATTAAAATAAATGAAGTTCCTCCTTTTGTTGAAGAATGTGGAATTGATTGGGATGAATTAGTTAAGCAATATTTAGAAGAAAAGAAAAAAGAAGAGGATGAATTATTTCAAGAAGAAAATAAAAAATATATTGATGCTTTAAATAATTTAACAAATAAAGATGTTGAAGCATTTGAAAATGATGGAGAAATACCACAATCTATTTTAGATGTAGTATCTTTAGACACTGATATGAGATTTCATTTCATTAAAATCCCTTCAATGACACCATCTACTGGTGGGCTTGTATTTGATGATATATCATATGATTACATTGATAGAACTCCTGATGAATAAAAAAGGTTAGGGAATTCCCTAACCTTTTTTATTTTGTTAAATATCGTTCTGTCTGACGTTATTCATATAGTTTATATTACTTGCGCTTGGTGCATTATCAGTTCTGTAATTTGTATTATATCCTGCCTCATTAGCTGCTTCTATTGCATCAGCATCTTCAGTTTCGTCATAATATAAACCGCAATCCCAAATATTACTCAAATAAATACCATTATATGGACTATCGGCAGATTCTCCACTAATGCTTATTATTCTTAATGCATTAGTATCTGTGAATTCTGTTCTAGTTGGGTCTATATAAGCGCCACTTGCATCAGTAATAACTAAATCATCATCAGACATACCATTTAGGCTACCATGAGAAAGTCTAGTATCAACATTAATATGGTCTAAATCGTCTATCTTTTCAATTGATGTGTGATTAGAAGGGGTATCAGAGCCTGCTACAGTGCTTTTACCCATCAATTCACATACAGCTTGGTCTAAAAGTTTGTCTGCTTCATAGAATGACGTAGCGGCACTAATTACGCACCCATCATATACTGGATATGCGGCATCTTCTCCGCAAACAGGCATAGTATAAGCTGAACCGAATGTTATTGCATTCATCGCATCAACTGTAGATTCAAGACACTCAACATCGCCAGATATTATATTTACTTTTTGATTTAAAATATCAACATCATCATTTGTGCGTTTTATTTCTCTATCTAATATAATATCAGTGTCGTTAAATGACGTTCCGCTAAATATGTAGAACGTTCCTTGATTTGGCCTATATGAATCACCTTCTCCACAAGCGTGTAAAAGTGGCATTCCAAGGAAATCGTTTTCTACAACTTTTAGTTCTTCAGCGTTGCAATCAGTTTTGCCTGACACAATAATAAGTCTATTATCTATATCTTCAGTATATGAAGACAATCTTTTTATTGATAGGTCTAAAATGTATGTAGCATTATTAACTGTATTTGCACTGTTTATATAATAAGTACCATCTGGCGCAACATATACAAATCCATCGCCACATTCATTTATCTGTTGATTGCCAAATATAGCCCTCTCTACTGCTTTAACTTCTCGTTTCAAGCATTCGCTATCTCCTGTATATGAATCTATAAAAGAACCATCAACATAAAGTCCATTATTCCTTATTTCTATTAAGTTATTACTACCTTGGTCTGGCTTTCCGTCGCCGTCATGGTCATCTGTAATAAGGATGCGAGCCTTTAATTTATCTGGGTCATCTGGCTCAGAAGGAGAAGTTTTGGTCAATTCAACAGCACTCTTTTCAGATGGGTTATCAACCTCCCAATCGTTAAATAACTGATTTACAGGGAATGAAATTTGTAATGGATTTCCTGCTGCATCATGATATTTAATAACAAGTGCTCTCTCGTCAGCATTATATTCCATCCCATCAATTAAGCTTCCAACAGTATTCAATTGAATTGCTTCTTGCTCTCCATTAGAAGTTATCAATTTAATAGTGTTTCTCGCCCCATCATAAGAAAGAGAAACTGTCGCATAAAGGCCTTCTCCAACTTTTATGATATTATTTCCACTTTGTAGCTTAACGTCAGCAGTTACAACATTGCCTGTTGTCTTTGTGAAATCAATTGAATTAGTATCATCAAATGTCAATACTAGTTTCCTAATTTCCTCTTCTAATTCGTTATCTGCTGCTTCCCTTGATGCCGTTTCTGCTGTAATTAGACTATTAAGCCTTGCATCCTCTTGCGTAGAGCGTTCAACTTCTGTATTTAATGTTTGAGAAATAGTGTTTTCTGCTCCAGTTGCTCTACTTATCTCTGTTATAATTGCAGCACTTAATGATGCATCGCCATTAGACCTTTCAACAACCTCATCTGAAATCCTCTGATAAAGTTCGTTATCGGCTTCTTGCGCCCTTAACGTTTCAGCAGTGATTGCTTCCCTTAAATCTCCCTCTGCGTTTTGAGCTCTTGAAATTTCACTATTAATAGTTGCCTCCAATCTCGTTTCTGCTTCCCTAGCGCGAGTTTCTTCACTAACTATTGCATTTGAATTAATCGAATCACCACTAATTCTATTTTCAACCTCATCACTAATCAAATGGAGAAGATATGATTCTTGAGTTGTTGCTCGTGTAATTTCAGTATTTAAATCTGACCTTAACTGATTGTCAACATTTTCAGAACGATTAATTTCATTTTCAAGCGCTGATTCAATGTTGCTTAATTGATTTTGCAACTCATTATCTTTGTTGGTAGAACGATTAATTTCATCTTCTAATAAATGTTCGATTCTATTATCGTTAGTTTGCAATACCGTTTCAGCAGATATTGCTCTGGTGATTTCATTTGAAATTGCAGTTTCTATTATGCCAATGTTTTCTTCATCAGTTGAAAGTCTTTCTTTTAACGAATCAATTTCATTCTTGTTGCTTGTAATACCACTGTTAGATACATAAAGTGCCCCATTATCATTAATGACTATATTATCATCATGGTCTGAAATTACAACAGAAGCCTTTAATATATCTTGTTCTGATGTTCCGCTTGGAATTCTTGTTTTTTCAAGTTGTACTGCGCCTTCATGCCCATCCCAAACTCTCCATTCATTTATTAAATCTCCAACAGGAATAACAACATCAGGCATTCTATGGCCATTTACAGTGTATTCTATTATAATTGCTTCTCTGTTAGAATCATAATAAATTTTATCTACTACAGAATTGGTTTTAAGGTCATATGTTTTAGTACCGTTTGTTGTTTTGAAAATAAGTTGATTAGTTCCTATTTCTTCATTAAACTCGTAAATAAGGTCAACGCCAGCATATATACCATCAGCATTTAACTTGATGATGTTTGCCTTACCATCTTCAACCTCGCTGCTTAAATTGGTTTTAATTACCTTAACTGTAGGATTATCAAACTCATCATTTCTTGTTTCAACATTTATTGAGTTATCTTCGTTAATGACATCGCTTAATTTTAAAGCAGTGTTAGCACTAACGTTATCAATCTTACCCTTTAAAGCATCTATTTCGTCCCTTACAGTGTTCCTAATATCAAAGCCATTGCCTATTTTGTTGTTTATTTCAATTTCAGCATCTTTGGCTCTTTCGGCTTCTTGGTTTATTTTAGCGTTAAGTGTTTCAGCAGATAAAGAAAGGCCATCAAGAACGTCCTTTACTGTTGTATCTCCTGTAACGTCATATTTAATATTTTCTGAAATGCCTTTAACATATAATTCATGGTTAACGTCTTGAAGGATATTATTATCGCCAACATGTATTCTAGCGTCTGCTGTAAGAATGTCCTTTCCTTTACCTTCGCTGCGGAACTTATCTAAAATTATGTTATGGCCTTCATTTTCAATATCCCATTCTTCTATAATATCTGAAACAGGTATTTCGACTCTTTGATATTCTCCTTGAGAATCTACATATCTAATAACAATTGCTTCTTTAATTGGGTCATATGTAATATCTTCAAGTAATTTAACTCCATTAAGTTTAATCTCCTGTTCTTTAATTCTACCTGTTTCACTATCAGAATATGTGTAGATAAGTTTGTTTTCTGCTGAATTGTAGCCAATCATTGCAGTGGCATATATACCATCTGGGCGTCTGTAAATTAAATTACCTGCGCTTGATGAAATATTTGCACTTGTATTATCTAACGCATCTTTAACCGTAAGGCCATCTTTGTATTTGATATTGTCAGCAGTTCCTTTTACATAAAGGTATCTACCAGTTCTATCTTTATGCAAAATATTATCAGTAATATGGTCAGCAAGTCTAATGTCTGCTTCAAGAACATCTTGCCATTCATATATTCCTTCGTGTTCTGTTGCTTTAGAACCAACATGTGTCTTAGTAAATACAACAGGGGTAAAGTTAACAGTTTGGCCGGATATATCATATCCATTGATTGTCTGTCCATCAGGCAATACAGTCCATTCTTCAATTAATTTACTTACAAGTACTTTAACCTGTGAATCATCTGCCAATTTAAAGATAATAGATTCTTCCCTTGGGTCATACCATCCTCTAACTACGTGTTGGTCAGCAGGCAATTGAATTTCTTTTGTTACGCCATTAACATTTAACTTAATAGCAAGAGTTTCTGGGTCATAATCCATATCAACAAAAGCATAAATTCCTTTGTTGCCTTCTTTTTGGATTATGTTATAATTGGCTTTGCCGTCAACGATTCTATAATCAGCAATTTTAACATCGCCACTAATAGTAGTACCACTAGTATGAAATTCTGCACTCATATCTATAGTATCACTATCAATAGGATTTATACCAATTCCTATAAGAGACTTTATTTCGTCAATTCTTATATTAAGGGCATCTATCTCTTCTTCAGTTTTATGGGTATCAATAAAGAATGTTCTGTTCTTATTGTCTGGTATGCCATTTCCTACAGAACCAATTGCTAAAATAACATTTGGGCCTTTAGTATTATCTCCACTTTCATATAAAAGAACCATAGGTTCACCAAAAAGTGTTGGCATATTTTTTGTTGGGTCTTCTATTGTGGGATAATTACCCATAATCTGATAATTAATAACATAGTTGTAAGCATCTTCTCTGGTAGGGAAGACTTCTTCATGCCTTATAAATTGCAATCTATCGTATATATTTTCCATGCTCTATAATATATTTTTTATTTATTAGAAAGTTCCGAAATCCGCATCCAACTTAATTGGAATATCATTTGTTCCACATTTTGAATAAAGTGTTAAGCCACCATTTACGTGCAAAATATAATAAGCAGTTCCGTCGATTATTTTGGTTTCAAATCTTGTGTTTTCATTAACAGGTTCAGCAGGGTTATCAATTAACTGGCATTCTATTCTCTCTTCTTCTGATTTTGCCCTTTCGGTTTCTCCGCTAATAGCATTAAAGAGTTCTTCTTCAGATTCTTTAGCCCTTTCAGTTTCTACAGTTATTGCATCGCTTAATTGGTTATCCGCATCTGTTCTTGCAGATATTTCCTGATTAATAGCATCCCAAATGTCGTTGTCAGCATCAGTTCTTGCAGAAATTTCTTGTGCAATTTCATCACTTAATTGGTCATCTGCATCTGTTCTTGCAGATATTTCCTGATTAATAGCATCCCAAATGTCGTTGTCAGCATCAGTTCTTGCAGAAACTTCTTGTTCAATTGCATCCAAAAGTTTATAGTAATCATCAGTTCTAGCAGAAGCTTCTTGCGCAATTGCGTCCCAAAGTTCCTGGTCTACTTCTTCACGAGCTTGAGACTCTTGGTTAATTGCGTCCCACAGTTCTTGTTCTGCTTCTTGTGCTCTTAATATTTCTGCATCAATTTCTTCTTGCAGTATTTCATCTGCATTTTCTCTTTCTTCTTTTTCTTCTGCATCCGCTTCAGTCCTTGCTGAAATTTCAGCCATTAACGCATCCCATAATTCAGTGTCAGCAGAAATTCTTTCTTTTCTTTCTTCATCAATTATTGGAAGAATTTGATTAATAACGCCATCAGTTACAACATCATCAATATTAACAAGAACATGATTGCAATCATCTTCAGTATATACACGATATTGAACGTTGTATTGACAATGTTCATTACCTTCCATAATGGTAATGCTTTCACCTTCTTCTAACTCTCTCTTTTCCCACTCTTTGCCATTCCATACATTTATATAATAAACTATTCTCTTATATGGATTCTGACCCATATTGGCTTCTTTGTAATTATAGTTTGTGCCGGCAAAATTAGATGCTGTCCAAACTGTGCCACAATCAGCAAATAAAATAGTTCTATAGTTATTACCATCTATTGTTTCACTTTCAAAATGGTTGCTTCCTGTATAGTCTTTAACAAGGCGAATGCTAAATAATGCATCTGGGCATTGAGCCTCTTGAATTACTCCTGATTTGTTCCAATCAAACTCTTTAACGTAAATGTCTTGTCCTAAATCGTTGTAAATATGAGTTGTTGTCCAAAATACAGTCTTCTTGTTAAAATAATGCTCAACTTCATCACCATCGCCATAACCAGTAGGAAGAATTTTCATGCCGAAGTCATCAGTTCCCCAATATGGTTTACGAACTAATTCAGGCTCAGTTTCATTATCAACGTCAATAACAGAATCATCAGAGTCAAAATCATCTGCAAATGGGTCAATTTCGTCGCTTTCTATTCCATCCCCATCCGGGCAATAATTGCCTCTCATTGGCTTTGTTACTTTGCATTCGCAATCAGGTTCTTCTAACCATCCGCATGCTGATTTGAGCTTAGTTCCTGCATATTTACCAAGTATCTGGTGGCAAAGTGCTGAATCGTGGTCTCTATAATCACAAGGCTCTATTGAATTCAATAAACAATCCCAGTCTGCTTTTGTCGGAATTCTCCATCCTCTTCCCTCTGCTTTAAGTTTAGCATCAATCTGCTGTACAGCATAATAATTGTAAAGATAACCAAATTCACTAGTGTACTCCTTAGTAACGTATCTTGTGCCAACTGTAAAAGTTTCAGGTAGTTCTTCTCCTTTTGTCTTGTCAATAATTTTAACAGCAGGTCTATTTTTCTCAGTAGGACTAATACCTAATGGGGAATCAATCGTACCCTTTCCTGTAAGGCTACCATCAGAAATAACACTAGATAAGAAGCCGCCACCAAGAACCTCATTAATGTTCTCTGTGGTAACTAACCCTGTAATAGGAACAGTAACAGTTGTTTTAATATCATCACTAGTTAAAGTACTGTATGTAACATATACATTAGCACCTTCGCAAGAGCCTGAATCAGAAGGATTCTCATAAACTACTTCAAGGTCGTAAACTGCGCCACTCAATATAGGCGTTAAATCTACAACTAACTTGTCCCCATCATTTCTTGTAAGAATAACAGATTTTGTATTTTCATCAAGTTCTGCTTTCTTAATATCTACGTCCTTAAGATTTAAAAAATTGCTATCAATTTCATTTACTGTTAATTTGCAATTCTTCGTTACATCTTCTTCGTAAGGACTAACTAACTTATAGAAATAAAGTCCCTTTGACATGTTATTATTTTTATTTTATTTATTAATTTATTATAAATATTGAAAGTTTTCCCTTTGTTTATATTTATAAACTATTTATTAATATAAACCTTACAAAAAAATGAAACATATTAAAGGATATTGGAAAAATAGGGAAAACATGATGGAAGAAGCTAAAAAATACTCAACCAAAGAAGAATTTAAAAAACACAATTTGAGTGCTTTTCTGGCTGCCTATAAATATGGGTATGTAGATGAAATGACCTGGTTGGTTAAGCAAAAACAGCATAAAAAAAACTATTGGAATTATAAGCATATTGAAGAAGAAGCAATAAAATATAAAACAAAAACAGAATTTTTCAAAAAAAATCAAACTGCATATAGAGCTGCTTTAAAAATGGGAATAATAGATGATTTTTTCATTGACAACTACATAGAATATTAAAAAGGAGTGACTAATAATCACCCCTTCATTTATTTTAAAATGGAAAGCCGTGCTGTTTTTTTCTGTATTCAGCGTCTGATTCAAGACTGTCTAGTATATTATCATCATTCCTGCAATAAAGTTCTGGATTAACATATTGCGATGCCCCCAAACCGCCATATGGCTGATTACGCTGTGGATGATTTAAAATTCCATTATTATAACTAACATCGCTGCGTTTTTTTCTATTTACCATCATGCTATCCCAATCTTCCAACGAATTTGCTTTTTCAAGCGCCTTATCATAATCATAGGCGTATACATCCATACCGCCTGTTGGAATGCGGTATTCTTCTTCTTTTAAAATTCTATTTACTGATTCTTTTATTATTTTGTGTAAATCTGATTCTGTTAATCTTATCAATTTTTTCATACTTTAAACATATTTTTTTCATATTTAAAATTATTCAATATTCTCATATATTCCATTCCACAATTATAGAATTTAAATGACTTCATATACCCTATAAATGTTCCAGCAAAGTTTTCTTCTAATGGATACACTCTTGTTGGCTCTAGCATGTAATTAGTTAAAACAGTTTCTGCCAAACCTTGTGTTCCTCCGCCAATTGAAATATTGAATGGAACTCCTTCTTGCTTTTCATAAAGGTCATTTAATTCGTGAAAATTAAATTTCGGTAAGCCTTTTGTTATATACACCAATTTTCCATCAACGTAGAAGTATATTTTAAGGCAGCTGAAGAACGATTTTATCTTGATGTGTACAGTATGCCACTCGCAATCTTTTATGACGTTAGGGAAAGAATATCCTTCTTCTACTGTATATTTTCCTTTATTGCTAGCGTCGCAATCAAACACCAAATACCTATATCCTATTGAACCATCATCTTTAATCCTCAAAGCAAATGCATTGTTATATATGTCATTATATAAATCATCATATTTATTGTTTGCTTTATCTTTTAATTGGTCAATGTCTTTTACTGTATAGCCGGTTGACGTTCTATTCATTAATATGAATAAATTATCTTTAAATTTATTTTTTTTGCCGAAATACATCATTTGTGTACCTTCTACCCAATCTTTTATTGTATATCCTTTAGAAGTTCTGTCGAACAATAAAAATTTATTATCTGTGTAGAAATAGTAATCATTAGCCGATGTAAGTAAGAAGCCATTGTTTGTCTCATACTCAAAATCTGTTATATTTAATTCAGGTTCCCAATAATCGGTATCATAATCTAGTCCATCAAAATCATCAATATAGTCACCTTCTCCAAATAAATCGCATCCAGATAATTTTGAATCATCTTCAACATCAACTTTTACGTATGCTTGTTTTACGCATCCGCATGCATTAAAAAATGACACTTGCTTTACCTTTTTTTTCTTTTTTTCAATATCACAGCACCAACTATCTAAAGTTATATGAGGTAGATTTTCGTCTATAGTCCTTGGCGTTATTTCATAGTCCAAATAATCATCTAATATACTATGTCCATCACATTCTATATTGTCAGAAAACAGTTCTTCCTCGTTTGGCGTATAGTATGATTCATCATAATATTGAAAATTTAAATAATCATCAATATCTAGTGGAGGTGTTTCTGTAAATTCAGGGTCCAAATCATAAAAATTACCTATTATGTAATCTTCTTTATTTACTTTTGCATCTTCAATGTATTCGTCATATGATAAAGTAAAACAAGATTCCCTTCCTTCAATATCTTCTTTATCATATAAATATATCCATTTATTTTCAGCTCTCGTTCCTAAATAAAAAAATATTCCTTTATTATTTGGGTACTTATCATTTAATGTTTTATTTGATTCTTTTTCGAGTTCGCACTTATTTAAAACAAACTCAAATTCCCATGTGTCATTATCATCCATTTTAGATGGAAGTATATAATATTCATCGCATTTTGTTTTAAAAAATCCTTGATAAAAACCACCATTTAATTTTATTACTCCATTTTCAGCATGCAGTGGATACTCGTAAAGTAAAGTATTGCCACTAACAGCGTGTAACTTAAGCCTAATATCATCGCCATCAATTTCATATTTAGAGGTTGTAAATATATTAAAAAAATCTTTATTGCTTATTCTATCTTTTCTGTAAGAAACAAGTCCATTATCAACGCCAGTATATCCTATATTATTTAATATACTATTTGTTGTATAAGCACTTTCCCATTTATATTTATTAGTGCTATAAATCCAAGTATCTCCGCTAACGCATTCAGACAATGAAGCATCAATGTATGATATTAAACATTCATCATACATGCTATTACTATTTGATTTAAAAGGGCCATAATAGTCTTTATTTATGAAAAAGTCCCAATATTCGTCCTTATTTACCCTAATTTTTAAATTATGATAATTATTGTCTTTTAAATTAGCCATTCACAATTTATATTATTTATCATCAATAAATATTTATAAATAATAAAAGATGTGATAATGAAAAAAATAAAGTTAACTGAATGCCAAATGAGGTTATTCACTAAATTGATAGAAGATACTAGTGAAGCGCCTGATTTTGAGGATGGCGATGTTAAAGAATATGGTGATACTACTGAAAATGGTATTAGTGCAACCATACATGATGATGAAGGCAATCCAAAATATGGAAAAATGCCTACTGCTGATAAAATTTCTAGCCGCCTTACAACTGATAATACTTGGTCAAGTACCGGTGCAGGATGGGGTGGTGGAATTGTTCGTTAAATAAATAAAATATGCCACTAATAATAGAAGATGAAGGGAAAGTACTTGGCAAAAGGCAAGTAAAGGTTCCTGATAAACTTGTTAATAAAATAAAAAATAACTTAAATCTTTTTGGCAAATATAAACAATCAAAAGGATTTAAGCGAGCTAGTTCTATTGTTAACGATGATTATAACAAAAGGTCTAATAAAAAAGATAAAATACACAACGGAGATAAAACATTGTCTTTTTCTGATATAAAAAAAATAGACCATGAATATAAAAATATGAGTATTAACGATGACGATGTTAATGCTAAAAATTTAGGATATATTTTACCTGGTGGTAATGACATGAAAAATTGGGCGCATGATACTCTTAGAAAAATGAGGACTGCTGTCAAAAAAGTAAAATGTGTGCCACAGGTTCCAAAATTAGAAAAAAATCCAGCAAAGCCAAAAGACACAAATAAAGACATTAAAATGGGCAATGCGTCTATTAGGCTAACAGAATCTAATGATTGGCTACCATATTATGATGCATTTGAGGAAAACAACACATGGAATGTTTTATGCGATTTTATTCATGATGCAAATGGAAAACAGGATTGGACTCCGCTTATACAGCCTGATATGTATAAAAAAGCATTGTCTGAATTTGTAAAATTTGGTAAATTTATCCATTTTCCAACAAAATATGTTTATCAATGGATTGGTATTATTTTAAATAATACGGCAAAATTAAGGGCTAATAGTGAGTTAGCTGGTCATATTGAACTTGCGGTATTCCCAATAGATGAGTTAGAAGAAGCTATTGAAATGTATCCTAACTTTTTTAATGAACCAATAAAAAAATTTGGAACGCCAAATAAAGACAATTGCTATGATTTTATGGATTATCTTGGCTTTTATGATTGGATGTGTATGCCTGATGGAAGTGATGCGTGGTCAGATGATGGTTTACCGACATTAGAAAAGGTTATATGTGAATATAAAGAAGGCATGACTCCTGAAGAAACAATTGTTATAATCAATAAAGCACTAGATGTTGCTCACCCAAGAGGTGATTTATCTTCTATATTTATAGTTGGCGGAAGTAAAACACTTTCATCAATTTCTGAATCAATAAAAAGAAGTAAAAAAATAATAGTTAATGAAAGCCAACTACTTTGCTTAAAAGAATATCATGACCAATTAGTTTTCAATTTTGATAACGATGGAAATGCATATTATGAAAAAAACAATTGGGAAAATTATGTTGATTTCATTGAATATATTGGAACACCTGGAATTTTGCCTAAAAGTGAATGGAACGAATATAATATTGGAAGTGCTATAAACCGTGCAAAAGAAGAAATAGAACCTATGCAAGATGATATAGATGAATATGAATATGTAGATGCTTTTATATCTCTAGTGTGCGAATCATTTATTAATGGCTATAAAGAAGAAATGTTTAATGAAGATTTTTTTGAATTCTTTGAAGGTTATGAAGAATATAAAAAAGAATTTAATGATTATGACGAATGCACTATAATAGAAAAATATATCAAAAACAAAACAAACATTTTATATGATATAGACTGTATAGAAGATTTTTTAACTTATGATGGGTATAGAAAATTTGACGAAATATTAAAAGAAAAATTCATTGAAAATTTTGACTATAACGGTATGGAGTCTGATATGATTGTTAATGAAAGAGGATTAGTTTACATAGAAAGAAATATTACCATACCTAATTTTAATTCGCCTAATTTTAACTATTTCGGAAGCAAAAACTATTTTAATTATCTTAAAAATACATATAACGATTTAGGAAATTGTTTTTCCTGGGAAGAAGGACGAGGCGAAGCATATTGTGGAAACAGTTTTGGTAAAGAAGGGCATTCAGAGATAAAATTAAAATGTTGGGTAGACCCAAAAGATATAAATTGGAAAGAAACAGTTTATCGTAATTGTTATTCTCTAAAAGATGAAAAAGAAGTTTGCGTAAACGCATATGGAGCGAAAATTGAAGTATTTGACATTGTGTTAGAGTATGGAAAGGTTAATGGGCAATCAGTTTCTGGTAAATCATTGATGAAAACTCCATATATTATAACATATTAAAAACATAGTAAATAACTATTTATATATAAAATAAAATATTTAAAATTTAAACAGATATGGCAACATTTGAAAATGGTCAATCTTGTCTCGAAAAAAGAGGCATTGATGAAAGAAGTAATGAAATTAATAAAAGTGACTATAACGAGTTAAGACCTTATGGCCCAACTCACAAAGATGCATTGAGCGATGGAGACCCTCAGGGTAAAGGTACTGGTCATGGTGGCCATAATGCTTGGCAACCAGATTGTACTAAGCCAACAAACATGATTGATTATAGTAATTTTGACACGTTCAACGGCGGAGGCTCATATGATATTAATGGTAGGAACGATGTTGGCGGCCGTGAAAAATCTATACGCAGTTCAAAGTATAACTATGAAAATCAGTATGGGGCAGATTTAATTAACACTGCTGAAAATATAGCACAAGGTCAGTACTACATAGGTCAAACAATTAAACATTTATAATTAATTTACCATGTCATTAAATCTATGTGAAATTTTACAAAAGGTTTTAAATGAGTCGGTTGGGTCAAACGAAGTGGTTGATGTTATTAATAAACGCAGATATGTCACAATAGAATATTCTGATGAAAACAATAGCGCGCCAGGAAAACGTTTGATTCAACCTTATGATTATGGGCTTACAAAAGCGGGAAATGAAGCATTAAGAGCGTTTCAAGTATCTGGAGATTCATTAAGAGGGCAACCAGGATGGAAAATGTTTTTACTGTCTGGCATTAATTATTGGCAACCAAGTAATAAAACATTTAATATACCGCCACCAATGCAAGGATATGACACACCTGAATACAATGAAGAGGGTGATGGCTCTATGAGTGTAGTATATTCCCAAGTTAAATTTAACAATGATTTAGATGACACTTTATCCTTTGTCAAAGCACAAAGAGAGTTTGTTAGAAATGTGCCTAAAATATCTTCTAAAAACAATCAAGGGCCAATTCCATACGCAAATCAGCAATGGAAAAAGAACGTATTCACTTCTCAGCCAAATAGTAAAAAATATGCTCAATATGCTAAAAACATAAAAGATACTGAAAACGATTTTAATAGGTTTGATGATGATATTTGGTCAAAAGCAGAAGCAGAAAAAGAGCAACAAAAAAATTTAATGTTACAAAATAGCGTAAAAGCCCCGCAACAAAATAAGCAGGGGCCGATTAACACTAAAAATAATGATAAAAAAAATGATGAAAAATAATGGCAATGGATATTAGTAAATTTGATGCTATTAAAGATAAAGCACGAAAAATGATTCATGATGATGCAAAAATTGATAGCAAAATAATAAAAGAACGCCAAGAAGACAGGGAAAGAACTTACAGAAGTTTAAAGAGTTCAAGTGCTCCTGTTATGACAGGTTTCGAAAATATTGCTCCTTCATATGGCTCAAATGGAACGTCTATAAATAAAATAAATGAAAATTACTCTAATGATACTAGCGAAGAAAAATTATATAATGATATTGACAATAGGATGAAACAATATGCAGAAAGCAGAAAATCTCAGCCTTCTCAACCAATGCAATCTCACGCTCAAATCAATAAAAGTTTACCAAAAGAAATACTAGAATCATTTAGTAACAATTATATAGACCAAAGTGCGTTTAATCCTAATACATCTATTCTTGACAAAATAGGTATAACTGATAATAATTTACAAGCCCAACAAGAAAATTATATACCTCAACAAAATCAAACTACTTCAAAAATAGATTATGAAATGATTAAGGCAATAGTTGAGTCATCTGTTAAAAAATATGTAAACGCACTAGGTAAAAAAATGCTAAACGAAAATAAATCAATACCTAATTTAGATGAAATTAATGCAATACAAATTACAGATAAAAAAATAGCAATTGTAACAAAATCTGGTAATTTGTATGAAGGGAAATTAGAATTTAAAAAAAATATTAAAGGTGAATCTTAAGATTCACCTTTTTATATATCAATAAAACTTGATTATGCAAATAAAAATAATATTTTTTATAAAAACGATAAGCATGGATAAAAAAATTAAAATGTTAGTGATACCGTCCGATAGGACTGGAGTGGGCAAGTTCCGTTCTGTAGACCCTCATGTTTATATTGCGGAACATTATAAAGATGAATTCGATATTGATATTGTTTACAATTTGCCAAAAGAAAATTTAGACACTTATTTGAAAAAATACGATTTAATTCATATTCATAAACAGTTAGACAGGAACTGTGAAATTATGAAAATGATTAAATTTTTGGAAATACCAGTAATTATTGATATTGATGACCACTACAAATTAGGAAATGACCACCCAATGTCTTTGACTGCAAAAAAAGAAAAATGGCACGAACCTATAATTAGCCACCTAAAACTTGCAGATTATGTTACGACAACAACTCCTATTTTTGCAAAGGAATTAAGCAAGCACAATAAAAATGTATATGTTTTGCCTAATGCAATTAACCCTAACGAAAAACAATACATTCAGGAGAAGAAAAAGTCAGATAAAATGAGAGTAGGAATAATTTGTGGCTCGTCTCATTTAAAAGACATTGAATTGCTTGGAGATTTGGTTAATAGGGTTAATGACAATGTTCAAATAGTGTTATGCGGTTTCGATACAAACGGAACTATCACTACTTACAATAGAGATACTGGAGAGAAAACACAACGTCCAATTAAACCAGAAGAAAGTGTATGGTTCACCTATGAAAAAATAATTACAGGCAATTATAAAGGACTTTCTCAAGAGCATAAAGATTTCCTTATGGGGTTCATGAAAGGAGTTGATGACCCATTTGTTAATGAAAAGTATAGAAGAATGTGGACACGTAATATTACAGAATATGCTACTCATTATGAAAACGTAGATGTACTACTTGCTCCATTGAAAGAAAACGAATTTAATCAAATGAAATCGCAGCTTAAAACAATTGAAGCAGGATTTACGCATACAGCATTAATTGCACAGAATTTTGGGGCGTATACAATAGATGCAATACCAATGATTGAATTTGGTGGTAAGATAAACGAAAATGGAAATTGTTTATTGGTAGATTCAAGAAAAAATCATAAAGATTGGACAAAATACATAAATAAATTAGCAGAAAATCCTGATATGCTAAAAAAATTACAAGATAATTTATACAATTATGTAAAAGACAAATATTCCATTGAAGCAGTTTGCGCAGAAAGAGTTAAGTTGTATAAATCAATTGTAGATAAATCTGTACATAATTAAAATATTTTATTAAACCTATCATTAAAGGCTTACTTTTTTAAAAAGTTTGCCTTTTTTTTTGTTTTTTAACAATTTTTTGTATATTTGCAATAGAATTCATTTTTAAAAAACATATAATTATGGCAGATAAATTAAAAAATTATGAACTTTATTTGAAAAAGTTAAATCAAATCGGAATTGAAACAACAAATTTAGCCGATACAATTGGAGAAAAAATTGCCGATGCGCCGTTTAGTCATTTATCAACAAGCGGCTTGGCGTATGATGGGGCATTAATAAATACTTTGTTATATAAATTAACCCCATATGCGATTAAAATTAACGAAATGCTACCAAAAGAATTACAGGTTGATAAAAATTCTCTTGTTAAAATTTGTCTACTTCACCAAATAGCAAAGGCGATAAGATTAGAAAAAAATGATAATGAATGGGAAATAGAAAAAAGAGGAATAATTTATAAATATTCTGAAAAACAACCATCTATCAGAACCGGTTTACATTCACTTATTATAGCAACAAACTGTGGAATACAATTTACAGCAGAAGAAGCAGAAGCTATGACGATAAATGATAGGGATTTGAGTGATGACCAGGCAAGATGGCATTCAAGCATAATGGCATCTATAATAAGGCAGGCAAATGAAATGGTTTATCTTGAGGCAAATAACACAATAAAAACTACTTAATGATGGAAGAAAGTATTAAAATTAATGATATTTTTAAAAAAATCAATTTTTTAAACGAAATATCAGATAAGTCTAAAAAAGATGATGAAAAACTAACAAAGCACATCATTACAAAAATAACTCCAACAACTAGCGGAGAAGAAAGGGAAATTATAAGTGACAGAAAAGATTTTATAACATTTGCAAAAGAAGCAATAGGGTTATCTCCATTGGAAATAAAATTCAAAAAACTAGATGAAAGAGCAGTAATGCCAACATACGCCCATAATGGTGACGTTGGAATGGATTTTACTGCAATTGATGTTGAATATAATGCCGATATGGATTGCTATCTATACCACACTGGACTTGCTTTTGAAAGCGATTTGCACTATGGAATATTTTTATTTCCAAGAAGTTCTAACAGAAAAACTGAAGCGTACCTTTGCAATCATGTTGGTATAGCAGATTCTGCTATATATCGCGGAGAAATTATTTTTTGTTATAAAAATAGAACTTCATTGAGGCAAGTAGCACTTGAAAGCAGAACTATTTCATTTTTCAATTATATTAATGAAGGAAAATCAGTAGAAAATGCACAAAAAGAAAGCATTGAATCGTGGAATTATGTTTTTAAAAACCCAATGCTATTTGCTCCATATAAAATAGGAGAAAAAATAGGTCAAATGGTAGTTTTACCTTACCCTAATGTTAAATTATCTGAAAGGGAACAACTATCAGAAACAGAAAGAGGCGACGGCGCTTTTGGTAGTACTGATTTAAAAAAATGACAAAATGACACTAGAACAATTACTATACAGATTTCTTAAAGATAACGGTATTTATTGGCCATTAAAATGCCAAATTAAAAAACGTAATTCGTTAAATCATATAAAAATTAATAGGCTAATAGCACCTTACATAATAGACATGCGTAATTCAGTATTTCAAAATGGCATTGAAATGATTTTTTATGAAGTATTCAAACATAGTGCTATTTTTCTTGGCGACCATAATTCTAAAGAAAGAAAGTATTTCTATAAACTAAACAAAAAATGGAAAGAATTTGTAAAGGAAAATTTTTTTTTACAGCATAACGTATGTGTTGGAGATATTGTAGAATTTACTGATTGTTGTTGCGCCACAAGAGTTGGGAGAATACTTAAAATAAATAAAAACATCTTTCATATTAAAGATGTAAATTACATGACAGAATTTGACAGGACAATATTTAGCATACATAAAATTGAAGGAAAAGATATTGTAAAAAACATTTTTTATAAAAGTGAAAATGGAATTGATTATGGGAAAATTGACGAACGCTGCAATGAAATACAGTTATAATGATATAATGGTAAAACCTGCAATGCTATCAACAATAGAACATAGAGCAGAATGCAACCCTTATAACGAAAATGGAATGCTGCCATTATTTACAGCCCCAATGGATAGCGTTGTTAACATTGAAAATTTTTCTAAATTCATAGAAAATAAAATAACTCCAATATTGCCTAGAACAGAATCTCTTGAGCATAGAATTAATTATTCTTGTGATGGATATTGGGCAGCATTTTCATTACAAGAATTTGAAGAAGAATTTACAAAAGGGAAAATAGTAACGGCTGATAATATTAAGGCTCTTATAGATATTGCAAATGGCCACGTTGCTAGACTTTACGATTTAGTAAGGAAATCTAAAGAAATATATGGAGATAAAATTCAAGTAATGGTTGGAAATATAGCAAACCCTGAAACATACAGAGTATGCGTTGAAAGCAAGGTTGATTATGTTAGATGCTCTATAGGTACAGGGGCCGGCTGCATAACTTCTAGTAACACATCAGTTGGCTATCCTATTGCTTCTCTCATATCAGAAATAGCCGCTATTAAAAAAGAATTTATAGAACGTGGAGTTGATAAAAATAAATTAACGAAAATAGTTGCAGATGGTGGAATTAGAAATTATTCAGATGTAATTAAAGCCATTGCGTTAGGGGCCGACTATGTTATGATTGGAAGTGTATTTTCAAAAATGTTAGAATCTGCCGCCATGAAGATAATGGATAAAGATAGTTCAACTGGGAAAAAATTACAATTAAGATTTCCAATTGAAAGATACGAAAATTTAAAATTTGAAAATAATTGTTGGTATGGGGATTACACAGATGATTTTGTTGAAAAAATGAAAAAAGACGGTCGCAACATTGAAAAAAAGAATAAGGTGATAGGCGGCATAGAAGCAAAATTTTACGGTATGGCTTCAAAAGCTGGACAAATAGCAATGAAAGGCAAGAAAGTGCATACAAGCGAAGGAATAGAAAAAACATTGCCAGTCACCTATACAATGAAAACATGGACTGAAAATATGACAGATTATCTTAAATCAGCAATGAGTTATACAAATTCAAGAACGCTTGATGATTTAAAAGAAGCACAAGTTGTTGTTGTTTCGCAAAATACATATAATTCTGTAAACAAATAAACACTCAGTTTTAAATAATTTTAAATTTATTCTCATGAAAAAGCCCTATTGTTAAAATAGGGCTTTTTATGTTAATACGTTCCACAATCAATTGTTCCTAACTGTAAAGTATAAATTGTTTGGCCATCACTTCCTGTTTCCTCTGTAACAACTATAGCTGCTGTTTCTCCACTAGCTGCTGCATCATTACTAGACGTAACTTCAGACTTAGCAGCCAACACTCTTGTATTAAGGTCATTTAATGAAGAAGATACAACTTGTTCATTATTTATAATAGATGTTTCAATTTCCTTTACTGCATCAGAAACAGATGTTGCTGTGGTAATACCAGTAAAGCCACTTGTATCTGCCGTGAAGCCTGCCATCTTAATCTTAGATGCGTCTGTCACGACATCATACTTAACAGTACCATCAGTTGCCGATGTTGATGCTGCACTAATACTTGAATTAGAAGAAATAATCTCAGTTACTGTTTTACCACTTAAAGGATTAATTTTTGCATCAATTTCAGCCTTAATTCCATTTACTTTAAATCCATCTGCTCCTACGGTTAAGAAATCTGCATTGTTACTATCTTTCTCAGAAGTTGTGTCAACTTTACCATGAGCGATATGGTTAGTAACTGTTATACCACTTGCAAACTCTGTTTCAAGAACAAGTTCTGACATATCTACATATGTAGTTTGAGAATTACCTGATACATCAACATATACATATTCAAGGTTTTGCGCATGTTCTCCTGTTGTGATATAATTTATACTTACAATATGGCTGTCCTTTGGAATATCAATGCTATCACCAAGTTGTGAATTATCACTTGCAAGCAATTTATAGCTTTCCTTAATTGTTTCAGGAAGACCAGTAGTAACCTTTTCAATTTTAATGTCAGCAGCAGCATTAATGCTGTTTTCAATTTTTGATAATGCGGAATTAATGGTATCGGCTGACGTAATTGCGCCAGTTGAAGAATCTTTAGAATAACTGTTAAGCTTTATATCTGTAATATCACCAGTTGTTGCGCTAATTTTACCATTGTTCTGAGTTATATTAATAATAACTTTGCCATCAGCAGAAACAGAAGTTGCTGACAAACCGCTAATCTTTTCATCAGTATATGCCTTAGCACCTGCTATTGACTCTTCACTACCGGTACTTGCAGTATTACCCTTTAATTTTTCTTCAAGTTCATTATCTTTTTCGTCAGCATACTTTTTAGCACCTTCTATAGAAGTATCTGCGCTTGTGCTTGCAGTATTGCCTTTCAATTCATCAATAGCATCAGCAACAGTGTTTTCAGCATCAAAACCTTCGCCTAAAGCATCATTAATATCGTTAATAGCATCTGCTACTGTATTTGCACTGTCGAATCCATCGCCTAATTTATCATTAATCTCATCAATAGCACCATTGATTTCGTCTATTGCATCAGTAACAGTATTTCCGGTATTAAAACCTTCGCCTAAAATTTCATTAATTTCATCAATAGCATCTGCTACTGTATGCCCACTGTTAAATTCATTGCCTATTGTATCATAAACATCTTGAATTTTTTCATCCACGTCAGCTCCAGAGCCATCGACGTCAAATATCGTTAATGAATGCCCATTGACATTTGAAAAGACAAAACCTGCAAGTGTTTTAACTTCTTCAGGAGTACCTGAAGAGCCATAACGAGCCAATATGATAGTACCATCTTGCTCTAATGTTATTGTTTGGTTATTTAATGCATTTCTTGCAGCATTAGCTGATGCATACAAATCACCATTACGTAAAAGTCTTATGTTTCTAGCGTTTGCCATAATTAAAATATTTTAAAAATTATTTATTTTCTTTATTATACTTTTATAATAAATATCTTAAATGTTTTATAAATTTCTATTTAATTGATTTTTTTTTAGCACTATTGCTCTACTTTTGTCCAGCTATAATTTCCTAATCTCTGCATCCAAGTGTCATAGCCGCTACTACCTATAGGAACATACAATGTACCATTTTCTGCGATTAAGTAGAATGTATTACTTTGTATTGTAGGAGCTGTTGTTGCGTTAGATAATATATTTATAAGGCCTCTACACCCATAAAAAGCAGAATTTCCAATACTTGTAACACCGCTACCTATGGTACAACTTGTAAGGCCATTACAATAAAAGAAAGTATAAGTACCAATACTTGTTACACTATCAGGAATATCTATACTTGTAAGACCATTACAAGCTTCGAAAGAATAATTACCAATACTTGTTACACCACTACCTATTGTACAACTTGTAAGACCTTTACAATTACTGAAAGCATAGTTACCAATACTTGTAACACTATCAGGAATATCTATACTTGTAAGGCCACTACAACCATAGAAAGTATGTTCGCCAATACTTGTTACGCCACTACCTATTGTACAGCTTGTAAGGCTTTTACAATAAGCGAAAACATAATAACCAATACTTGTAACAGTATCTGGTATAGTTACACTTGTAAGTGCATTACAACTCTGGAAAGCAAAGTTACCAATACTTGTAACACCACTTGACATGACTATATTTGTAAGGCCGCTACAATTAGAAAAAGCACTATTACCTATAGTTGTAAGGCCACCACCTATTGTACAACTTGTAAGGCTTCCACAATTATAGAAAGCATATTCGCCAATACTTGTTACACCACTACCTATGGTGCAACTTGTAATACTTCTACAATAATAGAAAGCATAGTTACCAATACTTGTTACACTATCAGGAACATCTATACTTGTAAGGCCACTACAAGCTCTGAAAGCACCATCGCCAATACTAGTAACGCCACTATTAAAAGTACAACTTTTAAGGTTACTACAGCCAGAAAATGCATTATTTCCAATATCGCCACTATTTATTGTGCAGCTTGTGAGGCTACTACATTTAATGAATGTATTTTCGCCAATAGTTGTAACACCACTTGGAATATTACATACTCCATTAATATTACTATTCACTTTAGTTAACCTTGTACAACCGCTAAAAGCATACCATTCGATATTTTTTATAGTTTCAGGCATTTCAACACTTGTAAGAGCCGAACAACTTTCAAAAAAATTTCCCGGTATATAAGATGAATCTACTAATGTATATTCAATAACATGGTCTCCAGTTGAAGTAAAAGAATATCTATTTGAAGGCTTTTCAGAAACCCCATCAACTTTCATTTTTTTCACTACACTTGATGGAATTCCATAACCTATTATTTTAGTGGCGCCGGTGTTTATTATATTAAAAGTTCCTATTAATACAGTTTTTTTAGCCGGGGATAACAATCGTCTTCTTCTAATCATTTCATTATTAATTTCATATTTTATTGCTCTACTTTTGTCCATACACTGCCTAACTTGCTAATCCATACATCATAACCACTACTACCTATTGGAACGTATAATGTACCATTGTTTTTAACATATCGAAACGTATCATCTTGTATTGAAGGAGCAGTTATTGCATTTGAAGTTATACTACTAAGGCTACTGCAATAATAAAAAGTTTTAAAATTAAGGCTTCTAACTGCGCTACCTAATGTTAAATTTTTAATACCGTGGCATTCATAAAAAGCACTTTGGCCAATACTTGTAACTCCATTTCCTATTGTACAGCTTGTAATACCATAGCAATATTCGAAAACCCTTTCATTAATTTTTGTTACACTATCTGGTATATCTATACTCGTAAGACCGCTACAATTAGAAAAAGCATAGTTATCAATAATTGTTACACTATCAGGTATAACTATACTTGGAAGGTTAATACATTTAGCAAAAACATAACGTCCAATACTTGTAACTCCACTACCTATTGTACAACTTGTCATATTAGAACAACTATCGAAAGCATAATTACCAATAGTTCTTACATTATCAGGGATAATTACGTTTGTAAGGCCATAGCAATATCTGAAACTTTCATAGCCAATGTTTGTTACGCCGCTTGGAATTTTTACTGATGCCCCACTTCCAACCGGTCCTATACTTGTAAGACTACTACAATTGCCAAAAACTCCACTATTAATGCTTGTTAGCCCACTACCTATTGTACAGCTCGTAAGTTTAGTACATGCACTGAAAGCATAATTACCAATACTTCTCACACTATTAGGTATGTTTATACTCGTAAGGCCACTACAATAAGTGAAGGCGCTGGCCCCAATACTTGTTATGCTATCAGGTATAATAATACTTGGAAGTTTTCTACATCTTTCGAAAGTATTTTGTCCAATACTTGTAACTCCACTTGGAATATTTATACTTGTAAGCCCGCTACAACTATTGAAAGCCCCACTACCAATACTTGTTACGCCACTTGGTATATTTATTCTTGAAAGTGTTTTACAATTATAGAAAGCATTTATACCTATGCTTGTTACGTCACTTGGTATATTACATACTCCATTAGTATTGCTATTCACTCTAGTTAAGCCTGTGCATCCGCTAAAGGCATACGATTCGATGCTTTCAATTGTTTCAGGCATTTCAACATATATAAGTTTTTCGCATTTTTCAAAAAAACTTTCACTCAATATAGACGGATTTATTAACGTATATTCAACAACATGATACCCACCTCCTGAAAAATCACAATAATTGCTTGGCGTTTTAAAAACGCCATCAACTCTCATTTTTTCCACCACACTTGATGGCTCACTAACACCCATTATTTTTATATTGCTAATTTGATTGGATGGTAGGTTAAAAGTGCATTTTAATGCCATTTCTTTCTTCGCTTCTAATAATCGTCTTCTTCTAATCATTTTATGTACTAAATTAAACAAACAATGCCCAATGAAATAAGCATTATTATTTCAGCAAAAAACATGTTTTTATCTGATTTTTTCTCATATAATGTATACATTACATAAGGAATCCACATATACATTAAATTTGGCATATTCATTAGAACAATAATTTGTGATGAAATTCCCATTATTGCTGCCGACACATAATGTACTATATTTTTTTCTCCTTTTACCAGTGGGTCAGCGCCCACTCCAAATATACCAAGAACAGTTAAAAAACCAAGAAATTCATAATTGGAGTTTATGACCTCCATCAATTGTGGAACAATCATAAACCCTACAATCATCATTACCATAGTAAATGTCCATTTCATTTTCTCTTCAAGCGAATATACCATTTGAGAAATTGAATTTGGAATTTCCTTATCTTTAGTTATTATAATAATACAATATAATAAGATTATTAAAAATCCTATTAAACAAGATATATACATTGTTTATTGTTTTTTATTGTTCATTTCTTCATTATTACCCTTCTTCTTAGCATAATTAGAATGCAAGTTTAGCCGGATAATTATTTGTATAGTCATAGTTCTCCACAGCCTCTATGGTCTCTAGAGCATTGACAGCAGCCTTATGAGACTCTGTAACATTCAAAGCATCACTTGCATATACTTCAACAGCAGCAAGCATCTGATACCATTGATTAATAGGATAAATATACTCAATGCCATCAAACCATTTAGTAACTGTCTCCCTACCCATATCCCTACAAGCATCGAGGCTAATCCTAAGTTGTTGACGTATCTGTGCATCAATCCACATTTCCTTACCGTTGACGCTGAAAGAATTTACGGCATCGCTATGGTCATATTCATCAATCTCCAATATCTTCTCTTGTTTAGCTTGTTCCAACGTTTTCACAGGAACATAAATCTGCATTTCCCATACCTCTTTAGGTGAAGCATTAAGGTGATTCTCATAGAACTCAACTTGTTCATCACTGAGCAATACCCATTTGTTTTCCTCATAATCTTCATAAGTCTCTCCGAGGTTATTATACTCCTCGGCTTTAAGAGGCTCTGCAAAGTCAACGAAATGCTTTGCTATACTTTTCTTTATATAAACGTATTTTTCCATAATCTATCTTTTAATAAAAATTATAAACCTCTTGCGTATATTGTTCCATCAATATTTAAATAGTTAACCTCACAATAACCACCGGCAGGGCATGTTAATTCTATAGCAGCCCCATCAGGAGTTTTATATGTTGTCGGAATAGTAACAGTTCTATCAGTAGTAGTAGATGAATTATTATAAATAATAGTCTCATTTCTACCACTATTACTACTTCCTGTTATACTACAACTTGATGAAATATTTCCATTTACAGTTACACGGCTAATAACAAACATTGAATAGTCTAACTTACTACTTAACGCAGTATTAACTTGTGTTGCGCTAGAATATGAGCTTGTGCTTTCATAAGCCATAGTGCCAACATTACCTGTTATAGCATCTAATGCTGATTTATTTGCATGTGTATGGCTACTTGTGACTGCACTATTCCAACTATTTACATTGTTTGAAGAAATGCCGCTAATGGTAGCAATATTTGTTGCCAAAGAATCAATATTAGTTTTTTCTGTTGATGTAAGATGAACAGTAGTATCAGCAGTGTGAGCAGTAAATGAAGCATTATCTGCTTTTCCTGTTAATGCGGTATTAACTTGTGTCGCACTAGAATAAGAACTTGCGTTTTCATAAGCCATAGTGCCAATAGTGCCTGATACAGAGTCTAAATAAGTTTTATTACTATGAGTATGGCTATTTGTTGAAGCGCTATCCCATCCACTTACTTTCTCTGACGTAATACTATCTAAAACTGATTTATTGCTATGAGTATGGCTATTTGTTGCGGCACCATCCCAATTATTTACTTTAGTAGATGTTACGCCACTAATTGCAGCAATATTTGTTGCCAAAGAATCAAGATTAGCCTTTTCGCTTCCGCTAAAATGCAGTGCAGTGTTGGTGGCGTGTGAATTAATGGCGCCAGACACTTCTGTTGCACTAGAATACGATGTTTTATCTTCATATGCCATTGAACCTACGTTCCCGGTTAAGCCTGTGAGAATTGCAACGCTTTCAGCCGTAATATCATTTAACGCACTCATATTTGAATGAGTATGACTATTACCATATGCAGTGTCCCAATTGCTTGTTTTGGTAGATGTAATATCATCTAAAACTGATTTATTACTATGGCTATGACTATTACTATATGCAGTATTCCAATTTGTCACATCACTTGAAGAAATAGCGCTAATAGAGGCAATATTTGTCGTTAATGACTCGATATTAGCCTTATCAGTTGACGTAAGGTGAACAGTAGTATCAGCAGTGTGACTGCTAAATGAACTAATTTCTAACTTATTTTCATCAAGCAAAGTTATTGCTTGTGTTACGGTTTTAGCGCTATTTGCGCCTATAAACATGCTTCCAAGTTTTTGCTCAGAATAATAATCATCTGATGAAAACGTGACAACGTTTCCACTTTCGTTTTTAATAGATAATGTTTCGACATTTTCAGCATAGTTAATAGCAATTTCTCCTTCTGTCAATGCAGAAGCCAATGGTAATTGAGGCTTGCCATTATTTTTAACTTTACTTTTCTTATGAGAAACATGATTAACGTTTTTAGTCATAATATGTGAATTATTTATCTTATTTATTTTACTTTCAATATATTGTTTTTCAGAACTATAGAGTTCAAAAAATGGTAAGGATACCAGCGTTTTTATTTAACAAAATATATCTTAATAAGATATTTGTTTTATTATAAATATTTTGGAATATATATAAAAATGAGCAAACCTAAAAAGATTTGCTCATTTATATTAAAAATTGTAAAAAATCACTAGTATATACCTCCATCAATATCAAGATTATCAATTTTTTCATTCAACAATCTTTCTGCTTCGGTTGCTCTTTGTATTTCACCATTTAAATCTGTCACATTCGCTTTATTATCAAGAAGGGCATCTACTTCATTCTTCTTATAATAATCTCTTAAATCAACTACTGTACTAACCGGTATTGTTGCTGATTTTTCTCCATAAGGTGTTTCATATATAATAATTATATTACCATCTTCGTAATATATTTCTTTAATAGAGCCATCATGTGTAATGTGATAGTGGAATTCACGATGTAGTACATCTAAAATACCATTTCCAGAATCGTCATAATTACTTATATTACTACCGGTTACTCCTCTAAGGCTTGATATTGCATTAATTTTAGTAGCATTATCACTTATTTCATGCTGAAGTTCCGTGTGCCCTGAATCGCAATATCTTTTTAATGCTACTTCTAATCTATCTACCTCAGTATCTGTATAAGATTTAGCATATCCTGTTGATGTTTGAATTGCGGCTTCTTTGAAATTATCATCTTGATTATCTACATATTCTACTGTAGCATAATTTCTCCTGATATAATTAATATCATTTGACATTTCCAAATCAGCAGTTTGCCTTGTGTTTTGTTCAACTTCTAAGTCAGAAACGACACCATCTATTCTACGATTAATTATAGCATCTTGGTCATCAATATGTTGGTTTATTATTATATCTGCATTTCTTAAATCAGTTATAGCACCATCATATTTTGCGTCTATTCTGCCTTCTTCTCCTTGAGCTCTTTGTACTTCAGCAGTTAATTGTATTTGAAGATTCGTAATACCTGAAATAACTTGATTTCTTGTATCAGTAATATCGGATATTCTTTCTCTTCTTTCATCTGCGATTGCGTTTTCTAATTGAGTGTCTTTCGCTCTTCTTTCTTCTGCTTCTGCATTTATTTGTGCTTGCAAAGAAGCATCTGAAGTAGTGCGTTCATTTGTCTCTGTTCTTAATGCTTCCCATAAATTATTATCCTCGTTTTCTCTAGATTCTGCTTCTTGAGAAATAAGATAACGAATATTTTGGTCAACATCGTTAATTTCTTCCCTGTTTTGGGTTATAGCACTCCATTGTCTTTCGTTTGCCTGAGCAAGTTCATCATCTGTGCTATGTAATTCGTCAATTTTTGAATCTATCTCTGCCTTTGTGTAATAATCGTCAGCATCAAATAAATCTCCAAGATTAATTCTCGTTTCTTCAATACCAGCGTCAGTATTCCACGTTATTACCAAATAAGTAGTGTCATCTACTGTTTCAATAGCAACAGACTTAACCATACCATCTTTAATGAAATCAGTAGTGTCAATTGAAGTTATAATGTTTCCATTTTCATTAAAGAAATTAATTGTTTTTGCTGAAGAATTATATACAACATCAGACACTGAAGACTCTTTTCTCGCATTTTCTTCTCCAGTAATTCTTTCTGTTAATACAGTTTCCGCACTTATTGCTCTACCTTCTTCGACTTCCACTGAAATTCTTAAATCCGTTTCTGCTGACGTTGCTCTTTCAACTTCTTTTTCTATTGCCTCTCTAAGGTCATCAACATCATCAGATAATGAATTAACAGTATCATTTAATGAATCAATATTATTTTCAATGCTATCTACCTTTTCAGATATTGTGTTTACTGCCCCACTAATATCGCCAATTTCTCCATCAAGTTCAGAAATATCTTCTCTATTGCTTTCTATTTGTTCAAAAAGTGAAGGAATTTCTTCTTCAGTACCAACAATTCTTTTTAACTTTTCTATTTCAGTTTCATGCTCTTCAAGTATATCAGTAATGCCTGAAGTTATTCCACTAATGCCATAAAAAAGTTCGTTAACATATGAAATGTCCGCTTTTCCGCTAATAGCAGCATAAAGTTCATCCTCGGTAACAACTGAATCATCAATACCAAGTCCATCATCTGTTAAAGTAAGTAAATCTTCCCCTTCAACGAGTTTAACACTAATTGGCTTTCTACCGGTCTCTTCATTTTTCTCGCCAATTTCAATACCTTGGCCGGCTTCGTAAAGTTCTACCAAACTTTCAACATCAAGTTCTATGGTATCTGTATTATCGCCATAAAGAGATTTTACATCAAATAAAATTGCATTTAACTCTTCATCAAATCTGCAATTATAAATGTAATCAGCATTAGGCATTTCTACCTCCGCGAGAACAGAATCATTATGGGCAGCATCAAGTAAACTCAAAATACCTGTGTTTGTGTCAAATGCCAATTTAACACAAGCATAAAGAGACCCATCTTTTTCAATGGTAATGATATTTCCATCCTTGTCTGATACCTTTACCTTGTAAGATGAACCTAATGCCGGCTCCATTTTATTACTTTCTCCGTAGCCATAAAAATCTAGAGTATTTATATATTTTTTTGACATATTATAAAATATTTTATAAAACTTATTACTTATAAATATTTAAATAAACAGGTAAATAATAAGTTTTTACAAAAAAGAATGAGCAGACAATTTAATTGCTGCTCATTTTATGCTTTTGCAAACTAAAAAAATATAATTAACATACATTTCCATTTGCGTCAACCCAAGTTATCGAATAATTAGAAGAGTTTATGTTTTTTACATATATTGGCTTACCAATACTAGTATCAAAATACATAAAACCAACATATACATCATATCCAATAGGGCGTTGTGCTGTTGTGCCACTTCTTTTAACATTAAATACAGCACCATCGTAAGATGATACATTTCTATTTTCATAGAAATCGAATGACACACCAGTACTTGAGTTATAAGATGATGTTATATATACATACGGATAATCTGTCTTATTTGGTGCTTGGAAAACTCCATCGTAGGAACCGTAACTTTGTAATGCACATAGTAAATCTTCTTCTACTATTATACGTGTTTTTGAAAAATATACCATATTATGCACATTATTTCTGCCGAACTTAACATAATATGTTTTTCCACTATCAAACACATTTTCAGTTATAACAGGCTCTGAGTTTATAACTTTTAAGTTAAGTAACACGTTACCTTGCGGAACGCTTGATATATATGCCAATGACTTTGTGCTATTATCATATGTTACCATTCCAATAGAATCTTTAACATCAAACCTGTCTAAATTATTTGATATGCTAGGATATGAATCAATAAATGCATAACTATATTTCTTTGAATCTCCATCCGGATACTTTATTAGTGAAATTGATGTTGAATTATGAACATTATTTTTAAGAACAACGTTTGCAACGTTTGATGCTACAATCTCTTTATTTAAATCGTCATTGTTCAACTTTATAATACAATTGTTTATTATAATATTTCCTTGAGTTATTGATATTGGTGGCCGATAATATGCATAATCTCTTATAACAGTATTATCATTAAAACTACCATTCATGTTCCTTAATATAATAGTTTCTTTGTCTGATTGCGAATGCTCTACAGTTCTAACATAATTATTATTAACAATACAATTTCCGCTCTCTTTAGAGGTTATAAATATAAATCCATTCAATAATGTATTTCCTCTTACTGAGACAAAATCAAACGAGCAGTTATAGTTATATATACCGCCAGATTCAAATAAGTTATCCTCAATAATTGTGCTTTCAATGTGTCCATGACGCATTTGCAATGATTTACATCTATTGTTTTTGAAAACTAATTTTTTATAAACTTTACTTGAACCTTGATAATCTAGTGTCATATTACCATGTATAACAGAATTTTCAATAACTAATGAGTTATCGCTATAGTAATCATACGCATTATTATTCCAAAGAAGCCCTCCTGCATCTTGTTCAGTAAATATTTCACAATTTTTAATTGTTAAATCGCCCTCATTAAATGATGTTGATATTTTATTGAATTTACAATTCTCAATAAGAACATTATATCCTCCAGTGTCACATGTAGAATTTGGGGCCATTATGTTAATAAACTTATAATACTCAGCATCAGCATGAACATCTAAGTCAATTTTTGTATATGTTTTACCACTACTTGCGTCATAAACCCAATTCTCAAAATAAAGCCACTCGTATACGAAATTTCTGTTGATAACATCAAACAAAGAGCTGCCACCTCCGGTTGAAAGGGCATGTGATGTTGCACGGAATTTACAATTGTAAACAACAAATTCTTGAGAGGTACTTATAACCAGCCCATAGCCATCAGTAGTGTATTTAGCATAATTTCTTACAACGCAATCCCTTACAGAATAATGAATTCCAAGTTTCAAACACCAAGGAACATAGTTTCCGTGATTTTCCATATGAACACCTGAAAAAACACTATCTCTAAATCCACAAACTGTTAAAGTATAATATGTTGTGGGATTTGAAATATCATGATTATGGCTCACTACCATAAAATCAGATAAATTATATTGTTGAGGCGTAAACCTTGAAATAACTGTTCTGTGTTGAGGTTGCGGTGTTAAAGTTGTTGCATAGCCTTCTCCAAAATCAGCAAAATAATACCCATATAATTTACTTGTAAAAATTATTTTGTTGCCTTCAATGTTACTAATTTTCAATATTTCACTAGTTCTGTAATATTTTCTTGAGGTATTAAAACTGGAATCATTTGTATCAGTTATTATTATATAATCGCCTACATTTAATTCAGATGAATTATTAACTATGATATAATCATTAAATTTATAAGCATCTTCCACAATTGTACAATTTAAAACCTCACAACTATGATAATAATGATTTCCATCTTTAGTATAGCCAAAACCAAGCCCGCCAGCTCCATCGTAACAATCTATTACTGTTGTGTCACCATTACCATACACTTTACAGCTTGACATAAATATTACCCTTTCATTTAAACTATAGTGGCCGCTTGGAATAAATACAACCCTTGACAACGTATTAGGATTATCTATTACATTGGCAAGACTTTTAAATGCTTTTGTGTGCAAATATTTATTACTCTCATCTTCATAAACAGAAGGTACTGCTCCAAATAATTTAGGCGTCAGTATTTCATTTGAACAGCTACCAGATATTACAGTATCAATAAAAGAAACATCGCCATTTAAATAAGTATTTTCCAATGAAATGCTTCCTCCACTTATACTACCGCCTCTAAATTCCAAGACGCTGTTATTTGGAATTTCAATGTTAGAATTCAATACATAATCAAACTGAATAATATACACAGTATGAGAAGCATTGAACATATCCTGAGTTAATAAATTAACGCCATCTACGATATTCTTTTTAAGATTTTTTCTACCAAGGCCAGTAAATAATGTTGGGTCATAATATTTGTCCTCTACCTCAAATGGATAATAAACAGTTCTAGGCTTATCAAGAGCAAAAGACAAATTTGGAAAAGGTAATTTATCCTTTTCCACTTCATACTCTTCAGTTGAATTAAATTTTCTTATATATTTCATATTATATGCGTGTATTCTTATATAAATATTTCAAAATAAAGTAAAAAAAGGAATAACTCTACTGTTATTCCTTTTTTTTTGTTGTTATTTAATTTTTTAGAAATTAATTACTCTTCTTACAGACTTACCTTGACTACGTGTGTAGTAATCTATTTTAACTGTACTTGAATCGCCATATAATACATGGTTATTAACTACAATTTCTGTTCTATTTGTCATATAGAATCATTTACTTCCCAATTGTTAGGAATGCCATTAATACCAGTTGTCCAATCATTCATACTTGCTGCTTTAGTGAATGTACCATTGCTTGCAACTCCATTTACCCAATTAGATGTGCAGTTTGTTGCACTAATGTCTGTTGCTAAACAAGTTATACTGTTCAATGACGTACAACCATAGAACATTTCAGCATAACAATAATCTCCCAATGTTGTTGCTGATAACTCAGGCGCTGTCGTTAGACTTGTACAACCTTGGAACATAGATGTATAAGCGCTAGTAGGTACTGTTGCTGCTGGCAACTCAGGCGCTGTCGTTAGACTTGTACAACCTTTGAACATTCCTTTATAACAGTAATTTGCCAATGTAGTTGCTGGTAACTCGGGTGCTGTAGTTAAACTTGTACAATTTTGGAATATAGAATTGTAACAGTAATTTGCCAATGTAGTTGCTGGTAACTCGGGTGCTGTAGTTAAACTTGTACAATTAAGGAACATGGAATTGTATGCACTAGAATCAACTGTCATAGCAGGTAATGAATGGACTGTCGTTAGACTTGTACAATCTCGGAACATAGAATCATAAGCCCCGCTACCAACATTAAGGGACATTAATTGTGGCGCTGTTGTTAGGTTTGTACAGCCTCTAAACATACAATAAAACGCTCTATATGTTGGTTTAACTAAATATAATGATAAGTTTTCAGCACTTACTAAATGAGTACACCCATCAAATAAAAAGCTAGCGAGTGAACCGGCAGTACTATTTTGAACGCCGATAAAATTATCACCTCTCAATATAGAGAGGAAATTTCCTTCAGCATTAAATTTTGCGCTGGAACTGAAAGTTCCAACACCTTCGTAAGAGGTTAAAGTACTTTCATTTTTCCACATAATCTTTTTACCAGCAGTCACGGTTGGAGAATCAGCACCATTTGCCAACACTGTCCAAGTCTCACCACTGTCAAGGGAATAGCTCAAATTGTTTCCAGAAGTTTGTGCTGCTCTACCAGTGAATTTGAATGTTCCATCCTCAAGAGCAGTGAATGCCAATGGTTGGTCAGCAATACTTGTTTTTACAGCGCGAACAGAAAAACCAACGCAACGGCTGCTGTTTGCCATAATTAAAGAGTCATCAATATAGAAATACAAACATCTAGAGGCTAGTATACTATTAATACTACTAGTTGCATAATATCCTCTTACCTCAGTATTATTTACTGATGCATTTTCAGCTTTACCAGCAGCTGGTAAGAATATATACTTAGTTGAATCTGACTTGTTAATGAACTTATATCCATAAACCCCATTAATAGTGGTCCATTCATAATTCGTGTTATTTATAAGTTCAAGATACTCATCTTCACTTGCAATTCTCCAATTATTACCCATATTAGCCTTTGCTGCATCATCAGATAATTGAATTACAGTTAAATTATCAGTTGAATTGTACTTGGTCATATCAGAAGCAGATGGGCTTGCTCCATCACCGTTGTACTTATAACCAGTCCAAGCAAATGCCTTGCAGCCACCACTTATTTGTTCAGCGGTGTATCCACTTGTATCGCCCCATTGGAAATACTGGCCGTAATCAGTTTCAGTCAATGCTCCGATGTTCTTATTTGCCCATAATCTTCCACTAGGCAATCCAAGGTCAACATAACTATATGTTGTCTCTATAATTTCACTTGCACATGGGTCATCAACTGTCACACCACATTGAGCAGTGAAGCCTCCATCAACTGTTGTAACTGTAATGGTTGCACTATCTCCTGGGTTTCCAACAACTGTTACCAAACCATTTGATGTTACTGTAGCAACACTATTATTACTTGATGCCCATTCTACATTTTTATTTGCTGCATTGTTAGGTAATACAGTAGCCACAAGTGTTTCAGAATCTCCGCTACTTAAATTAATAGTAGACTTATTAAGTGTGACACCTGTTACTGCCACTGGAACAACTACATTGGCTGTACATTGGGCAGTGAAGCCTCCATCAACTGTTGTAACTGTAATGGTTGCATTGCCATTATTTCCTACAGCAGTTACTAGGCCATCTGATGATACAGTGAATACGTTTTCATTACTTGATGCCCACGTAACTGATTTGTTTGTTGCATTTGCTGGTTTCACTGTTGCAATTAATGTTTCAGTTGAACCTTTTGCAAGTTCTAAAGTCTGTTTGTTAATAGTAACGCCCGTCACCTCAACAACAACAAGAGGTTTGTAATGAACATCATCTTCTTGCTTACAATATGCAACATTAGGCAAATCTAAACTACTTTCAGCCGCCTCATAATCTGAATGGCTATTAAATTTTCTTAAATATTTCATATTTTTTATTGATTTGTGCAATATTAGTTTATTATAAATATCACAATAAGTGTTAAATTATTTTTTTATTCCTCCAAAAGTTTAATCCTATTATCAAGTTCATTTAATGAAGCCGCTGTAATTTCTTCATTGTCAATTATAATATCTTTAATGCTATTGATATATAATTTTAGTTCTTCAATCATCTTTTCAAGTTTTCCTATTGCCTGATTAAGAGTATCTGAATCTGCTATTGGAGTTCCACTTTCTGCTATAATATAATTACCCATAGAAATTACAGCATTAGAAGTAATTGTTATGTTGCTAATGGCTTCTGTAACTGCTGAAATATCTGCCTTATCTGACAATGCAGTATTAACTTGCGTAGCACTTGAATATGTATTTGTGCTTTCATAAGCCATAGTCCCAACATTTCCACTTATAGAATCAATATACGATTTATTATCGTGAATATGTTTTTTATCATATGCATCATTCCAATTACCGACATTAGTAGATGAAATTCCACTTATTGCAGTAATATTTGCTTCTAGAGAGTCAAGATTTTCTTTTTCAGAACCATTGAAATGCAAATCAGAATTGATGGCATGCGAAATATACTCTTGATAATTAACCTTTTCTTCCAATGCGTCAGAAATTTCAGTTGACGCACTTGTATCTTCCTTAGTATAATAATTCGAAAGGTCTGTTGGCGTATAAGCTGATATGTCTAATTTATTATCTAATTCATCGTTTGTTTCTTCTTTAGTATAATAATCAGATAAATCAACTGGTGTATATGCACTAATGTCTAACTTATTACTTTTTAAATCATTTAATGCTGAACTTATTACCTCTTCATCGTCTATTATAATTGCATTAACGTCTTCTTTTGTATAGTAATCAGACAAATCAACAGGCGTATAAGCACTTGAGTCTAATTTACTATGTTTTAAATCATTCAACGCAGCAGATATTATTTCTTCATTTTCTATTATTATATCATTAACATTTTCTTTTGTGTAATAATCAGATAAATCAACCGGTGTATAAGCACTTGTATCAAGTTTTTCGCTTAATTTATAGTTTACATCTTCTTTAGTATAATAATCAGATAAATCAGTTGGGGTATAAGCGCTGGTATCAAGTTTCTTACTTAATTTATTGTTTGTTTCCTCCTTAGTATAATAGTCAGAAAGGTCTGTTGGTGTATAAGCACTAGCATCTAACTTTTTAAAATCAAGATTTGTTACTGACCTTTGCACTGCTGATATTGAATTGTTAATATCACTTACCTTAGTATCGACCTGTCCTTTAGTATAATAATTTGAAAAATCAGCCGGTGTATATGCTGAAATATCAAGTTTTCTAACATTAAGGTCTCCTAATGCAACAGCAACAGTTTCCTCATCGTCACTGATAATCGTTATTATTTCATCTTTTAATTCATTAATTTCACTTTTTGTATAATAATTATCAGTATTGAATATGTCACCTATATTAATATATAGGTCATCTTTACCGGCATCAGTATTGAATACTATGCGTAAATATGTACTACCAGATATTTTCACAAGTTCCACTGAATCAACCATGCCATCTTTAATAAATGCAGTAGCATCAATTGAATCAATGACTTCATCATTCGCGTTGTAGAAAATAATCAACTTTTCTGTAGAATCATAATCAGCACTTACTACTGAACCAGACTTACGAGCCTCTATTTCTTCACATAACTTCTCATTAAGTTCTGTTTCAGCACTGATTGTTCTTGCCACTTCTTCATCAAGTTTATCTTTTAACAACTCTACATCACCAACTATCGTTGAAAGATTGTTTTCAATCGTTCCTACTACTCCACTAATCTCTCCAATTTCTCCATCAAGCTCAGAAACATCTTCTCTATTGCTTTCTATTTGTTCAAAAAGTGAAGGAACTTCTTCTTCAGTACCGACAATTTTCTTTAACTTCTCAATTTCATCTTCGTGTTCTTCGACCAATTCAATAATTTCAGTAACACCAGTTAAACCTGATAATATTTCTTCAACCCATTCAGCATCAGCCTTTCCACTTATTGCAGCATCAAGCTCATCTTCTGTAACAACTTTGCCATCAATGCCAAGCCCTTCATCAGTTAATGTGAGTAAACCATTTTCCTCTGCAAGTTTAACGTTAATTGGTCTTCTTCCAGTTTCTTCGCTTTTCTCACCAATTTCAATACCTTGACCGGCTTCGTAAAGTTCTACCAAACTTTCAACATCAAGTTCTATAGTATCGGTATTATCGCCATAAAGAGACTTGACATCAAATAGAATGGCATTCTTTTCTTCGTCAAATCTACAATTGTAGATATAATCAGCATTTGGCATTTCGACTTCAGCAAGAACAGAATCATTATGAGCGGCATCAAGTAAACTCAAAATACCTGTGTTTGTGTCAAATGCCAATTTAACACAAGCATAAAGAGAATTGCCCTTCTCAATTGTTATTATGTTACCATCTTTGTCTGATACACTTACTGTATAAGATGAATCAAATGTTGATTCCATCATATTGTTTTCTCTGTAACCATAAAAGTCCAGTGTATTCATATATTTTTTTGACATATTATAAAAATATTTTATAAAACTCATTACTTATAAATATTTAGAAATATATTAGAATTATAATTTTATAAAAAATATTAATTATGGAACCAACTTTTAAACCAGGAGATTACATTATCAATCACGCATCAGAAGACATGGCAATCATAAAAGGAATAACAAAAAAAGGATATTATCAATTTGAAGCATATTATTGCAATATGTTCGATGAATTAAAAGACGTATCAGACAAAAAATATGATTTACAAATCAATTATCAAAAATTTTTTGAACTGTGTAATGAAGAAGAAAAAAAGAAGTTAGATGAAATTATTAGAAACAAAAAAGGCTAACCATTTAAGGTTAGCCTTTATCTTTATATACCAGTAGTTTTACCCACCCATGTTTCTTTGCTGAATTGTATGCACCGCCATATTTCTTTAGCATATCTCTTGCGCCCACACATTCTTTTGCGGCACTTAATACGTTATCCAAATTATTCCAATATGCGTCTTTTCTTTTTTTGTCATTAAAAAAATCATTAAGCCATCCATTATTAAGTCCAGTTCTGTATGCGCTTTGATTTTTTGCTTTCATTTCTGTTTTATAAGAATATTTTGATGCTTCTTTACAGAACTCTTCATAAGTCCATTTAATAGTAGCCCCAAGAGAGCCTTTTCCAATACCAGTTGTTGCTTTGTTTAAACATTTCAAACCCTTATCTATATAATATCCTTTCCAATAATCTTCTCTTTCTTGACTTTGCTCTGCTGTCAATTTTTCTTCTAATATTATCGGCTCAGGTATTTCTACACCATTATCTTGAGCGAATTTATGTACTATATCATAAGTTCTACTTCCATCCTTATGCCTGTATCCATTACAATGTTGTCTATGCCTACGTTTTATATTATTTGTTCTACCTACATAAAACGAGTTTAAATCCTTATATTCGTAAATATAAACACAGTTAATTGGTTCATTATATTTCATGTAGTGTATGGAATTATCAAAATATAAATCATCAAGCCAACCATTTCTTACTAAACCAGAATAACAGCCTTCACTTTTGCGTTGTAATTCATATTTGTTACCATACTTTTTAGCCTCTTCTACGCAATGTTCTCTAACATTCCAATATCCAAATGGTTTATGAGTAAATCCATACGAACACGCTGGGCAGCCTTGTTTTTTGTTAACAAGTCTATAAAAATCCTTATGAAATTCACCATGTTCAGGGCAATAAAGAATAATATCAGATTTTGCGTTTTTATATTCCCAAGAATCTGATATTTTGTACTTATCACCATGAACTAGTTTAATTTTTTCTAAAGCCTCTTTTGTATTCATTTTACAAATATACAAAAAATATTTTAAAAAACAAAAAAAAAAGAGCAACAAAAACGTTGCCCTTTTCTTAAAATATTGTTTATCAGATAATTATCTTAACTCTGAAACTGGCCAGTGAACAAGTCCATCCACGCGAACGTGCCCGTAATAGCGATTATTGACCATCTTCTTCGCATAACGCGTCATAATACCCTTTACTGGTGCAAAGTTGAATGGATTAATAATTGTTGGAGTCAACTGCATTGGCACATATGGTGCGTAAATGTAGCCAGTGTCAAGAAGGCTCTTTCCTTTATGGCCAATGATAATAGACCAGTGAGGGCTATATGGGTCACGATAGACCTGATAACGTCCACTCAATGTACCGATTTTTTCGATACCCATGTTGTACTGGTCGCTTTCAGCAGATGCGTCAGAAACATGGAAGAACTCAAGGTTATCGAACAATGCAGAAATCTCAGAAGATACTACAATGAAGTTTGCACCACCACGAAGAGTTGCTTTATGAATCTGTGCTGAAATCTGGTTAATCTTTGTGAATAACTCCTGGTTCCAGTCTTTCTGAGTGTAGTTAGTAGAGAATGCAGCCATTCTTCTCCAACCGTTAACATCCCAACGTGCTTGCCAAGGTGCTCCTTTACGAAGGTCACGGAGTATTTCACGGTCAATTTCAGCAGCAATCTGCTCTGAAAGGATAGCTGTCAACTCAGCCTCTGCGTCGATGTTGTGGAATGCAGAAACGTCTTGTGCAAGTTCTGGAGACCATGTAGCACGAAGTTTTCTTTCTTCAACAGCAACAGTTACGCTATCGAGTTTGAATGAAACCTCACCGATTTCAGTTTCAAGTTCAAGAGAATCATACTGTGCCCAAGCAACCTTGAACAATGCAGCAATTGCCTCTTTAGTTTCCTCTGTGCTACCTGATGAAATTGCGGCATCAAGAGCATTTGAATCTACACCAATATAGCCATCAATAGTACCTGCTTGCTGTACAACTGGTTTAGCGAGGTCAAGTTCAAGATAAATCTTACCTTCTGCATCGCAAATGCCATCATACTCTACAATACCTTTACCATATTTTTGTGTAACTACACGGAATGGGATTGACTCAAACTTACGGAAAGCTGAAGTCATAACTGCTGAACCATCAGCAACTGGAGCAGAAGCAAGTTCTTTCATTGTGACAACTTTCAATGAAGCAAGGAATCCTTCTGTATCCATTTCATTTCCATCAGGACCGGTTAAACGACCTGCGTTAAATGCTGAGAAGCCATCAACTTCAAGGATAATGTTACGAACAGTTCCATCGAAGCCACTCTTGAAATATTTGTTAAGGTTATCTGCGCCAAATGGACGAATACCCATTGGTGTAAGCATTACAGGAACAGCTGCGCCAACTTTAATAGTTACCTTACCCTTAGAGTTGTCATAAAGGAAGTCATTATAGAATAAATCATAAAGACTCTTCTGGAAGTACTGTGTAACCTCAGGGCCTGCCTGACGATAGTTTGTTGCAGGAATTGTTGGGTCTTCTTTCACTGCTTGTGCAAGAGCATAGCCATCTGCATACTCGTCTTCACCTGCTTCGATAGCTGGATTGATTTTAACGAATTTCTTTTCGAGTTCGTTAATTGTCTCATCTGGAAGATAATATCTTGGGTCGATACGTCCACCCTGATTACGGTTAACGCGGTCATAACCCATAAGACCTTTATGACGTCCAGTTGTACCATCTACTATATCGCCTGGTTCTGTTTCGCCTGAATAGCTCTCTGGAAGTGCCCATTCTCTTTCTGAAGTAACAGGAAGGATAAAGAACAACTTACCAACAGGAAGGTTCATAGCCTGAACTGATACAATGTCGTTAGCAAGAAGCTTGCTGAATACACGACGGATAATAGGGAAAACAACAGTTTCAAATGAACCGCTGTTATCAGAAGCAGTAGCCTCATAAATCAAGTGCTTTGCCTCATTCTCAAACAACGTAGCGACATTCTCTTTAATGTTACCATCAAGACCTTCGGTAAAGCCTAGAGAGTCCCAACGATTCTGAATGTCCTCACGTATTTTTTTCTGAGCGTTAAGTTCAATATTACCAACTTGTCCGCTTGTTAAAAATTCTCTCATAATGAATTATTTAAATAATTTATTTTTAGTTAATCTTTTACTTACAAATTCTATGCATTAAATCTAATGAATTTAAAATATCATTTGAACGATAGATTTGTGTTTCATTAATTTTGTTTTCATTTACTGCGTACTCTTTGCTTTCATCAATATTCATTTTTGATTTTTTCTTCAAGTCGCGTGAAATGTTTTCAAATAATGTATTAGAAGCCTCAACAGTTTTTGCTTCATTTCCAAATCTAGCAATAATTTCTTTCTTTTCATCTTTAGTGGTAGAATTTTCCATCACTAATTTAATAATATTTCCTAGATTTACATTGGTTACTGCTGCTTCTTCCAATGTGTTTTTAAATTTCATAAGAGCGCCTTTAAGCTGTTTATTTTCCTCGAAAATTTTATTAGCTTTTTTAATAATGCTCTCAACCTTTACATTAACATTTACATCTTTTGGAGAATTGTTTGAATATGGATTATCTCCTGTTCCGGTTTCCTGTCCATTCTGTGCAGTATGGAAACTACGTCCTTTACGTCTACGGTTTCCATTATCTCCGTCTGTTCTTGAAGTGCTACCAACATTTGCAGTATGCTCTTGTCTGGTTTTCAATTCTTGTATTGCTCTACTAATTGATTCATCAACTGTTGCGTCATCTACTACATCTTCTTCTTCGACAGTTTTACCTTTTTCTGCTGTAAATGGCTGATTTTCGCTCTTATCTCCTTTTTTGCCTGACCAAGGCTTTTTTGAGTCTTTTGGAACTCCTTTATCCCAGTCATTAACGTTTTTACCTGGCTCTGACATTCCAGGATTTGTCATCACATCTTTATTTTGATAGTTATCAGTATAACCAACGTTAGAATTATACTCATTTAATGCGATTTCAAAAATTCTTGATTCATTCATATCTTCATCTTCTTGGTTTTCAAAATCATCTTCTTCGAAGCTTTCTTCATCGTTGAAGTCATCTTCGCCACCAAAGTCATCAACAGTATCATCTACTTCTTCTGACCCAGTATTAATTGCTTCGTTATCTCCGCCTAAGTCGATAAGATATTCAGCGCCAGTCTCATTATCTTTGATGTTAACCTTGTCATCATTTTTTGTAACAACAACTTGGTCATCATCTTTTAAAAGTTTGTAAACCTTTACGATTTCATCGTCTTCCGCATTTGAGAAGTCATACTCGTCATCTGAAACCTTGTATTTATCAAACTCAGACCATCCATCACCTTCTTCGTCTTCGGCAACTCCATCAGCAGCAATATCTTCAGTGCCGGCATCGTCAGTATTTTCACCTTCCATATCAGCATCTTCCAACTCATCACCACCTTCTGCATCCTCAGAGTCCATTCCATCAGCAGCATCATCTACTGCTTCTTCGTCTTCGCTTGTGTTTACAGAATCAGTACCATCCACTTCCTCTACATCATAATTATCCTCATCCTCATCTTCTGTTAGGATTTTGGCATATTGCTCAAGTACTGTTTCTTTAAGTAAATCACGAACAGCACTCTCGGTATTTTCTTTTAATGTATTGGCAAGGTTGTTATACTCTAATAAAGATTCTTTAACAAAATTGCTTCTAATTTTACCGTTATTTTTCATTTAAATGAAATTATTAATTTTTCATTATTTTAATTATAAATATATTAAAGAAAAGAAAAATTATTAAAAATCCTTTATTATAAACGATTTTTAAACAATTTATTCCTTTTTTATAAACATTTTACATGTATTTGTTTTTAAATATAAATATTTATATTATATTAAAATATAATCTATTATGGATAAAAAAGATTTAAAAGAAATAAAAAAAGGCGAATATGGAACTGGTTTGTTAATAGAAAACGATGGTTATATATCAATGATAGAATCAACAAACAATAAAAAAATATACGAATCAATGACAAATGGGGAATGGAATGTGCCTTACCCATTTATTGTTGATGCCGTTTTTCAAAAGTTTGATATTAAAAATGCAAATGGCAGAGTTTATCCTGAAAGAGTTCTTAAAAAACAAGTAGAAATATATCAGCAAAAAATTGACGAAAGAAGAGCATATGGGGAATTAAACCACCCAGCCGAATCAACAATTGATTTGGGAAGGATTTCTCATAATATAATTGAACTACATTGGGAAGGAAGAACATTAGTCGGAAAACTTGAACTTAACATATCAGAAGGATTTAGGAAACTTGGAATTGTTTCTACAATGGGAGATATGGCGGCTAATCATTTGATTAATGGATATAAAATTGGAGTATCGTCACGCGGTGTAGGTTCAGTAGAGCAAAAACTAGGGCAAACAATAGTAGGCGACGATTTTGAGCTAATATGTTGGGACATCGTGAGTGACCCTTCGACCCCAGGCGCATATATAGGGCATAAAGAAGAATTACAACAATACGTAGAAGAAAAATCAAAAGATAAAAAAATGGTAAACGAAAAATTAAATAAAATTGACAAAATTTTACTATCATAAAATAAGCGAGATTCTTAACTGAATCTCGCTTTTTTAAAATTATTGCTCAACAATAGTCCATCCATCTCCTAATACTTCTAGCCAACTATCATATCCACTACTTCCTTGAGGGACATATAATGTACCATTTGGACTAAGCCCTCCAAATGTTTGACTTTCTATTGTTGGGGCTATAATAGCATTAGATGTTATACCTGTAATACTATAACATCTATAAAAAGCACTATCACCAATACTTGTAACTTTATTTGGTATATCTATACTTGTAAGACTAGTAGCACTGTAAAAAGCGCCATTACCAATACTTGTAACGCCACTACCTATTGTGCAACTTGTAAGTCCACTACAATATTGGAAAGCATTTGTACCAATACTTGTTACATTATTTGGTATATCTATACTTGTAAGACTATTACAATTAGCGAAAGTACTATCACCAATACTTGTAACACCACTTGGAATTGTTACACTTGTAAGTGCATTACAACTCTTGAAAACAAAGTTACCAATACTTGTTACACTATCTGGTATATCTATACCTGTAAGATTATAACATCCACCAAAAGCATATTCGTCAATACTTGTTACATTATCAGGTATAACTATACTTGTAAGACTAGCACAATCTTGGAAAGCCCCATTACCAATACTTGTAACGCCATTACCTATTGTACAATTTGCGAGTTTGTAACAACTACGTAAAAAGCCAGCGCTAATATTTGTAACTCCATTGCCAATAGTGCAACTTGTAAGGCCATTACAACCATAGAAAACATCATTGTCAACGCTTGTAACGTTATCTGGTATTACTATATTTTTTAATTTTGTGCAATAAATAAAAGCGCCATCACCAATGCTTTTCACGTTATTACCTATTGTTAAAGATGTAATGCCACTACAATTATCAAAAGCACGATTGCCAATTGTTTCGCAGTCTATAAAACAATCTTTAATATTCCAACATTTATAAAAAGCACTTTCTCCAACACTTGTAAAACTATTAGATATTGTTACGCTTTTAAAATTTCTACACCATTGAAATGCTCCATTTCCAATATTTTTTTCATCAGCAAAAGTATATTTAGCAACATGGTTATTACGGCTTTTTAACTTATATTGGTTAGTTATTGGCTCTACATTTTTGCCATCAACTTCTATTTCGCTAAATAAATCTTCTTTTCCTTCATGAAAAAGCGTTACAATGTTATCACTTAAATATGGTTCATATAATTCTATAACTAACCTTCTTTCAGGAGCGATTTTAAGTTCAGCATTATCAATAATATGGCAATAGTTTACACTATTTTCATCTAATTCGAATTGTTCGATATTATCATACAATGTCAAATAATTTTTCATAATTATATATTTCTTTTTATATATAAATATATAAGACAACATAAAAATGCAACCTTTGTAGGTTGCATTTTTATGTGGTATAAATACTATGCGCCATCAGATTTTTGCTTTACAAAAATATCTTCCCATACATCTAAATCAAGTCCTGTATCAAGAAGAACTATCATAGGCTTTCCATCACGATTTACAATTCCGAAATTTTCAACATCGCAAAAATCACTTGTGCCTGTTGTTTTAATAAAACTCACCAATTCAGTTAACCATTCTGAATTTCTGATAGTATTTTCAATATTTCTATCATACATTGGTTCATCTTGAATGTAATTTGCGTCTATATAATTTAATATATCATAAACTGTTTCGCCAAGATATGTTTCATTATAATTTTTTAAATTGTTAAAATATTTGTTGAAACCAATTGTTTTATCGCCTTTTTTAATTTTACCAGATTCTTTATCATATATTGGTTCTTTTATAGATTTTTGTTTCCATTTTCTGCTAAATGGAATGCCCAAAAACTTTTCAAAATCAATCTCTTCAGCTGGAATAACACTTTCGCAAACAATATAAAAATAATTTCTATCGCAATAAATAATTTTTGGGAGTAAAGGAGAGTTTATTTCTTTATATGTATTATACTCATGTTTATTTTGTTCAATTCCTGCTGCCATGCTTGTCATTATAGCGGACGGGTTAGTAAACGCCAATTTTAAAACATAATTATCTGATAATGTAAAAACTGCTCTTGAAGTGCCTTCACCGACCGGGTTGCCTAGATGTTTAATGCAATAATCATATCTCATTTTATTACCATCTTCAATATTAGCATTTAAGCCAATAGAAGAAAGAGTTTCAAAAGAAAAACTATTCTGAAACGCTTCACGTATAGGCAATAATTGATTTTCGTGTAAAACTATTTTCATTTGAAATCGTATCTTTTATATTCTGCATATGGCCCCGGGTCATTTATTTCTTGGCCAATATATTCAGGCTCAGAAATTTCATAATTATTGTTAAACTCTGTTCCATGAGTTTTTTTGTTAATTATTTTGTTCCTTTCTAGCTCAGGTATATAATCATTACTTGAAATATCATATCTTCCAAATTCTTCTTCATCGCCTACATATTCAAGTAATTTTTTAAACATTGATTCATTTATTTTGATTATCATATATTTTCTTTTATATATAAATATAATCTAAACCTTAACTAATTTAAGCCTTTTACCGCCAACGCTTTCAATTTTAAACTTATTTTTTATATTGTTAACTTCTTTCACTAATTTAACTGAATTATCTTTATCATTTGTTTTAACTTCATCTTTAAAATTGTCAATTATTTGGATTCTGTTATTTTTAATTTTAAATTTATCGTTTTCTTTGACAAAATCATTCCCAAATGTTTCCAATAAAAACGAATTTAACAACTCTAAATTAATTTCTTCTTTTATGATTCCTGTTTTGATGAGAAATTTTAAAAAAGTTTTAGTTAATTTGTAATTAACATTTTTTTCATACCATAAAACCACATTTTCTATAGACATATTTATTTAACTTTACTAACTTCAAATTCATTTTCAATTAAATCTTTTTCCAAATCATTAAATAAATAACTAAATTCTGAAGAAATTATATTTTTCAGGCTATTTAATTTTAAAAGTTTTTCTTTTTTTTGTTTTATGAAAAAAGTTATAGAAAAAAACTTTTTTTTATTAACAATCAAATTATCAGAATTTATATCAAAATCTAATATATATTTACTTTCAAAAACGCTACTGCTCCTTAAAATTTTTGATAATTCTTTTTTGAATTTAGAATGTAAAATTTTTATAGAATCATCAAAATCACCATCGTAATTTGGGCATATCCACATTTTACCTGATATATAAATCACCTGTGGGTTATTTTTGTTAACGCTTCCATATTTTAAACAAATATTTTTACACGAATCAATTTTAATTTCTTTATTTAATCTAATCATATTTTTTTTATAAAATATATGATTTTTTTATTACCAGTCAAAAAAAGGGAACTTAACGTTCCCTTTTTTCATAAAATTACATATATTTATCGTGGTCACTATCGCTTAATACTGCTCCAATTTCCAATAATTTAGCAATGTCCCCAACAATATTAGTTTTATCATATTCTTTCAACATAATTGTTTCTTTCAAATTAAGCAGCCTTTCTTTTTCGCTACCATCATTTTCTGAAATCATTTTATTGATTTTTTCAATGCATTCGTTTTTAATTTTGTTGAAAAGATTCTCCCTCCTTGACTCAGCAATACTTGTATTTGCCATCATAATATCTTTAACAAGTGCTTGTTCAGCCTCGTTTAAAGAATTAAGTTTCTTTTCAACTTGTTCCGCCATTGAAAGAACATCAACCTTATTATTATTCAACTTTTTATTCTCAACAATGTAATCGCTAACGCTTTTAAGATTATTAGTAAATTCATTTAAATTGTTAAGATTTTTTTTATGAGTTAAAAGATAATCACAATTCTTAGCGAAAGCCATTTCACTTTCACTAATTTCGTTTGGCCTAATATTATGCTTTATTAACAGTTTTGCTAGTTTTTTGTTTGACTCTTTCAAAGTTCTATAATCAATATCTTTTGCAACAAGATTCAATGACTCATTGATATAATCTTTGGCATCAGTATCACAATTAAACTTTTTTAAAGAATTACAAAACTTAAACTGAGCAAGTAAATTTTTATCGCTCTTGATTAAGTTCACGCATTCCTTTAAAACTTTTTTGTTTTTAATCATCAATTTAGGCATAACACTTTCCAATGTAGCATTTACAGTTGCAAAATTGGCGTTTATCATATTGTCAGAAAAATTACACGCCTCTTTATATCTTTCAGCGGCGTCTTCCATTTCTTGCAAATATTTGTCGTATAATTCCAAATCACCGCTTCTCATTGCTTCAGTAGCCTTTTTAACAGCGGCCATCCATAATTCTTGATACTTTATTTTTTCGTCCATTTTACGATATAATTTATAAATAAATATTTATGTTAAAAGAAAAAGACTGATTATTCATCAGTCTCTTCTTCAGTTACTATTATGTTTAACGAATCTATCATTTTAGAAAATTCCTCGTTTATTAAAAGTGATTTATCATAAATGTCAGTTCTCTCCACAATACTTTCTGGCTTTTTAATACTTTTCATTCTATTGTCTATTTTATTAATGTATTGTTCAAACATATTGTCAAGCACTTTATTATTTGCTTTCACGGCATTTTCAGATATTACTTTTTTGTTTTTTATTGATTTTAATTCATTTGTTTGTGGAGAAGTTGGCTGTGTTTCGCCGGAATTATTCCCGCCTTCCATTTCATTTGTAGGTTCAGAACCTTCAGCGCCTTGTATATCTCCTTGTTCATTAGAACCAGGCGAGCCTAAATCATCTAGGCCTCCGCCAAAGCCACCACCGCCTCCAGGCATTCCTCCGCCTCCAGGCATTCCACTATCAGGCCCACCCATTTGTGCATCTTCTTGGTATTCAGCTCCCGGCTCTCCATACATCCTGTCAACGATGTCGAATATACCTGTTCTCTTAATAATCTGTGTGGTTTTTTCAAGTTCAGCAGAAAGTCCTTTTTCAAGACGTATTTCTTCAAGATTTTCTTTAATTTCTTTATCTGACCATTTCATTATTTGTTTCAATGCTCTTGTTTGCGACATTACAGGTAATCCATTTCCTGGGTCTGACACTGCGTCTCGAACTGCTGATATTTTTTTCTGCAAATTATCAATTTCAAGTTGCTCGGCTTGAGTTGATGGATTATTCATGGTAAGACTAAAGTTGGCTAAATCATCTTCAAATCCTAAAAGATAAAGATGAATGCTAGCAACTTTTGTTAACTCCATCAAAAATGCTTGCTGTATCCTATTAATAACACGAGTAAAACGAATATCCATCAATGCAAGATTTTTACCTTCTCCGGCATTTTCTTCGAAATTCAAAAATGATTTTGGTATTCTAAGTGCAGTAAGAACTTTATTCTGAATGTATTTAATATCATCAATAGCTGTCAAATTTTGGGCAGCTGGTAACGTGTCAATTGGAGTTGGAGCAGATTGGTCTCTTACAGGTATGAATAAGTCTTGTGAAACGTCTAAAATATTTTTCCTTAAATCAATCTGACCAGTCATAGGGTCAACAATTGGAGTTCGCTTAAAATTATTAGCGACTTGTTCAACATATGCTTGAACATCAGCATCATCAATTGCTCCTACATATATTTTATATACTCTCCTTTCTATTGAACGTTCAAGGCGATATATAAGCATCATATCCTCCATAAGGCTTAGTAACCTCCAGTGACGTCTGGCTGAATTTAAAAAAGACGTACCATACGGAAGGCACATTGAATTAGTTAACAGTCTAAAATGCGCTATCTGCCAATTTCTAAAAGGTACTTGAGAATTATTCTCATCAAACCAAACAAATTTAGTTGATAAATCTTCCTTATCTGTTGTGGTATTATTTATAGCAAGGCTTTGGCCGCTGCCGTAAGGATTTGCTATACCATTTTCAAGCCTTTCAACATTGAATACTGGTAATTGCCTCCACCCTTTAACCCCCAATTTATTGTCAATGTCAAGCATCATGAATTGATTACCGTATTTACACATTCCACGGATAACCATTGGTGCTGTTATTTGAAGGTTAAGTCTGTTAACAAATAAATCTTCCAAAATAGCCTTAATTCTTTCTGATTTTGAATAGACGTTTACTATTTGCCCATTGTCCCCATTTAATGTGCTCTCTTCAGCACAAATATCAAGTGCTGCACCAATTTCTGGAAATGAGTCCATAAGGTCAGCATCACGATACATTAATTTGACGTTTGTTAAACCAGCAAATGCCGTAACAGACAAATCAACGTTTGCTTTAACCCATCTATCTTTCAGATATTGATTTTGCTGTAATTCTAATTTAGTCCTTTCATAATCGTCCTTATCCTGAGTTTTATATAACACAGAATTAACACCAGACATGTCATAAGAATTAATATGTGGTTGAAAACCTTGGTCTGATGTGAAATTGCCTTTTAAAGCCCTTTCCAATGTTTGAAAGACTGTTAATTTATTTTTAGCCATTATAATTTTGTTTTTTTAAAAAAATATATTTTATTAACAATAAATATCAATAGTTAACATTAACCGTAATTAGCAAATAGCCACATAAAATTACCATTTATAGCATCTATTTTTTTTAATATTTTATCATTGTAAAATGGCAAGCCATTACTAGGAGTAATTGGTTTATTATTAATCATATGACGTTGATTTACGCTTATAGAATTACCCATCATATAAGCATTAAGTATTGCTTTATCTTTATTTTGGGCATTTTCCAATTTTTTATATGAAAACATCATAACAAATAAGCCCATTGCTAAACAAGTAATTGCGTCATCGTGTTGTCCATCCTGGTGGTCCATTCTTTTTGCTTCTCCTTTAAATATCCAACTATTTAATTCAGTAATAACACGATTAGACCTAATTTTAAATTCATTATTTCTAACCATATTGGCAAAATTAGCAAGCACTGGGTATCTATTTCCTTGCATATGGAAGCCAGGCATTACATCAGTATAATCTTTTGATGGCTGTTGAGTACTAATTTGAACAGTATATTTTTTTAAAGCAGAATCATCATAAAACAAATTTTTATACCCCTTATTAATCAACACAAACAATGGAACATCACCCAATCCATTAGTACAATCAATTACTACATAAGCATTATTATACAAAACAGCATAATTGTAAAGTATTTCTCCAATATCATCACCAAGTTTTTTACCATAATATTCCATAACTTGCTCAACAATTGGCATTCCATTTTCATCACGTCCATCCATATCTATTATCTCTATGGCAGTATAATCATCGCTGGAGCCTCTACTTGGGTCGCATGAGCATATATACCTATGCCCTTCAATTGGTGACTTCCAAAACCATGTTTCATCAACTAAAGGGTCTTTCATATCTGATAATGGCTCACGAACATTAAGTCTTTCATGCATTTCAATATATTCTGGGTCTATTACATTATCTGAAGAACCAGCAAACGAAACATCAAGTTCTTGCGCGATTTTAACCCTATCATTATTGAAAGATTGGCACATATCTTCATACCAAGGTGAACGTGGTGTCCATCCTTTTTGCACAAAGTTCTCCCATCGTTCTTCATCATACTTAATTGAACCTTCTTTATCAATAGTAGGTTCAACTATCCATTCTGTTTCACCAGTTTTCTCATTTTTTTTAAACCACTTTAAATTTTTGTTATAACGAGGGTCTTGATACCATCTGAACTGAACTGCAACAAAATTATTCTCTCCAGCCAGTGCTTGCCTATATGTGTCATAATACAATTCATCATGTCCATTAGGCGTTGAAACCATTACCGTTTTAGAATTTGGGTTTGATGCCATAGTAGCCGCTGCTGTTGCATAAACTGCTTTAGAGTTTTCTATAAATGCAGCCTCGTCTAATATAAGGATTGATACTGCTGAAATACCACGGGCAGCATTTTCACCTGATGAACGAGCTACTATTCTGCACCCATTAAATAGTTCTAATTCTGATTTTGAATCTTTAACGAAAATGCTTTTACGATTTTTTTCTGATTTTGGGTCTGGTGAATAATATTCTTCTCCCCAATACCAACGAGGCACTTGCAAAAGGAAATCCCTGATTTTTGTTATAAGTTGTTGAGCAAGGTCAAGTTTATTACCTATACAAAGAATGGTTTCAGGGGCATCTTTGTCAGCCAAAGCGCACTTACGTGTTGCCCATGCAGATGTTAATGTTGTGATTCCGCATTGACGTGGTTTAATTGACACAACATTTCTATTTGCGGCAAGTGCTTCAAGAAACACCCTCTGCCTTGGAAATAACATAAACGGTAATTTCTTACCCCTAGTAGCATCGAATGTATACAAATATTTTTCAATAAATTTTATCCCTGATTCATCTTGCAAGCATTCTATATAATCTTTAATTATTTCTTCAGATTCGACTATCATATGTTATTGTTTACACTCTTGTTTTATTAACTATTTTAACTTTATTGGCATCAAATATAACATAATTATAAGCATCTTCAGACGCGCCATCAGGCTTACGCCATTTTGTTCCTGATGGATACTTCAAACCATCAAAGCCACATTGCATAAGGAATAACGATGCTGCTTTATCACTATTGAAAAATATTGCTTGAAGCCTTCTATAAACACTTTTTCCATCTGTCAGTGCTTTATTTGTGTAATAACTTGATGAAAAAAAATCTTCATAATCTCCATTACTTATAATATCTATCATTTTATTGGCTCTATCAGGATTTTGCCTCATCCATTGAATGTCTTGATATAAATCACATTTAAATGGATAATTTTTTTCTGCCATTAAATTAAGATATTTATCATGTATTTTCAAAAAACCATTTAATATTCGCCTCATAAATTCAGATGGGAACTGTCCATACCATTCTATATAATTTTGGCCATTATCTTCAGGTATGTCAACTTCATATAAAAAAGCATTTTCTTTTCTTATTGACTTAAGTATATTTAACCACCTTTTATCCCTCTCTTTTTGCTCATCATTATTCCAATCTGCCGTTATTCCTTTTTCACATAATTCAATAAATTCTTTCCAACTACCAGCCCATCTAAAATTTGCAATAATATCATGTGCTTCTCTTTGAGCCGATTCTGAATCATAGTTATAATTTATAATTAAAAAGTTTTCAATTTCATATTCTGTATCTACGCCTACAGTTTTTGAATTTTCTGAATATCCTTTTGCGACTTCTTCATCATTTGTGACATAAGTTCCCCATCCAAAAGTTTGAGAACCTGCACCAGTATCCAAATATTTTTTATGATTAAACTTATCAAAATCGGCACCTGTTCCGTGATAAGCCATCATTTCATTTGTTTCATTTTCTTGAATAACATAGCTGTCAAGTTCTTCTTTTGAAAAATACCCATCAGAAATTAAACTTTTATCTATATTTTTTTGATGTATTCTATCTTTAAATTTTTGATATTCTACATCATGTATAATGTTTGAATCAATTTTTTTTGCCAAAATTTTTCCTTTTTTTGTGCCAAGTAAAAAATTTTGTACTATGTCATTAAATTCATCTGTTTTTAATTTGCATAACCATGTAAAGAAAAAAGGTATCATATTTGTTTGATATAACAAGCCTGTTTGATATTTGTTTGTTAAATTATCTTTTAGCACGTCAACAATTCCCATTCCAAGTCTTAAATCCCAAGGTTCAGCTACTATAAAATCGGCTCTTCTTATAATATACATTGCTTTTTTATTGTCATTAGGAAGGCCATGAGAAGAAAATAATTCTAAAAAACCCCTAAATGAATCTCTTAATAAATAAGGAAATATTAATCCCTGTGCATCTATTATTGTTTTTCTACCTTTTTTCCCAATAGTAACTTCAACGTATGACATTTGCATTGGGTTTTTCTCACTTATTTTTTCTTCTTTTACAAACAACAGATAATCACTTATATATTTTATTTGAAGCCACAAATTCAATAACTTTTTATTTAGTTTATTAACTTCATCAAACCATTCATCTATATCTGTTGAAAGCCAATAAGAAATCCCTTGTATTAGAGAATTTATAAATCTTCTTTTCAATATTACATCGTTCGCTAATATAACCTCATCAACATCTTCAAAATCATAAGTATTTTTTTCATCTTCTCCTTCAGGCAATATTCTCATTCCTTTTTTTGGCTTTATTTTACCAACTAGTTTACTTTTAAAAATTATAGTTTCTGAAGGCACTGAAAATGCCTTATTTATGATATTTTCACAAAGTTTTTGTAACTGAGGCCTAATAGGCTCTTCTAATTTTTTGCATTCTTCAAACTTTTTGCTTAAAATAGATAATAAATAATCAATATCTTTAGATTCTATTTCACCATATTCTATCAACTTATTAATTTTATCATCAACTTCTCCATATTTCTTTTTAACTACATCATATTCAAAACCAAAATCGCCATATGGGGGAAATGCTTTATTATCTCCCAATGACGTTCTTTTTGTTGAAATTGCTTTATATATAAATGGAGCTAGTTTTAATAAATCTTGCCCTTCTTCATTAATCAAATCTTTCATTTAAAGCGATTTTAAAAATTTATCCAATTCTTTCTTTTTAAATGTAGTAACTTCCACTAACTTTGCATTACGTTCAATGCCATTTTGTAGCCTTATCTTTTTTGGTAATGCGGCTGCCGGCGTACTATTAATCATTTGCTGTATTTGAGACGCGGCTTGAGGAGTATTTTTAAATGTCATTGTTTGACTACCGGTATTACCAGTAGGTAATTTTTTATTAGTATATGATTGAGTATCTATACTTAAAGGATTTTTATTTGAATTATATTGATTTGTATTGCTAATGTCCCTATCAAGAGAAGATACGTCGTTGTCTTGCTCACTGTTTGAAACATCAAGAGCAGGTTTCATATTATTTAATGATTCTGGAGAAGATGTATTAGTAAGAACATCTTCATTAATCTTCAATTGACTTTTTTTAAAAACAATTTCCATGATATTTTCTTTTCTATATAAATAATAAGAAAATAAAAAAAGGAGTGAATATTCACTCCTTTTAATTTATCTTTTACTAACAAACGGATTATCTTCTCCAGATATTTCATCATTTGTTATAAATCTTTCACTACGCCTTGCTCCTTTTCTGCCGTTTAAAAGTTCATCAGCTATTTCTTTAACGATTCTATTTTCCATTTGCTGCATAGGCTCTTCAAATTGTGGTTGCTCATCAGGACTCATACCATCTGATGCATCGCCATCATCGCCTTGCAATTTCTTGATTACGCTTCTTTTGTCTTTGTCGCTAAGATAATCAGCAACCTGAGCAGCAATCATATTTGCAGCGTATTTGTTAATTTTTTCTTCGTCACTTGGATTTTCATCGTTATAAGTGTTTAACGCTTGGCTCAACTCTCCAGAATACTTTTTAACGTCGGCACCAGGTCCGTTTTCAGGGTCTTCTTCTGCCCCCTGTTCTCCCATCGTATTGTCCATGTCAATAGGTGGCTCACCACCCATCATTGGGTCTTCATTGGGCATTCCTCCACCCATAGGTGGCATTGGAGGCATTACATCATTACCAACTCCTGAATTTGGGGCTTTGAGAACAAACCTCTCATTTATCTGTTTTTTTTTAAAACCCTTTTAACGCTTTCTGAAATAGCATTGTCAATTGATTCTGGGTCAATATCGAATGGTGCTCCATCGCCAATCTTTTCTCCATAAGGAGAATCATTTCTAACAGATTCATCATTCATATCATAATACTCAGGGAATTCTTGCAAATCTTTTGGAGGCAATGACATAACAACTTTCTGATAAGCAGGATGTTTTCCAAAATCATCAAGTTTATTCATATTACCAGATGGAACTCTACCTGCATCTTTAAATGGAGTCATGCCACCTTCCATGATGTTTTTTCTTCTTATTGATTCTCTAAGTTTCATTGCACGATATGCTTTTGATTCATATACCTCAGTTCCATCGTCAAATGCTGTGGCATCTTCAATAGGTTCATCATCAGCAAAATCTTCTTCACCACCCTCATCTGCTCCGAAGTCTTCATCATAATCGTCATCTGTTTCAAGCTCAAATTCGGCATCGCCATCTTCATCATCAGCCAAACCAGAATCATCATACAAATCATCATCTTCATATTGCTCATCACCAAGTGCTGAAAGAATTTGGTCTAGTTTATCTTCAATTGCGGTGATTCTATCTTCAATTCCACCGCCTACAGCATCTTCTCCACCAAGGTCTAAATCATCATCATCTGCATCAAGTTCAGGCTCATCATCAAGTCCTTCATTGTTATCAAAACCTTCATCATCATCTAATGATTCATCACCAAGGTTTGCATCAGTATCATCTTCAAGGTCTGCATCACCATCTAAATCATCAATAGCCTCATCAATTTGTCTTCCTTTTTCTCCGTCAAAAGGATTATCATCACCAATTTCTCCAACACCTGGCTTTGGTGAATTCTGATTGTCTGGAGTATAAATCATTGATGTATCTTCCTCATGGATAGTTCCTTGTTTTTCTTCGCCTGAACGTGTGACTTTCTTATCACCATCATCAATGTTTCTTGCTTCAGGACCATCAAATGGCATACTGTCTCCAATTTCAGTTCCATGAGACTTATCCATATAATCTGGGTCTTCACGGTTCCATCCTAATGGCTTTTCACTTCCTTCACCTACAATTTTACTACCCTTTGTGGTTGCTTTCTTATATTCCTTGTTTGCTTTTTCAGCATCGCCTCCATTTTCTGGTTTTTCATTCATAGTTGCTTTTTGCGAATCAACAAATTCTTTATCAACTTTTTGACAGAATGGGTCGCCGCCTTTTCCACAACAATCATTTCCTTCATTAATAGGTTTAATAGCTGTCTGCGGCTTACGGTTGAAAATTCTCATTGCATTCTCCATGATTTGTCTCTCACGCGAAATTTCTTTCTTCATCTTATCAGTAGCCTCAACAGTTAATTCCTCTTGCCTGTCAGGATTCCACGACTCAACAACGATGTTTTTTCCATTACTGTATGCTTCAGCCAAAGACCTTAGTTTAAAATCAAAATTTTTCTGAGCGCTTGCGAAACTTGAGTATTCATGGTCTTTCCTATTTCTAAACCCTCCAATGTATTCGAAATTTTCTGCTAATACATTGTCTTTTTTTGAAGAAACTTTTATGTAAAACTTAGTTCCTTCACGTACAATACCGTATAGTTTACCATCAGCAGCAACCTTAGTATATTCAATACCAGAATATGGCTGTTTCTTGCTTTCTGTCAAGCCATAGCTCATTAGCTGCTTCATTCTGCTAAACTGGTTGTTCATGTCTTTGTTATTATTAATCATGATTATTAAATAATTTTTTTCTTATTTTTATATAAATATTACAATATATTAAAAAATAATGTTTTATTAGGAAATATCATCACTAGTACCAGCTACGTTATCGAATCCACGGGTATCGAATTCAGGTCTAAAAATTCTTCTAGTAAATTTATCAAATGCCCTTACATAAATAATATTGCCTGGCTTCATAGTAACAGGATTCCATTGAATACATATGCAATAATTAATTCCTAATCTGCTTGACAACATTGAATCATATAAAACTTTATATTGTTTTCCATTTTCTTTGCTTGTCATAATTTCTCCATAATTACAAAGATAATTTATTAGAAGTTCTCTTTCACGTTTCCATCTTTGTTTAAATGGGTTATGACTTGCATTTCCATCAGCAACGACTTCTTCATTTAAAGTAATAAATTTATTAAAATAGTGATTTATAACTTTCTTTTCTGTTGATTCATCAATTGAAACTGAATTTAACTTATCATAAAGTTCATTATTTAAATTGATAAGTTTGTCAAGATAACCAGTTCTTCTTAGCACTTTGTAAATTACATTAAGGCAATCAGACTCTCCACTACGTTCTAGACCTAATTTTCTCATTTCTTTTATTGTTTTAAACAGGTCTTTAGATTTTATAATTATCTTTCTAAGAATAGCGTCATCATCAGTTTCGTTACACTTATCATGCAAATTATCAATTAATGTCATCAATTTTGCTGATTTATTTTTAATTTCATATTTATCTAACCCTATTTGTTTTATATTATCAGAATCAGGCTTTTTAACCCATTCATTTTTTTCTAAATCATATAGCCCACCAGTTTCTGTTTTAGCATTTATATTTTCAACATAAAGTTCAACAGGATAGTCAAAAATTTTTAGATTAGAATGCTCATCATTCCATTCATTTTTTTTGGAGTTAAAATATTCTTGTACAAAATTTTCTCTTTCGTCAATTTCAGAAAAATCAACAACTATATGTAAATCAATATCTGAAAATTTAGACCAATTAAAATTACATATAGAACCTGTTAAAAATATACCTTTTCTTTTCACCCAAGTTATATTAACGAAATCCCAAAAATCATCAGCTATATCTAGCAATTTTAGTCTAACTCTAGAATTTAACGTTCCGTCAGGATTCCAAATATTAGGTACTAACTCATGTTTCTTTTTAAAAGAAGACAAATCTATTTCAGAACTATCAACCTCCAAATCAAGATTCTCTTTAATTGTTTTTAGTTGGTTTTCAGAAACTAATATTTTCTTATTTTTATTCTTTGACTTAATTAACGATAAATTACCGCTAGTGTCAAGTTCATATGTTTTACCATTAAGTTCAACCCTAGCAGTACCTTCACTGAAATCGCCAACAATATCAAACCATTTGCCACTTAAAAGCCTACCTTCTTGATTAATGAAATTCCACATGTTATTAAGTTTAACCATAGCAAAACCATCACGGAATTTGTCAGCATAATCAAACCATTGGTCACTTATAAGTCTACCCTCTTGATTGATGAAATTCCACTTGTCATTAAGTACAACCACAGCAAAACCTTCACTGAAATAACCAACACCATCAAACCATTGGCTACTTAAAAACCTACCTTCTTGATTAATGAAATTCCACTTGTTATTAAGTCTAACCCCAGCAAAACCTTCACTGAAATAATAAGCATAATCAAACCATTGGTTACTTAAAAACCTACCTTCTTGATTAATGAAATTCCACTTGTTATTAAGTTTAACCCTAGCAAAACCTTCACTGAAAGTGTCAGCATAATCAAACCATTGGTCACTTATAAGTCTACCCTCTTGATTGATGAAATTCCACTTGTCATTAAGTACAACCACAGCAAAACCTTCACTGAAATCGTCAACATTGTCAAACACATTTCTTGGGTTTTCTCCATTTTCAAGACGCTGCATAACACTAGTTAACAAGTCCTTCCACTTGTTGTTTGGCTTAAATACTTCAAAGAAATTCATACCAATTACTTGACTCACTTCCTTTGCATTCATAATACTGTCATCACCACCATTGTCATGGTTCCAACGACAAGTACAAGTGTTTAACATACCATTCTCATTAACGCTAACTGCTATCATAGACAAACCGTACTCATCCAACGGACAACCTTCAGATGGTACTTCTTTAACACCCTCAAAACCATTTCTTAAGCAAAAATAGAATTGGTTAATACCGTCACTTGTATAAGAATCGAACATTTCTTCATCATGTGTTACACACCAAGGCACGTAATCTCCATATTCCTCTGCTTGTTCAAAAGAATCAATTCTAACAATCTCATAATCCGAAGGTGTGTCAAACACCATCTGATTGATTTCAGCTTTCTCAGCCTCAAGATTATCGCTCATTGCTTTTGCGAACCTTTGAACGAGTTCTTGACAAGACATCCCATTTAGGTTTCTGTCATACTCATTAATGTGAGCATCAGAAGCAACAAGCTTAAGTGTAGAATTAAGATTGCCAATGTCATTAGCAGTCATTAATTCACCATCGCAAAACATCCTTGTCACACCAAGGATGAATTTGCTGCCTTGTAGCGTTTTTAAACTTGGTATGTCGTTTCTAAGTTTAATTCTAATGAACTCATCAGCTTCTTGTTCATTATAGTTAAGCCTTTGCATCACAAGTTTCTTTGCTGCTGCAATGGACTTTGATTCCTGGGACTCTTTTATTATATTTTTACTTCTGAAATTTTCGCTCATAATTTCAGAATTAGAATTAAATGTTTTGTTGCCTACTAATTTAATCTGATTTGGTTCAAAAACTATCACTGTTTTTATTCTGCCATCATCTTCAAAAAAAATAACAGAATCATAACCTATTTCTTCAAAAATCTTTATAACTTTTTTTGGGTCAGCAGAACAACTTTCACATATACCGGCATATATACCAGCATCACCATATTCTTCATTAAATTCAATTAAATTTTTAGCAACAACTTTAACCGCTCTATTGTAATATCTCTCATCCCAATTTTCTCCATATCTAGGTGATTCATAATTTGGCACTAAAGTATCTGTAATTGGAAGTCCTTCGTCTATTTTCCTTAAAATTCCTACAAGTTGATTGACTGTTATATTATGCTCATTACTTTTCAAAGGATGGCTAGCTTTTAAATATGCTTCAATAACATTGCCACCACTTGAATAACAAACTGCTCTGCTCCAAGCAGGAGTAAAATTAAACCCGTAGCCCTCATAACATCCTGACCCACTACTTCCAATAAAATCTTTACTAAAAGCATCAAATTTTTTGTTAGTTCCATGATACATTTTTATTGGTTTACCTTCTGAATCAATCAATATAGAATCGCCAAACCACGATTCAAAAGAATTTTCACTTAATATTTTATTTTCTGCTAAATATTTTTCAGTGTCTATTAATCTAAAACTTTTATTAGTTCTGGTAACCCAATTATAATATTCAATGGCATATTTCTTTTTTTCGAAATATTTAGCATAATATTCGTTAGCTACTGCCCATCTTGCAAATATATTTGGCTTTAACTTTAACGCCAAATTTATTACATTTTGTTCTATTTCTGTTAATTTCTTTTTTTTGCTTATATGGAAAAAATCATTATTGCCACCCTCTCCACAAGCTTCAAATTCATCTGCTTCATATGGGGGCACATCTTCAGACATGAAAATACTATGGCCAGTATTATTACTGGTCATAGCATTTTTTAAATCTACTAATTTATTTTCTCCTATATAAACTGTTTTTCTCATAAAAATTAGCAATTATCGCAAATAGGGAATTGCAAATCTGTTTCACGGTAGCCTTCTTCTGTTATGAATTCAAGTATTTGAACATACTCCTGTGTTGTATCTTTTGGATAATTATACACTGTACCTTTACAAACTTGTGGTATTGTCTGCATACCTATTATTTCTCCTGCTTGTAATTCTCCAGTTTTATATTCATAAAGATAATTATTATCTTCAGCATCATCATGATACTTTTCTATGAAATTTTCATCATATTTTTTAATATTCATAATTAAACTATTTTATTATTACTATATTATTTATATATAAATATAGTTTTTATTAAAAAAAGGACTACTTAATCGTAGTCCTTTTTCCTATAAGCCTCTAATTCTTTCTTATATTCATCAGTATTCACAAACCCACAACACTTAAGTTCCGGGCAAAAGCCGCAATATACGCAATTCCTAACCATTTTGTCGGCCATAATAGGGTCAAACTTCTTTATTTCATCCTTTACCATTTGCCAAGCCTCTCTTGTTTCTTTTGAAGCACAATTACATAATCTTTTCCTAGAAATATTTTTTAATGTTTGTGCATTAACAACAAAATCTTGGTCATTTGGAGTTCCTTGAGGTAATTCATCCCTATCACATTCAAGTTTTCTTCTATCTTCTCTTTGAGAATGTATAAATGGTAATGTAAAATCATGCCTCAATAAGTGTACCCCAACCCATTGCCTTAAATCCTTATATGAAATAAGATATTCAACAAGTTTTATCGGAGAATGTTCAGCAAGTAATACACTAGCCTTCCAATTATTACTTGGTTCTTTATCTATTGGCTCTTTACCAATTGTTCTCCTAGCCGCATTTAATGCCCTTTTCCATGTAGTCTCTTGTATAACATTAACATTCGTTTTTATATCCATACTATCAATATTTTTCTAGCCTTTTTTTAACCTATCTAATTTGAACTCTTTTTATTTTTCATATTCATCATACCCCAAGTATCAATTGCTTTCTGATACAGTTTCTTCCTCTCGTTTTTTTCCATAATGTTTGAAAATTATAAACGCAATTAAAAAAAATAATATTAATGCCATTACCGCTAATATTGGTGAAAATATCCACCACCAAGACCATGCGACTACATCTGTTAATTTAAGAATTAAAAATGTTAAAAATAATGTTTCACACACTATTCTAAACTCAACAATACATTCTTGTAATATTTCTCCCATATCAAACAATTTTAGTTATTATTCCTACAGATTTAAGAATATCATTAACCATTTCAAAACATTCGTTATCTAATTGCTTTGAAATTTTGAATACACTTTCATCTTTATTATTTTTTATTTCAAAACCGGTTTCATTATTTTCAATATAAAAACCATTTTTACTTCTAAAAAAAAGTTCTTCTTCTATAGAATTTAAATCCGCATTTTCTAATTTAACATAATCATATTTTTTTTCTTTAATTAACCTATTGAGCGATTTGCCTTGGGATTGACTTTCTCTTAATAGCAAATAATCATTAACGTTAACATTATTATATTGGTATTGAGTGCCATTAGAAAAAACTACTTTCAAAGTTTTTGGCTCGTTATCATTGTCAATACACTCAGTATACACTATATTTGAACTGTCATACCAAGTTTTATCAACATTATTACAATAAACATTAAATTTTTTTGCCATACATTATATATTTTTTTAAATTATTCTAAATCGAAATAAAATAATTTGCCAACTGGCAAATCCATTAAAGTTGTTTTTATCAACTCGCTTCCAATAGTTTTTTTAAAAATTTTGGTTACAATAGACTCATAATAAAATGAATAATCATATGATTTATACACATATTTTTTCTTTTTATTCATACTCTTCTCTATTAAATGATTTAACAACCGGAAATCTTAACATTCCATCATTTGTTTCTCCAAAATAGCAAACAGTTGCCAATTTTCCTATGTATTTTTCTTTATTTTCTAATATTTCTTTGCATTTATCATCACTAAATGCAAGCGTTGCGTTACATAAATTACCATTTTTAAGCCTTATTGTAATGCTCTCTGCTATAGTCTTTGCTTTGCCTATGTTAACCTTTATTATTTCGAATTCATCATCTTTAAATTTTTTATATTTCAATAAGTTTTTGCTCCTTTTATGCTCATATGGATTGTCTAATCTTATAATTGCCCCTTCATATCCATTATCAGTAAACATATTGAAATAATAATCTATATCTTTTGAACTGTTTATTTTAAACGTCGGCACAATTATTACATTTTTCAGATGCAACAATGACTCTTTAACAATTTTGAATCTTTTGTTAAAATTTGCATTAGGTAAAGAGTCAAGCCAAATGTCATATACATAATACAATACAGTGTTTTCGATGCTTTGTCTATCATCTTCGTTAATTTTTTGTTTTTTTACTAATGAAACTATTTTATTGAAATCGTTGTGAAGGCTATGATTGTACAATTCTCCATCCAAATGTGCATCAGGATATTCTTTAAAAAAAGTTTGTAGTTCTTTTTCTATATGCGTGGTTGTGTAAAAGTTTTTATTTTTTCTGCTTTTTGAAATTATTTTTCCGTTTTCATCAATAGAAATATTGCACCTTATTCCATCAAGTTTTGGCTGAATGTATTTCATTTCTTCTTTATATTCTCCATCATACACTTTAGCTAGCATTGGCGGATTAAATGTGATATTCGCAACATTCTCAACGTTTTCAAAAAAATTTTCTTTTTTTATTTTTTTTAGCCAAATTGACTTTGCTTCAAACAAAGCTTGTTGCTCATCATTTGTTTCATTTTTCTTACCTTTATTTTTGCCAAAACAATAAACCTTATCTGATTTTTGTATTGTTCCATCAAGTAATCCAAACTCAGTCCAATAATAATTTTCTTCTATTATTATTTTCCATGTATTAATTTTTTTATTAATATTCAATTTATATAATACCGGTAATTCCATAAAATATTAAAATTATCATGTTGCAAATATACATAAAATTTTTCAAAAAACAAAATATTTTGCCACTTGATTGTTATTAAAAAAAAACTATATTTTAAATAAAAGAAAATTATGGGAGAAAATAAAAATTATTCTTACGAGCTACAAGAAGTTCTTTCTTATATGATTGATATTCTTGTTAATGAATTTCCAACAGAAGTATTTACGCCAGAGTATCTTATCGTTTCAATTTTAGACACTAAAAAATGTCATGCTAATATGTTTTTGGATAATTACTTAATGTCTAATAACATGGAAGAACTGAGGGAGATTTATACATCAGTTTTAAGGAACAATAATAAGCCAATTGTTAATAAAATCAAAGGCGAAAATGGAATGACAAAAGTAGAGTTTGATTTTGAATTAACGAAAATAATGGATGGGGCTGAAAAAGAAGCACTTAAAACTAACTCCAATCAAATAGGAACTGAACATGTGTTACTTTCAATATTAAATCCAAGCAACGAAATAAAAATACAAGAAATTTTTAAAACAGTTGGCATTGACTATGAACTGATTTTTAGCAAATGCAAAGATAATAAAAATAAAACAAGACCAGTTAGGAGAATTAATTTCATTAATAATAATGGTTTTTCACAAAAAGAACAGCCAAAGCAACAAATAATACCATTGAAAAGCGAAATAAACACTACATCTGTTTCACCAGCGGGAGAATTTATAGGAAAATATACAACAAACATAAACGAGCTTGCTAAAAAAGGTAAAATAGACGAGTTAGTAGGTAGAGATAGTGAATTATCTCAAATTATTAAAGTATTAGCTAGAAGAAAGAAAAACAATGTTGTGTTAATAGGCAACGGAGGCGTTGGAAAAACTCAAATTGTTTATGGATTAGCCCAAAAAATAATTAATGGAAATGTGCCAACAATACTTGAAGGAAAAGAAATTGTAGAAATAAACATAATGGCTTTAGTTAGCGGAACGCACTTCAGAGGTATGTTTGAAGAAAGAGTGAAAGGATTATTCGATGAATTAAAATCAAACAATAAATATATACTTTTCATTGATGATATGCAATCAGTATTAAAAGGCGGTAGCAAAGACAAAGATACTGATATATCTAATATGATAAGCGACATTCTTACAGAAGGTGACGTTAGAGTTATCGGAACTACTTCTTTTAAAGAATATAGAAATTGCATTGAAAATAATCCTAGTATTTCTAACAAATTACAAAGAATAGTTATAGAGCCTTCCACTGTTGAAGACACCATAAAAATATTGAATAGCAGTAAAAAATATTACGAAGAATTTCATAATGTAAAATATACAGATGATTCTTTAAAAAAATGTGCCGAACTATCAGAAAGATATATAACAGATAGAAGTTTACCAGATTCCGCTTTTGATGTCATGGATTTAACAGGGGCATATGTTTCTTTGGAAAATTCTAAATCTGATGAATTTAGTTTGCTTAAGAAAAGGTTAAATGAAATTGAGGATGAAAAAAACATTATTCTAAATAATGGTGATTTTGAAAAAATAGATGCGATAACAATAGAAGAAAATGATGTTAAAAGACGCATCAATGAATTTAAAAGAAAAGAAAATTCTTCAGATAAAGAAAAAATAAAAATATTTTCAAACGATATTTCAAAAACCATATCAGAAATAACAAATGTTCCAATATCAAAATTATCAACAAATGATAAAGAAAAAATATTACATATAGACGATAAATTAAAAGAATGTGTAATAGGACAAGACGAGGCAGTCAATGAACTTTGTAAAGTTATAAAAAGAAATAAAGTTGGTCTTGGAGATAAAACTAAAACTATGGCTAACTTATTATTTGCAGGTCAGTCTGGCGTTGGTAAAACTCTTATTGCTAAAAAACTAGCCGAAGAAATATTTGGTGATGAAAAGGCGTTAATAAGAATTGATATGTCTGAATATTCAGAAAAAAGTTCAGTAGCAAAATTAACAGGAGCAGCACCAGGATATATAGGCTATGAAAATGGAGGCCAATTAACAGAAGCTATTAAACACAAACAGCATTGCGTTTTACTGTTAGACGAAATAGAAAAAGCTGACCAAGAAGTTTATAACATATTTTTACAGTTGTTCGATGAAGGTAGGCTTACAGATAGCTCCGGACAAATGGTTAACTTTAAAAACGTAATAGTTATAATGACATCAAATGTAGGAGCAAAACAAGCGTCAGATTTTGGGCAAGGAGTTGGATTTGTAACTGATGAATCTAAAAATAAAAAATCAATAATAGAAAAAGAATTAAAGAAAAAATTCACTCCAGAATTTTTAAATAGAATTGATAAAATTATTTATTTCAACTCATTAACAAATGACAATTTAAAAGAAATTGTTAAACTTGAAATTAATAAGTTTGGAAAACGCCTCAAAGAAATAAAATATGATTTGAAATACGATGAATCAGTTGTTTCATATATACATGAAGAAGCAATGAAGCAAAAAGAATTTGGTGCAAGGCCAATAATAAGAATAGTTCAAAATACACTTGAAGATAGAATAACTGATATGATTCTTGAAAATGAATATGAACCGGAATATGCTTTCACTGCTACATGTAATAACAATCACATAGAAATTAAATAAAAATTCCTATAATTTTCAAATATTTTATATCAGTAAAATGGCAGAATTAGAAATAAACTTTTTCTGCCATTTTTCTTAAATTAAGTTAAAATAAGCAATTTTTACGTAAAATATTTGCATATTTTATATATTTTATGTATATTTGCATTTGTAAATCATTTATCGCAATGATGATAGATTTATGTAACAGATTGGTTGACAATGATTTAACCAGAGAAGAACTGTTACCAAATATAGAAGTTGTTAATACAACATACGAAGATGCTCCAGTTATAACTGAGTTATTAGCCAAATGCTTCAACTTGCCAAGTCAAAAAGAGGCTATTAGACAATTAATATATTCAAATGCTCAACTTGACAATTCAGTTAAAGCTATAGATAAAAGAAATGGAGATATATACGGATTTTTAATATTCAGTATTTTCCCAATTCATGTCGGCTCTCCTATACTACATGATAATATAAAACTTGGTGGCTTTTTAATTCAGTTTAAACAACTTAACGGGCATTCATTTATTATAGATGAAAGGCTAAGAGGAACTGGCATTGACAAAAAAATGTTGTTTTATCAAAAAGATTTTCTTGATGCGTATGAATTTATATGGTGCGCAGTTGAGGAATCTTTGAAGACTGACAACTACTGGAAAAGATTGGGCTTTAAAGAATTGTTTAGTATTCCAGAAGCCACCTTTTATGCGTTATTTAATGAAAAATTCGTCTCTAATGATATTTATAATATAATAGATAGATTGAAAGATGAAGAAAATCATTATAAACGAAAATAAAGAATCTCTTCTCTATGAAGAGGCTGTCATTGAAGAAATGTTTGGCGGATGGGGAGAAAAAGTTAAGGCAGTAAAAGACTACCTTGACAAGAATTTTTCAAGAGCATCCGCAACAATCATTGGCGACGATGGTAAGCCAAAAATACAGCAAGTGGTTGCATGGCTTGATGATTTTAAACAAGTAGTTAAAACACTAACGGACGTTCAACTCTTTTATATAATTCAAGACCAATTTAAAAAAATTTTACCTAATAGGGAAGAAAGAGACAAATTCATAATACAAGTTTTAAAAGACTGGTATAATCATAAAATTAGTAAAAACTATTCATTGTCCGTGTATTAGAAGAATATTAATAAGAGGTATAGTACAGCAGATAGCTCTCTCTCACGTATGCTGCTGTCAATGGATAAGGGATTTATTCAGCCTCACTTAAATTTATAAATGATGAGAAAAATTAAAACAATTTTAACGGCACTAATTATAACAATAATTATGCCTTCAATGGCTTATAGCCAAACAGAAAGCCAAATTAAAAAATGGGAACGTGTGATGAACGCAATCATCAAAGTTGAAAGCGGAGGTAATCCTAAAGCGCATAATCCGATTGGAGATTGCTGCGGAATCCTACAAATTACTCCAGTTTTAGTGAAAGAGTGCAATAATTTACTAAAAGAAAAAAAATCTAAAAAACGTTATACCTTGAGGGATAGATATGACGTTCAAAAATCAAAAGAAATGTTCGTATTAACTCAGGAACATTTTAATCCCGAAATGAATGTAGAAAAAGCAATTAAACAATGGAATTGCGGCTTCTACGAAAAACAATGGAAAAGAAAATCTATTGGGTATTACAAGAAAGTTATGAAACATTACTAATATGAAAAAAGGCAGTAGATAAACTACTGCCTTTTTTATGCTTATTTTGCAAATCCCATATCTTTCATTAATTGTTCAAGTTCTTCTTCTGATTTTCCACTAAATTTTGATGGAGTTTGTTTAGCGGTATTTGGTAAAGGCTTTTTAGTTCTTCTTCTTCCACGCTGCTCTGCTGCTTTTGCCTTTTCTGCTTCGAAATCAAAAGTATCTGCATCAACATTATTATTTATTCCATTTTCAGCATCATATTTTCTACTCCAAGCCTTTTCCCAATTAAGGAAATCAGGGTCAGTTTTTGAAAGTCTTTGTTCTCTTTCAGAGTCTTTTTGTGCCATATGCTTATTTAACGCACTTATTCTTGCGCTTTCATCGCCTCCAAATTCTGACTTAGCTCTCCCAATATAATTTTTCAATAATTCATTTCCATCATCATTATTTCCAATGTGATTTCTCCACTTTTCATAATCATCACGCCAGTCTCCATAAGTTTCACCTTCTTCTTTGATGATTCTTTTAACTGATTCTCTTATAATTTTATGTAAATCTGATTCGGTTAGTCTAATTATTTGTTTAGCCATAATACTTTTTAGTTTATTTATAAATATTTATATTTAAAAAAAAAGTATGAAAAAATAAATAATAACTTTCATTTTTGACT